>Ga0209587_1001648_pt1 | contig 10379 bp, 16 predicted proteins | sample NGEPerD_2_FD_184512 | JGI IMG/M metagenome (GOLD analysis project Ga0209587, IMG submission 184512) | Arctic peat soil microbial communities from the Barrow Environmental Observatory site, Barrow, Alaska, USA - NGEE PermafrostL1-D... | ecosystem: Environmental > Terrestrial > Soil > Wetlands >... | reverse complement strand
GATAGAGGCCGAGCCCCGTACCGCTCGGCATCGCCCGCCCCGCACGCTCCCCAGGCCCATCGAAGACCGACTCGAGCCGCTCGGGGTCGATGCCGACGCCCTGGTCTGTGACCCGCATCTCGACGGTGTGGTCGGGGCGAGCCTCGGCCGACACCGAGATGATTCCCTCGTCGGAGAACTTCACCGCGTTCTCTATCAGGTTCGAGACGACATGCTCCAGCCGCTCGAAGTCGCCCCAGACGTAGAGGTCGGTATTTACTGCGATGACCACGCGCTCGGAACCCGCAAGCGCGGCGACGTTTTTCACCGCTCGCTCGCACAGCGAATGGAGATGCGCCTCGGCGGGGTTGAGCTCGAGCCGCCCCGACTCGATCCGGGCGAGGTCCACCACCTCCGCGATGACGCGCGCCATGCGCAGAGAGTCCTGATGGATGGTTTCAACAAACTGCTTGCGCTGCTCGTCGGTGAACGAGTCCCAGCGCTTGACCAGCGTGGCGGAGAAGCCTTTGACCGAGGTCAGCGGCGAACGCAACTCGTGCGCGATCTTGGAGATCATCTCGGCGAAACCTTGATCGGAAGCCATGGTGCGAGTGAGGATAAACGGGGGGCGAGCGACGAACTTTTCCAGCTCAGAAGCGCTCCGCGATGCTTACGTGGAAAAGTCGGCCGATGGGGAGCGGATTGCCCCCACGCCCACTAGGGTTTCAGCCTGAAAGGCGCTGGCGGACCGCCTCGAACAGCACCAGAGCACCCGCGATCGAGACGTTGAGCGACTCTTGGGGGCCGGGCATCGGGATGCTCACGGTCTCATCGAGCAGGGATCGCCGGTCTCCCGAGAGGCCGTGTGCCTCGTTCCCGACGACCAAGGCGAGGGGGCCGCTGAGATCCGTACCATAGAGAGAGCGCTCCGCCTCGGCTGCGGCCCCCACCATCGTCGCCCCAGCGCCGTGCGCCAGCTCCGCCACCTGCTCCAAGCCTGCGCCGCTCGCCACCGGGATCCGGAAGAGAGCACCGGCCGAGGCCCGTACGGTCTTGGGGTTGGTGGGATCGACCGAACCCTCGGTGAAGATCACGGCCGAAGCGCCCGCCGCGACCGCCGCTCGCAACAGCGTCCCGGCGTTGCCCGGATCACGGACCTCGTCGAGCACCAGGACGAGCTCCCAGGAGGAAACTTCGGGGGCACGGATCAGGGGCGAACGAGCGATAGCGACCGCGCCTTGAGGGGTCACCGCGTCGGACAGCGATTTCAGGACCGAAGCCGATACCCACAACGGGCGCACGCCCTCTGCCTCTGCGGCCGACGCCACCCCGGCGGCGTCGGGCGTTGCGAACAGATCCTCGACGACGCCCAGCTCGAGGGCATCTGAGATCACTCGCTCGCCCTCGACCAGGAGGAGGCCGGTGGCCTCCCGCTGGGAGCGTCGCCGCAGCCTGCGGGCGGCGGCTACGCGCGGGTTCGAAGAGCTCGTGACGAGCCGGTGGCTCATCCCAATGCTTCCCGGCCCCCGGATCCCCAGCTCCCGGGCCTCCCAGACCAGTTACTCAAACGCGCGCAACGCGCGCTTGAGTACCGATTCCGTACCCCCAGACGATTAGAGCGCGAATGGCTACGTGCTGGGACGGCGGGCTCAGGACGCCTTTTCTAGGGAGCCGCGGGCGACGCGCACGACCTCCGCAAAAGCGTCGGGCTCGTTCACCGCCAACTCGGCGAGCATCTTGCGATCGAGCTCGACCTCCGCGAGCCGCAACCCTGCGATAAGGTTCGAATACGACATCCCGTGCTGGCGGGCGGCCGCGTTGATGCGGATGATCCACAGCCGGCGAAAGTCGCCCTTTCTCGCCCTGCGGTCGCGAAAGGCGTAGACGCCGGAATGCAAGGTCTGCTCGCGAGCGGCCCGGTAGTGCTTACCGCGCGACGAATAATAACCCTTGGCCTGTCGCAGGACTTCCCTTCTCTTCTTGCGCCCTGCGACGCTGCGTTTGACTCGTGGCATGACTGAGCCCCTCCTCTGTGGTCCTCGTTATGCGTTGGGGTGCGGGAACAGGGTGTTCGGCTAACCGCCCAGCATCGTTCGGATGCGTTTGCGGTCTGCTTTCGAGACTGTGTCGGGCGCATGTGTCCGCCGCTTCCGGCTCGCGGACTTGTGCTCGAAGAGGTGACCGCCGAAAGCGCGCCGGCGCCGGATCTTCCCGGTGCGTGAGATCTCAAACCGCTTGGCTGCGCCCTTGTGGGACTTCTGCTTTGGCATGGCTCAACCTCCTTCTGCTCTGGTTACCTTGAACGGGCGGGCCGGCTGCGAGGTCGCCGCCGGCTCAGAGGTCGCCGCCGGCTCTGATTGGGTCGGTGCCGGCTGAGAGCCTGCCGGAAGCGGCTCCCTGGGCCTCTCCGAAGAGGACCTGTGAGTGATCGCCTCCTTGTAGGGGGCCAACACCATCGCCATGTTGCGTCCGTCGAGCTTGGGTGGGACGTCTACCTTTGCGATCTCCACGACGTCTTCGGATAGCCGGTCGAGGAGCTTGCGTCCGAGCTCGGGATGGACCATCTCGCGACCCCGGAACATGATAGTGACCTTGACCTTGGCCCCGTCGTGCAGAAAACGCACCACGTGCCCTTTCTTGGTCTCGTAGTCGTGGCGGTCGATCTTGGGCCTCATCTTCATCTCTTTCACCACGACCTGCGATTGCTTCTTTCTCGCCTCTCTTTGTCTGACCGCCTGTTCGTACTTGAACTTTCCGTAGTCCATGATGCGGCAGACAGGCGGGTCCGCCTGGGGTGCCACCTCAACGAGATCGAGGTCCTGCTCCTGGGCCAGCTCGAGCGCTTCCCGGGTGTCGATGATCCCGACCTGGGCGCCGTCTGCTGCGACGACCCTTACCCGGGGGATCCGGATGCGGTCGTTGATTCTCAGCTCTTGTTGTGCGATGCGCTTGCTCCTTTCGCATACGGTCGTTAGGCGCGAAAAAACCGGTGACGCCAAGCGCGGACGTCACCGGCTTGCACCGGTCCGGGTGGTCGCGCCCACGCCGGGTTCCGACCTCACGACTCGGCCCCACCGTTGCCGGGGCATTCCGCCGGGAGGTGAGGGACCAAATGCGTCCCCGCTTGGCGACTCTCACCCATGATTATAAACCCCCGCCCGCACGGTCTCTCTAGGCTCGCCAGCCGGCCCTCTTTGCGGGGTGGGCTAAGGTTGCAAGCAATGGATGAGGAACGGGAGAGAGAGGAAGAGCAGGGCGCCGTCAAACGACCGCGCGTGGTCGACAAGCGGGTTTCCGCCCGCACCGCAACACCTTCTCAGACACCCGAACCTCGAGCCTCCCAGGCGGCCGCAACCCCTGAGCAGACTCCCGAGCCTCCTTCTGCCGCGCAACAGAGTGCGCCTGGGGATGAGGCGCAGGCCCCCGACGACTCCGCCCTGTGGACCCCCGAGCAGGAGGCCGAAGCCCAGCGGGCCGTCGACGAAATCCTGCGAGTCCCCGCGCGCGATTGGCTCGCGGACGCCGCCGTGCGGCTCGCCCAGGTGGCGGGAGTTAAGCTCGATAGGGGCGACCTGGCCGACGCCCGAGTCGCCATAGACGGCTTCGGTGCCCTCGTCAACGGCTGCGCCGCAGAGCTCGGCGAGGCCGAGCAGCCCCTGCGTCAGACTCTCGCCCAGCTTCAGATGGCCTACGCGCAGGTCGTGGCCCAGCCGCCGCAGCCGTAAGAGAGCCGCGGCCTCGACTCGAATACACAGCCCATGAACGTGGAGCTGAAAGACTCGGCCAACTCGTGAATGCGGCAGCGGATGGGCCCAGGAGGCGAAACAGCCTGGACGGATACGTGCGTATGCAGTCTGAGACCAGAAAGAAGAGCTGGAAGGGGTGGGTCATCTTGACCATTGGGTTCTTGATCGCATTGGTCTACATCACAGTCGAGGGACTGATCTCTGCTCGATCCATCTCATCCTTCTTCGGCTCCGTCCTGGGCCGCGATAGTGACGAGCAACAGGAGAGATTGGCCGGCATCATTGACAGCATTGATTGGCCAAGCGGCTATGTCCTCACTGAGCAAAGAGAGGGAGGCACTAGTGGCCCGATCTCCGATGAAGGGCGCCTTATGCCAAGAGGGCGGCTCTTGCTTGCAGTTTCAAGAGCCACCAGGGGACCTGTTTATCTGTTCCTTCAACTGCAGAAGGGCCCCAATTTCAATGATGCCCCCTTTGGTCCGCAGTGTCCCAAGAAGAGTTGGCAGCAGGTCTTCCAGGTGACCCATATTAGCTCCAGATGATGGCGCTAGTCCATCGTCTCGGCGCCCTCAGAAAGCTCAGGGGACGATCTTGGTGACCGGCAGCTCGACTATGTCCTCGGCCCCCAGCGCCTTCAGCACCGGGATCAGCCGGTTGATGGCGGCCTTCTCCACCACCGCCTCGACCGCGAAGTAACCTGGCTCCGCCAGGCGAGAGACGGTCGGTGCCCGCATCGCCGGCAGCGCCTCGGATACCTTCTCGAGCCGCTCCTCGTCTACGTTTAGTTTGACCATCACCCTGCCGCGGGCGTCGATCGTCCCTCTCAAGAGGATCGTGAGCTCTTCGATCGCGCGTCGCTTGGCGTCGTCGGCCCACGCGGCGCGGTTGGCGATGAGCTGCGTGCGCGACTCGAGCAGGACATCGACGATCTCCATCCCGTGACGCTTCAGGGTCGTACCCGTCTCGGTGAGGTCGACGATGGCGTCCACGATCTCCGGGACCTTCGCCTCAGTCGCGCCGTATGACAGAAAAATGCGCACCGGGATGCCTAGGTTGTCGAAATACCTTTTGGTGAGGTTGGGGAGCTCGGTCGAGATGCGCGCCCCCGGCGGGATGTCCGCCCCGCTGCGCAGACCCGCCTCCCGAGGCGCCGCCAGCACCACCTTCACCGGGCGGTCGGTTTGCTTCGAGTACCCGAGCGCGGTGACCTTCACCACGTCCGCCGAGGTCTCCTCGATCCAGTCCTCTCCCGTAACACCTATGTCGAAGAAACCCTCCTCGACGTAGGTGGGAATCTCCTGGGGCCGCAGCACGGCTACGGAGTCGATGCGGGGGTCGTCGATGGTGCCGCGGTACTCGCGTTCCGAGGCGCGCTGCAAACGCAGGTCAGCGTCCTCGAGCAACGCCAGCGTAGCGCGCTCGAGCGAGCCCTTGGGAATGACGAGGCTGAGCATGGGAGTGGAGTGTATGGCGGGTGTGGCGGCCGCGCCGAGCCTCGGCGGCGGCGTGGCAGAAGCGAACCGTGGACATTTGCCCACGGAAAACCGTGGGTAAACGCGGACCTGTGACCTCAAAGCGAGGGCCGCAAGGAAGAGCGAAATCACGACACCCGGCCCACGGCTGCTGGGCTCTCGATGTCTATCCCCAACAGCGTTTCCTCGCTTTCGGAGTGGCCTACCTCGGAGCTCTCGGCAGCCTCACCCTCGCCCTCGTCCGATTGGCCCTCCTCTCCCCCGAATTAACCGGTCTCACCCGACTCAGATGTCTCACCGCTCACGGCTGAGGACTCATCGGATTCGGCCGACTTCTCAAGCGTCACGCCGATCGCGATAGGGGTCCTCTTGACACAGCACCATGACTCAATCATTATTGAGTCAATGTTGACTGAGGAGCTCAGGCAGCGGGCGAAGCGGCACGCCTCTCTATCAGACCCCCACAGGTTGGGCATCGTCGACGAGCTCGCCATCTCGGATCGCTCCCCCTCTGAACTTGCCGAGACGCTGGGACTTCGCTCAAATCTCCTCGCCCATCATCTCCAAGTGCTCGAGGACGTTGGCCTGGTGATCCGAAATCCCTCACACGGCGATCGTCGGCGCCGCTACCTCCGGCTCCGGCGGGCGGCACTCGGTGAGTTGAGCAAGCCGTTTGGCCTGAAAGCGAAAGGCGTCCTCTTCGTCTGTACGGCGAACTCGGCTCGGTCACAGCTCGCAGCCGGAGCATGGAACCAACGCCATCAAGTCCGGGCAGAGTCGGCCGGTACACATCCCGCCGACCGAGTTCACCCCCAGGCCGTCGCCGCCGCCAAGCGTCTTGGCATCGACTTGAAGGATGCGAGGCCACACCCGCTGACTCCGATCGACCCGGAAGCGGATGTGCTGGTTGTCACAGTTTGCGATCGGGCTCACGAAGACTTTGCGAAGGCCAACCGAATAGGGCTTCTTCATTGGTCGATCCCGGACCCTGCTGAGGTCGGAACGGATGAGGCATTCGCTCAAGCCGCAACAGAGATCCTCGATCGAGTTGACGAACTGGTTCCGTGTGTTTCTTCCAACCCTGACTGAAGGGAGGATGTTGTGAGCCCAACGAAGGGTTACCTCGACGACGTGCCGTTGGAGGTACGTCATCTGATAGATCGGGCCGCAGAGCGACTCCACCGCGAGTTCATAGGCATCTTCGCAACCGAGACAATAGAGCGGTTCATCGCCGACTCCTGGGACCGAGTGGGCCACGGAAAAGTGCAGACCTTCGCGCCCCTGTTTGTGGAGCGCTTTGCGCGTGAGCGCCTACGAGCTCTCGGTAAAGTCGAGGGTAAGGTGACTTCCGAGGTCCCGAGCGTCGTCTTTCTTTGCACCCACAACGCAGGACGCTCCCAGATGGCGGCAGGATGGCTCCAGCGGCTCGCCGGCGACCGTCTCGAGGTGTTTTCTGGAGGATCGGATCCTGCCAGCGAAGTGAACCCGGCCGCCATCGAAGCTATGGCCGAAGTGGGGATCGACATCGCCAACGAGTATCCCAAGCCCTGGACCGACGAAGTCATGCGGGCAGCAGACGTGATCGTCACGATGGGGTGCGGGGACTCGTGTCCCATTTTTCCCGGTAAACGCTATGAGGATTGGGAGCTCACAGATCCCGAAGGCAAGCCCGTCGAGGAAGTCCGTGCCATTCGAGACGAGATAAAGCAACGGGTGGAAACCCTACTTCCCGAACTGGTTAGTTACTGAGAGCCACCGATAAGAACGAGGTTCGTGCGCGGAAGTCCAAGAGAAAAGCCTCCTGAGCAGGGAAGATGAGCTTGTCGAGAGTCATCACCCGCCCACAAAGGAGGCATCTCTCAGGTGAGCATAAACCCGGTCGCGCGCGCCTTTTCGGTTTCCACGACAGATCGCAACCTCACGGCGCATGCAGGCGCGGTTCTGATCCGGGCCGCAGCTCACGCAGTCGGTCTCGGGAGCGCGATCACAGCGCACTTGCGCCTCAAGAAACGGGCCCGGGGGCTCACCGAGGCCGAGTCCATCCTCTCAATGGCGGAGGCCGTCGCGCTGGGAGCATGGCGCGCAGCTGCGCAAGCGTCGACACCATGACCTTGTCCGCGAGGTCGTAGTCCGGGACTGAGCATTGACCGACATAGTTGCACTCGATTGCCTGGTTTTGCGCTCGTCCGCGGACTATCCGCGGACTGGAATCCGAGTGGCGTGATCTCTGCGCGAGACGCGCAGCGCGTGTACTGAGAGGCGATGGCTCGGCTAAGTCCGCGGACCACGCGGACTATCCGGGTTTCGACCGCCGGTGGCGCGTAGTGCTCCTCGAGCTTGGGACGTTCTTGCTCTCGCCACTATCCGGACCTCCGCATTCAGGGCGTATGCGAGAGCGGCGATCGTCTTGAGCTCTGGATTGACCTGGGCTGTGAACAGCCGGCGAACGCTGGCGGGATTCTTGCCTATCTGGCGCGCGATCTCTGCCTTGCTCATCCCGGCCTCCTCCCGCAGATGGTCGAGAGTCCGCAGGACCGCGTCGATCTGAGCGATCTCGGCCGAGGCTCTTTCATACTCAGCCCGGAACTCGGGATCCTTGAGGCGGGCCGCAAGCCGGCGGTCGTGATAGCTCGTGGCCACCGAGGCCTCCTATTGTCTCTTCGTCCTGGAACTTGCTCACGGCTCAATAGAAATGGAGTTTTGCCTGTGTAACACAGATGTTACGCCAGCCTGGAGACGCGCCGGTTGACGGACGAGGGGGGATGCAGACGGCTGAGGCCTACAGGTCACTGATCGTCTCCCACGTCTCTTCTAGCGAGGGCTCCAAGGTCCCCAAGCCGAGGTTCTCGAGGAACACCGCGAGGACGTCGTCCTGTTCCGTGGCCGATCGAGAACGAATCGCTTGTATGCCCAAAGCGTGGGCGGTTTCTCCGATGCTTCTGGTCACGGACAGGTCTTCACCGACTAAGTCTGCCTGGGCGGAGCCAAGCTGCTCCAAGATTGAAGCATTGATCAGGTCCAGGACACGATCGAGCGCGACGCCGTAGTTGAAAAGCTGGCGTGGGAGCAGACCCTCGGGTCCGATCGCGAGCCTGTTCCCCGCTCTCAGAAACTCGGCCACCGCGCAGGCTCGAGTTGTACAGAGATAGAGGACGGGAAAGCTCTGCGGGGGGTTGAACCGGCCACCGCGCCGGCGAGCTCCTTCGCCGCTCAAAGGGTCATAGTGGGGTGCCGGTTGCCGAAATCCATCGCCTCGATATGGCTCCGTGGGCAGGTTCGACAGGACTGCCGGGTCGAGATCTGTCACGCCTGAATGATCAAGCCGTGACACCTTCGGCCAGAGCCATGATCGAGTCGATCACCCGCTGGTACTCGCCCCGAGCGACGACGTCGAGGGGCTTCTCGTAGCCCAGGTCGGGATCGGGGCTACGCAGCCACAGGCGTGCGGGCTCCTCCCTCAGCACCCCGCGCACCAGATCGACCACAGCCTTCAGCTCCAGCAGGCGCTCCTCCGAGTCGCGCCTTGGCACGCTGCGAGCGGACTGCCAGCGTGTGACGCTGCGAGAGCTTGTGCCTAAAACGCGGGCGATGTCGGCCCCGTCGACGACCTCCCCGTCGAGGAGCCGATCCAGGAGCACCACAACCTCAGCCAACCCCTACCTCCTTCTGACATGCTTGTGATTCGACACCCTAATGGCTATAGTATGGCACAGATATGTCGCGTAAATAGGAGGCCACATGAACTGGGGTCACGGGTTCGTACCCCGCATCCACGCTGGCAACTACCGCCCTGTCGACCGTTCGCTGGAGCCTCCGACTCTCGATGGTTCGAACCTAGATTTGCCCTGGGCCATCGTTGAGGCCCCCTGGGCTCTGAAGCGCGCCCTCCCCTCTTGGAGCATTTACGCGATTACCGGACCCAGATCCTCGTCGACACTCAGGCTTGGCGATACCGGGAAGCCGCCACCTTCTCTGTTCCCAAGTACACCGACATTCCCTACGCTCCCTCAGCTCCATTGACCGACCTGTCCAACGATGCTTTGGCAGATTTCGTTCGGGGAGACCTCTCGGTACAGGAACAGATGGGCGCCGACGCCTACATCGTTACGGGATCTATCCCGCGCCGACGCGGCGACGTCTCCCTCAAATTCACGATGACCGCGGTGCAGACGGCGTTGGATTTCGTCGGCAACGGAGTCAAGCCGAAGCCTTTGATCGGGTTCGCTGGCGTCCACACCTCGGATATCGATGGCGCATACCGGCTTCTCGACGAACTTCCCTACTCGCTGGAAGCGCTCTACGTCCAGATGACTCCGGCACTCGCCGATGACCGATTCGCCGGCAAAGCTGGTCACCCTGGCATCGTTCCTTCTGGCTTGTCAGGAGGAGGGCTTCGATGTCGTCGGCGGTCGCCTCGGCGCCATCGGGCAGCTGCTACGCGCTGTGGGGGTTTCAGCGGTGGACGCCGGCTTGGGTTCGGGCGAGACATTCGACATGAGCTCACTGCTGAGACCTTCCAACACATCCCCGGGTCCGGGGGGAGGCCTCCCTATGGGTCCGAGGATCTATGTGCACCAGATCTTGAGATCGATATTCGGTCGCGACTGGCGCAGGCTCTCGAATCTTCCAAGCATCAGGGGGCAGCTAACGTGCACCCTGCACTGTTGCCGCTCCCGGCGATTCGACGACACGCTCAAGCGAGCCACCGATCACAGCCTTCGATGGAGGACCAACGAGGCTGCGCAGCTCGCCGCCTTGCCGGCAACCATGCAAGGTCAGCGGGTCTGGGACGACCTTCTCAGAACGCGCTCCATGATCACGGCGATCAACACCGCCCTGACAGAAGCGGGCGATGCGCCGATCCCTCACAGGCACATAGAGAACCACATCACGACGATGGCGAGATTGCTTCACAAGCCCGAAGCAAGCCTAGGAGTTGCTTGCAGCTAACCGCCACCCATCTCGTGAACTTAGTCCGCGCCGCCTTACGAATCGGGCTTGTACGTCTCGCTGCGTCTGAGGGGTGGAGAGTCGCAGGGTTTTGGTGCCCTGGGTGAGTCCCCCTCGGCCTCGACCCCCAGATACCCTCAACAGCGGACATGGATATCGACACGATTTTCACGCGCGGGGCGATCCAGCACCTCGGCGGTCCCCACTTCCTCGAGCGAGGCGCGTCCTACGC
>Ga0209587_1001647_pt1 | contig 10380 bp, 10 predicted proteins | sample NGEPerD_2_FD_184512 | JGI IMG/M metagenome (GOLD analysis project Ga0209587, IMG submission 184512) | Arctic peat soil microbial communities from the Barrow Environmental Observatory site, Barrow, Alaska, USA - NGEE PermafrostL1-D... | ecosystem: Environmental > Terrestrial > Soil > Wetlands >... | reverse complement strand
CCGGCCGACCACCACTACCCGCCCACCACGGCGTATGCCGTTGAGCGCTGACCGACTCGCTCCTCGCCGCCCACTGCCCCAGCCCTCACCCACAAACCAGCCGTTCGACACCAGCCACCTAGGGGTCTCGGGGGTCCCCTTGACGCGGTACTAGGCGCGAAGTACGGCGGCGGTCCGGAGGCCGGAGCTCAGCTGGTGGAGCGGGTCGAGGCGGTCGCGGCCGAGGAGGGGCTGCTCTTCCGGCTGGGCGAGGCACAGCGAGTGAACACCGTCGATGCCCACCGACTGCTGCACCTCACGGTCGCGGACCGTGGCCCGACGCTGCAGTCCACGCTCAAGGAGGAGGAGTTGGCGGCGTACTTCCTGCGCGCCTAGAACATCGCAGACCACGACCTGCTTCGTCGTACGGCGGAGAAGGTCGGTCTGGATCCCAACGAGCGTCGACCGGGTGCTCGGAAGCGAGGAGTACGCCGACGCCGTCGAGCACGACATCCGCGAGGCCGCCTCGCTCGGCGCCACGGGTGTTCCGTTCTTCGTGATCGACCGCGTGTACGGCGTCTCCGGTGCCCAGCCCCCCGACACGTTCGGGCACGGCCACGACGCCGTGGTCTGTGGCCAGGACGGCTGCCCGTCTGAGGGTGGGGTATGCCCCCTCGGCAATCCACAGGAAGCGGCAACCGGCTGTGGATCACGGCCAAGTTTTGTGGACGAAGGAGGGCGCTCTGTGGAGGAGACAGCGTGCGCCAGAAATTCCCCGAAACTCTGGGTGGCGAACCCTTGCGCGCGTGCTCCCGTGGCGCGTAGAAAACTCATACGCTCTTCCTTTCGGGGGAGCAGGATCGCTCGGAGAAAGATGGTCCACACAGCGGGGAAACTCGTTGCGGTGAGCGGGTGACTGCCGCCGGGACCGGACGCGAAAGAGCGATCGGTTGGAGGGTCACCGTCCTCCGATCAACCAGAGGGGCCCAGCAACTCATACTTGCTGGGCCCTTCGCCTGGGTCCATTCGCCCTGTGTCCCTCCGCGTTCGTTCGGCATCCCGGATCGGCATCCCGGAGAGCCCCGGCCGGTGGGTGTGGCGTCGGTTAGGCTGGCAGACGCACAGCGTCGTGCGGACAATCTCCATCACTCACGTCAGGACCGTTGTGACGCTCCCCCAATCTCGGCCAGTCGTCCTCATCGCCGAAGAGCTCAGCCCCGCCACAGTCGATGCCTTGGGTCCTGACTTCGACATCAGGTACTGCGACGGCGCCGACCGGGCCGAGCTCCTCACCGCCATCGCAGACGCCGAGGCGCTCCTCGTCCGCTCCGCCACCGCGGTCGACGAGGAGGCCTTGCTGGCCGCCACGCGACTCAAGGTCGTGGCCAGGGCGGGGGTCGGCCTGGACAACGTCGACGTCAAGGCGGCGACGCAGAACGGCGTCATGGTGGTGAACGCACCCACCTCCAACATCACGAGTGCTGCCGAGCTCGCCGTGGCCCTGATGCTGGCCGCCGCGCGCCACATCAGTCCGGCACACGCCGCGCTGACCCGTGGGGAGTGGAGACGCAGCAAGTTCTCCGGGACCGAGTTGTACGAGAAGACCGTGGGCATCGTCGGGCTCGGCCGCATCGGCGTGCTGGTCGCCCGCCGGCTGGCCGCGTTCGACATGAATGTGATCGCCTACGACCCCTTCGTGCAGGCCGGCCGGGCTGCCCAGATGGGCGTACGCATGGTCAGCCTCAAGGAGCTGATGGTCGAGTCGGACTTCGTCAGCGTGCACCTGCCCAAGACGCCCGAGACGATCGGACTGATCGGTGCCGAGCAGTTCGCCATCGCCCGCCCCGGGCTGGTTCTGGTCAACGCTGCGCGCGGCGGCATCGTCGAGGAGAAGGCCCTCTACGACGCCCTGAAGACCGGCCGCATCGCCGCCGCAGGCATCGACGTCTTCACCAGGGAGCCTTGCACCGACTCGCCTCTCTTCGAGCTCGAGAACGTCGTGGCCACCCCGCACCTCGGTGCCTCCACGGCCGAGGCGCAGGAGAAGGCTGGCGTCGCCGTGGCCCGGTCGGTGCGCCTCGCGCTCTCCGGCGAGCTGGTACCCGACGCGGTCAACGTGCAGGGCGGAGTGATCGCCGAGGACGTCCGCCCGGGGATCCCACTCGTGGAGAAGCTCGGCCGGATCTTCACCGCTCTGGCCGGCGAGGTCGCCCAGCAGATCGATGTGGAGGTCCGCGGCGAGATCACGGAGTACGACGTGAAGGTCTTCGAGCTCGCCGCGCTCAAGGGTGTGTTCGCCGACGTGGTCGAGAACCAGGTCTCCTACGTCAACGCGCCGCTGCTCGCCGCCGAGCGAGGCACCGCGGTCCGGCTGGTCACCGACTCGGAGAGCCCTGACCACCGCAACCTGATCACCATCCGTGGCACCCTGGCCGACGGCTCGCAGGTCTCGGTCTCCGGCACCCTGATCGGCATCGCACAGCGCGAGCGGCTCGTCGAGGTCAACGACTTCGTGGTGGACCTCGAACCCACTGAGCACCTGGCCTTCTTCACCTACGAGGACCGGCCCGGCATGATCGGCACCGTCGGCAAGATCCTCGGGGACGCCGGGGTCAACATTGCCGGCATGCAGGTCTCCCGCGCGGAGAAGGGTGGCCAGGCACTGGTAGCTCTCTCCGTGGACTCCGCCATTCCTGCGGACATCCTCCATGAGATCCGCGGGTCGATCTCGGCCGACATCGTGCGCGGCGTAGACCTCTCCGGCTAGCTTGCCGAGCGGGCAGTTCTTACTCGGAGCTCGTGACGAGAGTGCCCGGTCGGCGTCGTACGGCGTGCTGAAAGTGCCCGGTCGGCGTCGTACGGCGTGACGAAAGTGCCCGGTCGCGGACTAGGCGACGAGGGTGGGCGCACCAGGAGGGATGAACCCCGGGTCTGCCAAGGTCTGGCGCCAGGCCTGTCCCAGCCGGCCGATGGCATCGGTGAGAACGTGGGCGGCTGGGTGTAGGGCAGCCGGACGAACCGGTCGAGCCCGCCCTCGGGGGCGAAGCTGGGCCCGGAGGCGAGGAGTACGTCGTGCCGCTCCGCGCGCGCGACCAGTGCCGAGGAGAGTGCGCCTGGGAGCTCACACCACAGGTTGAGCCCACCGGTCGGTCGGGTCGGTCGCCAGTCGGGCAGGTGCTCGGCCACGGCCGACAGGGCAGCGTCGCGGGAGGTGCACAGCTGTGCTCGACGGTGGGCGAGGAGGTCCACCCCGTCGCGCAGCAGGCCGGTCGCCACGAGCTGCTCGAGCAAGGGGGCACCGAGGTCGAGAGTGAGCCTGGCCCTGAAGAAGGCATCCATCCGGTCCGCCGGGACCCGGATCCACCCGATCCGCAGACCGCCCCAGAACGCCTTGCTCAGGCTGCCTACGCTCACCGCGTGCTTCGAGTACGCCGCGAACGGCGCCGGCATCTGCTGCCCGTCCAGGGGCAGCGCCACCATCGACTCGTCGATGATCGCCGTCGTGCGCGTCAGGGTGAGCGCGCGGGCCACGTCGGCCCGACCCTCGCCGCCCATCAGCGCGCCGGTCGGGTTGTGGAAGTCCGGGATGAGGTAAGCGACCCGCGGCACCACCTGGCGCAGCGTCGTGGTCAGTGCCTCTGTGTCGGCCTCGTCGCGCGGCACGTCGACCCCGACGATGCGTGCACCCGAGTGGGTCAGCGTCGCGATCGCGTTGGGGTAGGTGGGGCTCTCGGTGACGGCGCGGTCACCAATGCCGATCAGGGCCCGCGCTGCGATGGCCACGCCGACGAGTGCGCCCGGCACGACCATGATCTGGTCCGGGCTGGTGGGCAGCCCGCGGGCGTCGTACGACTCGGCAACCGCCTCTCGCAGCGCCGGCAGCCCGGACGGGTAGTAGCCGGTGCCGGCGAGGTAGGCGGGCAGCTCGCCGACGGCGCGCTGGTAGGCGGACAGCACGCCGGGCCCGGGCACAGGCGCCGCGCAGGTCAGGTCGATCATGTCCTCGGGCAGGTCGCCCGGTGGGAGCAGGTGGTCGCCGCGGTGACCCCGGCTCGCCGGGAGGCAGGCGACGCTGCCGGAGCCTTGTCGAGAGACGAGGAAGCCGTGGTCGCGGAGCTGGGCGTAGGCGCGCGTGACGGTGGTCCTGCTGACCAAAAGTGCCTCGGTCAGCTCACGCTCACTCGGCAGGCGTACGCCGACCGGCACCCGCCCGTCGGTGATCAGCACGCGAAGCGCCTCCGCCAGACCGCGGTAGGCGGGGGAGCGGTCGAAGTTGCCGAGCAGTGAGCTCGCTCGTCTCGGCCCGGTCGCACAGCTCACCGCCGGTCGCCTCCCGCGGCGCCTCTCCCAGCTCGTCGTCGGCCTGGTGCTCTACGGCGTCACGCTCGCCATCCTGATCCGCGGGACGCTGGGCAACGCCTCGTGGGACGTGCTCCACCAGGGCATGGCCGAGCATCTGCCGATCAGCATCGGCACGGCGGTCATCGTGATGAGCCTGGTCGTGCTGCTGTTCTGGATTCCCCTGGGCGAGCTGCCGGGCCTGGGCACGATTGCGAACTCCATCGTCGTTGGGCTCATGGCCGACGCCTCTCCGGATTCTCGCCGCTCCCGACGTCATGTGGCAGCGGGTGCTGCTGATGGTGGGCGGCATCGTGCTGAACGCGCTGGCCACCGCCCTCTACATCGGCTCGCAGCTCGGGCCGGGTCCCCGCGACGGATTGATGACCGGCCTCCACCGCCGTACCGGTCTGTCGATCCGGGTGGTGCGCACGGGCCTCGAGGTCACCGTCGTCGCCATCGGCTGGCTCCTCGGCGGCGTCGTCGGAATCGGCACCGTGCTCTACACGCTCGCGATCGGACCGCTCGTCCAGCTGATGCTGCCGCGGTTCATCGTTGAGCTGCCGAGCACCAGCCAGACGCAGGGCGAGCTACCTGGTTTCGCGCAGACTGCGGACTCGCGGTAGTTCGGCGAGCGGGCAGCTGGTGTACGCCTGAGAGCGTCGAGCGGGCATTTCCCGCACGCCACGTGTGACAGATGTGCCCGGTCAGCGGCGTACGACGTGACACATGTGCCCGGTCGGCGTCCTACGACGTGACGCAAGTGCCCGGTCAGCGTCGGGTCGCGATGAGGGCGGACGCGTCTGCGGCGACCATCACCTCGACGGCAGTGAAACGCTCGTCGGTCAGCCACATCTCGCGCAGGATGTCGACCCTGCCGGCCGTGATGGGCGGCCACATTTCGCAGGGCGCGAAGTCGTCGAGTACCACGATCCCGCCCGGCTCAACCAGGTCGGCCACCGAATCAACGCTGGCGTCCTGCGGGACCGAGGGGTCGAGGAACAGCAGCGAGTAGGGACCCCTGTTGCGCAGCGTCGACCAGTCTGCGGCGAGCACCTCGACCTGCGGGTCGTCCTCGAAGATCTCCTGCGCCGCGTTGGCCAGCTCGGTATCGAGCTCCGCGGAGAGGATCTGCGTGCCTGGTCGTACGCCGGAGCGCAGCCACGCCGTACCGACGCCACAGCCGGTGCCGAACTCCGCCATCGTGCCGTCCCTCGTGGCCGCAAGCGTGGCCAGCAACCGGCCGGTCTCGTTGCGGCAGAACGACACGTAGCCAGCCCGGCGCGACACCGCGAACGCCCGGGACACGATCGGGGGTACGTCGGGCGGGGCGCTCATGACACGAAGTCTCCACTGGTGCAGACCAGCCCTGAGACAACCGTCTCGAATCATGGGACGCCTCGCCCACGCCGGCTGCGAAGGCCGGAGGGCGGGCCTAGGATCGGCACATCATGCGGAGGAACTTCGTACTTATTTGCCGCCGTGGCGGGGCCTGACATTCGATAGGCCACCTCGCCGCGGAGTTCGGCGTACCCGCCGACAGGCCCATCACCCCCTCCGCGAGCGAGATCAGAGAAGTTCCACCCCTGACTTCCCGCGAACCAGATCCGGCCGTGTGATCCGTGGCCGTCGAATGCGTTCACCTCCTCCGGAGCACCACCCGTTCCAGCACGGAAATCCGTTGAGGAGATGCACGATGTACGACTTGTACCCCGAGTGGGGCCCAGCCAAGAACAATCCCGAGAGCCCGCGGAGCACCCAGGCCGTCCAGGCCGCGCTTGACCTGCGAGACAACGGTGGTGAGCGCCCTGACGACAACTAACATCGCGGCATGCCGGAACCCGATGAAGCGAAAGGCGGCTCGTTGAGGCTTGCGGTTATCCCCGGTGACGGGATCGGGCCCGAGGTCACGGCCGAGGCCCTGAAGGTGCTCGAGCAGACGGTGTCCTCTCATGGACCCACCGGTGTGAAGTTCGCGCCGACCCGCTACGACCTCGGCGCCGAGCGCTACCTCGCGACCGGCGAGGTGCTCCCGGACTCGGTGCTCGAGGAGATCCGTCAGCACGACGTGATCCTCCTCGGCGCCGTCGGGGGCAAGCCCAACGACCCGAACCTGCCTCCGGGGATCCTCGAGCGGGGGCTCCTGCTGCGGCTGCGCTTCGAGCTCGACCACTACGTGAACCTCCGGCCGTCGCGGATCTTCCCCGGCGCCGTGTCACCGCTCGCCCCCCACATTCTTGATGGGCGTGGTGAGGTCGACTTCGTGGTCGTCCGCGAAGGAACGGAGGGGCCCTACACCGGCAACGGCGGCGCGCTCCGGGTCGGTACGCCGCACGAGATCGCCACCGAGGTCTCGGTGAACACCGCCTTCGGGGTCGAGCGCGTCGTCCGCGATGCCTTCCGCCGGGCACAGAAGCGTCGCCAGAAGCTGACCTTGGTCCACAAGACCAACGTGCTGGTCAACGCCGGCGCGGTCTGGTGGCGGCTGGTGCAGCAGGTGGCACCGGAGTTTCCCGAGGTCGCCGTCGACTACATGCACATCGACGCCGCGATGATCTTCATGGTCACCGACCCTGCGCGGTTCGACGTGATTGTCACCGACAACCTCTTCGGCGACATCATCACCGACCTCGCTGCCGCCATCACCGGAGGCATCGGTCTGGCAGCCAGTGGCAACGTCAACCCCGACCGCACCGCTCCGTCGATGTTCGAGCCCGTGCACGGCTCGGCGCCCGACATTGCCGGCCAGCAGAAGGCCGACCCCACCGCAGCGATCCTCTCGGTCAGTCTGATGCTCGACCACCTCGGGCTCGAGGACGCGGCCCGCACCGTCGAGGACGCCGTCGTGGCCGACCTGGCCGCGCGTACGCCGGGCGCCGCCCGGCCGACCGCCGCGGTAGGCGACGCGATCGCTGCCCGAGTAGCCGGCTGACACCTTCGGTGGTTGAGGGCGCACCCCGCGCCCGTCTCGAGACCACTGATGTCGGCGGGCGAGGTTTCGAGACGCTCGCTGCACTCGCTCCTCAATCACCGTGGGGGCGGCCCCCGGTCAAGTCCTCGCTCGCTGCCCAACCACCGTGGGGGGCGGTCCGTGGTTTGGAGACGTGCCCAACCACCTTGGGGGGCCCGTGGTTTCGAGACGCTCGCTGACGCTCGCTCCTCAACCAGCCACCAACGAGAGATAACGTGCCCTCATGACGCTCGACATCACCACCATTGCCTCTGACAGCCCGCGCAGCGAGTCCGAGGTCTCCGCGATCCTCGCGAACCCGGGTTTCGGCACCAACTTCACCGATCACATGCTCACCCTCGAGTGGACTCCCGCCCGGGGCTGGCACGGCGGGCGGATCACGAAGTACGGCCCGCTGAGCATGGACCCGGCCTGCGCCGTACTCCACTACGCGCAGGAGATCTTCGAGGGCATGAAGGCCTACCGCCACGAGGACGGGTCGATCTGGACCTTCCGTCCCGAGGAGAACGCCAAGCGCATGGGGCGCTCGTCGCGCCGCCTCGCGCTGCCGGTGCTGGAGCCCGAGGACTTCGTGAGGTGTGTCGACGCGCTGGTGGAGGTCGACCAGCGCTGGGTGCCACAGAACTCGGCGGAGGGGACGGGCGAGAAGAGCCTCTACCTGCGGCCGTTCATGATCGCCTCCGAGGTGTTCCTCGGGGTGCGCCCGGCGCAGCACGTCACCTTCATGGTGATCGCCTCACCCGCCGGTGCCTACTTCAAGGGCGGGATCACGCCGCTCACCTTGTGGCTCAGCGAGGAGTACACCCGCGCCGGCCGCGGGGGCATGGGCGCCGCCAAGACGGGCGGCAACTACGCCAGTTCGTTGGTCGCGCAGCAGGAAGCCATCGGGCACGGCTGCGACCAGGTGGTCTTCCTCGACGTCGCCGAGGGGAAGTACGTCGAGGAGCTCGGCGGCATGAACCTGTACTTCGTCTTCGCCGACGGCCACATCGTCACTCCCGAGACCGGCACGATCCTCGAGGGCATCACCCGCTCCGCGATCATCGACCTCGCCCAGAAGAAGGGCCACCAGGTCGAGGAGCGTCCGTTCCCGATCGACGAATGGCGCGAGGGCGTGGCCAGTGGCGAGATCACCGAGGTGTTCGCGTGCGGTACGGCCGCGGTCGTCACGCCCGTCGGGACGCTGAAGTGGGACGGCGGCGAGGTGGCGGGCCCCGGTGTCGAAACAGGCGAGGCTGGGCCGCTGACCCTGGAGATCCGGAAGTCGCTCGTGGACATCCAGTTCGGCCGCGACGAGGACTCGTTCAGGTGGATGCACCAGGTCTGCTGAGCTGCCCCAATAGATGAAGCGGCGAGAACGGGTGTGACGCCCGTCTCGACGCAAGGCTGCGCGCCCTCCTCAACCTCCAGGCGCCCGGTTACCGTTGGGCGATGCCCACCCTGCCCAGCGAACGCCCTGAGGAGACGCGCGTCGGTTCCTACCGGCTGCTCGCTCCCATCGGTGAGGGCGGCATGGGCGTGGTCCACCTCGCCCAGGGACCGGATGGCAAGCGCGTCGCCCTGAAGGTGCTGCGGCAACACATCGTCGGGGACGTCGAGGCCCGGGAGCGCCTGGCCCGGGAGGTCAGCTCGCTGCAGCGGATCTCCAGCCCGCGCATCGCCGAGATCCTCGACGCCGACCCCCACGGTCCGGTGCCGTTCGTGGTCACCCGCTACGTGCCCGGCCTCTCGCTCTACCACCACGTCGCAGAGGAAGGGCCGATCTCTGGAGGCGACCTGCTGCACTTCGCCGACGCGCTGGCCGAAGCCCTGCAGGCGGTCCATCTGGTGGGAGTCCTGCACCGCGACATCAAGCCGACCAACGTGTTGATGGAGGGCCGCTCACCGGTCCTCATCGACTTCGGCCTGGCTCGCGTGGCCGAGGATCCGCGGCTCACCCAGACCGGCTGGCTGCTCGGTACGCCTGGTTATCTCGCGCCGGAGATCCTGTACGGCGACGACGCGACCGTCGCCTCCGACGTGCACGCGTGGGCGGCGACCGTGGTCTTCGCGGCGACCGGCAGGCCGCCGTACGGCAAGGGGCCGGCGATGGCGATCATGGACCGCGTCCGGCGCGGCGAGTACGACCTGTCCGGCGTGCCCGAGCCGCTCAGTGAGGTGCTGCGTGACTGCCTGGCCCCGGAACCCCTTGAGCGGCCGACCGTGCGCGAGCTGCGCTCCTCGATCCACGACCTGCAGCAGCGTTCGCATCTCGCCGCCCGGGCGGCGCAGGCGGCCCAGGCGACGCCGGAGCTGTGGACGCTGCCGTATGCACCGCAGGCCGCGGTCGATGCCGCCGCTGCCGACGCGACCCCGGAGACCGACCAGCTCGCAGCAGCCGAAGTGCCGCCCGTCGAGCCGGTGGGCTCGGTAGCCCCGCCTACGCGGATCCTGCCCCCTGGCCAGCCGCAACCCGGCCCGCCGCAACCTGGCCAGCGGCAACGTGGCCAGCCGCAACCGGGCCAGCCGCGGCCCGAGAGCCGGACGCAGCGAGTCTTCCAGCTGGTCGGTCTGGGTGCGCTGACGAGTGCTGTGGTCGGCTATGCGCCGTACGCCGGCACTGCGCTCGTCGCCTTGCTCGTGCTGTTGCTTCGTACCGCCTCGGTCACCCGGCAGCGTCACGGTCGGCGTCGGCTCATCCGGGGACGGCCGCGCTGGTACGACGTGCCGACAACGACGCTCTCCACGCCCGGATACCTGCTTCTCGCGTTTTTCGGTGCGCTCGCGCTGGTCGCCGTGGCGAGCTTGTCCGGGCTCGCGATGTTCTCCTTGGGCTACCTGCTGGGGCAGCCAGTCGCCATCGGGATGGTCCTGGCCGGGGTGGGGTTCACGCCCGCCCTGTGGTGGGGCCCGGGGTCCGGGCGACTACGCGAGATGACCCGTGGGCTGGTGGCCCGGACGTCCCGGTCCGAGTTCGGCGGCTGGTTCGTGACTGCCATCTGTCTGCTCGGTACGGCCGTGCTGCTCGGACTCCTGCTCAGCAGTGGGCCCAACTGGGCACCCGCGTTGCGCGCGCCCTGGCGCTGAGTCGTCGTTGGGACGCGACCGGACGC
>Ga0209587_1001646_pt1 | contig 10383 bp, 9 predicted proteins | sample NGEPerD_2_FD_184512 | JGI IMG/M metagenome (GOLD analysis project Ga0209587, IMG submission 184512) | Arctic peat soil microbial communities from the Barrow Environmental Observatory site, Barrow, Alaska, USA - NGEE PermafrostL1-D... | ecosystem: Environmental > Terrestrial > Soil > Wetlands >... | reverse complement strand
GCAACCGGCTGTTCTCCAGGGTCACGCCGGCGTGGTTGGCGTGGGTTTGCAGCAGCGTGACGTCGTCGGCCTCGAAGGTGCTGACGTCGCCGGTCCGGTCACCGACCAGCAGGGCGCCGGCGATGCCGTCGCCCGACCGCAGCGGCACCGCAACCAGGTCACGCAATCCCGCGTGGTCGCGCTCCTGCCAGCCCGCGCGCCGCCGGCGGCTGCGCAGCACGCGCCTGGAGCCGGTCGCGACGGTGGAGAGCACGCCCAGCTCGGCGGTCGTCGGCACGCGCTCGCCCGCGCCATCGGCGGCAAGGGCCAGCACGGGGATGGTCCCGCCCGGCGTGAACAGCGCGCAGGCGGCCACATCGGCGCGCAGCAGCAGCTTCGCGTCGGCGAGGAGGCGCTGCGCCGCCTCGCGCTCGTCACCGGCGGTGTGCCGGGCGGTCAGCTGGTGCAGCTGCACGAGGCTCGCGTGGCGCTGCCGCCAGATGCCGTAGGAGCGGAACGCCAGCAAGGCGAGTCCGGCGAGCAGCACGACGAAGAACAGGCTGGCCGGCTCGGAGCGGTACAGCGTGACCACCACCAGCGCGAAGCAGATCCCGGTGAGGCCCACCACCAGGGAGGCCCAGAGGCTCCACTGCAGCAGGCGGGGACGCCACGACCCCTCATGGACTGCGATCGCCAACGGGACCGCAACGGCCCCGATCAGCCACTGGCCGATGACCGTCGCGCCCGCGACAGCGAAATAGGTCCGCGGGCCGAGCTGGACCGGTCCGGATGGCAGCAGCCAGTACAGGAACAGCAGGGCCAGCACGGACTCCACCCAGACGGTCGCCAGGTTGTAGGCCAGCTTGAGCAGCGGCTGGCGCCGGTGGGCCACCAGCGCGATGCCGACACCGACGGTGTTGCACAACACGAACGCCAGGGGCGCCAGCGAGAAGAAGCCCAGCACCATGGGCAGCTCGGACAGGGACCGAGAGTGGACGTTCTTGCCGAACTGCGTGTGGATGGGGTACATCTCCGCAGCGGTGAAGCCCAGGGCGATCGCCCACCAGGGCAGCGGGAAGATCCCCGAGGGCTCGGGCAGGTCCAGGACCGGGAAGGTCAGGAGCGCGCCGGAGACGGCGATGGCCGCCGTCAGCATCCAGATGCGCGTGTCCGCTCGTGAGCGAGCGCCACCCCGCTTGGCGTTCAAGGAATGGTCAACCCCATCCAACAGAGGACCACGCGTCTCCGGACCGGGGCTTCCCGGACCACGCGACATCCCACCAAGCTACACCAGACCCGGACAGACCGGACCAGGTACCACCGGACGGGGTCACGACCACGTCGCGCCCGACCAGGTGACGCCCGACCAGGTGACGCCCGACCAGGTCACGCCCGACCAGGTCACGCCCGACCAGGTCACGCCCGACCAGGTCACGCCCGACCAGGTGACCCCGGACCAGGTGACCCCGGACCAGGTGACCCCGGACCAGGTGACCCCGGACCAGGTCACGCCCGACCAGGTGACCCCGGACCAGGTCACGCCCGACCAGGTGACGCCGGACCACGGCGTGTCCAGGACGCCGCCGTCGCTCGCGGCACCGGTCCAGGTGCTGCCGTTCCAGTCGCCACCGCTCCAGGCGCGGCCCTCGGCGGCCAGTGGCGCCCAGACCTCGCCGCGCCAGGGCTTGCCCAGGATGTCGCGCTCGCCGGCCAGCTCGACGCCGTTGAGAGCGAGGTGCACGCTGCCACGCGCGGCCTCCAGGGAGCCGGTGCCGGTTGACTCCTGCAGGCCGGTCCCGTGCAGCCGCTGGGGAGGTGCCGCGGCGGCGGCCGCGACATCGATCACGCCGGCGCCCTGGACGCCCTTGGCCGTGTTGGCCAGCTTCGAGGCGCTGGACACCAGCAGGTCCTTGACCTGATCCGGGCTGAGGTCGGGGCGCTGCTCCAGCAGCAGAGCAGCTGCGCCGGCGGTCACGGCGGTGGCCTGCGAGGTCCCGCTGCCGCGGAACTGCCGCTCGCCCACCCGCGCACCGGGGTGCTGCTGGTCGAGGTAGGAGCCGGGCGCGCGCAGGCTCACGACCGAGCGCCCCGGGGCGACGAGGTCGGGCTTACGGGCCGTACCGCGGTTGGAGAAGGCCGACACGGTGTCGTCGCCGGGCTCGATCGTGCCGGCGTGGTCTGACGAGCCAACGGCCAGCACCCAGGGGTCCGAAGCGGGGCTGGTGAGCGAGTGCGTCGAACCGCCCTGGTTGCCGGCCGCCACGACCACGACGATGCCTGCGCGCCAGGCCGACTCCACGGCGTGGGCCAGGGGGTCGATGGCGGAGGGCTGGGTCGAGTCGGTGCCATAGCCCAGGGCCAGGACACGGATGTTGTGCTCGGCGCGGTGGGTGACGACCCAGTCGATCGCGGCGATGATCTGGCTGACGTCGGCCGCGCCGTTGTGCGCCGCCACCTTCAGCGACATGAGGGTGGAGTCAGGCGCGATGCCGCGCAGGCCCGCGGGGCTGTTCCCACTGCCCCCGGCGATGATGCCGGCGAGGTGCGTGCCGTGGCCGTAGGTGTCGAGATGGCGCAAGGCGTCGTGCTGGGATTCCAGGGACAGGTCGGGACCGATCACCACCCCGTCGGTGAGGCCCTCGACGGGCAGCACGCCCGAGTCGATGAGTGCGACGCCGACGCCGGCGCCGGTGAGCTCGGCGGCCGGGCCGACGTCGGCCTTGACGATCTGGCGCACAGCCGACAGGCTTCCGAGGTCACCGGGCTGTTCCCAGCCCGCTGCGGCCGGCGTCGCCGCGTTCGCCGCGGACGGGAGCAGCAGGATGGCCACCACCGCGCACAGCACCACAGAAACCCGCCGCCGCCGCCATGTGCTCAGGAACGTCACAGTGCCCTCCGCTGCTTGATAGTTCGAGGACGCCTGTGGGCGACCCAGCAGAGGTGTCGGCGTGCACTACGCGTAGCCCAATGATTACTATTGGCCATATCAAACGGGACGGCGGGGCCCAGGGTGACTAGACACAGATGGCGTCGGCGGCCCATTGACGCCAAGCGCTCCCCGCACCCAGCGGGCTTGAGGAGGTCGTGACCCGGTATGCGCGTGCTGGTCCTGCTGCTGCTGCTCGCGGTGGTCATCTGGCTCTTCAGGGAGTTCGCCGACGCGCACCGGTCGCGCGGTGCCTCCTCGGAACGCCTCGGCAGCGCGACGCGAGCGCTCCCGAGCACGCGGCGCCAGCTTGGCCGACCGCCGTCCCAATCGCACCCACCTGTCCATCAGCGCGTCTCCGACGACGATCTCCGCGAGCGCGTCGCCGCGCTACGAGCGGCGATCGCGCGCGGCGACGTCACCCGAGCCGAGGCTGAGGACAGCCTGGTGCGCTGGGCCGGGATGCGCCGGCGCCGAGCCGAGCAGCTGCTCGGCTGAGACCGGGCGGGCCGGGCACGCAAAGAAGGGGCGGCCCTGGTGGGCCGCCCCTTCGGGTGCTGCTGTCCTGCTGTGGGTGCTGTGGTGGCTGTGGTGCTGGCGAACCTAGAAGTCCATGCCGCCCATGCCACCCATGGCGTCGTGCCCGCCCTGGCCACCGCCGCCGGCCTCCTTGGGCTCGGGCTTGTCGGCCACGAGCGCCTCGGTCGTCAGCAGCAGCGACGCGATGGACGCGGCGTTCTGCAGCGCCGAGCGCGTGACCTTGGCCGGGTCCGGCACGCCGAACTTCAGCATGTCGCCGTACTCACCGGTCAGGGCGTTGAGCCCGTGTCCGGGCGCCAGCGCGCGCACCTTCTCCACCACGACCGAGCCCTCGAGGCCCGCGTTCGCGGCGATCCAGTACAGCGGCGAGCTCAACGCGGCGCGCACGATGTTCGCACCGGTCAGGTAGTCGCCCTCGAGGTCGAGCTTGTCCAGGCTGGCGGCCGCCTGAAGCAGCGCGGTGCCACCTCCGGCGACGATGCCCTCCTCGACCGCAGCGCGGGTCGCGGACAACGCGTCCTCGATGCGGTGCTTCTTCTCCTTGAGCTCAGCCTCGGTGGCCGCCCCGACCTTGACCACGGCGACGCCGCCGGACAGCTTGGCGAGCCGCTCCTGCAGCTTCTCGCGGTCCCAGTCGGAGTCGGTGTTGTCGATCTCGGCCTTGATCTGGGCGATGCGGCCCTTGATGTCCTCGTCCTCGCCGGCGCCCTCGACGATGGTGGTGTTGTCCTTGGTGATGGTCACCTTGCGGGCCTTGCCCAACAGGTCGATCGTCACGTTCTCCAGCTTCAGGCCGACCTCCTCGGAGATCACCTGGCCGCCGGTGAGGATGGCGATGTCCTGCAGCATGGCCTTGCGGCGGTCGCCAAACCCGGGAGCCTTGACGGCCGCGGACTGGAACGTGCCACGGATCTTGTTGACGACCAGCGTGGCCAGGGCCTCGCCGTCGACGTCCTCGGAGATGATCACCAGCGGGCGACCGGCCTGCATGACCTTCTCCAGGACCGGCAGCAGATCGTGCACCGCGGAGATCTTCTGGTTCGCGATGAGGACGTAGGGCTCCTCGTACACGACCTCCATGCGCTCGGTGTCGGTGACCATGTACGGCGACACGTAGCCCTTGTCGAACTGCATGCCCTCGACGAAGTCGAGCTCCAGGCCGAAGGTCTGGGACTCCTCGACGGTGATGACGCCGTCCTTGCCGACCTTGTCCATCGCCTCGGCGATGACCGAGCCGATCTCGGGGTCGTTGTTGGCGGAGATCGACGCGACGTGGGCGATCTCTTCCTGGGTCTCGATGTCACGCGCCATCTCGGCGATGCGCTCGACCACGCGGTCCACGGCGGCGTCGATGCCGCGCTTGAGCAGCATCGGGTTGGCGCCGGCCGCCACGTTGCGCAGGCCTACCTTCACCATGGCCTGTGCGAGCACCGTCGCCGTCGTCGTGCCGTCGCCGGCCACGTCGTTGGTCTTGGTGGCGACTTCCTTGGCGAGCTGTGCGCCCATGTTCTCGTAGGGGTCCTCGAGCTCGATCTCGCGGGCGACGGTGACGCCGTCCTTGGTGATCGTCGGGGAGCCCCACTTCTTGTCAAGGACGACGTTGCGCCCCTTCGGGCCGAGCGTGATCTTGACGGCGTCGGCGAGCCGGTTCACACCGGTCTCGAGCTTGCGGCGTGCGTCTTCGCTGAACTTGAGCTGCTTGACCATGTTCGCTACCTCCTACTTCTCGACGATGGCGAGGATGTCGCGAGCGGACAGGATCAGGTACTCCTCGCCACCCTGCTTGATCTCGGTCCCGCCGTACTTGGAGTAGACGACGGTGTCGCCCTCCTTGATGTCGAGCTTGATGCGTTCGCCCTGGTCGGAGATCCGGCCCGGGCCCACGGCGATAACCGTGCCCTGCTGCGGCTTCTCCTTGGCGGTGTCGGGGATGTAGATCCCGCTCTGCGTCTGGGCCTCGGCCTCTTCGGCCTGGACCACGACGCGGTCCTCGAGCGGCTTTAGGGCAACCTTGGTCTTCGTCGCCATGCCGTCCTCCTCTGGTGGCTGCGGGCGCCGTTTGGGGCCCGTGGTTTGCGGATCAGGATTTGTGGATCAGGATTTGTGGGTGGCGCACTCCGGCGCTGGCACTCGGTTGGCCTGAGTGCTGATCGAGACGTTAGCAATCCTCGGGTGAGAGTGCAAGGTGGGAGACCCCTCGGCAGCCGAACCCTGAGCGTCTAACGCTAAGGTTCGGCGAGGAAGCGAGGCCGTCGCTGGGATTGAGCTGGCTCCGATCCCAGGAATCTGCCCACACTTTCGTCTGACGCAGGGTCATGCCGTGTTATCCTGCGTGGCCTGCCGAGGGCCGGCGCGACGGGCGCGGCACAGGCGGTGGAGGAGGCGTAGGCCTTGACGGACTACCAGAAGCGGCTGGGCGCCCGGTTGCGGGCGATACGCCAGCAGCAGGGCTTGACGCTGCAACAGGTCGAAGAGACCTCTGAGGGCAAGTGGAAGGCCGTGGTCGTCGGCTCCTACGAGCGCGGTGACCGTGCAGTCTCGGTTGCCAAGCTGGCGGAGCTGTCGGAGTTCTACAACGTGCCGGTCGGCGAGCTGCTGCCGAAGGACGACCTCGGCGGGATCAGCGGCGGGGGTCAGCACTCCAAGGTGATGCTCGATCTGCGCCGGCTGGCCCGTGCCGACCTCGACCCGGAGCTGCGACCGGTGTCGCGCTTCGCCCACACCATCCAGCTCCAGCGCGGCGACTTCAACGGCAACGTGTTGACCATCCGCGGGGAGGACCTGCGCGCCCTGTCGGTGATCTACGGCACCGACCCGGAGGACCTCGTCATCCGGCTGGAGGACGAGGGCGTCCTGGCGACGACCTGAGCGGCAGGGGCCGCGAGCGGAGGTAGTCGACGGCGGCTCAGCGCAGAACGAGGATCCAGCCCGCGCGGTCCACGAACCCGGCGCGGACATAGGCGGCGCGCGCCTGCGCGTTGTCGGCGCGCACGTGCAAGGTCACCACGGGCAGCCCCTGGCACAGCACGTCTGCGGCGATGGCGGCGACTGCGCCGGCGGCGATGCCCTGGCCGCGGTGCTCGGAGTCGACGTACACGCCGGCGATCTGCGCGCCGCGGCTAGCGCTGCGCAGGGACACATCGACCTTGGCGACCACCACCCCGTCGCGCTCCACCACCCAGCTGTGCCCCCCGGTGACCGTGTCGTGCATCCGCCTGCGCACCGCCATCCGTCCCGAGCGGCCGATGGGCGGGCCCATCCGGTCCTCGACGTGCAGACGGCCGGCGAGCTCGGTGATGCGTTCGAGGTCTCCGAGCTCCCCTCGGCGCAGCCCATGGGGTCGCCCGAGCGCACCCGGGACGGCCGCATCGCGCACGGACATGAAGCGCTGCTCACGGGCGTTGACGCGACGGCCGAACAGGGTCCGTCCCGTCGGGCCGGACCCCCCGCGACCGCTCGCCTCCAGCAAGGCCGTGCCGATGTCCAGGGAGCCGATCAGGATCCGCCAGTCGCAGCGGTCCAGCACGTCCACCAGCGATGGCGCGGCCGCCGGCGACCCGGCTGGCACCACCGTGCCCGCCGCGTTGGCGTACACCAGGCCCAGCGGCGCGTCGACGGGCCACACCGAGAAGCGCTCGTGGTCGCCACGGTCCAGCGACTCCAGCAGGAACTGGTGCTGCTCCGCGGCCTCCCGCCGCGGGCTGGCACCGAAATCCGTCTCCAGCAGATCGACGACCTGCGCGACGCCGTCGGCCGACAGCCGGCGGACATCGTTGGCCGCCCCGGTCGCGGTCACGGTGCAGCGCCCGCGTCGGGGTCGGTGCCGTCCCCCGCGGCGAGGCCCTGCAGGGGCAGGTCGGTGAATCCCTGCCCCGGGTTGGCCTCCACCTCCAAACCGGTGCGCTGCCCCGCCGCGAGGCGGTGGGCCCCAGCCGCGGCGATCATGGCTCCGTTGTCCGTGCACAGCGCCGGGCTCGGGACCAGCAGGCCAAGCCCGGCCTCCCGGCACTCCTCGGCCATCATGGCGCGAAGACGCGTGTTGGCCGCGACGCCACCGACCACGGCCACCCGCTCGACGCCGTGGGCCTGCGCAGCGGCCACCGTCTTGCGGACCGGCACCTCCACGAGGGCCTCCTGGAACGACGCGGCCACGTCGGCGAGGTCCACGTCGTGCCCCGCCGCCACCTGGCGTCGCAGCTCCCGCACGACCGCCGACTTGAGCCCGGACATGGAGAAATCGTAGGTGCCGTCGCGCAGCATCGCTCGCGGGAAGCGGAACGCCTGGCGATCGCCGCCGACCGCCAGCCGATCGATCTCCGGACCCCCGGGGTAGGGCAACCCGATGAAGCGGGCGATCTTGTCGAACGCCTCGCCGGCGGCATCGTCGATGGTCGCGCCAATGGTGGTGAAGTGGCCCGATCCGTCGAGCAGCACCACGCTGGTGTGGCCGCCGGAGACGATCAACGCCAGCAGCGGCGGGTCGAGCCGCCCGAACTCGATCTGCGTGGCGAACACGTGCCCCTCGAGGTGGTTGACGCCCACGAAGGGCAGGTCCAGGGCCAGCGCCAGCGATTTGGCACCGGCGACACCCACCAGCAGGGCGCCGACCAGGCCGGGTCCGATCGTCACCGCGACGCCGTCGAGGTCGTTGTAGGTGCAGCCCGCCTCGACCAACGCCCGGTCGATGGCGGGCACCAGCAGGTCCAGGTGCGCGCGAGCCGCGATCTCCGGCACCACGCCGCCGTAGGGCCGGTGCTGCTCGACCTGGGAGCCGATGACGTTGGACCGCACCCGCAGGCCATCCTCCACCAGCGCCACCGCGGTCTCGTCGCACGAGGTCTCGATGCCGATGACCAGCACTACAGGTCCTCGGCCGGCGGCTCCGGCGCCACCGAGGAGCTGCCCTGCAGCCCACGGCGGCCCTGTACCCACGGCACGTGATAGTCCGGAGCGCCGGAGGTCCCGCCGGGCAGCTCCAGACGTGCGCGCTGGGCGGCCAGCACACCGTCGTAGGCGGGCTGGTCGATCTCGTGCACCCACATGATGAGGGCATCCTCCCCGGTCTCGGCGTAGTAGCGAGCGCGCACGCCGACCGGTGCGAACCCGAAGCCCTGGTAGAGCCGCTGCGCGCCCCGGTTGGCCACGCGCACCTCCAGGGTGGCCGCCTTGGCGCCCAGTCGCCGCGCCTCGCCCATCAGCGCCAGCAGCAGGTGCGTCGCGACCTTCTGCCGGTGGTGCTCCGGGTGCACGGCGACGGTGGTCACATGCGCCTCGTCCACCTGCACCAGGACCCCGGCGTAGCCGACCACCTTGCGCCCCAGCCTCCGCGCTCCCCGGACCTCCTCACGCGGCGCCAGCGCGACCACATAGCGACGTGTGTCGCGCGCCGCCATCTCCGCGGCGAACAACACCGCTGACCAGGGACGCGGGTACACACGCTGCTCGATGGCCAGCACCTGGCGCAGGTGCCAGCGTCGCATGGGCGCCACGTCCAGGCGTGAAAGGGCTGCGCGCGGCTGCGTCGCGACCATCAGCCCACCGCACTGTCGTCGTCGACGGTGTCGGCGGCCGCACGGCGCGGGAAGAGCGCGCCCCGGCCCTGCCAGTTGATCTTGGCGTCAGCACCTCGGAGGTAGACGGGGTGCAGATCCTCGGGTCGCTGGGTTTCCTCGCGCACGAAGCGCGGCAGGGCAAGCTCCACGACGCTGTAGGCGCTGGGCGCCGCCATGGCGGCCGGACCGATCTCCGCACCGACGGACTCCAGCACGTGCCGGCTGGCCAACGCGCCATCGCCGACGCACAGCACGTCGTCGGGCTGGGCCTCGACCTCGCCGGCGAGAGCGTCGGCGGAGCCGACGCGCAGGTCCGTCACCCGCTGGATCCCCCCAGGCGCGCTGCGGTAGAAGGCCCAGAACAGCTCGCCGCGGCGCGCGTCGAGCGCCGCCACGATCAGGCGTCGGGCGTGGCGCACTGGAAACGCCAACAGGTCCAGCGAGGTCAGCCCCACCACGGGCAGCCGGCGCGCGTGCGCAAGGGTCTGGGCGGTCGCGATGCCCACCCGCATTCCGGTGAACAGCCCCGGCCCGAGGCTGACGGCGACGCCCGACACCGCCTCCAGCTCCAGACCGGCCTGCTCCAGGCAGAAGCGGATCGCGGGGGCGACGAAGGCGCCGTGCGCCCGAGCATGCGGGCCGCCGGCGGCTCCATGCGGTGAGACCGCGGACGCCTGGGCGATGATCCCGTGCTCACTGCCCAGGCACACGCTGGACTGGGGGGTCGAGGTTTCGATGCCCAGCACGATCACGAGGCATCTCCGGCTCCGGGCCCGTTGGCGGCGAAGCCCTCCGGCTCTGGCACGGGAGACCCAGCCGCAGACCGCCACTGCGACAGGTCCGCCGCGATCGGGGCCATGCGCGGGACCCAGCCGTCGCCATGGCCGCGGACCCGAAGCCGGCGCTGCTCCTCCCCGGTGTCATCGGGACCGGGCCCGCCGAGCTCAGGGGCCCCCACCTCGGGATCCAGCTCATCACCGTCGCGTCGCAGCTCGACCTCAAGGAAGTCCGGCGGGAGCAGCGACCGCACCGCGTCACCCCACTCGATGAACGTGACGCGGTGCCGGTCGAAGAGGTCGTCGAAACCCAGCTCTACGACCTCGCGCAGGGAGTCCAGGCGGTAGACGTCCAGGTGGACCACCCCGATGCGGCCCTCGTAGTCACGCCGCAGGACGAACGACGGACTGGTGACGCGTTCGGTCACTCCGAGTGCACGAGCGGCTCCCTGAACGAAGCAGGTCTTGCCGGCGCCCAGCTCACCGGTGAGGGCCACGACGTCACCAGGCCGCAGGTGGAGCGCCACCTGCGCGGCGATCCGGCGGGTCTGCTCGGTGCCGCCGCTGGAGAGCTCGAGATCCTGTCCCCCCCCGTCCATCTCCACATCCC
>Ga0209587_1001645_pt1 | contig 10390 bp, 10 predicted proteins | sample NGEPerD_2_FD_184512 | JGI IMG/M metagenome (GOLD analysis project Ga0209587, IMG submission 184512) | Arctic peat soil microbial communities from the Barrow Environmental Observatory site, Barrow, Alaska, USA - NGEE PermafrostL1-D... | ecosystem: Environmental > Terrestrial > Soil > Wetlands >... | reverse complement strand
CGGTGCTGACCGTGCTCAGCGCCGAGCACGCGTTCGTCCTCGTCGCGGCCGACGCCGAGCAGGCTGCGCGGCCAGAGGCCGCGGGCGCGGACGACGTTGAGCTCGGCGCTGAGCACGGTCAGCACCGCACCGAGATTGATCCAGACCAGCAGGCCGAGGACGAGGGCGAAGGTGCCGTAGGCGGGGGCCGCATTGCGGACCTCGTGCGCGATGAAGTAGCCGCCGATCAGCTGCAGGCCCGACCAGCAGACGGCGGCGAGGACGACGCCGGGTAGCAGCGCCGCGAACGACGCCGGACGCGTCCCCAGCAGCGAGAATAGGGCGCCGAAGACGAGCAGGTTGATGCCGACTGAGATGGCGATGCCGCCGACCGGGACGAAGAGGTCGGCGCCGCCGCCGACAAGGCCGGAGGCGACCGTCGAGGCGAGCGTCAGCGCGCCGAGGACGACGAGCAGGACGAGCGCCCGCAGACGCGAGGTGAGGAAGTCGGGCCGGTCGCGGAAGGGGATCGCCCAGACCCGGTCGAGCGCGGTCTGGGTCGCAAGGACGACGCCGAAGCCGGCCCAGAGCGAGCCGGCGATGCCGATCGCGAGCGCGACGCCGCTGCCCTCCAGCGAGCTGACCCCGATCTGTTCGCCGATCACCGGGAACTGGGTCAGCACCGAGTCGACCGCTTCCTGGCGCAACTGCGGGTCGCCGGCGAGCACGTAGCCGAGCACGGTGGTGAACAGCAGCAGCAGCGGGAAGAGCGAGAAGAAGGCGCGGAAGGCGATCAGCCCGGCGAGATTGCCGCCCTGGTCGTTGCCGAACTTCTTGACCACCGCGACCGGCACGGCAAGGACCGCATGGCGCTGCTGGAAGCGATCCAGTGCGCGCAGCGCCTTCAGGCGAGGCCCTCGAACTCGTACTCGCGCAGGTAGCCCTCGAAGAGGCGGCGGTGGCCCTGCTCGTCGCGGAGGATCGCGATCGTCATGTCCTGGGTGACCGGGTCGACGCCCTCGGTCTCCTCGATGATCTTGGTGTAGTGCTCGATCGCGCCGGTCTCGGCCTTGATCACGCCGCGAACGATGTGCACGGTGTCGGTCTGGTGCTCCGGCGGCTGCAGGAAGGACTGCTCGGCGGAGAAGCCTTCCGAGCCGGGGACGACGCCGTAGAGCTCCTTGATCCGGTCGGCGAACTGCTTGGCGTGGCCGAGCTCCTCTTCGACGTCCTCGGCAAGCGACTCCTTGATCTCCTGTGCCCGCACGCCGTCGAGGTTGACCGAGGCGGCGATGTAGCTCATCACGGTCTCGATCTCCATCCAGTACGCCTTCTGCAACAGCTCGACGACGTGCTCGCGCTGCTCGAGGTTGGCGCTGTCGTAGATGCCCTTGCTCGGCGACGGTGCTGATGCCTCCATCGTTCCTCCGTTTCTCGTTCGGCCCGGGTACTTCTTCCGAGCTTACGCCTACCCGGCGCGCAGGCCGGTCAATCGCCGAAGTCGGCGCGCGGGATGATGTCCGGGTCGCCGCCGGTCCAGGCGGTGAAGCGGTACCAGGCGGGCTTCGCCTCGCGACGCTCGGTGAGCAACCCGGCCGAGTCGCAGAACTGGCAGCCGCCTCTTATGTCGGCCCAGGAGAACCACCAGACGCCGCCGATCCGCCAGGAGCGACGATGTCTGGCCAGCATTCCGAAGGCCTGGTCGAGCTCCCTCGCCTGGCCGAGCGCCCCAAGCGGCAAGCTGCCGGTGATCGTCAGGAGAGCTCCACTGTCGAAGGGCGTGCTGTACCCGTTCGGATACGGTCTCAGCTTCCCTTGGATTGAGGCCTATTGAGGCTTAGGCGGTGGTGGGTCTGGCCGAGGACGGGTGTAGCAGCGCGATCAGCGGCTGGTGGCAGGCTCGGGCGCTTCTCGCCGGGCTCCCGCGGTCAAACGCCTGGCCTCAGGTCGCGTACCTGGACGTTTATCCGGTCCTGAAATAGGCGTGGATGCCGATAGATGCCGTCATGGAGGAGCAATCTGCAAGCCCGCGACGCTGGGAACGTGTCGTTTTCGAAACAGATCGACACCTCGTCGTCGGCGACGTGACCCTGCCCCCGGAGGGCTACCGGAGCCGTTTCTCCGACGCCGTCAACCGGGAGGATGTCGCCTTCATCCCGCTCGTCGATGTCGAGATCTCGCCGCTGGGCGGCGGGAAGACAAAAAGGCGTGACTTCCTGATCCTCTCCAAGGCGAGCGTCATGCTGGCCTACCCGGCCGAGGAACTCGGGTAGCCGGCTACGCCGTTTGCGCCCGTCTTCGCCTGCCGCCCCCGGCGAAGGCGCCGAGATCGACCAGGAAGGCGAGCACGACGATGAACCACTCGAAGCCGCTGACACCGTTGGATGACGCCCACAGCACGGCGTAGGCGAGGGTCGTCCAGGGCAGCAGGAAGAACCCGAGGAAGGGGACGATCCAGCTGTCGAAGGAGCGGCTGAGCAGGTCGCTGAAGAGCCAGATGGCGAACAGCGCCAGCCGCGGCGAGATCAGGGCGAAGAGAAGGACGAGGCAGCCGATGACCCCAAAGCTACCTGTTCTGGTCGGCCGCAATCAGACCGCCGCGGGTCGGGCAGCGCTAACGTCATGCATGTGAGCGGCCTGGGGCGGTTGATGACGATGCTGAATCCGGAGAAGATGCGGGCGCCGGCGCCGGAGGGGGCGCTGCCGGGACGCAGCGAGCCGGCCTTCGAGGCGCCCGAGCGTCACGCCGTGCTCGACACGCCGCTGAAGCCTCGCTTTCCAGACGGGATCGAGACCGCCTACTTCGCGCTCGGCTGCTTCTGGGGCGCGGAGCGCCTCTTCTGGGTCCTCGACGGCGTCTACACGACGGCCACCGGCTACATCAACGGAACTACTCCGAACCCGACCTACGAGGAGGTCTGCTCGGGCAGGACCGGCCACGCCGAGGCGGTCCTCGTCGCCTTCGACCCGCAGGCCGTCTCCTACGCGCGCCTGCTCGAGGTGTTCTTTGAGGAGCACGATCCGACTCAGGGGATGCGCCAGGGCAACGACGTCGGCAGCCAGTACCGCTCCGGCATCTACTTCACCGGCGACGCGCAGAAGGCGACGGCGGAGATGGCGCGCCAAGCCTACGACGAGGCGCTGCGGGCCGCCGGCCACGAGCCGGTCACGACCGAGGTCGAGCCCGCCGGGCCCTTCTACTACGCCGAGGACCACCACCAGCAATACCTGCACAAGGCGCCGAATGGCTACTGCGGCCTCGCCGGCACCGGCGTCTCCTGCCGTATCCCGACCGCCGCGGACTGATCCTTGCGCACCAGGCGCGGCGAAGACGTCCGTGGGTGATGGAATCTGCGGTCGACCGTCTAGCATCTCGCGACCGTGACCCCCTCCTTCGGCTCCTACATCGTCGGCTGCCTGGCGACGATCGGCATCGTCTCCGCGCTCGGCCTCGGGGGCTACTGGCTGCGGCGCTGGATCGTGCCGGAGTTCTCCGGCGCCCTCGCCCGCCTCGGCGAGGCGACGATCGCCGTCGCCCTGCTGCTGGTCGCGCTCGAGCTGCTCGGCACGCTCAGCATCCTGCGCCTGGGCTGGATCGTCGTCGTCTGCATCGGCATCGGCCTCGGCGCCGCCTGGCTCGGCCGCCGGATGGCGCCGCGCGACGGCGGCGAAGTCGCGGCGCCGCGGGTGCAGACAGTCGCCCTGCTGCTGGCGCTCGGGGTCGCCTCCTTCACCGTCGCCGAGTGGACCTTCCCCTCGCAGCTCAGCCTCGACTACGGCATGTTCGGCGGCGACACGACCTGGTACCACATGCCGTTTGCGGGACGGATCGCGCAGGAAGCGTCGATCGTCCACCTGCATTTCACCGATCCGCTACGGCTCGCGGCCTGGTTCTACCCGCAGAGCTCGGAGTTGATCCACGCAGCCGGGATCGTCGTCTTCAAGACCGACTGGCTCTCGCCGCTGATCAACTTGATCTGGCTGGCGATCGCGCTGCTCGCCGCCTGGTGCGTCGGCCGCCCCTACAAGGTCGGCCCGGCGACCCTGGTCGCGGCGGCGATCGTGCTCGACGCCGGGGTGATGATCGAGACCCAGCCGGGGGAGGGGCGCAACGACATCATGGGCCTCGCCTTCCTGATCGCCTTCGCCGCCTTCCTGATCAACGGCCACCAGCGCCGCGCGCCCCAGGGGGGCGCCGTCCGGGACACCCCGGAGCGCGACGCGCCGCTGCTCGACAAGGGGCCGCTGGTGCTCGCCGGAATCGCCGCCGGCCTTGCTGCTTCGGTCAAGCTCACCTTTCTCGTCCCGGTGGTTGCGATCACGCTCGGCGTCGTCGTCTTCAGCGGCAAGGGGAGGCGCCTGACCACTGCCTGGGTACTCGGCCTCTCCGCCTTCCTCGTCGGCGGTTACTGGTACGTGCGGGCGGCGATCAAGACCGGCGGCAACCCGATCCCGCAGATCGGCTTCGGGCCGTTGCGGCTGCCGCGGCCAGACCAGATGCCGCTCGACCCGCGCCCCCGCTTCGCCGTCTCTCATTACATAACCGACCCGACGATCTACCGGCGCTGGTTCTTCCCCCGCCTCGACGACGCCTTCGGCGCGCTCTGGCCACTGATTCTGATCGTCGCCGTGGCCGCCGCGGTCTTCGTCGCGGTGCGCTCGCGCAACCGGATCCTGCAGGTGCTCGCGGCGGCGGCGCTGCTGACTGCGGTGGTCTACGTCTTCACCCCGCTCACCGCGGCGGGCCAGGAGGGCTCGCCGACGGGATTCTTCACCAACACCCGCTACCTGGTGCCGGGGCTGGTCCTGGCGCTGACCCTGCTGCCGATCGCCCGCCCGCTGCGCGCCCCCGATTCGCGCGCCTGGCAGACGCTGCTCTTCCTGGTCGTGGTCTACGCGATCACGGTGCTGACCACGCCGCGCTGGTACCCGAACTACATCGTCGGCACGGTCTTCCTCACCCTGGCGCTGGTCTGGGCTCCGGCCGCGCTCGGCCTGCTGCGCGGGCGCCGGTTGGTCAGCCGCGGCTACGTCGCGGTCGCGGCCGGGGGCGTGCTGCTGCTGGCTGTGGTGCTCGGCCGCGCCCAGGAGGTCCAGTACTACAACCAGCACTACACGCGCACGACTCCGTTCCTGCAGGACGGCGGCCCGCGCAAGGCCTATGCCTTCGCCCACAACCAGCACGGCAAGCGAATCGGGATCGCCGGCTCCGGCGAGATCTTCTTCGGCCAGTACGGCTTCTTCGGCGCCAACCTCGACAACTACGTCCAGTACATCGGCATCCAGGGGTCCGACGGCGCCTACCGGCTGGCGACCACTTGCCATCGCTTCCGCCGCCTGGTCAACGAAGGCGACTACGACTTCCTGATCGTCAGCCAGGCCACTCAGGACTCGCCCGAGGCGGACCACTGGTATCCGGTCTACGCCTGGCTGAAAACGGACCCGGCACTTGAGCTGGTCCTGGAAGAGCCCGAAATAACTCCCCAGCCCGACTACGTCTTCAAGGTCAAGGGCAAGCTCGATATGAGCTGCGCCGACGTCGGCCAGGGAGGCTGACGATCACGTGCCGTGAGTCGACGCCCATGTGGGCGCCTGACTCCCCGCACGTCCGCTCAGACCGGCGCCAGGGCATGCTCGCGGACCAGCGCCGCGGAGCGCTCGGGCTGCTCCCACCAGAACATGTGGCCGACGCCCTCCAGCAGCTGCGGCTCGACCGAGAGCAGCGAGGCGATCTGCAGCCCGTTGCCGACTCCGAGCAGGCGATCCGCGGTGCCGTGGATGACCTGGGTGGGGACCTCGATCCGGCTGAGCCGGGCGCTGGTGTCGTGGGCGCCGCAGGCTCGCATCTGCTGCAAGATCACCGGCTGCGGAGCGGGTAGCGCGGTCGCCATCTCGCAGAATTCCCCGAAGCGAGCCTCGTCCTCGCGGAAGCCGGGGGAGAGGTTGATCTCCCACATCGCGCGAAAGACCTGCTCGCGCTCGCCCGACGCCATCGCCGCTCCGAGCATCCGCAGATCCTCGGCGGTCATCAGCGTGCCCTCCGGCCCGCCGCAGTAGGTCGCTCCCAGGGTGAGGCTGCGGATCCGCTCGGGATGGGCGAGAGCCAGCTCCTGCGCGATCATCCCGCCCATCGAGATGCCGACCACGTGGGCGCGCTCGATCTCCAGCCCGTCGAGCAGGCCGGCCGTGTCGCCGGCGAGGTCGGCGATCGCGAACGGAATCTTCGCCTGCCCCGAGAGCCCCATCCCGCGATTGTCGAAGGCGATGCAATCGAAGCTCTGCTCGAGCGAGGAGAGGAAAGGCCGTCCCCAGGCCATGTGGGTGGCGCTCATCCCCTGGATCAGCAGCATCGGCTCGCCCGCCCCGGCGCGCACATAATGAAGCTCGGTGCCTCCCACATCGACGCTCGGCATCGAAAGCGATCCTACGCAAAGCGACTTGCCGGGGCCGTAACCTAGGTGGGCCCGCCCCCGTAGCTCAGTGGACAGAGCGGCTGCCTTCTAAGCAGCGGGTCGCAGGTTCGAATCCTGCCGGGGGTACTGATCAGCCGGCGCATCGTCTCGGGCTCTCAGGTGTTTCAACCAGTGCCATGACACATCATGAGCATCGAACCGATATCGCGCTGGCGGTGCTCGCCGGCGCCTCCATCGTGGGGATCGTCTGGATCGGGAGGGTCGCCTAAATCGAGCTGGCGCCCGGCGTGCGCGGGGGAAGCGAAGCGAGCCGCTGCCCCGGATGAGAAGCTTGGCCGATGGCTCCCTGGAAACTGCCGTTGGTCGTCGCGGCGATCGTGGTTCCGATCGTCGCCGGATTCCTCCTCGCCGGGCCGGCGATCGGGGCGGCGGTGGGCGCGCTGGCGGTGCTGGCCCTGCTGGTGATCGCGGCGCGGCAGCGCCCGCGCGGGCCGATCGGCCCGCCGCCGGGCGACGGCCGGCGCAACATCCTGCTCGTCGTCACCTGCGCCGTCGAGGAGCCGGCGGCGGTGCGGCGGATCGCCACCGCGGCCGGGCTCGACGGAGAGGACGGCGAACCCTCCATCCTCGTCCTCTCGCCCGCCAGGATCGGCTTTCTCGACCGCTGGGCGTCCGATGTCGAGTCGGCCCGGCAGAGCGCCCAGCAGAACCTGGTCGCCACCGTCGCGGCGCTCGCCAAGGCCGGCATCGCAGCTGAGGCGCAGGTCGGCGACGAGGACGTGGTGCAGGCGGTCGAGGATCAGCTGCAGAGCTTCCCGGCAAGCGCGGTGGTGCTGGTCGGTAGCGGCGAGCCGAGCGAGGCGGACCGGGTCGCCGCCGCCGAGCTGGACTCCCGTCTTCAGGCCGAGTTCCTTCGGATCGAGCTCAGCTCCGCCGGCCGTTGAAACTGCGACCGCCCTGGTCGCATCGGCACATCTCTAGGAACCGCCCGGTCTCCTGACCGGGCGGGCGCGAAGGCGACCAGAGGGAATCGAACCCTCATTGTCGCGACCACAACGCGAAGTTCTACCGTTGAACTATGGCCGCCACGCTGCGCCGGGCAGCATAGCGATGGCGGCTGGACAAAAGGAAGCGGCGGCCTGAGCCGTTCCGGTCTCCCTCAGCGCGTCGTGCCTGCGGCGGAAGAACCCGACCGCGGTCGCGGGCGGGTCTGGCGCCGCCAGCAGGCCCGCGACTGCCTCCGCCGCCCCGGCGAGGCTGGTCAGCGGCGCCCGCCGCTCGGCCACGCCCTCGCTGCGGACCAGCCTCCTCTTCGGCACCCACCCGACGGCGATGAAGCGGATCGAAATGGCGTACGCGTGGGAAGAGCGCGAAGGCCCCTGACCGGGCCTACCGCGTGTAGAGCGCCGAGCGGTCGATGCCCGCGACCGACGTCTGCCCGGTGAGGCCGAGGGCGGTGTCGATGTCGGCCCTGATCACGGCAAGCACGTGGTGGACGCCGGCCTGGCCGCGAGCCGCGACGGCCCAGGCCCAGGGGCGGCCGATCAGCACCGCGCGGGCGCCGAGGGCGGCCATCTTCACCACGTCGAGCCCGTTGCGCACGCCGCCGTCGGACAGCACCTCGACGTCGTCGCCGACCGCGTCGGCGACAGCGGGCAGGGCACGCGCCGTCGAGGGCACCGTGTCGAGCTGGCGGCCACCGTGGTTGGAGACGACGATCCCGTCGACTCCGGCGTCGACGGCGCGGCGCGCGTCGTCGGGGTCGAGCACTCCCTTGACCACCAGCTTCCCGTTCCAGTTCTCGCGCACCCAGGCGATGTCGTCCCAGGTGACGCTGGGGTCGAACTGCGAGTCGACCCAGGCTTTGAATGCCTCGGGCGAGCGCGCCCCCGGCACCGCCCGCTCGAGATTGCCGAAGGTGAGCGGTCGGCCGCCGATCGCCACGCTCCGCACCCAGCGCGGGTGCGAGAGCAGATCGAGGGCGCGGCGCGCCTTCGCCCGGCGGCTCGGGCGACCGCCGACGGCGTTGCGGGTGTCGCGGTGGCGGGCGCCGACCACGGCGAGGTCGATGGTGAGGACGAGCACCGGCGAGCCGACCGCCTCGGCGCGTGCCATCAGGCTCTCGGCGTAAGCCCGATCGCGCATCACGTAGAGCTGGAACCAGGGTGGGGCGCTCGTCGCCTCCGCCACCTCCTCGATCGGGCAGATCGAGACCGTCGACTCTATGAAGGGCACGCCCGCGGCCTCGGCCGCCCGCGCGGCCTGCACCTCGGCCCGCGGCGCCATCATCCCGGCGAGGCCGACCGGCGCCAGCACGACCGGCATCGCCAGCTTCTGGCCCAGCACCTCGACCGCCTGGTCGCGGACGCTGACGTCGCGCATCACCACCTGGCGCAGCAGCACGTCGTTGAGGTCGGCGACGTTCGCCCGCAGGGTCGACTCTTCGTAGGCGCCGCCGTCGACGTAGTCGAAGAGCTGGCGCGGCAACCGGCGCCGAGCCAGCTCGCGGTAGTCGAGCGCCGTTGCCGCGGCGACGCCAAGCGGGCGATCGGCTGCGAAGCGCATCGGGCGTCGATCCTGCCACAACCGCCGAGCGATCGTCGTCCACGTCGGCCGCCGAGCCTTCGCCGCCCCGGTCGACGGCAGGCTTTGAACTCATGAACTCTTCTTCGTGGGCAACTCGCCGGCCGTACAAGCGTGATCTCAGGGGCTGGGGGGACAACTTTCCTGGCTGCAAATCGCAGGCCGGCGCCTCCAGTCGGGTAGCGTGGACCGATCCCACAGAGCACGTTGATCGCAGGTGCGACGGGTTTCGTCGGCGAACGGCTGGCGGCGGCGTTGGCCGGTTCGGGGCCGGTGCGGTGCCTGGTCCGCGAGCGCTCTCGAGCGGCAAAGCTCGAGGGACTGGGCCTCGAGTTGCGGGTTGGCGACGTCACCGACGCCCCCAGCCTCCTCGGAGTGGGGGAGGGAGTCGACGTCGCCTACTACCTGGTCCACGCGATGGCCGGCGGCGCCGGCTTCGAGGAGCGCGAGCGGGTCGCCGCCGGCAACTTCGCCCGGATGGCCAGGCGCGAGGGCATCGGGCGCGTCGTCTACCTCGGCGGGCTCGGCCAGGAGACCGAGTCCAAGCACCTGCGCAGCCGTCACGAGACCGCCCGCATCCTCGCCGCCGAGGGACCGCCGCTCACTTACTTCCGGGCGGCGATGGTCGTCGGCGCCGGCAGCGAGTCCTACCGCACCCTGCGCTACCTGGTCGAGCGGCTGCCGGTGATGGTGGCGCCGAGCTGGCTGCGCACGCCGACTCAGCCGATCGGGATCGACGCGACGATCGAGTACCTGCTGCGGGCGCCGGCGGTGCCCGAGTCAACCGGCCGCGAGGTCCACATCGGCGGGCCCGACGTCCTCTCCTACGCGGACATGCTCGATCGGATGGCGCTGGCGCTCGGCAAGGCGCCGCCCCGCAAGCTGTCGGTGCCGCTGATCACGCCCTGGCTTTCGGCGCTATGGCTGGGACTTGTCACCCCGGTCGACACCAAGGTCGCTCGGCCGCTGGTCGAGGGGCTGAGGACGGCGACCGTGGTCACCGACCCGAGCGGGGCCGAGCCGTTCGGGATCGAGCCCGAGCCGTTCGACGAGGCGCTGCGACGGGCGCTGGCAGAGGAGGAGGCGGGCGGTGGAGGGTGACGTTCTCCCTCGACGTCAGCCGCGGCGTGGCGGTCGTGGGAAGAAGGCGCTGGTGCGCGGGCGACGTAGTCCGCGTAGCCCTCGCGTTTCCGGCTCAGCGAGCGCTCGAGCATGGCGACGCCGCTGACTCGGACCAGGAGGACGGACATGACCGCGGGGCACCACGACCGTCCACCCTGCGGCGTGAAGCGGGTTCCCTCGGGGGCGATTTTGCCCCCCCGGTACCCGCCCCCGGCCGCAGCGGGCCTTTAGCCCGGATCGTTCATGAAGAAACCGCGCCCCGGGTCACCCAGGGCGCGGTTTCGTCCGCCTGA
>Ga0209587_1001644_pt1 | contig 10393 bp, 10 predicted proteins | sample NGEPerD_2_FD_184512 | JGI IMG/M metagenome (GOLD analysis project Ga0209587, IMG submission 184512) | Arctic peat soil microbial communities from the Barrow Environmental Observatory site, Barrow, Alaska, USA - NGEE PermafrostL1-D... | ecosystem: Environmental > Terrestrial > Soil > Wetlands >... | reverse complement strand
GTGTGTACACGATGCCAAGCGTAACCTCGTGATGGCCCATGCCGGGGTACCCCATATCTGGAGCATTCAGCAGGCTCTGGCCAGAGCCCGGGAAGTGGAAGAAGTCATTCGCGGAGAGCATGCCCCGGAATATTTTGCGCTGATGTACGGCAATAAACCGGAGTGTTGGAATGAGAACCTCAATGGTATGGATCGTTGGCGGGTCATCACCAATTACTTCACCCGGATGCGTTTTATTGCCCGCGATGGCAAGCTTGAACTGACCACCAAAGAATCCGTCGGCAGCGCGCCCAAGGGTTTTGCCCCCTGGTTTGAATTCCCTCGCACCGATGATCTGCGTGTCATCTTCGGGCACTGGGCCGCTCTTGAAGGTAAGACTGGCATCGACCGGTTTATCGGCCTGGATACTGGCTGTGTCTGGGGTGGTGCGCTGACGATGATGAACCTGGATACCGGAGAAAGGATCCATTGTGACTGCTGAATCCGTAAAAATTGAGGCATCGGGCCTTATGCGCCTGCCGATGGTTACCGGCGCTTTTTTTGCCCTTATGGCGGTCATGGCGGGCGCCTTTGGTGCTCACGAGCTGCGCAACCTGGTGAGTGAGCGCAGCCTGGAAGTCTTTCAGACAGCGGTTACCTATCAGATGTATCACGCCATCGCGCTGGTACTGGTTGCCCTGCTGTCTGGCTTTGGTCTTTCAAGGCGTTTGCTGGGACTGGCTACGGGGTTCTTTCTTGCGGGCATTCTGCTTTTCAGTGGCAGCCTGTATACATTGGTGCTGACAGATATTGGCTGGGTTGGTCCGATTACGCCCATGGGCGGCCTATGCTTTATGATTGGCTGGGCATTGCTGCTGACAGCTAGCGCACGCCGTCGAACGAACAAGGACAGAGGTTAAGAACGATATGCAGGTTCAGGTAAATGGTGAAGCCATGGATTTCCCCCCGGGAGCTACGGTTGCCGCACTGGTAGAAAAGATGGCCCTCACGGGCAAGCGGTTGGCGGTGGAAGTGAACGAAGACATCGTGCCCCGCAGCCAGCACTCCGAATTTGCACTGAATGACGGCGATCGCGTTGAAGTTGTCCACGCGATTGGGGGCGGTTAAAACGGCCGTCTGGCAGGTCGAAAGCCTGGCCGTGATATGCCCCTTCAAGAACTTACATCATTACGTTTTACCAACCCGGAAACACTATGACCGACACGCCAGAGATCCTGTTGCCAGAAGACAAGCCACTCGAAATTGCCGGCCGTATTTACCAGTCACGGCTGCTGGTTGGCACCGGAAAATATCGTGATCTGCCGGAAACCGGTCGTGCCATTGAAATGAGCGGCGCTGAAATTGTGACCGTAGCGGTTCGCCGCACCAATCTCGGGCAAAACCCGGATGAGCCCAACCTTCTGGACGTCATCTCCCCGGAACGCTACACCATCCTGCCCAACACGGCGGGCTGTTTTACGGCCAAAGATGCAGTGCGTACCTGCAAACTGGCGCGGGAGCTGCTCGACGGTCGTGATCTGGTCAAACTGGAAGTGCTGGGCGAAGACAAGACCCTGTACCCGAACATGACGGAGACCTTGGTGGCCGCCGAAGAACTGATCAAAGACGGCTTCAAGGTAATGGTCTACTGCTCCGACGATCCCTTGTTGGCCATGCGACTTGAAGAAATGGGCTGTATCGCGATCATGCCACTGGGCGCGCCCATCGGCTCCGGCTTGGGTATTCAGAACCGCTACAACATCCGGCAGATCATCGAAAACGCCAAGGTGCCTGTGCTAGTAGACGCCGGTGTCGGCACCGCATCCGATGCCACCATCGCCATGGAGCTGGGCTGTGATGGCGTGCTGATGAACAGCGCCATTGCCCACGCGAAAGACCCCATTAAAATGGCCAATGCTATGCGCCTGGCTATTGAAGCAGGCCGTGAAGCCTATCTCGCGGGGCGTATGCCCAAAAGGCTCTACGCGAGCGCGTCGTCGCCCCTTGATGGCACCTTCTTCTGATTCAGATTCTGATTAAGAGCGCTGCAGTATGGCCATGACCAATCAGAAACCCAGTCGCCGGGAGGCGATTCTCCACGCACTTCTTGGACTCTTGGAAAACGATCCGGGGGCCAGGATTACTACCTCTGTTCTTGCCAAGTCTGTTGGCGTGACCGAGGCGGCGTTGTATCGCCACTTCCCCAGCAAGCGGAAGATGTTTGAAGCGCTCCTGGAATTTGCGGAAGACGCTGTGTTCTCCCGCTGTCAGGTTATTCTTCAGGAGCAGGAGGATGTGCGCGTCCGGTTGCAGCAGTTGATGCATCTGGTGCTGGTGTTCGCCGAGCGCAACCCGGGTTTGTGTTGTGTTCTTACGGGTGACGCCCTGGTGGGCGAGAACGAGGCATTGCGAAAGCGCGCCTCCCAGTTCTTCGAGCGCTTGGAAACCCAGGTGCGGCAAACCCTGAAAGAAGGCGAAATTCGCCAGGGTTTGCGGCCGCGCACCAGTGCCACCCGAGGCGCAGATTTCGTTCTGGTGTTCATAGAGGGCCGGATACAGCGTTTTATCCGTTCGTCGTTTTCCCGGATGCCCTCAACCGATTTCGATGAAAATTGGGGATTGGTTGCTGAGGCCGTTTGGTCGTAGTTTGGTGGTTTTTTCTTTGTAGCCTGACCGTGCCTGCCCCCGAACCTGGAAGGCTACAAAAAGAAAACTCCCCTAGGAGTCTGCGCGGTAGAAACAACATTCTGGCATAATAAGACGAAATTCTTCAGTAGCAGGAAGCCAGATGGGAACCACCTTTCGCCCGTATTCTCCGGATCAGGAGTTGCTCCTTCCACCGAGTCTGAACGAGTGGCTGCCTGAGGGCCACTTGGCCTATTTTATCAGCGATGTCGTGGAGGAACTGGATTTAAAGGCCTTTTACGCCCGCTACGAAGGGGATGGTCGCCGCAAATCGCCCTTTGATCCGAGGATGATGCTGAAGGTGTTGATTTATGCGTATGCGACCGGTGTATTTTCATCGCGCAAGATTGCCCGAAAGCTGGAAGAAGATGTGGCTTTTCGAGTCTTGGCAGCCGGTAACTTTCCCAAGCATCGCACGGTCTGCGATTTCCGCAAACAGCACCTGGATGCCTTCAAGGTCGTGTTCGTTCAGGTGGTCCGAATTGCCCGGGAGGCGGAACTGATCAAGCTGGGTACACTGGCCATTGGAGGGGCCAAGGTTCGGACCAATGCGAGCAAGCACAAGGCCATGAGTTATGGGCGCATGCGGGAGGAAGAGGATCGTCTGTCGAAAGAGGTTGATGAGCTTTGTCGTCAGGCTGGCCGAATTGATGAAACGGAGGATCAGCAGTTTGGCTCGGATCACCGAGGGGATGAACTGCCCGAGGAGTTGCAGCATCGCTAGGCGCGGCTGGATAAGATCCGTGCTGCGAAGGAAAAACTGGAAGCTGACCAAAAGGCAAGGGACAAGGCCAGAGGGCGGCATCTGGACGATGACCGTCGCTCCCCGCGTGGGGGCCGGAACTTCAAGCGGGATTACGGGGTGCCTGATGACAAGGATCAGAGCAACTTTACCGATCCACAAAGCCGGATCATGAAAACGACCGATGGGTTCCAGCAATGCTACAACGGCCAACTGGCCGTTGACGGCGAGTTCCAGTTGATAGTCGCTAACCATCAGGGCAATAATCCCAGTGATAATGGCTGCCTGGTGCCACTGCTGGACGCTGTCAACGACACATTGGGACGCTACCCGGAGCAGTGCCTGGCTGATGCCGGCTACCGCAACGAAGACGGTTTACAGACCTTGGAGGCCAAAGGCATTGATGGTTATGTCTCGCTACGGCGTGAAGGCAAAAGCACCGGAGATATAAACGTGAACCGGTATCCTGCCACGATCCGGATGGCAGAGAAGTTGTCGACGGCGCCGGGGCAGGCGATATACGCTCAGCGTAAGCATTTGATTGAGGCGGTCAACGGCTGGATCAAGAATGTACTGAGCTTCCGCCAGTTCAGTTTGCGAGGCCTTGGCGCTGTGCAGGGTGAGTGGGATTTAGTCTGCCTGTCTCTTAACCTCAGACGTATGAGCTTGTTGATGCGGCTGGAGTAACCCCATTACTCACCCTTCCATGGAGGCACTCGTCGCGCGGCAGAAGCCTTGCTTACGCTCACTTTAACGAGCCCGACAGAAACAGTGACTTTACCTGGTCAACTCGCCGAAAGGCACCCAAGCCCGGTGGTGGCTCGGCTAAAAGGAAGCGGTTGTCCAAAACACTTCTACAGCGCAGACTCCTAGGTCAAACCTCACTCATAACCGGAAGCCGAACGAAGAATTTGACGAACAGGTTCCCAGATGGCGGGCGCGGAAATCAGGATGTCGCGGCCCCAGAGGTCGGCGGGGTAACCGTCAGGTACCTCGCTGAAGTGGCCAGCTGTGGCGCCTGCTTCCAGGGCTATCAGGCGGGCGGCAGCGAAATCCCAGGGGCTGACGTTTTCGTAGTAAATGTCCAGTCGCCCGCAGGCCACCCAGCAGATATCCAGCGCAGCAGAACCGATGCGTCGCAAGTCACGGCACTGATGAATCATGGCATCCAGGCGGCTTATCAGTGGGGCCAGATTGTCTTTGGTGTAGGGGAAGCCGGTTGCAAAAAGCGAGTCTCTCGGAACCGTAGCGCCGCTGTGACAAACAGGATTGCCGTTGAGCGTGGCGCCGTCGCCCCGGGTGGCGCGGAAGGTTTCGCCCGGGAAAGGTGCGTGAACCACACCGGACTGCACACGGCCGTTTTCAGCGTAGGCAATGGATACTGCAACCTGCGGATGGCCGTAGGCATAGTTTACCGTTCCATCGATGGGGTCAACGATCCAAAGAGGTGTTTCCAAATTCTCAGCCTGGCTGAGATCCGGCATGGTTTCTTCGGACAGGATACGGTGATGGGGGAAGCGCTTTCGGATGGCTCCGGTGATGAACTCATCGGCCATGATGTCGGCGTGGGTGACCAGTTCGGTCTGTTGCTTGTATTCGGTGCGCAGGGTGTTGTTATCACGCTCCCGGCGAATCAGTTCTCCGGCCTCCCGGGCCAGATCTTCTGCGAAATCGGCAATGCCCCGCAAGGAAACAGAATCAGACATGGCGCCCCCGTTTAAATCTCTAAAGAGTGAGGGCGCCAGTCTACCATGTCATGGTCAGAGGCTGTTCAGCCAGGCCTCCATCTTGTCCATGGCCGTCACCAGGCGGGGGCATGCCTTCCCGACAAAATCATCAGCCAGTTCCTGATCGACATAGTCCCCACCGGCCAGTTGCAGGGCCGCCGCGCCGTCGAAGTCGACAAACGCCAGGCGCGCGCCCAGGTGGTCGGGTGCAAAGCCGAAGTCACTGGCGGGCAGAATGGCAACGCCCGTATCCTCCAGTAATGACTGACAGAAAGCCTGGCTGGTTTTGATGTCTTTTTTTGCAAGCTGGTCGCGGAAGCCTGAGAAATCCGGGAACAGATAGAACGCGCCTTCGGGCTTTTGCACAACAGCACCCATCGCGCTCAAGCGGCAATGCATGTACTCACCAACCACTTTTAGTACGCGGCGGGATTGCTTGAGGTATTCCTCAATGTCATCACCACCGTTAAAAGCGGTGATCGCAGCATGCTGTGTCGGTGCGCTGGTGGAGGTGTAGGTTTCGCTGGCGATGATAGCCATGGCGTCCTGCAGGGGGCGCAGCTCTTTCGGGAAAATAAAGGTACCCAAGCGCCAGCCACCGGCACCCGCCCACTTGCTAAGCCCGGTGCTGATAATCGTGCCTTCAGGATAGTAGCGTGCAATCGATTTATGCCGCCCCTCGAAGTGTACTTCTCCGTAGATCTCGTCGGAAAGCAGGATGAGCCTGTATTTCCGGGCAACGTTGGCAATGGCCAGCAGTTGGTCGTCGGTGTAAGTGCAACCAGTGGGGTTGGACGGATAATTGAGAATCAGAATACGCGGGCGAGAAACGTCGTCCCGGCAAATGATGTCCAACTCTTCAGCGGTCAGCTGCCAGTTGTTTTCTGCATGGGTGGGTAGCCAGTGCACCGAGCGGCCGATAATGCGCGCCTGGGGCGCGTAGGACACCCAGCTCGGGCGCGGGATCAGCAGGTCGCCATAGTAGGCCAGCTGCAGAATGAACAGCAGTTCTTTCGAGCCTGGGCCAATCAGTACGTCTTCCCAGGTGCATCGCATGCGTTCACTGCGATTGATGTAACCGGCAATGGATTCGCGCAGGCTCTTGAGACCTTTGACCGGCAAGTAGTCTTTCTCGTGGGCGTGTTCTTTCAGCGCATTCACTACGCGCTCAGGAACGGGGAAGGGCGACTGCCCCAGCCCGAGCTTGATGATGTCCTTGCCTTCGGATTTGAGCTGGTTGCTCAGCTCGTTGATCCGCAGAGTGGCGGAGGGCTGAATGCCCCGAACGTTCAGGTTGATTGCAAAGCGCTGGTCGTTATGGATGTCCATTTTCCCGATCTGTTGGTTGAGAGTGGCCCGAACAGTATAGGAAACCCAAACATATTTTTGGGCGTTTTGCGGATAGGTGATTGCCGAAACACGTAAGTAGCGCGGATGCAGAATTTTCCTGGAATTCAGGAGAACCTATGTGGATCGAGTTCCATCTGCAATATCCGGGGCCCGAGCATGATGATCCGGCCGCTGTAGCGTTCCTCGCCGGTTGATGTGAAATCAAACATAAAACGACGCCATACACGGATCTGACCCTGGTCATCCCGCCTGAACCAGATACCCCGCAGATAGATGGCGTCATCAAGCAGCATGACGTCCATGGTTTTGCAGTAGCGGTGGGCAGCCTGGAGCACATCATCCTTGATGGCTTTGGCGCGCCACCAGTACCAGATGGCAAAGGCTGCGACAAACAGCCAGAACAGCGTTCCCAGAGTCATGATAACAACACGATAGCGGCGATTTTCCGAAGGAAATGGCGAGTCAGAGCGCCAGACTACCCTATTGAGAGAGTTCGGGGAATCGCCGCCGGGTGAACCGGGTTTTCGGACTTACCGGTTATCCGTTAGCCGGTAACGGTTTGGAGTCCTCGTACTTTCCGTCTTTACCTCCGTTGAGATCGCGGGCCAGCAGAATATAAAACGCTGGCAGCACGAAGACGGTGAACAGGGTACCGATGCCCAGACCGGCACTGATTGTCAGGCCAATAGCAAAGCGGCTTTCTGCACCCGGGCCAGCTGCGAGCAGCAGCGGCACCATGGCAAAGATCAGCGCTAGTGACGTCATTATGATCGGCCGTAGACGAATGGCGGCTGCCTCAATAACGGCCTCTACTTTGTCCATGCCTTTGTCTTTCTGTAGCTGGTTTGCAAACTCCACGATCAGTATGCCGTTCTTGGACACAACCCCGATCAGCGTAATCAAACCTACCTGCGTATAGATGTTCATGGTTGCAAAGCCAAGCACGATAAACGCCATCGCACCGGCCACCGACATGGGGACCGAAATAAGAATGATAAACGGATCCCGCCAGCTTTCGAACTGAGCAGCAAGTACCAGATAGATAACCAGCAAAGACAGGAAAAAGGTGACTATCAAGGCGCTGCCCTGGTTTGCCAGCTGCCGGCTCTGGCCGGTGTAATCGTAGTTGAAGCCCTGAGGGAATACCTCGTCTGCGGTCTGCTCCATGAAGTCCATGGCTGTCCCCGCCGCTACACCTGGCAACACCACCCCTTGCAGGGTGAGGGAGTTCTGCTGGTTGAACTGTGTGCGGTTGGACGGCTCTACATCATGGCTAAAGCTCACGACACTGCCTAGCGGAACCAGAGAGCCCTTGCCTGTGCGGATGTAGTAATCATTCAGCGCCTGCTCATCCAGCCGGAACTTCTGATCCACCTGAGGAATTACCTGATAGGAACGGCCTTCCATACTGAAGCGGTTGATGTATCCGCCGCCGAGCATGCTGGAAAGCGACTGCCCCACGTCCTGCATGGAAAGCCCGAGATCGGCGACCCGGTCACGATCCACTTTGATGCGTGTAACCGGGCGATCGAAGTTAATGGACTTCTGCAGGAACATGAAGTTGCCGCTGCCCATCGCCTTGCTTAGCAACTCGTCAGCCACCTGATCGAGCTGCTCGTAGCTGCTACCCGTAGTGATCACGAACTGGAATGGTAGACCGCCGCCGGAACCGGGAAGGGCAGGCCGCGGGAATACCGCTGTCTGCAGGCCAGTTACGTTCTTTAGCTCCGCATCCAGCAGGGGCTGAGCCTCAAACTGGGTAATCTCCCGCTCGCTCCAGGGAGCCATTTTGAAACCGCCGAATACAGCATTGGGCGCTGTGATACCGACGATCATGAAGTCTTCGGAGTAGCCGGGGACGGAGGCGATGCGCTCTTGAACTTCGTCTCCATGCTCCAGAAGGTAATCCAGAGTAGACGTCTGGGGGCCGAGGCCCTGATAGAACAGAATGCCTTGGTCTTCTGTAGGCGCCAGTTCGTTCTGGCTCATCATCGCCATAAAGTAAATGGAGCCCAGTACAACCAGCGCAAAAAATACCACCACGGATTTGGTTTGCATCAATGAGCCGAGCGCGACTTTATAGCCCGAAGAAATGCCATTGAACACGCGCTCTACCAGGCTCTCAAATTTTCCCGGGTTACCATGGGGCTTGAGAACCTTGGCGGACAGCATTGGAGAAAGCGTAAGTGCAACGATGCCCGAGATCACCACCGTGCCCGCCAGAGTAAATGCAAACTCGGTAAACAGGGAGCCTACCAGGCCGCCCATAAAACCGATGGGTGCATAGACCGCCACCAGCGTTGTGGTCATGGCAATAATCGGCACCGCCATCTCCCGTGCGCCGTGCAACGCTGCATCAATCCGCGACTCGCCTTGCTCAATGTGCCGGTGTACGTTCTCCACCATGATGATGGCATCGTCTACCACCAACCCTATAGCCAGTACCATGGATAGCAGCGTAAGCAGGTTCAGGGAGAACCCGAACATCAGCATGATGAAGGCACCACCTATCAGCGACAGCGGAACTGCAATAGAGGGCACAATGGAAGCTCGTATCGAACCTAGGCTAAGGAACACCACCACGAGCACGATACCCATAGCTTCAAGCAGGGTGACGATAACCTCATTTATGGAGTCCTCAATAAAGTCTGAGGCATCGTAGGCAAGCCGAACGTTCAGATCGCCCGGCAGCTGGCTTTCGATATCCGGAAGATCGCCTTTGACCAAGCCTGCTACCGTGAGCGGGTTAGCTCCGGGTGCCAGTTCGATCGCGACATAAGTCGCCGGCTGGCCTTTGTAAAGCGCCAGCGCGCTGTAGGTTTCTGACCCCAGTTCCACCCGGGCAATATCCTGGAGCCGGATCTGGGTTCCGTTAGCCTGCTTGACCACAAGGTTGCGGAACTCGTCGGGGTCCGCTACATCGGTATCACTGGTCATGCTGATTTCTGTGTAGGCACCTTTGGTATTACCGACAGCAGCCTGATAGTTGTTGGCGCGCAGCTTGGCCACCACTTCCGTAGGCGTCATATCCACAGCGGCCAGGCGTTCCGGGTCCAGCCATACCCGCAATGCAAATTTACGACCAAGCAGCTGTGCTTTACCCACTCCGGACAGAGCCTGAAGCCTGGGCTGTACCACTCGGGTCAGATAGTCGGTAATTTGTGGCACAGCCATGTCTTCGCTGTAGAAAGCAATGTACATCAATGCCGTTGAGTCCCCGGTGGTCGAGGTAATAACCGGATCCTGGGCGTCAGCTGGAAGAACGTTGCGCTGGCTGGCGACTTTTGCCTGTATTTCGGCCAGTGCCGCGTTAGCGTCGTAGTTCAGTACCATTTTGGCTTCAATGGTCGACGCGCCTTGTGAACTGGTAGATGTCAGGTAGTCGATGCCACTGGCTTCAGCTATAGCCTGCTGCAAGGGTGTGGTGATAAAGCCCTTGATTAGATCGGAGCTGGCGCCCGGGTAGGCAGTTGTGACCGTAACCGTGGTGCTTTCGAGCTCCGGGTATTGCCGGATCTCCATTTCCATAGCTGCCCGGGCGCCGAGCAACAGGATAAGAAGGCTGACCACCGTCGCCAGTACGGGACGATGGATGAAAATGTCGGTGAATCGCATTACTCAGATGCCTCCTGCGGCTGCTTTTCTTCGTCCTTGTCCTCATCCTGAATGGTGACCTTCTGGCCGGCACGAAGTCTCAGCAATCCTTTGGAAACCACTTTCTCGCCGGCTTCAAGGCCGGAGAGAATAGCAACCCGCGTATCCCGCGTCGGGCCAGCCGTGATGGTACGGCGATTCACAACCAGTTCACCCTCATCATTTTCCTCAATGGCAAACACGAAATCGCCGTAGGTGTTATAGGAGATGGCTGTGCGGGGAACGGTTACAACTTCGTTATCTTCTGGCTGTTTGG
>Ga0209587_1001643_pt1 | contig 10397 bp, 13 predicted proteins | sample NGEPerD_2_FD_184512 | JGI IMG/M metagenome (GOLD analysis project Ga0209587, IMG submission 184512) | Arctic peat soil microbial communities from the Barrow Environmental Observatory site, Barrow, Alaska, USA - NGEE PermafrostL1-D... | ecosystem: Environmental > Terrestrial > Soil > Wetlands >... | reverse complement strand
GTGGGTGGGTGGGGCCACGTCAGAGGCGGAGGGTGGCTGCGAACGACTCAGGTGCCACACCGATCGCCCTGGCGAGCCGGCCCAAGGCTTCCAGGACAAGATCCGGTGTGAACGCAGTTCCCGGCACGGCCAGGGTCAGCCGGGCGTCGTACTCGGTGAGCAGCACCTGTTCGTGGGTCCAGGACTGGTGCGCGGTGTGGCGCCACCGCTCGTCGAGGACGGGCTCCGGGAACGCCCGGTCGGCGGCAAGGAGGTCGCAGGCGAGGGGCTCGCCCGCCCCCGTGAGCTCGCCACGGACCAGGTGACTGTCCCGGACGCTCGACCGCGCGATCCACACGACGTCCGCGGAACCCAACCACTCGGGCAGGTCGAAGGCGTCGACCGGTTCGACTCTGGGCAGGCCCACTCAGTCGTCGCCCTCGTCGAGGTCTGAACGACGGTAGTCCGAGGAGTCGCTTTCGGAGTCCAACGGTGACGCCTCGTCATCGCTGAGGTTGGACAGGTCGCCGGCAGCCCGCTTCCGTGCTCTGCGTCGGTCCACCGTGCGCGCCACGATCTCAGAGACCAGGAACAAAAGTGTCATCGGAACTGCGAGCATGATCATCGAGAACGGGTCGGTTGACGGGGTGGCGACCGCCGCGAAGACGAAGGTGCCGAGGATGATCCAAGGCCGGTGCGCGCCGAGGGCCTTGCCCGACAGCACGCCGGCGAGGTTCAGGAGTACGACGAACAACGGGATCTCGAACGACACCCCGAACACCAGCATCATCCGAGTGAAGAACCGGAAGTAGTCGCCGAACTCCAACAGGCTCTGCACGTTGGCCGGCGTGAAGCTGAGCAGCACCTCGAGGCCCTTGGGCAGCACGTAGTACCCGAGGCCCACACCAGCCATGAACAGCGGTCCGGCCACGACAGCGAACAGCCGGGTCCAGCGCTTCTCGTTGGAGTGCAGCCCCGGGACGATGAACGCCCAGACCTGGTAGAGCCACAACGGGCTGCCGAGGACCACGGCGGCGAGCGCCGAGATCTTCAGCTGGAGAAGCAGCGGGCCGCCGGCCCCCGCGATGTACGGCTCGGTGTCCACGCTTCCGCCCAGTCGTCCGCGGGCATCGTTGTAGGGGCCCAGGATGAGGCCGAACAGCTGGTCGTAGAAGAACCAGGCGACCACGATGCCAACGGTCAGGATGAGGGCGACCTTGAGCATTCGAGCGCGGAACTCTCGAAGGTGGTCGGCGAGCGCCATCCGGCCGTCCGCACCGAGCGGCTGACGGGGCTTGCCCTTCAACAGCCCAAAGACTCCGGCGACAGTCACGTCAGGTCAGGAGCCGGCTTGCCGGGTCAGCGGTCGGACTCGGGCGAACGCTGCTCGACGGCAGTCTCCACGGGGGTCTCGACCGGACGAGCCTCGGGCGTGCTCCGCTGAGCATCGACCTGCTTCTGCTCCTCGGTCTTCTTCGACGGGTCGTCCTCGTCCTCGTCCATCAGACCCTTGGTCTCGGACTTGAAGATGCGCAACGCACGCCCACTGCCGCGGGCGAGCTCGGGGAGCTTCTTTGCGCCGAAGAGCAGCACTAGGACCAGCAGGATCAGAATAATCTCGGGCGGACCGATCCCGGCGATCATCGGAACCACTACAGCGCTCATCTCGTCCTCATCACATCGACTTTTCGGACCTACTACCCGGTCGGCTCCATGGTACGCCGTACGCATGCGATCACACGTAGTTCGCCAAAGCAGCGTGGGCTGCGCGGCGTACGACGGCGGAGAGGTCGGCGGGTTCTTCGATCTCAGCGCCCGCCCCGATCCGCAGCATGAGGCGGGTCAACCAGCCGGGGTCCCCTACGCGCAGACTCACCCGCAGCCCGCCCTCGGCGAGCTCGGTGCGGCTCTCGACCGGATAGTACTCCGCCACCCACCGCGCCTGCGGTTGTAGGCGCAGGGTGACCAGGGGGTCGTCCGGGGAGGCCTGGAAGAGCCCGGCCGAGAGGTCTCGAGGGGGTACGTCGGAGTGGTCGGTGACCGCGGCGTCGAGCACCTGGGCATAAGAGACCCGGTCCAGTCGGAACAGCCGCTGGCCCTCGGCGCTGCGGCACCAAGCTTCGAGATAGGTGTTGCCCTCCGCCTGAACCAGGCGGAGCGGGTCGACGGTTCGCTCGGTCGCCTCATCCCGAGCGGGCACGTAGTAACCCAGGCGCACCTGGCGACCCGAACTGAGCGCGTCCTCGAGCGTGGCGCGTAGCCGGTTGACCTCCGGCGCCACCGAGTCGACGTGGACGTCGACCTGCGCCGCGAGCGCCGCCCCGTCGCCGGCGGCGGTCTCGAGCTTGGCCAGCGCCCGGTCCACGATGGGCCGAACGGTGTCGTCGCTGGCCTCGCGAAGTGCCCGCAACGCCACGATCAAGGCCGAGGCCTCGCTACTGCCCAGACGCAACGGCCGGGACAGGTAGTCGACGTTGGAGACGCGGATCACCCCCTCCCCGCCCAGGGCCTCCATGTCGACGTCGATCAGGTCACCCATGCCTAGGCCGGGAAGGCCGCAGAACCACAGGACGTTCAGGTCCTTCACGATCTGCTGCGGGCGCACCCCGAAGTCCGCAGCTGCCTGCTCGACCGAGACCTGCTCCCGGCTCTGGATGTAAGGCACGAGCGCGAGCAGCCGGCCGACTTGGTCCCGCGCGCCGCTCATCGGCCCCCTCCCGACGTCCCGGCAGCTTCGCGAATCCGGGCCACCACATGCGAACGCAGCTCCTCAGGAGACTCCACCACCACGTCCGCGCCGTAGCCGAGCACCTCGTCGACCAGCGCGTCCGGGCGCCCGTAGGAGACCTCGATCCGGTCCCATCCGGACGGTGGCCCGCTGGCCCCGACGGGTCGCGCACCGGGTCCGGCGGAACGACGCAGACCCAGCGCCGACCCCCGTCGTACGAGCAGGCAGGCACGCTGGTCAGCCGAGGGCGGTGCCAGGTTCGTGGTCAGGGCACGGATGTCGGTTCCCTCCGGTACGTCGAACGAACCGGCCCGGCTTTCGGTGCCGACCCCTCCCTGGACCCGGGAGAGCCGGAACAGCCGCGGCGCCGCCCGATCACTGTCGTATCCGACGACGTACCACCGGCCGCGGTACGAAACCACACCCCACGGCTGCAGATGCCGCAGCGTCGCTTCGGCGGACCCGGACGTGCGGTAGGTGAAGCTGACCGCGGTTCGGGTCTGGGTGGCGGACCAGAAGGCCTCGAACGTGGGTTCCTCGACCGCAATCTGCGGTTGGGCGATGTTCAGTGCCCTGCGGTCGACCGAGACCCCGGCGGCCTTGAGCTTGACCAGCGCGTCGGAGGTGGCCGAGGCAAGGCCGGCGTGTTGCCACACCCGGGCCGCCAGACCGAGCACCGCCGCCTCGTCGGGTTCCAGGTCGATCTGGGGCAGCTCGAACGCCGCCCGTTCCACCCGGTAGCCGGGCTCGTCCTCGAAGGCGAGGTCGAGGTACCCGACCTCGATGGGGATCCCGAGCGAGCGGAGCTCTTCCTTGTCCCGCTCGAACATCTTCTCGAAGGCGTCGTCACCGGCCTCGCGATACTGCTCGACGACGCCGCGGAGGCGCTCCTTGGTCACGTAGCTCCGCGAAACCAGGAGTGCGATCAGCAGGTTGAGCAGGCGTTCGCTCTTCCTTGCCGTCACGTCAACACCTCGCAGACTTCACCGGTCAGATCCTATGCGGTCCCTTCACCGAGGCCCGGGTGAACCTACACCCGCGTCTCAGCCGACTCCGAGGACGTCGATCAAGAAGACCATTGTGTCGTCCCCCTTGACGTCGATGCTCGGGTTGCCCTCGGGGCCATAGCCATCCTCGGGGGGGACGCTCAGCAGCACTCGGCTGCCCGTCTTGACACCCACCAGAGCCGAGTCCCACGCAGGGATCAGGCCGCCGGTGCCGACGCCGAAGGTCGCTGGCTCCTCGGTGTAGGAGTTGTTGAACGGCGCATCGGCGCCGTAAACCTGGCCGATATAGTCCATCGTCACCAGGCTCTGGTCACGGATAGGCTCGCCGCCCCCCTCGACGAGGGTGACCAGGTCGACCCCCGCTTCCGGCTGTTTGGGGACGTCGTCGAAGGAGAGTCCGGTGATGTTGCCGCCCGTCTCCTCGATCGTGGGAAGGCCCGCCGCTGCCTCCGCCTCGTCGCCAGACGGTTCCTCCAGGACATCGGTCGGTTTCACCGAGATCACGTCGACCACGAACAGCACGCTGTCCTCGGCGCCGATCCCGAGCTGTTCGGCGCCGGTGGTGCCATAGGCGTCTTCCGGGGTGGCCGCCACCGCGACACGGCTGCCGACCGGCTTGCCAGCGATCGCGTCGACCAGGGCGGGAAAGAGCTGGTCCTCGCTCAGCTTCAGCGCGGCCGGTGTGCCCTGGTCGTAGGAGGCGACGGCCTTCTTCCCGGTCGTCCCGTTGGCGACGTACAGGTGCAGCAGAGCATCCTCGCCCTGGACAGCCTCGTCGCCGTCGCCGGCAACCACGACCTGTGAGGTGGTCTCGTCGAGCTCGAGTGGCGCGTCGATGTTCACCTCCGGCTCCTCGCCGACCTCGCCGGTCACCTCGACGCCAGCTATCTCCTCCCCCATGTCGACCGCACTCGCGTCGTCCGACGCGTCGGTACCTTCGCCGCCACCGCATGCGGCGGCGGCGAGAAGGAGCAGGGAAACCAAGGTCAGCGCTAGACGTCGACGCACAACAACACCTCACACATGCCAAACGGGATGGATGGGCAACGGTAGCCGTCGAACCTGAGAGGTTCCTGACCGTTCGGACTGGCGTGGCACTGGCCGTGGCACTGGGGCGTGGCACTGTGCGAAATACTGGGCGAAACGCTCACATGCCTTCGATAAGTTTATGCACCCGGTCGTCGTGCGAGCGAAACGGGTCCTTGCATAGCACCGTCCGTTGGGCCTGGTCGTTGAGCTTCAGGTGCACCCAGTCGACGGTGAAGTCCCGTCGGCGCTCTTGTGCCCGCTTGATGAACTCGCCCCGTAGACGCGCTCGGGTGGTCTGCGGCGGCATTGACTTGGCCTCGAAGATCCTCAGATCGTCGGTCACCCGTGCCACCGCGCCGCGACGCTCGAGCAGGTAGTACAACCCACGTCGACGGTGGATGTCGTGGTAGGCAAGGTCGAGCTGGGCGACCCGGGGGTGGCTCAGCGGAAGACCGTTCTGCGCGCGGTACCTGTCGATGAGCTTCCACTTGATGACCCAGTCGATCTCGCGCTCGACCAGGCCGAGGTCCCCCGACTCGACTGCTTTGAGTCCCCGTTCCCACAGGTCCAGCGTGCGTCCGATGAGGGGTGTGTGCAGCTCGCGCCGGTCGACGAAGTCGCGTGCCCGCGTGAGGTACTCCTGCTGGATGTCCAGCGCGCTGGCCTCACGACCGTTGGCCAGTCGGACCTTGCGTCGTCCGGTCATGTCGTGCGAGATCTCCCGGATCGCCCGGATCGGGTTCTCCATGGTGAGGTCCCGCATCACGACGCCCTCCTCGATCATCCGCAGAACGAGGTCACAGCTGGCCACCTTCAGCATCGTGGTCGTCTCGCTCATGTTCGAGTCGCCGACGATGACGTGCAGCCGGCGGTACTTCTCCGCGTCCGCGTGAGGTTCGTCGCGCGTGTTGATGATCGGCCGGGAGCGGGTGGTAGCGCTCGACACGCCTTCCCAGATGTGCTCGGCACGCTGACTCACCGAGAAGGTCGCCCCACGTGGGGTCTGCGTTATCTTTCCGGCGCCACAGATGATCTGACGGGTGACCAGGAACGGGATGAGTACGTCGGCCAGCTTTGAGAACTCCCCATGCCGGCCTACCAGGTAGTTCTCGTGACACCCGTAGGAGTTCCCCGCGGAGTCGGTGTTGTTCTTGAACAGGTAGATGTCGCCCGCGATCCCCTCGTCGTGCAGACGTCGCTCGGCGTCGATGAGCAGGCCTTCGAGGACCCGCTCCCCCGCCTTGTCATGACGGACCAGGTCGACGATGTCGTCACACTCTGGTGTGGCGTACTCCGGGTGGCTGCCGACGTCGAGATAGAGGCGCGCGCCATTGCGCAGGAAGACGTTGCTGCTTCTGCCCCAGGACACCACCTTGCGGAACAGGTAGCGGGCAACCTCGTCCGGCGAGAGGCGCCGCTGCCCGCGAAACGTGCAGGTGACGCCGTACTCGTTCTCGATCCCGAAGATCCGGCGGTCCACGTCCTCACCCTAGGCGCTGCCGCCAAGACCTCGCGTCCGACGCGCTTCGACCGGCTGGTCGAGCGGTCTGCGGCTGGTCGAGCGGTCTGCGGGTGGTCGAGCTTGTCGAGACCTCATCCACAGCGCATGGAACGGCGCTGGCACAGACACAGCACAACGGGGACCATCGAGTATGCCGTATACCTACATGTTGGGCTGCGCCGACGGGTCGTACTACGTAGGGAGCACCCGAGGAGACCTAACGGTTCGACTGTTTCAGCACAACGATGGCACCGGATCTCGATTCACCGCCTGCCGACGTCCAGTTGAACTTGCGTGGTCGGCCGAGTTCGAACGCGTCACCGAGGCATTCGCACTGGAGAAGCAAATCCAGAACTGGTCGCGGGCCAAGCGCCAGGCGCTGATCGATGGACGGTTCGCCGACCTGCCCGCCCTTTCCAAATCGCGGCGTCAGGTGGAATGAGTGGTCTCGACAAGCTCGACCAACCGGATGGCCGCTCGACCAACCGGATGGCCGCTCGACCAGCCCGGCGTGAGTGGTCTCGACAAGCTCGACCAACCGGAGGGGGCTCACCAGCCGGAGGCGCTCGATCGGCTGGGTCAGGTCAGCGGGTCGCTGGGGTCCGTCGGGGGTGCCACGGGTGGGGGCGTCACCGATTCGCCGGCGTCCTTCGTTGGGCTATTGGTCGGGTGACTGGGATCGTCGCCGGAGGGGTCGGTCGATGCTCCCGAACCGGTGGTGGCCGCAGGCTCCGGCGTCCTGTCGCCGAGGATGGACAGCAGGTGCTCGGCGGCGAGCCGCTTGAACTTGCGCTGCTGGGTGCGGGTGCGGTCCAGCACAGCAACCTCGAGATCTCCGGCGGCGACGACGCGAGCATGGGACTCGCTGTGCTCGAGTCCATCGACCGCAGACGCGATAGCCCGGTCCAGCGACAGGCCAGCCTCGTAGTGCTCGCGAAGGTACGTGCTGACGTTCTCGGCCGAGCCGCCCATCACCGAGAAGCCGTGCTCGTCCACGATCTGACCGTCATAGGTCAGGCGGTAGATCTGGTCGTCCTCCTCTCTGTCCCCCACCTCGGCGACGAATATCTCCACCTCGTAGGGCTTCTCTCCGCCGCTGGAGAAGATCGTGCCGAGCGTCTGCGCGTAGGCGTTCGCCAGGCCACGACCGGTGACGTCGCGCCGGTCATAGGCGTAGCCGCGCATGTCGGCCAGCCGGACTCCCGCGATTCGGAGGTTCTCGAACTCGTTGTAACGGCCGACCGCGGCGAAGGCGATCCGGTCGTAGATCTCACTGATCTTGTGCAGCGCCTGGGACGGGTTCTCGGAGACGAACACGATGCCCCCGGCGTACTGCACCACGACGACCGAACGACCGCGCGCGATCCCCTTGCGTGAGAAGTCAGCACGGTCCTTCATCAGCTGCTCGGGTGAGACGTAGAAGGGCATACTCACTTATCTGACTCCGCTCGCTGTGTCGATCACGTCAGGGCCGCGGCTGGGCCGTCGGGACGATGCATCCTGGCCTCGATCACCCGGTCGGCGACCTCGGCCACCTCGGTGTCGTCCAGGCGTCGGTAGCCGTTGGCCGTGATCACGCCGACCACCGGGAAGATCCGGCGCGCCAGGTCCGGCCCGCCGGTCGCGGAGTCGTCATCCGCGGCGTCGTACAACGCCTGGATCGTCGCGGTCACGCACTCCTCGGCGCTGAGGTCCTCGCGATAGAGCTTCTTCAACGCACCACGCGCGAAAAGAGACCCTGAGCCAACGGAGTGGAACGCGGTCTCTTCGTAGCGTCCGCCGGTGACGTCGTAGGAGAAGATCCGGCCCTGTCGGGCCGAAAGGTCGTAGCCGGCGAACAGCGGCACGACGGCCAACCCCTGCATCGCCATAGCCAGGTTGGACCGGATCAACGCGGCCAGACGGTTCGCCTTGCCGTCCATCGACAGCGTGGTGCCCTCGATCTTCTCGTAGTGCTCGAGCTCGGTCTGGAACAGTCGGACCATCTCCACCGCGAGACCGGCCGTGCCGGCAATGCCCACGCAGGAGAACTCGTCGGCAGGAAAGACCTTCTCGATGTCGCGCTGAGCAATGATGTTGCCCATCGTCGCGCGACGGTCACCTGCCATCACGACGCCGCCGGGAAACGACGCGGCGACGATCGTCGTGCCGTGTGGGGCCAGATCCCCCGCACCCCCGGCAGGCAGGGTACTTCGGGAGGGAAGCAGCTCGGGAGCCTGCTCGGAGAGGAACTCCGCGAACGACGAGGAGCCCGGCACGAGGTACCCGGAGGGCAGGCGGCCATCAGCCTGTCGGCGGTCATTCACCTTGCTACTCTCCGCCCTTCTGGATAAAGGACTTCACGAAGTCCTCTGCGTTGGACTCGAGCACCTCGTCGATCTCGTCGAGGATCGCGTCGATGTCCTCGTCGAGCTGCTCCTTGCGCTCGACGACGGCGTCCTGAGGAGCAACCTCGGCCGTGTCCTCGGTTTCCGAGCTCTTCTTTGGTTGCTTGTGCTCCTGCGCCATCAACGACTCCTCGCTTCCGTGTGCTGCGGTCCGGGTCGCTCGACCACCAGCCGTAACAGACCCTACCTAGTCAGAGCGGCGAACAAGGCCTCAGCCGTGTCACAACGATCGAGCAGCTCACCCACGTGTGACCTGCTCCCCCGCAACGGGTCGATCGTGGGCACCCGTTGCAGCGACTCGTGGCCGGGCAGGTCGAAGATCACCGAGTCCCAGGATGCGGCGGCGATCTGGTCGGCGTACTTCTCCAGACACTTGCCGCGGAAGTAGGCGCGCGTGTCGGTCGGGGGCTCGTGCATGGCCTCGGCGATCTCGTCGTCACCGAGCAGCCGCTCGACCCGTCCCATCCGCACCAGCCGCTGGTAGAGGCCCTTCTCGGGTCGGATGTCGGAGTACTGCAGGTCGATCAAGTGCAGTTTCGCGTCGTCCCAGCTCAGGCCGTCGCGTTCACGGTAGGAGTTCAGCAGGTTGAGCTTGGCGACCCAGTCGAGCTCGCCGGCGCACAGCATCGGGTCGGTCTCGAGCCGGGTCAGCACCGACTCCCATCGAGCCAGCACGTCCAGCGTCTGTTCGTCGGCATCGGCCCCGAGCCGGTCCTCGACGTACTTCCTGGCCAACTCGAGGTACTCCATCTGCAGGTGTACGGCGGTCAGGGTGCGGCCGTCGTTCAGGGTGATCAGATGTCGCAGCGACGGGTCGTGCGAGACATCTCGCAGGGCCCGCACCGGGTGGTCGAGCGTGAGGTCACGGTCGAGGAACCGATCCTCGATCATCGCGAGCACCAGGGCCGTCGTACCCACCTTGAGATAGCCGGAGATCTCGGCCAGGTTCGCGTCGCCGATGATCACGTGCAGCCGACGGTACTTCTCCGGGTCGGCGTGCGGCTCGTCGCGCGTGTTGATGATCGGACGCTTCAGCGTTGTCTCCAGACCCACCTCGACCTCGAAGTAGTCGGCGCGCTGGCTCACCTGGAAGCCATGCTCGCGCCCGTCCTGGCCGATGCCAACTCGACCCGCTCCGCAGACCACCTGCCGACACACGAAGAAGGGCGTCAGATGCCGCACTATCTCGCCGAAGGGTGTGGAGCGACGCATCAGATAGTTCTCGTGCGCGCCGTAGGAGGCGCCCTTGTTGTCGGTGTTGTTCTTGTACAGCAGGATCGGCGCCGTGCCAGGAACGCTGGCTGCCAGACGCGAAGCGTCGAGCATCACCTGCTCGCCCGCCTTGTCCCACTTCACCACGTCGCGCGGGTTCGTGCACTCAGGCGTGGCGTACTCGGGGTGGGCGTGGTCGACGTAGAAGCGCGCCCCGTTGGTGAGGATGACGTTGGCAAGACCCAGGTCCTCGTCGGTCAACAGGGAAGGGTCGGCGCTGTCTCGCGACATGTCGAAGCCGCGCGCGTCGCGCAGGGGGGACTCCTCCTCGAAGTCCCAGCGGGCTCGACGCACCCGCAGCGTGGAGCCGGCGTACGCGTTGACCACCTGCGAGGAAGCGACCATCGGGTTGGCAGTCGGCTGCCCCTGCACCGAGATGCCGAACTCCGTCTCGGTGCCCATCACACGACGAACGCTCATAGTCCGAGCCTACGCTGGAGGGGTGTCGGAGGTGGTAGCCCTGGTGGAGCGTTCGGGCCTCGTAGTGGGCTCAG
>Ga0209587_1001642_pt1 | contig 10402 bp, 8 predicted proteins | sample NGEPerD_2_FD_184512 | JGI IMG/M metagenome (GOLD analysis project Ga0209587, IMG submission 184512) | Arctic peat soil microbial communities from the Barrow Environmental Observatory site, Barrow, Alaska, USA - NGEE PermafrostL1-D... | ecosystem: Environmental > Terrestrial > Soil > Wetlands >... | reverse complement strand
CCCCTGACCCGAGTGCCCGCCCCTCTGTCGTGATGGCAACAGCGGACCGTGGACACTCACCCACAGAAAACCAGGGGTGAACGTGGAGCGATCCGCTGGAGGATCGCGCTTCAAGAGTGACTGTGGACATCTGCCACCGTCGGCTCACGGCGCCGAGGACTCCGGGTTTGCTGGGGCGCTAACCTCAGTCGACCGACCAACGAAGGGATGCCAACGTGAGTGTGCTTGTGACCGGGGCCTCGGGCTTCATCGGCTCCCATGTAGTCGATGCCCTCGTAGCCCAGGGGGAGGAGGTCGTCGCCATCGACGACCTCTCGTCGGGCTCGCTGGACAACCTTGCCGGAGCACGCAGCTCGGGGCCTGGAAAGCTCACCTTTCACCGCCTCGACGTCACCTCCGAGGCGGTCGCCGAGGTGATCGCCAGAACCAGGCCCGAGGTGGTCTTCCACCTCGCCGCCCAGGTGGACGTGCGCAAGTCGGTGGCGGACCCCGTCCACGATGCGATGGTCAACGTCATCGGAACCTTGCGGGTCCTGCAGGCAGCGTCGGAGTCGGGCACGGCCAAGGTTGTCTTCACCTCCTCCGGAGGCTGCATCTACGGCGAGCCCGATGCCAGCCGGTTGCCGGTCACCGAGGATCAGGTCTATTCGGTCGAGGCGATGCCCGAGTCGCCCTACGGGGTCTCCAAGAAGGTGATGCTCGACTACCTGCGCTACTTCCGGGCCGTGAATGGCCTCGACTACACCGCTCTGGCGTTGTCGAACGTCTACGGACCCCGCCAAGAGCCGGCCAGTGAGGTGGGCCTCGAGGGCCAGGTCGTGGCGATCTTCAGCCGCAGGCTTCTGGGCGGTAAGCCCTGCACCATCTACGGGGACGGCAACCAGAGCAGGGACTTCGTCTACGTCTCGGACGTGGCGGCCGCGTTCGTGGCCGCCCGCACGACCGGTTCAGGGGAATTGATCAACATCGGCTCGGGCTCGGAGCTGTCGGTCAACGAGCTCTACGACCGGCTCAAGGCTCTCGTGGGAGTCGATCTCGAGCCCGCCCATGCCGCGGCCCGCCCCGGAGAGCTGCAGCGAATCGTCGTCGATAACTCCAAGGCCGCGGCGGTGCTGGGCTGGAAGCCTGCGGTCGGGCTCGACGACGGGCTCGGCCGCACGGTCGAATACTTCCGCGCCCATCCCTGATCCGGCCCGGCCCCCAGCCGGGGCTGCTTTGGCCTGGTACTCAAACGCGCTCAACGCGCTCCTGGGTCCCAATTCCGTACGGCGATCTCATTTGGTTGTTGCAACACCTGCTACACGAGCATAGGCCTCAGCCGGGGAATCCCAGCCGAGGGTCTTACGGGGTCGTTCGTTGAGCTCGGCTGCGATGGCATCGAGATCGTCCTCTGAGAGCTTCGAGAGATCGGTTCCCTTGGGCATGTACTGACGCAGGAGGCCGTTGGTGTTCTCGGCCGTTCCTCGCTGCCATGGCTTTGCGGGGTCGCAGAAATAGACCTGGATCCCGGAGTCGACCGTGAAGCGGACGTGCTGGGCGAGCTCCTTGCCCTGGTCCCAGGTGAGCGAGCGGCTGAGGTGCTCGGGGAGCTTCTTGACGGTCCTCATCAGCGCCGCAGTGACCTTGGGAGCGGTGCGATCCTCGGGGAGCTGGAACAGAAGCGTGAACCGGGTTGTGCGCTCGATGAGCATGCCAACCTGGGAGCGGCTGAAGGCACCCAGCAAAAGGTCGCCCTCCCAGTGGCCCGGCACTGCCCGGTCGTCTGCCTCCGAGGGGCGCTCGGAGATGAGGACCATGTTTGAGATGCGGCCCTTCGTCTCGTACTGGGGCTTGCGCTGGCTGCGGCCTCTGCGCAGGTGGCTGGTCAGCTCCTGGCGCAAGGCCCCCCGGGCCTGGACGTAGAGGTCGTGGTAGATCGCCTCGGGAGACACCCACCATCTTGGGTCATCGGGGTGCTCCTTGCGCAAGTGAGCGGCGATCTGCTCCGGCGACCACTTCTTTTTGAGCAGGCGCTCGATGCGCCGGGCGAGGTCGGGATGGCGCTCGAGCTTGAATACCTTGGGACGGCGCGCCTTCTGTGTCGCCCGATGCTGGGCCCACTTAGAGTGATAGCCCCTGGTCGAACGATTGCGCCTGACCTCCCTCGAGACCGTCGACGGGGCCCGACCCAGCTCGATCCCTATGGCCCTAACGGAGCCTCGACTCCAGGCCGGCCTGGATCAGCGCCCGGTCGTCGGGCGAGAGCCTTGGTCCCGGCATCTGCATCACCTCCATTGGCTTAATCAACCAGAGGTGTTGCAACAACCCTTGGAATTCGTCGTACTCCAGAACGCGTGAAGCGCGATCCACTACTTGGTTGCTCGGCCCCCGTCGATCCCGCCGGGACGAAATCCGGCCGTTGCAGTCGAGCACCGGCGGACATAAGCCGGAGATGGCGTTGTAGCCTGCCCTCATATATCGTCGCAAAAAGGGCTAAACGGTCAAACACTCGAGTCCAATCGCGGCGTTCAATCCGGAAGTTACGTACCTGTGCGTATGGGAGTAGAGGGCCGTTGTCGGAGACAATGCGATGAAAGAAACTGCCGCGAATGGACGACCGCATCGCGGCGATTTGGCAGAACGATTTGGCAAGAAGTGGGAAGTGCCTGACAATAGCTGGTACGAGGAGGGCCACCCCGTGAACCGGGGCGGCATCGCCGCACTACTCGTTCCGCAGCGGAGATCTCCGCAACCGGGGATCGCACTAAGCAAGCGTAGATGGGGGTGTAACCGATCAGACCTAAACAGATGCTCGAGAGCGCTTTGAATCCGGCGCGCACGAAGACGTCCCTGGACGGCCTCGACACGCTGAAGCTCGTCACGACCGAGGGAGACCTCGAGCTGGTCGACGTCGATGCGCCGGAGCGTGACGTCGAGATCCGCCTCGACCCCCAGCTTGATGTCCCCCGGGTCGAGCGCAGCGGCGGAGTGGGGCGCCTCTACGGCCGCATCGCCGGGGGCCTCGCTGCCACCGACGTGCTGTGCCTCATCAGCGCGCTGCTGGTGGCGTGGACGGTCCGCTTTGGATTCATCCCGCTCACGAGCGGCTACATGGTGGCGCTGGGACTCGGCGCGGCCCTGTGGATACCCGTCTACCACGCCTACGGCCTCTACGGCATTCGGCACCTCTCGGCGGCGGAGGAGTTCCGCCGCGTCATCAGCGCCGCCAGCACCGGGGCTCTGCTCGTGGTGCTGGTTAGCTACTGGTCAAAGTCCGAGCTCTCGCGCGAGTGGGTCGCTCTGACCTGGGCGTTCGCGGTGGTGCTCGAGCTGACCAGCCGCCGGCTGTGGCGCTCACGCGTCTATCAGCTCCGGACCGAGGGCCGGCTGTCGGTTCGCACGCTGATCGTCGGTACGAACGAGGAAGCAGGGCGGCTTGCCGTGGCGCTGCGAACCCCCCGGCTCGGCTTCGAGCCGATCGGCTTCGTGGCGACCTCTGAGAGCTACAGCTCGCCCTCAGGTCACCCGGTGCTGGGGCAGCTGGCGGGTCTCTCCGAGCTGGTCGAAGAGCACGGCGCCGAGTGCGTCTTCGTGGCCTCGACTGCGGTCACTTCTAAGGGCGCCCTGCAGATCATGCAGGTATCTCGCCGCACCGGCACGGAGGTAAGGGTCTCGGCGAACCTTCCCCAGATCCTCGCGTCGCGCTTGTCGGTGCAGCCCGTGGGGCCCGAGGTCATGGCGATCTCACTGAAGCCGGTACGCCTGAGCGGAACCCAGACGGTGGTCAAACGGGCCTTCGATTTCGCCGTCTCGAGCATCGGGCTGCTGGTGTTCCTGCCCGTCCTGAGCGCCATTGCTCTCGCCATCAGGCTTACGTCCGAGGGCCCGGTCCTCTTTCGCCAGGAGCGGATCACCAAGGGGGGCCGCGCCTTCACCGTCTACAAGTTCCGGACGATGCTGGTGGACGGCGACCGTTTGCTGAGAGAGCGGGGAATCGACACGAGCTCTCCGTTCTTCAAGATCGAAGACGACCCTCGCCTTACCGGGGTCGGGCGGATCCTCCGCAAGCTCAGCCTCGACGAGCTCCCGCAGCTTCTCAACGTCATCAAGGGCGACATGAGCCTGGTGGGGCCTCGGCCCCTGCCGACCGATCAGGTCGCCGCCAACCTCGAGCTGCTGGGCCCTCGCCACGAGGTTCCCACCGGCGTCACCGGCTGGTGGCAGGTGAACGGGCGCAGCAGTGTGGCGCCCGAAGAGGCTCTGCGGCTCGATCTCTTCTACATCGAGAACTGGTCGCTGTCACTGGACCTCTACATCTTGCTCAAGACGTTTGGGGTCCTCATGGCCAGAAGGGGTGCGTATTGAGCCTGTCCGAAGCCGTTTCCGAGAGCTCACCGTCTCAGTCCGTGCTCGAGCAGGGCCACACCTTCGGGTCCCGCTACATCCTCGGCATGCGCGTGGATGCATCGAACTACGACAAGGCGGCGCGCCGGATCGTCGAATGGGGCCGCCTCAGAGAGTCCCGCTACGTCTGCATAGCCGCGGTGAACAACGTCGTCGAGGCGCACAAGTGGCCCGAATACCGGGAGCTCATGAACCAATCTGACTTCACCACCTCGGATGGCATGCCGCTCGTGTGGGGTCTGCGCAAGCTCGGCCTCCCCGAAGCCACGCGTGTCTACGGCCCCGACTTGACTCCGGTCATCTGCGAGCATGCGGCCCGCGCGGGAGTCGGCGTGGGCTTCTACGGCGGGACCCCCGAGGTCCTGGAGGATCTCGTCTCAAGCCTCACCAAGAGGTTTCCCGCCCTCCGGGTCACCTATCGCTGGGCACCCCCGTTTCGACCTCTGACCGAGGAGGAAGAGGCGGAGTTCGTGAGTGCGGTCAACGAGTCAGACACCGGCGTCCTGCTGGTGGGACTGGGGGCTCCCAAGCAGGAGCAGCTCATGGCGCGCCTGCGCGGCGAGATCGCAGCTACAATGGTCGGAGTCGGCGCGGCGTTCGATTTCCTGGCCGGCAAGAAGCGTCAATCACCCCCGTGGATGCAGCGAGCGGGGTTGGAGTGGCTCTTCAGACTCGTGACCGAGCCCAAGCGCCTGTGGCGCCGCTACTTGCTCGGCAACCCGCGCTTTGCGGTCCTGTTTGCAGCGCAACTGATTGCGCAAAAAGTGACTCGGGGCAACTGAAGTCGACCCGAGCATCTGCCGATACGAAAATGAACCGACCTCGGAAGGAGAGTTCTCCATGGGCGAGAACGGAATGGGCGAGAACGGAATGGGCGAGAACGGAATGGGCGAGAACGGAATGGGCGAGAACACAGCCGGCAAGAAGACGGCGCTTGTAGCCGGGGGTGGCGGTTTCATCGGTCACCATATGATCGCCTACCTCAAGGAGCGCGGCTACTGGGTGCGCGGCGTCGACATCAAGGAGCCCGAGTACGAGGCGACGTCTGCCGATGACTTCAAGGTCCTCGACCTGAGGCGTTGGGAGAACTGCCTCGAGGCCACCAAGGACGTTACCGAGGTTTATCAACTCGCCGCCGACATGGGCGGCATCGGATACATCACCGGCAACCATGCCGATGTCGCGCGCAACAACATCCTCATCAACGCCCACATGCTCGACGCCGCTCACCAGAACGGAGCGAGCCGCTACTTCTACTCGTCGTCCGCCTGCATCTATCCTCTCTACCGCCAGAACACGCCCGACATCGGCGGGCTCAAGGAAGAGGATGCCTATCCTGCCGATCCCGAAGAGGGATACGGCTGGGAGAAGCTCTACGCCGAGAAGTTGTGCCAGTACTACGACGAAGAGGGCAGGCTCCCGACCCGCGTCGCTCGCTTCCACAACATCTACGGTCCCCTGGGGACGTATGACGGGGGCCGTGAGAAGGCGCCTGCCGCGATCAGCCGCAAGGTGGCGTTGGTTGAAGACGGCGGCGAGATCGAGGTCTGGGGCGACGGCCTCCAGACGCGCTCGTTCACCTACGTGGACGACTGCGTCGAGGGCATCTACCGGATCATGCACTCCGACAGCGCTGCACCGCTCAACCTCGGCACCGACGTGCTCATCGGGATCAACGACCTGGTCGACCTCGTCGCCAAGATCGCCGGCAAGCAGATTCAGAAGCGTAACGACGTCAGCAAGCCGCAAGGAGTGCGCGGCCGCAACAGCGACAACACCCGGCTGCGTGAGGTTCTCGGTTGGGAGCCGCAGACCACTCTCGAGGACGGCCTCAAGGCGACCTACGAGTGGATCTCCGCGCAGTTGGCAACACGGCCCTCAGAGGCCGCAGCTTCTAAGTAGCACGGTACGGCGGCCCTCTATGCAGGTTCGCCCTAGATCTGGAGGACGAAATCTTGAAGGTAGGTGTCATAGGCGCCGGGCACGTCGGTCTGGTCACATGCGGGACGATGGCGAAGCTCGGTCACGATGTCGTCGGCAACGATCTCGATGAGGAAAAGATCGCGATGTTGCGGCGTCGCGTTCCCTGGTTCTACGAGCCCGGGTTGCAAGAACTCTTGGACGAAACGATGGAGTCGGGCAAGCTGTCGTTCACTACCGACTCCGCCGAGGCCATCTCGGGCGCGGACGTAGTCTTCATCTGCGTCGGCACGCCCCCGAGAGCTTCGGGCGAAGCGAACCTCATTGCGGTCGAACAGGTGTCTCGTGATGTCGCCCGCCATGGTCGGCCCGATGTCGTCGTGGTCGAAAAGTCGACAGTGCCGGCCGGCACCGCGCAGCGAGTGAAGAGGACACTGGCGCGTGAGCGCGCCGACTTCGCCGGCTCCGCCGAGGTCGTCTCCAACCCCGAGTTCCTGAAAGAGGGAACTGCGGTCGAGGATTCCCTGAACCCGGACCGCATTCTGGTGGGTGCGGAGTCGCCCAAGGCTTTCGCCAGGATGCGTGAGCTTTATGGCCCCCTCATCGACGGGGGCACCAGGATCATCGAGACGGACATCGCAACCGCCGAGCTAGCCAAGCATGCATGTAACGCCTTCTTAGCGCTCAAGATCTCGTATGCCAACGCTCTTTCTCGGCTGTGTGAGCGCTCGGGCGGGGACGTCGTGGCGGTTGCAGAGGTAATGGGCGCCGACGAGCGCATCGGCCGCCCCTTCCTCAATGCGGGGCTCGGCTACGGCGGTTACTGCTTCCCCAAGGACATTCAGGCCTTCGAACGCCTCGCGGCGCGCGTCGGTGCCGAGTTTCCCCTGCTGCGGGAGGTCGCAAGGATCAACGACCAGGCGGTCGAGTCGGCCGTCGACAAGGTCATCGAGGCGCTGTGGAATGTCGAAGGCAAGAAGATCGCGCTGCTGGGTCTGGCGTTCAAGCCCGGCACGGACGATGTTCGCTCCGCTCCCGCCCTGGCGCTCGCCCGTCTGCTGCTGCGCGAGGGCGCGCACGTGGTCGGATACGACCCGCAAGGCGGTTCGAACGCAAAGGCCGAGCTTCCCGAGCTCGAGGTTTGCCATGACATGTACGACGCGCTCAACGACGCCCACTGCATGGTGCTGTGCACCGAGTGGGACGAGTTCAAAACACTCGACCTCGAGAAGCTGCACTCGCTGATGGCCTATCCGGTCGTCATCGACGGCCGCAACCTCTTCGACCCCCAAGAGATGAGGAACGCCGGGTTTAGCTACTATCCCACCGGCCGTCCTCACGTCGTCTAGAAAGCGCTAAGTTGTCACGAGCAGTAGTCACTGGAGGCGCGGGCTTCGTCGGTTCGCATCTCTGCGAGCGGTTGTTGGAGGAGGGTTGGGAGGTAGTCTGCTTTGACTCCTTCCTGACCGGTGATGCCGGCAACCTGGGCCGCATCATCTCGCACGAGAGATTCCGGTTCGAACGCTACGACGTGACGAACTATATGTTCGTGGAGGGCGATGTGGACTGGGTGTTGCACTTCGCTTCCCCGGCTTCTCCGCGCGACTATCTCGACCATCCGATACACACCCTGAAGGTAGGCGCGCTCGGCTCGCTGCACGCACTGGGTCTCGCCAAGGCGAAGTCGGCCGGGTTCTTCATGGCTTCTACCTCTGAGGTCTACGGCGATCCCAAAGTCCATCCCCAGCCAGAGAGCTATTGGGGGAACGTCAATCCGGTCGGGCCGCGTGGCGTCTACGACGAAGCCAAGCGCTTCGCGGAAGCGATGGTGATGGCGTATCACCGCACCCACAGCATGCCGGTGAGGATCATCCGCATCTTCAATACCTTTGGCCCGCGCTTGCGCAAGGGCGATGGACGCGCGGTTCCCACCTTTATCCAGCAGGCGCTTGCGGGCGAGAAGCTGACCGTGCACGGCGACGGCGAGCAAACTCGGTCGCTGTGCTACGTCGACGACCTCGTCGAAGGAATCTGGCGTTTCATTCATGCCGATATTCCCGGACCGATGAATCTCGGCAACCCGCGTGAGATCACCGTTCGTCAGCTCGCAGAGATGATTGCATCGTTGGCGGGCAGTGACTCCGAGGTTGTGTTCACCGACAGACCGGTGGACGACCCCGAGGTTCGCTGTCCCGACATCTCCCTTGCTCGCTCCACTATGGGCTGGGAGCCACAGGTCACCCTCGAGGAGGGGCTCAGGCGAACCATCGAATGGGCGCGCAGCTCGTGGTGATGCACTTGAACAAGAATCGCCGCCGGTACATCCAGAGGACTCAAAGGAACTCAAAGGACAAGGTGAGCACATGAGGTGTCTAGTCACAGGGGCGGCCGGTTTCATCGGGTCGCGCCTCGGCGCGCGCTTGATTGCCGAGGGCGACCAAGTCGTGGGGCTCGACGATCTCTCCGAAGGCTCCGTCGACAACCTGTCGGACTGCCCCGAGCTCGACCTGGTGGAGGCAGACCTCAGGGACGAAGCTGCAGTTGCGGGAGCAGCCAAGGGCTGTGATGTCATCTTTCACCAGGGTGCGATGAGGTCGGTGCCGCGCTCGATGCAGCTGCCCGGCCTGACCTCCGACGTCAACGTGCGTGGGACCCTCAACGTGCTCTTGGCGGCGCGCGACAATGGCGCCCGCGTCGTCAGCGCGTCTTCCTCATCGGTCTACGGCGATCAGACCGAGTTTCCGCTGCACGAGGGCATGACGCCCGAGCCGCGCTCTCCCTACGCGGCATCGAAGCTGGTCGGCGAGGTCTATTGCAAGACGTGGTGGAGTGCCTACTCGGTCCCCGCGATCTCACTGCGCTACTTCAACGTCTTCGGGCCGCGACAGGACCCTTCGAGCGAGTACGCAACGCTGGTGCCTCGTTTTGTGCTTGCCTGCATGAAAGGGGACCGTCCGATCATCCATTCCGACGGTGAGCAGGCGCGCGATTTCACCTACATCGACGATGCAGTAGAGGGCAACATCGCGGCAGCACGCGCTCCCGAGGCTGCATTCGGCGAGGCCTTCAACATCGGAGGAGGGCAGGATCCCACCTCGGTCAACGAGATCCTCGCCATAGTTGCAGAGCTGACCGGGACTCGTCCCGACCCGATTTTCACCGACCCTCGTCCCGGCGACGTGCGACTGACCCATGCGGATCTCAGCCGCTCCGCCGAGCTGCTCGGCTACAAGCCGCAGACCACCGTTAAGCAGGGTCTCGAGCAGACAGTGGCGTGGTTCGCCGAGCACTTCGGCGCCGACTCCGGGCGCTAGATGTCGATCTTTTCTACGTCTGCAGCGCTGAGCGTTGTTGAGCGCGGAAAGGTCCACCCTTGCGAGTAGTGCGCTACTACCCGCGGGCGCTCGTGGGCGACGGCGGCATGACCAGCGCGGTGAAGCGCTGGTCGCAGGGAATGGTGAATTGCGGCGCCGAGGCCGTCATCGCCTTCGACGAGGGTGTGGACCCTCCGGCAGAGGGCGGCGTCCAGTGGCTCCCCGTCCGTCATGCAGGCAGGCGCGCGCTCAAGGTTCCCATAGGACTGGAAGAGATTCTCGAGCCCGACGACATCCTGGTGCTGCACTCGGGTTGGACCTACCGGAACGTGCGAGCGGCTGCGGTCGGAAAGCGAATGGGAGTGCGTTACGTGCTCGAGCCGCGCGGCGCCTACGACCCCCATATCGTCGCCAGAAAGAAGCTGCTCAAGAAGGGCTGGTGGGCGGCGTGGGAGAAAGAGCTTGTGATGGACGCCCATGCCATCCACGTCTTCTTCGACGAAGAGAAAGCGCATCTCGACGCACTCGGCTATCGAGGCGCGGTCATCACGGTCTCGAACGGAGTCGACGTTCCCCGGGAGCCTTTGTGGCGAGGAAAACGTGATTCCTACGTCTTGTGGCTGGGGCGCTTCGACCCGCAACACAAAGGCCTCGACATTCTCATCGACGCGGTCTCCTCGCTGTCTGTGTCAGAACGCCCGCAGGTGAGGCTTCACGGCCCCGACTGGCGGGACCGCAAACAGAAGGTGGCGCAGTGGATCGCAGACAGAGGTCTTACTGAATGG
>Ga0209587_1001641_pt1 | contig 10403 bp, 10 predicted proteins | sample NGEPerD_2_FD_184512 | JGI IMG/M metagenome (GOLD analysis project Ga0209587, IMG submission 184512) | Arctic peat soil microbial communities from the Barrow Environmental Observatory site, Barrow, Alaska, USA - NGEE PermafrostL1-D... | ecosystem: Environmental > Terrestrial > Soil > Wetlands >... | reverse complement strand
CGACGCGATCGGCGACCGCATTCAGCAAATGCTGGATCAGTATCAGGCGGGTCTCAGCGTCATCACCGTCAACCTGCAGCAGGCGCAGCCGCCGGAGCCGGTGCAGCCCGCCTTCGCCGATGTCGTAATGGCGCGAGAAGACCGCATACGCTTCGTCAACCAGGCGGAGTCTTACGCCAACGGGATTATTCCGCAGGCGCGCGGCGCCGCGGCCAGAGTCATGCAGCAGGCAAAGGCCTATCGTGACCAGGTCGTCGCGTCCGCACAGGGCGAGGCCGACCGCTTCGCGCAGGTGCTGACCGAATACGCACGCTCGCCGGAAGTCACGCGCGACCGGTTGTATCTGGGCGCGATGGAGTCGGTATTATCCAGCAGCAGCAAGGTTCTGATGGGCGCACAAAACAGTAATAATCTCATGTATCTGCCGCTGGACAAACTGATGCGCCAAGGTGGGGAGACGCCCGGTGGGCGTGCACTGCCCGATTTCAACTTGCCGGATACGGGTAGCGGTTTCAATCAACAGAGCGATATGCGTCCGCGTCGTTCGCTGATGAGCGGCCGGGAGGCGCGTTAGTCATGACTTTTCGCGCCATCAGTATAATCATCGCGGTGTTGCTGGGCGTGCTCGCGCTGTCGGCATACACCGTGCACGAAACGCAGCGGGTCATCCTGTTCAGTCTGGGCGAAATCAAGCGCATGGACATCGAGCCGGGCCTGCATTTCAAATTTCCGTTCATCAACAACGTGGTCAAGTACGATGGGCGGGTGCTGAGCCTGGACGGTGAGCCGGACCGGTTTCTCACCGCCGAGCGAAAAAACGTAACGGTGGATTTCTTCATCAAGTGGCGCATCGTGGATACGGCGCTGTTCTATCGTTCGTTCGGCCCGGACGAGAACAACGCGTACGATCGCCTCGCGCAGATCACCAAGGACGAAATGCGCAACGCATTCGGTCAGCGCACCATACAGGAAGCGGTGTCCGGCGAGCGCGGCGAACTCATGCTGGCGGTGCGTACGGAAGTTAACAAGATTGCCCGACAATATGGCGTGCGGGTGGTGGACGTGCGCGTGAGCCGCATCGATCTGCCGGCGGAGGTAAGCGAATCGGTATATAACCGCATGCGCACCGAGCGCGCACTGGTCGCCAAGGAGCTGCGCGCGCAAGGACGCGAAGAGGCCGCGCGTGTCCGCGCCAATGCCGACCGCAGACGCACGGTCATTCTCGCCGAAGCCTATCGGGATGCGCAGCGCACGCGCGGCGCGGGCGACGCCACAGCCGCCGAAGTATACGCTCGAGCTTATGAAAGAGATCCGGAGTTCTACAATTTCTACCGCAGCCTCAATGCTTACATGACCACTTTCAATGACAAGGGCGATGTACTGATTCTGGACCCGCGCGGCAAGTTCTTCCGCTATTTCAATCAGTCTGAACCCGCGCCTGCCGGCGAATAGGCAGCAGCGAGCGTCGCGTGTGGAAGGATTTTCTGGCGGCGGTAGCGTTGGTGCTGATTATCGAAGGTGTGGCGCCGTTTCTGAATCCGGGCGGTCTGCGTCAGGCGCTGCAACAGATTGCGAATATGCCCGATCGCGTACTGCGCGCCGTTGGGCTGGGTTGCATGCTTGTGGGCGCGCTCCTGTTGTACGTCGTGAGGCACTAGCCGTGGGAATTCGCGCGTCGTTGCGCCCTCGGCCGTAAGCCATCGACCAGGCACCTTGCATGGGCATTCAGGATCGCTGGTTGCTGCCCGAGGGCATCGAAGAGGCGCTGCCGCAGCAGGCCGAACGGCTGGAGCATTACCGTCGCGCGCTGCTGGATCTTTATCATGGCTGGGGCTACGAACTGGTGGTGCCGCCGCTGATCGAGTATCTGGAATCGCTGCTGGTCGGCGCCAGCCACGATTTGGAACTGCTGACCTTCAAGCTCACCGACCAGCTCACCGGGCGCATGATGGGTGTGCGCCCGGACATGACGCCACAGGTTGCGCGGATCGATGCGCACCTGCTCAAGCGCGATGTGCCCGTGCGGCTTTGCTACTTCGGCACGGTGTTGCGCACGCGCGCCGAAGGTGTCGCCGGCTCGCGCAGTCCCCTGCAGGTGGGCGCGGAACTGTACGGTCACGCGGGACTGGACAGCGATCTTGAGATCATTCGGCTAATGCTGGAGACCTTGCGGCTTACCGGCGTCCAGGCCGTGCATCTGGATCTGGGACACGTCGGGATTTACTGGAATCTCGCGCGCAACGCCGGCCTGAACGAGGCGCAGGAGTTCGCGCTATTCGAGCTGTTGCAACGCAAGGCGGTGAGCGAGATCGAGCAGTATCTGGATGGCGTCGGCTTGCCGGCCCGCGCCCGCGATCAACTGCTCGCGCTGACCGAGTTAAACGGCGGTGATGAGGTTCTGGCCCGCGCGCGCGCGCTGTTCGCGGACACGGATACAAAAGTGGACGCGGCGCTGGATTATCTGGCGCTGGCCGCCAGCCGCCTGCGCCGGTATGCGCCGGATATCGAACTGCATTTCGATCTGGCAGAACTGCGCGGTTATCAGTATCACACCGGTGTAGTGTTCGCTGCTTTCGCGAGAGGGCAGGGCCAGGAGATTGCGCGTGGCGGGCGGTACGATGAAATTGGCAAGGTATTCGGACGCGCGCGACCGGCGACCGGGTTCAGCACCGATCTGAATATATTGATCGGTCTGGGCGCGCGGGCGCCGGCCCCGTCCCGACCAATGGTGTTCGCGCCCGCCTCCGACGACCCCGCGCTGCATGCGTTAATCGCGCGGTTGCGCGCCGCGGGCGAGCGCGTGATCTGCGGACTGGCCGGCCAGCAAGGTGACGCCAGGACCATGGGGTGCGGGCGCGAGCTGATACAAAGCAACGATAACTGGATCGTGGAAGAATCAAGCTGATGGGAAGAAGCGTCGTATTGCTGGGCGCGCAGTGGGGCGACGAAGGCAAGGGTAAGGTCGTCGATCTGCTCACCGAACGCGCGCACGCCGTGGTCCGGTTTCAGGGCGGTCACAACGCCGGCCACACGCTGGTCATCGACGGTGAGAAGACGGTTCTGCATCTGATTCCATCGGGCATTCTGCGCGCTCAAGTCGAGTGTCTGATCGGCAACGGCGTCGTGCTGTCACCGCAGGCACTGAAACAGGAAATCGACATGCTGGAGGCCCGCGGCGTGTCGGTAGCAGGGCGTTTGTTCGTCTCTAGCGCCTGCCCGCTGATTTTGCCTACGCACATATTGCTGGATCAGGCGCGTGAGCAGGCGCGTGGCCGCAACGCGATCGGTACCACCGGCCGCGGCATCGGACCTGCATACGAGGACAAGGTTGCGCGCCGCGGTCTGCGGGTCGCCGATCTGGCGGAGCCTGAGCGGTTCGCCGAGGGTCTGCGCGACCTCATAGACTTCCATAATTTCGTATTGAAAAATTACCTGAACGCGCCGACCGCGGAATTCGAGCGCGTGCTGGACGAGACACTCGCGCTGACCGGATTGCTCGCACCCAAGACGCTCGATGTACCACAGCGCCTTTATGAGTTGCGAGCGGGCGGCAAGAGCATTTTGTTCGAGGGCGCACAAGGCGCGATGCTGGACATCGATCATGGCACTTACCCTTTCGTTACGTCGTCCAATACGACCGCGGGCGGCGCCTGTACCGGCGCCGGCGTCGGACCTCGGCATCTGGATTACGTGCTGGGGATTACCAAGGCTTATACCACCCGCGTCGGCGCGGGCCCATTCCCTACCGAGCTTAAGGAGCCGCCCGGCGATGTGCTCGCCAGTCGCGGTAACGAATTCGGCGCCACCACCGGACGTCCGCGCCGCTGCGGCTGGTTCGATGCCGTGGCCATGCGACGCGCGATCCTCATCAACGGCATCTCCGGGCTGTGCGTGACCAAGCTCGATGTGCTGGACGGTCTGGATACGGTGCGCATGTGCGTAGGTTATGAGCGCTCCGGCGACGCGCAGCGGGACGGCGCCTTCTCGGTCGCCCGGGATAATCCCATCTATGAGGATTTGCCGGGATGGCGCGAGACCACCGCGGGCATCACGCGCCTATCCGAACTGCCAGCCGCGGCGCGCACGTACCTGGATCGCATTGAAGCGTTTGTAGACACGCCGATCGATCTGATCTCCACCGGCGCGGAGCGGCAGCAGACGATCGTCATTCGGCATCCGTTTGCATAACGGCTTGCAAGTACTTTCGCGCGCGATGCGGAGAGCCGCATTTTCGGTGTTCGCGCACGGGCAACCGGTGCCGGGAAGACTCGTCTATAGCCTTAATCTTACGTAATGACAGAGCCGCATGACGACGTTATCGGACTGATACCGGCAGGCGGGCAGGCGACGCGCCTTGGGCGGCTGCCCTGCAGCAAGGAACTCTATCCCATCGGTTTTCAGACCGATGCCGCGCGCACGCCGAAGGTCGTCAGTCACTACCTGCTGGAGCGACTGCGGGTCGCCTGCGTGCGGCGCGTGTTTATCATCCTGCGCGCCGGGAAATGGGATATTCCGGCCTATTTCGGTGACGGCGCCTGGCTCTCCATGGATCTGGCTTATCTATTGATGGGAGCGCCGTTCGGCGCGCCGTATACCCTGGATCAGGCCTGGCCGTTCGTGCGCCATGCGCGTGTGGCGCTCGGCTTTCCGGATATTCTGTTTGAGCCAGTCGATGTTTACGCTCGCTTGCTCGCGCGTCAAACTCGCACCGGCGCCGACGTGGTACTGGGTCTCTTCCCGGCGAGTCGTCCGCGAAACTGCGACTTGGTAGACATCGACGAGCACGGGCGCGTGCGGCTAATCGTCGTCAAGCCGTTCGCCACCGAGCTGCGCTTCACCTGGATGACAGCGGTGTGGACACCGGTTTTTTCCGAATTCATGCACTATCATCTCGCCGCGCGTTTAAGTCGACAGTCCGCGCCGGCGCGGGAATTGTTCATTGGCGACGTGATACAGGCCGCGATTGACGATGGGTTGTCGGTTGAAGCGGAATGCTTCGCGACGGGTCGGGCGCTTGATATCGGCACGCCGGACGAGCTTGGCGAAGCGATTGCGGCTTATACGTAAACTGTGGGCCTGAGCTGCGGGCGACGCGCCATCGATATTCCCGATTTCAGATTTAATTTCCCGGCTTGATACGTACAGTTTTGCGTCAAGGTTCAGCGAGCGCGACCGACCCGATCTGCCGCCAGCGCTCCGGCGCGCCCGAGGTATCGAATACCGCGATTTCGCGCGCGGTGAAGCGTTCTGGATAACGACGGTGCAGCCGCGCGACGATTGCGTGCTTGTCCACCTCCGCGAGCTTGCCGTAGAGGAGACTGAGATGGGGCGTAAAGGCGTCGATTGACTGCATGTTGAAGCAGCGCTTTAAACGCTGGTGGGTGGCGAGCAAGTTATCGCTGGGGTCCACGATTGCGAAAAGGCAGCGAAAATAGGCATCGGTCATGGCGAGCCTGCCCAGAGTTAGCGGCAATTGCGGTAATTTTCCGGCAGTTGCCAGCGCTTGGGTTTTCGCCACCACGTTGTGCGCCGGCTGCAAAACGCGCGCAAGCAGCGTCACATGCGCAGGGAAGGAGGGCGTCAGGTAGGTGTTACTCAAGTTTTCAATGATGCGGTCCAGCCGCGCGCGCGCAGCTTCGTCCGGCATCAGCCACAGTGAATGATTTCGGATCCGCGCGGTCATGTGCTGGGTTGTATGGACATCGATACGCTCAGCTTAAAGCCATGACCGCGGTGAATTGTGCATCCGATTTGTACATCATGGGGTAATTTCTACATGGTATAAGGTCATGCCTGAGTGTTTCACCGCTGAATGTACACGCCGTAGACGTGGAAATCAGACGTTCACGCACCTGCCACAATGGTATGAAGCTTGCATAACTACCATTATTCGGTCGAGGGAGACCTTAACAAGAAGCGGAGAAAGCATGAAACGCCGGCATCGTGACGTCAATGGCTTATGGATGAACTGGCGGGAGTCCGGTGAGGGGCTTCCCGTGGTCATGGTGCATGGTCTCGCAACCTCGCCCATGCTGTGGCGTAATGTCGTGCCGAAAGTATCGAGCGCTCGCTGCCTTGCGTGGGAACTTGTGGGGTATGGGAATTCCATGCCGCAGGGCGCGCGACGCAACATTTCCGTTGCCCAGCAGGCTGTCTATCTGCTCGACTGGCTGCGGGCGCTGCGGATCCGGCACGCGATTTTTGTAGGTCATGGGCTGGGCGGCGGCGTGCTGCAGGTCGCGCTCAAGCGCAACCCGGCGCTGTGTCAGGGGCTGGTGCTGGTCAACAGCGTCGGTTACGATGCCTGGCCCACGCCGGCGGTCAATATTGCGCGACGGTTTCCGCGACTCGTCGAGCGCCTGCCTAAATCCCTGTTCCGTCTTGTCTTCCGGCGTTTGATGCAAATTTCCCATGTTACCCGCGCCGCGGCCGATGAGGCGTTCGCATTGCACTGGCCATATTATGCGGAGGATGGGCCGCGCGCATTCGTCCGGCAGGCGAAAGACTTGCACTTGCGCGATACCCGCAACGTGATTACGGCTCTTCAGCAGATTGCCGCGCCGAAATGCATAATCTGGGGTGCCAAGGATCGCATCCTGCCGGTGCGCTACGGTTTTCGCTTTGCGCGAGACTTGGACGCGACGCTTCAATACATCTTCAAGGGTGGGCACTTCTCGCCGGAGGATCATCCGCAGGTTGTGGCCGACGCGATTAATGATATGGTCGTGCAGGTTCAGGCTGATGCGTATGCCCGCCAGCCGGAAGCCGCGCGTCGGTATGGCTGAGCGGTCTGTCGCCGATTCCCAACGGCGCGCCATTCCCGATATTCAGCATCTTGATTACCCGATGCTTTTCCTGTCACCGTAACACGACGACGTGAGCCGCCAAACCGTTACCCCGCGCTGACATTGCCCGCGCGTCTATTGTTATATTTAGCCTATTGAAGGGTGCGGATTTTCTGCGCCACCTTCTGACCCAGATGCGCATCCTGATTGATGGTGCGAACAACATGATTGTATTCATAGGGACTCATCCCTTCTTCCCTGATGGCTTGCGACATCTGATCCTCAATCAACATTTGCGCTCTGTAGGCCTCTTCAGAATTGCGCGCCTCCTTGACCTGCGGGGCATGGCGATTGTATATATCGGCGATTTTTACATATGCGGAGGCGAACGCGTCCAGCTTTTGCTCCGTAAAGCCGTGCATGCCGATGGCCTGCACCTTTTCCTGCGCGGCGGGTGTTGCGTGATCGCGTGCCTGAGCAGTGCCGCCAACAGCAGTGACGCCAGCGACCGACACAGTGATGGCCAGCAACCAGCTGGCTCCAGCTTTATGAGTTGATTTTTCCATAGTTTTTACTCCCTTTGATGTAGTCAGAAAGCTTTTTGCCGCTAACTTAACCACGTGCAAACTAGTATACGCATCGATCGTGCCAGCGCGTGGCGGCATGACCGCCCCTAATTCATTGCGCAATGGGCGGCATCATCTCCAAGCCGGTCTGTTAGGTTGCGCCGCCGCGACCGGAAAACTATCGCGCGGATGTAGGGTTAATTTCGAGAGGCGCACCCTGGCCGGCGGTGGGACCGGCCCCATGCAGCGGCAATGACAGAATGAATCGGGTACCCGCGCCTGATCTGGATTGCACCCGGATTTCGCCGCCATGACGTTCCATCACCGCTCGCCCGACATACAAACCGATACCGGTGCCGGTCTCTTTGGTGGTGAAGTGCATGTCGAAGATGCTGGCCTGCAGTAACGCAGGAATGCCGGGTCCGTCGTCGTCGATTTCGATCAGCGCTGAAGACTCCTCGGTGCGGAGCGAGACCCCCACGCGCCCGTATTCCGTAACGCATTCCAGCGCGTTCAGGATAATGTTCAGCAAAGCCTGCTTGAGTTGACCCGCGTTACCGAATACCCACACGGCGTCAACCGGCAGATGAACGTCGAACGTGACCTGCTGGTGGCGCGCCTGCGGCGTTAGCAAGGTCGCCAGCTCGTCGATGAGCCGCGCGAGGTCGACCGTGGTGCAACCCTCCGCGGCCGGTGCCCCCTGCTCCAGCAGCGAATTCAGTAAACGGTTCAGCCGCGCGGATTCCTGAATTATTACCTCGAGATAATGCTGCCGCCGCGTGCGGGCATTGGTGTCACCGGCATCAAGGCTGCGTTTGAGCATCTCCATGTGAAGGTTCATGGCGTTGAGCGGCGCCTTTAGGTCATGCGCCGCGGCCGCATACAGCCGTGAGAGGGCGCGCGCCCGCGTGGCCGCTCGCAGATCCTCGTCCAGCGCATCGATCAAATTTCGATTCTTGACGATAAGCAGGCAACCCCGGTTATCGGGAGAGCTGAGCGGATGCAGTTCCACCCGCAGCCGTTTGGTAACACCGGCCTTGCCGGTCGTCAATTCGATATTGGCCAGTCTCGCCCCCGCGCTGTCCTGGCACACTTTGTCGATGGCTTCTTTCAGTTCCACGTACATTTCGGTGAAGCGCGCCTCGAAACCCTCGGGGCGATCGCCGATGAGGATCTGTCGCGCGATCTGGTTGATATAGTCAGAGGAGCCGCCCGGCGCTATCAGGATGACGCCAACATCGAAAACATTGGCTACCGCGTCTAGCTTGTCGCGCGCCGCCATGATTTCGTTCCCTAATCTGCCGGCGGCATGACGCACGGCCGAAAATTCATCGTCCTGCAGCGTCAGCGCCTGGGTGTCGCCGCTCGCCACGGCCTCCACCAATGCCGCCAGCCCCGCGCCCATGCGTTTCAACTGCAGCTGCAGCAAGGCGCCAATGACGATGATGGACGCGAGCCCGGCGAGCGTCGCCAGCAGCACGCTGGCGTAAATGCGGTCGAACAAAGCAGCGCCAAGTTCAGCCCTGAGCACAACAACGAGGCAGATCACAAGAACGATATATAGCGCCAGCAGCGCCAAAGTGTTTTTGAGAGCGATACGCATGCGTTTGGTCGAATCGGAACGTCGGTCGTCGGGCCGGCCGGGCGGAGTGCCGGTTGTATACGCTGTTAACCGCGCGCTGACAAATCAGCTCAAGCCGCGCGAGTTCGGGGTCGATCGTGCGCGGGGCTACAGCATCGGCCGTGCGGTCGCCAGAGGAATTCGCGGCCACGGCCGCTTGCACAACAGTGCCTTTATTATCGCGTTTCCAACGGCGCAAGGTGCGTTGCGCGGCGCGGCTTGTATGGCGCGATCCGACGGCGCAGACTTAAGCTTTAGCGCCTGAAATTATCTTCGGCACCTCACCACGACTGCGCAGTCGTCAACGCTTTTGATTCGATTATCGTGCAACGCTCTGAATTCGTATGTATGCGCGGTGTGAGCCGCTGTTACGTTGAAGGTGAACGCACACGCGCGGTGCTGAATGAACTGAGTGTCGAGTTTGCCCGAGGCGAGTTCGCGGCGGTGGTCGGGCCCAGCGGTTGCGGTAAATCCACCTTGCTGAACCTGATCAGCGGCATCGATCGTCCAGACGCAGGCAGCATAGAGATCGATGGTCAGATCGTTACCGGTCTTCCGGAGCGCGAGCGCACCGTGTTCAGGCGCTCCCATATCGGCTTCATTTACCAGTCATTCAATCTGATTCCGACCCTCACCGTGCTCGAAAACGTGTGTCTGCCGCTGGCGTTGAATGGTCACCGGCCGCCGCATGCGCGCGATCAGGCGCAGACCATGCTGGCCGAAGTGGGCTTGTCAGATCGCACCGACAGCTATCCCGACGTGCTGTCCGGAGGCGAGCAGCAGCGCATCGCGTTAGCCCGCGCGCTGGTGCACAAACCACGATTGATTCTGGCGGACGAGCCAACCGGCAATCTGGACGTGGACAGCGGCACGCGCGTCGCGGCCCTGCTGAACAGCCTGGTCCGCGCCGCGGGCGCGACATTGATTCTGGTGACGCACAGCGAGCAACTCGCCGCGCTGGCCGACCGCGTGCTGGTGATGGCTGACGGCCGTTTGCGGCCGGTTTAATGTGCGGGCAGCGTACCACATGCCGATCGTACACGTGCGTCCGCGGCGGCCGATTCTGTCAGGCCCGTGCATGCGGCGCGAGCCTGTCCTCCGTTTCCGTGCTGCGTCTCCCAGCAGTGCTTTCAACCGCAGTGGCCGATCTCTTTACGTAGTTATTCTAGTTGGTTTCCTACGCTGATACCTTGCTGGTGCGGGCGAGCCTGCGCTATCTGCTCCGCTACCCCTGGCAGCTTGGCATGGCCATAGCCGGCGTCGCGATTGGGGTGGCCGTGCTGGTTGCGGTCGACGGCGCGACCAGCGCCGCGGAGCGTTCTTTCCAGGATTCCATGGAAGCGGCGTCGGGTCGCGCCACGCACCGCATCACTGGCGGCGCGCACGGACTGGATGAGGCGCTCTTTCGGAAACTGCGTCTCAGGCTGGCAT
>Ga0209587_1001639_pt1 | contig 10409 bp, 10 predicted proteins | sample NGEPerD_2_FD_184512 | JGI IMG/M metagenome (GOLD analysis project Ga0209587, IMG submission 184512) | Arctic peat soil microbial communities from the Barrow Environmental Observatory site, Barrow, Alaska, USA - NGEE PermafrostL1-D... | ecosystem: Environmental > Terrestrial > Soil > Wetlands >... | reverse complement strand
CTTGCGGGCGAGCCCTTCCTTCTCGCAGCGCCGACCGTGCATGAGATCGCCTTTGGCCTAGAGCGCCGCGCCGGGGAGGACTCCAGGTTCGGCACGCAGCTCGCCTGGTTTACCGAGCTGCTCGACATCGGCGTCCTGGGAGTGCTTCCGTTGAGCTGGGAGGCAGCGCTTGTGGGGTGCGTAAATCCGATCGTGCGGAGAAAGACGCGCTCGCATCCGACTGGTGGTTTTCTAGGACCTTGGCGAGGAAGCCCCAGCGCCCTTGCTCGCCCCCGAGTCTTGCGATCAGAAGCGGTGGTCTCCGGTCGGCGCAAACGCACGCGTGGCGTTGACCTCCACGCGCCTGCCCCAGGACGCCGCGAAGCCGCCTCGGTTCAGCTCCGATCGGATCAGGCTGCGGCGCTGTACTCGTGGATCAGTCCGCCGAGGCGGTCGCGCCTGTTCACGGCGGCGGCCGGACCTGCCGCGATTGGGCGCTTGAGCGGCGTCCGCTCCGGCGCTGCCAGGTCCAGGGCTCGGTGGGGTCGGTGGCCGTTGTCGTGGCCGACGAACGCCCGAAGAACCCGTTCCAGGTGTCGGCGGTTGACGATCAGGATCCAGTCGAGGCACTCTCGGCGCAGGGGGCCGACGAAGCGCTCGGCGATGGCGTTGGCCTTCGGCGCTTCGACGGGAGTTCGGATGACCTTGACGCCGCCGGCGCGGAAGACCTGATCGAAGGCATACGTGAACTTGGCGTCGTTGTCGCGGAGCAGGAATCGCAAGCGACGCTCGGGCGCTGAAAGCTCCCAGGCAAGATTGCGCGCCTGCTGGGCTACCCTGGCAACGGTGTCGACGGTGAAGAAGTCGCAGGCGATCATGCTCTTTGCCTGGCGGCGGATGAACTCGCGCCAGGAGACGCCGCCGCGCTGTCCGGCTGGGCCCAGGCCCGCTCCCACGAGGATCTTCCGCACGCTCGTCGCCGAGACGGAGATCCCAAGGCCAGCGAGCTCGCCGACGATCCGCCGGTAGCCCCAGCGCGGGTTCTCGCGTGCCAGGCGCAGGATGAGGTCGAAGACCTCCGGGTCGATTCGAGGCCGGCCGGGGCCCCTGCTCGGATAGCTCCGATGGCGAGCGAGCAGCCGCCGATGCCAGCGCAGCAGCGTCTCCGGAGTCACGAGGAACGACGACCAGCGGACCCGAGGCAGCAGGCGGCCGGCCGCAGCCAGGAAGGCGCGGTCGGCCGGCTCCAGCGCGGGCCTTGCGACCTGGCGGCGGAGGATGGCCAGCTCGTGGCGAAGCACCACGATCTCGAGCTCCTTGAACTGGGAGGAGCGGGGACGCAGGGAGATGAGCTCGACGATCTTGCGCAGCGCGAGATCAAGGAACGACAGGAGCAACAATGCCCTCCTCGGCTCGATGACGGGCAGGCGACCTTGGCAGATGGGCGAATTGAGAGCTCCTCCAACCCCCCGAGATCGGGTTTACGCACCCCACAGGACCTGGACATCAGCAGCGCTCCTTGTCGTCAATCCGCCGGCAGGCGGACACGTGCTCAGCGTTATCGGACAACAGCCCGCGGGCGAGCGTGAGCATCTCGGCCACTCGGGGATCGGCCACTCGGTAGTAGACGGTGCGGTGCTCGCGGCGACTGTCCACGAAGCCGCACCAGCGCAGGCAGGCCAGGTGGTTGGATACCTTCGGCTGGGGGGCACCAATGCTCTCGACCAGCTCGCCGACCGAGCGCTCGCCGTCGGTTAGGAGTTGAAGAATCCGCAACCGCGTCGGATCGCCGAAGCCGCGGAAGTACTTGGCCAGCATCTCACTTTCGAGCGGCCGCTCCGAGAGCTGGAAGGGAGAATTGGCGGTGGCGGTCGATTGATTCATGGCGTCTCCTCGGTTAAGCGGCGCAGCAGGAAAGCTTGGCCACGTCGCGATGGAAGGTCTGGGCGGCGAGCTTGAGCCCCTCGGCCATCGCCAGGTAGGGCGCCCAGGTCCGGCTCAGTTCGTCCACGGTCATGCCGCGCTCGATCGCGAGTACCGCGGCCTGGATGGCATCGGGCGCGCCGTCGGCCAGGATGCTCACCCCGAGCAACCGGCCGCTGCCGCCTTCTGCGACCAGCTTGAAGAGCCCGCGCGTGTCGCCGTTGACGAGCGCCCGCGGGATCGCCTCGAGCGGCAACACCCGCGTCTCGACCTCGACGTCGCGATCACGCGCCTCGGCCTCGGTGAGGCCCGCCCGGGCGATTGCGGGCGAAGTGAAGATGATCTGCGGGAGTGCGGCGAAGTCGAGCCGCTCGCCGCCGCCGCCGAGCGCGTTCTCGACCGCGGTCGCGCCGCCGCGCGCGGCGACGTAGACGTAGCGCGGCTGGCTCGTCACGTCGCCGCTGGCGTAGATCGAAGCCACGCTCGTCCGCTGTTCCTCATCGACGACGATGGTGCCGTGCTCGTCGGTCTTGACGCCGACATCTTCGAGACCGAGGTCCTCCGTATTCGGCTGGCGGCCGGTCGCGACCAAGATCTCGTCCACGGGCAGTTCGAACGCCTTGCCGCCTGCCGTGCCCCGCAGCACCTTTTCGCCGTCCTCGACCGTTACCTCGGTCGTGTCGGCGGGCGCCAGCACCGTGTGTCCCTCTGCCTCGAGAACCTCGCGAAGCTCCGCCGCGATCTCGGGCTCGCCGTTCGGGGCGACGTCCCGGCGGGCGATCAGCGTGACTGTGGATCCGAAGCCGGCGAGCATCTGGCCGAGCTCGAGCCCGACGGCGTTCGCACCGAGCACCGCGAGTCGCGGCGGCGCCGTGGTGAGGTCCAGCGCCGTGGTCGAGGTCAGGTAGCCGGCCTCCTCGAGTCCCTGGATCGGCGGGATAGCGGGTCGAGCTCCGGTAGCCACGAGGACCGCCTCGGCCGTCGCCGGCTCGCCATCCACCTCCACGGTGTGCGGGTCGGTGAGGCGGCCGTGCCCGTGGCGGAACTCGATCTCGTATTCGGCGAGCAAATCGACGTACTTGCTCTGGCGCAGCCGCTCGACGAGCGCCGTCTTGCGCGCCACTGCCTCGGCGAGCGTCGGGCCGTCCGGGTGGCGAGCGGCATCGGCGCTGACCAGCAGAGTCTTCGAGGGGATGCAGCCGATGTTCACGCAGGTGCCGCCAGTCGTACCGTGCTCGACCATCAGCACGCGCTTGCCGAGGTCGCGCGCACGGATCGCACCGGCGAAGGCACCACCGCCTGAGCCCAGCACGATCAAGTCATAGTCGCGAGTCGGCGAGTTGCCCTCGCGCCCGGGGCGGCGAAGCTTCGCCTGCCTGATGTCCGTCACGCGGTAACGGGTGTCGGCAAGGACTTCGTCGAGAACCGCCTCATCGACCGTGCCCGACACCCGGGCGGTGCCGCCGCGCCAGTCGACCTCAGCCTTCGCGGCGCCCGCTTGCTTCAGCGCCGCCTCGAGAGGGCGGGCGCACCCGTCGCAGGTCATCCCCGCGATCTTGATCTCGGTCTGGCTCATCAAAATTCCTTCAGAAGCGGTTTTGTAGGGGTAGTAATATCAGCAGTATCACATATATGGTGATTCCGATACAACCCAGACCCTGTGCCCGTGGCTCGTCGATGGTCTCGATGCGCTGCATCGGCATCGCAAGGCCGGCGGCGTCAACCGCACGACGATCCCCGTACTCGTCGTACTTGCCCTCCCAGGCGAGCTCCGTGCTCAATTGAGACAGCGGATGCGGGTTGTGCGGCCCGTAGTCAGGGAGTCCTTCGCCTACGTCTGGAACGGAAGTCGAGGCAAGCAGGCAATGTCTGACGAGCGCAAGCCCGTGGGCAATTAGCGGCGCGATCGCCTGCGGAACGGGGCGCTCGCGATCATCCACAGGCCTACGCCAGCGACGAGCAAGACGGCAAGGCCGGACAGCGCACTGCTGAGCGCGGTCGCCGATCCCGTCCAGACGGAGAACAGAGTCAGAACGGCCAGAGTCCCGGCGAGGCGCGCGCGGTTTCCGAGGTGGCGCCAGGCGCGGCTCATCGTGCGGAAGAGGCTGGCCGCAGCTGCCCAGCTGAGCCGGAGCAGCATCACGGCCAACTCGGCGAGCCTGTTACGGAGGGTCATTGGGTCAGAAGCCCGATGAAGAAGCCGAAGACCACGGCAACAGCGATCACCGTGAGCACTACGTAGGCGACGATTATCAGCGCCAGGACGGCCAGGTTCGCGACGACCAGGGCGAGGAAGAGCGCGTAGGGTTCACAAACCCGACACCCGCCTCATGCCGCCCAGGAATACTCGTGGATGAGACCACCGAGCCGGTCGCGGCGGCCAACCGCGGTCTGCGGTCGCGGATGCAGCGGGATCACCTGTGGTGAGGGATCTGGCGCACGCAGGCCCAGCGCCCGGTGCGGACGCTCGTGGTTGTAGTGCTCTACGTATTCGCGGAGAACTCGCTCGAGCTGACGGCGGCCAAGGATAAGCAGCCAGTCCAGGCACTCCTCGTGATCGCCGGCGAGAACCCCGACCGGCTGCGCAGCGACGGGGCCCTGGCGGCGCTCTGCGGGGCCTCGCCGGTAGCGGCCTCAAGCGGGAAGGTCACACGGCATCGGCTCAACCGTGGCGGCGATCGCCAGGGCAACAACGCGCTCTACCGGATCGCGATGAACAGGATGATCCACGACCCTGAGACTCGCGCCTACGTGGAGCGGCGGACCGCCGAAGGCAAGTCCAGGCGCGAAATCCGCCGCTGCCTGATGCGCCACATCACACGCAGGATCTTTCCGTTCCTGGTCGCCGATATTCGGACTGCCTCAGCCATCGACTTGACATAGGAGCATCAATGCAATGTCGAGAGCTTCGTCGACACCTTCAAGACCGAGCTGATCGCCGACCGCGTCTGGCGCTCGGTCGAGCAGGCCGAGCTGGGGGTGGTGGAGTGGGTCAGCTGGTTCAACCACGACCGCCTTCACTCCTCGACCGGCGACATCCCGCCGGTCGAGTTCGAGCAGCTCTACCGGGCGCAGCTCGAAGCCGATCCGCCACCCGGCTCCACTCGCCCTACGGGCTCGCTTCGCCGGGTGGCGGTTGAGCAACCCGAACCCCTACCGAGTAGCGTCAACTTGCAGGCCACCGAACCACATAACTCGGTCTCCGTGGGACTCGGGATGGGCCACTCCAACAGCCCTCGGGGCTGGACGTTCGAAGGCGCCCGACCTTGCGGCTGAGATTGCGGGCGCTGTGGAACGCCCCGGAACTCGACGAAGCGCTGGCTGACCCTGCGGGCCCAGCAGCTTGCTGAGCCCGAGAAGCGCGCCGAGTTCGCTCGCTCGATCGAGCTGATCGTCGAGGATGCTGGAGCCATTGGCCTCAGCTCGTGCCCGGGCCGACGATCCTCAAGCGCGGACCAATCGCCCGCAATCGCTCCGTGCTGCTCGCGTTGGCGCGGCGGTTGAGAGGCCAGGGTCCACTATAGAATCGTGTCAAATCAGCGGACGAGCACGTCTTGTGGCGCCGGATCGAAGGCTGCGGCGTGCTCTGTTCACGACCACTCAATCGCGAGGAGGCCCCATGGCCGCAGTTGCTGACGGCCCACTGCTCGTCTGCCACGACGGATCCGAAGGTGCCAAGCACGCGATCGAGCGCGCGGGTGCCATTTGGAAGACGATCCTCGAGATCGCCGACCGCCGTGACGGGGCGATGATAGTCATGGTAGTCATGGGGTCCCGGGGACTCACGGGAGTGCGCTCGATGCTGCTGGAAGCGTCTCCAGCGCTGTCGTGCATCACGCCGACCGGCTAACCCTGATCATCCATCGCCGCAGCGACGACGACGCTGCCGCAGCCTAGCCAGGGCGCCTGCTGCAGCACGCGAGGATGCTCCTGTCGCGGACGGTCGCCGGAACGCACCGTGAGCTGGTGGCACATGAGTGTGCACTCGAGGCTCGCTGGCGTCTCGGCGCCGAGACGCGCTCACGGAGAGGTCCGGTTAGGGTCTGGCGCGGTTGACACGTGCCCTTCTGGGTCCAGCGCGAAGGTCGTCAGCGGTAGGCCGAAGCGCTCCTTGACGTGCTCGATCAGCCCTTGCTCTTGCCAGTAGGCGTGGTCTGAGCTGCGCAGCGCGATCAGGATGTGATCGGGCTGGAACTTCGCGACGGCGTCCGCGAAGGCGGTCAGGAGGGTGCTGTCATCCCCGGTCATCCCGCTGGCCCGGGCGCCGATCGAGCGCATCTGGCCGAGCACGGTGTCGAGGCGCTCGTCGGCGACATGCCGAGACTTGTTGAGCTGAGTGGCCAGCCAGGCAAGCCGGCCAGGGAGGCTGGGCGTGACGACGTAGACCTCGGCTGCTGCGTCGATGACGGCGCGCACCCGCGGCGGCAGCTCATCCACCTCGGCGACAGCGCCATCGGCGACGACCAGGAGCCGCTGGATCGGCGCTTTCGGATCCCGCGGGTGCGAGTCGTGCGCTTCGAGGTCGGGGCTGTTCACGGTTGGCTCCTTGCGTGCGGATGTTCGGCAGCACTCAATGGATGCTCGGTCACGCTGTCGGCGTAACTATGGCATGATCTACGTCTCCTTTCGTGATGCAATCGCGATCTGCGACGGCGACGCGCCGGAGCCTCGAAGCAGACACCGCAGGATGGTGGCCGGCTCGGTGAGCCACACGGCTCTAGCGTCGCGCGCCGGGGGTTCGAGCTGCGCTGCCGGGCGCCGGCGTGGGGCGAGCCCCTCAGCGGGGCGGTAAGTCTGAGAGCTCGCCGAAGCTGCGCTGCGTGTCCAGCGCAACGGGGTCGACCGCGATCTCGACGGGGATCGCGTGCTCGGCTGGGGCATGACGTCGGCCGCGTCGCCGGTCTGGCTGCTGAGGTACGGAGCCAGGTAGCGCCCGCAGAGCTTGTTTGGCGGCCACCACAAGGCCTCCTCCGAGATCGACATCTCCCTGGAGACGATGCGGCGACTGCTTGCGGTGGACCCGAAGGAGGTTCGTCAGCAGCTGCCGCAAGTCGAAGCCCATCTGGCCCAGTTCGGCGACGACCTGCCGGGGCGAGATCCATGCCCAGCTCACGGCCTCGAGCAGCGCCTCACCTAGTTTCGGCAGCTGTCTCTCGGCCTCGGCGCGCCGAGGCCGAGAAAGCGTGGAGTTCAAGACCTGAAAGTATAGAGTTGAAGAACATGTTGCACCAGCTCGCAGGGCCAATCCCGACAACCGCAGCAGGTTGGCGCCGCTGTAGTGAATGCGATTCACATCGACAAGCTGGCCGTCGCCGTCCCACTGCGCTCGCGGACGCTTACCCATGTGGGGCTCGCGGTTCGCGCCGTCAGTGCGGGCACCGCCGAGCAGACTGCCGGGGGCGTCGTCGCAAGACAGGGCGAGAAACGCCGAGGGGAGCGATGTGAGCGGCGATTCCTTCGGCGCCCGCGACACGCTGACGGTCGCCGGTCGCGAGTACGAGATCCACCGTCTCGACGTGCTGCAGGAGAAGTTCGACGTGGCCCGGCTCCCGTACTCGCTTAAGGTCTTGCTCGAGAACGCGCTGCGGCTCGAGGACGGCGGGTCGGTGACGGCGTCCGACGTCGAGACGATTGCCTCCTGGGACGCCGATGCCGAACCGGCCGACGAGATCCCGTTCCAGCCAGCCCGAGTCTTGATGCAGGACTTCACCGGCGTGCCGACGATCGTCGACCTCGCGGCGATGCGCGACGCCATGGACGACCTCGGCGGCGATCCCGCCCAGATCAACCCGCTGGTCCCGGTGGACCTGGTGATCGACCACTCGGTCCAGGTCGACGCCTTCGGCAACGCTCGCGCCTTCGACATCAACGCCGACCGCGACTACGAGCGAAACGAGGAGCGCTACGCCTTCCTGCGCTGGGGCCAGCAGGCCTTCGACAACTTCCGTGTGGTGCCCCCGGCCACCGGCATCTGCCACCAGGTCAACCTCGAGTACCTGAGCCAGGTCGTGTTCACCCGCGAGCGCGACGGTGTCAGCGAGGCCTATCCCGACACGCTCGTCGGCACCGACTCGCACACGCCGATGGTCAACGGCCTCGGCGTGCTCGGCTGGGGCGTGGGCGGGATCGAGGCTGAGGCGGCGATGCTGGGCCAGCCGATCTCGATGCTGCTGCCGCAGGTCGTCGGCTTCCGGCTCGACAACGAGCTGCCCGAGGGCGCGACCGCGACCGACCTCGTCCTCACCGTGACCGAGATGCTGCGCGAGCGCGGCGTGGTCTCGAAATTCGTCGAGTTCTTCGGTCCGGGCCTGCCGGCGCTCGGGCTCGCCGACCGGGCGACGATCGGCAACATGTCGGCGGAGTTCGGCTCGACCTGCGCGATCTTCCCGGTCGATCGCGAGACCCTGCGCTACCTCGAGTTCACCGGCCGCCCTACCGAGACGATTGAGCTGGTCGACGCCTACGCGCGCGAACAGGGGATGTTCCACGACGAGGACTCCGAGGATCCGACCTTCTCGGAGACGCTCGAGCTGGACCTCTCGTCGGTCGAGCCCTCGATCGCGGGCCCCAAGCGACCCCAGGATCGGATTGCGCTGGCGGACTCGAAACCGGCGTTCCTCGAGTCGCTGAAGGAGTTCGACGCCGGCGCCGCCGAATCGCTCGGCAACTACCGCGATGAGGCGGCCGCGGGCTCCTTTCCGGCCTCCGATCCCCCGGGAGACGCCCACGAGTACGAGCGCGACAGGCCGCGGCACGCGGGGACCGTCGCCACCGCGAAGCGCAGGGCCGATCTCGTAACCGTCACGCTCGAGGACGGCAGCGAGGTCGAGCTCGACCACGGCCGGGTCGTGATCGCTGCGATCACGAGCTGCACAAACACCTCGAACCCGTCGGTGATGATCGGCGCCGGGCTGCTCGCGAAGAAGGCCGTGCAGCGCGGCCTCGAGAGCAAGCCGTGGGTGAAGACCTCGCTCGCCCCCGGCTCCACGGTCGTCACCGACTACCTGAAGCAGGCAGGGCTCGACGAGTACCTCGACCGGCTGGGGTTCAACCTGGTCGGCTACGGCTGCACCACGTGCATCGGCAACTCCGGGCCCCTGCCGGAGGAGATCTCGAAGGCGGTCAACGACAACGACCTCGTCGTCTGCTCGGTGCTCTCGGGGAACCGCAACTTCGAGGGGCGGATCCAGCAGGACGTCCGCAACAACTACCTCGCCTCGCCGCCCCTGTGCGTCGCCTACGCGCTGGCGGGGCGCATGGACATCGATCTGCTCAGCGATCCCCTCGGCGAGGATTCCCGAGGAGAGCCGGTGTACCTGCGCGACATCTGGCCCAGCAACGAGGAGATCAAGAGGACGGTCGAGGAGGCGGTGCGCTCGGACATGTTCACCCGCAGCTACGCCGATGTCTTCACCGGCGGCGATCGCTGGCGCGGCCTCGAAACGCCCGACGGCGACCGCTACACCTGGCCGGACTCCACCTACGTGCGCAGGCCGTCCTTCTTCGAGGGGATGGACGCTGAGCCGGCGCCGGTGGAGCCGATCTCCGGGGCGCGGGTGCTGGCGGTGCTCGGCGACTCGGTCACGACCGACCACATCTCGCCCGCGGGCGAGATCAAGAAGGACAGCCCGGCCGGGCGCTGGCTGATCGAGAGCGGCGTCGACGTTCGCGACTTCAACTCATACGGCTCGCGGCGTGGCAACCACGAGGTGATGATCCGCGGCACCTTCGCCAACGTGCGGCTGCGGAACGCGCTGGTCGACCGCGAGGGCGGCTTCACCAAGCACTTCCCCGACGGCGAGGAGACCACCATCTACGACGCCGCGATGGCCTACGCCGCCGACGGCGTGCCCCTGGTGGTCCTCGCCGGCAAGGAGTACGGCGCCGGCTCCTCGCGCGACTGGGCCGCGAAGGGCACGATGCTGCTCGGCGTGCGCGCGGTGATCGCCGAGTCGTTCGAGCGGATCCATCGCTCGAACCTGATCGGGATGGGAGTGCTGCCGCTGCAGCTCCCGGATGGGGAGACGCGCGACTCGCTGGGGCTGACCGGGGAGGAGGAGTTCACGGTCGGCGATCTGCGCAACGGTGAGGCGAAGTCGGTCGAGGTGAGCGCCTCGCGCGAGGGCGCCCAGCCGATCTCGTTCGAGGCGAGGGTCCGTCTCGACACGCCAAACGAGATCCGCTACTTGCAGAGCGGCGGCATCCTGCAGCTGGTAGTCCGCCAGCTTCGGCAGCGCGGCGACTCGGCGGACGGCCCGAAATAGGGCCTCCAGGCCGACCTCGACGGGGAGGCCTCGACGGCCATGGAGCGAGAGCCGACGGCAGGAGTACCTGGCGGGGGTTGCCCCCTTCGGATGCGGCCGCCGTCCTCGGCCAGGCCGCGGGGAGCCGTCAGCCCAAGGGCGGGCCCGGCGCCTGCGCGCCGGCACTGGGCCGCTGCCGGGTGGCCTGCTGCCCAGGTCGTCGTCAGCCGCAACCTCGACGACTTTCCCGCTGACGCGTGCCGT
>Ga0209587_1001638_pt1 | contig 10409 bp, 15 predicted proteins | sample NGEPerD_2_FD_184512 | JGI IMG/M metagenome (GOLD analysis project Ga0209587, IMG submission 184512) | Arctic peat soil microbial communities from the Barrow Environmental Observatory site, Barrow, Alaska, USA - NGEE PermafrostL1-D... | ecosystem: Environmental > Terrestrial > Soil > Wetlands >... | reverse complement strand
TCGTTGGCGGCGACGGAAGGTCTGCCCTTCGTTGAAGCTGCCACATGTTGACACCAATCGGCCGCGTAAGCACACGGGCTCTGCGTTGCAGGACTGATCTCGCTCTTTGCGGTAGATCGCAGTCACTGGGTGACTGGGATCCAGCGCGGAACGTCCGGATCTAATGGCCGCCCCGCGCGCGCTCGACGACGCACGCGACTGCCGCGAGGGCAGCGGCGGTTGGATGACGGTGGTGCTGCGCCTTTAGGCGGCCTTGCGTCCTCAGCGGCGCGCGGTGACGATCCAGGCACCGGACCCGAGGAGCACGCCGTCCTCGCCCGCATGCGCGGCCATAACCTTGTGAAGGTTCGCCTCGGCCTGCCGCTTGCCGGCGTCGTCGAGCTTCTCGAACAGCCATTGCATCTGGCCGACCATGAACGTGGTCGTGGTGTCCGCGTCGGGCCCGAACCACAGCGGCTCGTCATGGGCGGCGAACACGACATCGGCCCAGCCGGCCCCATTGAGCAGGTCGCGCACCCGGTCGGGGTCACTGAGCGTGAACGGCCCCGGAGCATCGGCCGGTGGTGGCGGCATCGGCAGCACCCGCCCGATCGCGCCGAAGAACTCGCGGAGCCATTCGTTGTCTTCGATCCCGCGCCACACGAGCATCACCAGCCGACCGCCAGGTCGGGTCGCCCTGGCAAGGTTGGCGAACGCCATCGCCATGTCCGTGAAGAACATCGTCCCGGTCCGGCTGGCGATCACGTCGAAGGACTGAGCTCCGAACTCGTGGACCTGCGCGTCAGCCTGCACGAACGTCGCCGGCAGCTCGCCGGCCTGATTTCGCGCCACCTCGAGCTGGGCAGCCGACAGGTCGACACCCAGCGCGGTCGCGCCCGGCGCGCCGCGCACCACGTCGATCGCGAGTTCACCCGAACCACACCCCACGTCGAGGATCCGCTCCCCCGACTGCGCCCCGATCGCCGCCAGCAGGGCCGGCTGGTAACGGGCAATGGATGCGTTGTAGGTCGCTGAGTGCTCGGCCCAGTAAGCCCCGTGCCCACCGTCCCATTCACGAAGTATGCCCGCGTTGCGCGGGTCGATCTCCAGCGTCATGTCGTCCATCGTCGCCTCCGCTCGAATAGTCCCAAAGAGAGTATGTGCTAGTTTTAGTCCCGAAGGGAGGATCGTGTCAACCGAACTTCCACGACTCACCACCACGACCTACGGCGTACTCGGCCTCCTCGCGGTTCGCCCGCACTCGACCTATGAGCTCGCCAAGGCGATGGGCCGTAGCGTCGGCCGGGCGTGGCCGCGCGCGCAGAGCAAGCTGTTCGAGGAGCCCAAGAAGCTCGTCAGGCACGGGTACGCCAGCGCTCGCGAGGACTTCGTCGGCCGCCGCCCGCGCACCGTGTACACGATCACCCGGTCCGGCCGACGCGCGCTCGCCACGTGGCTCGCCGACCCCGGGGACGGCCCGGTGCTCGAGTTCGAGGGCTTGGTCAAGCTGGTCTTTGCGGACCACGGCACCCGCGACGACGCGCTTGCCACCATTGCCCGCGCCCGTCGGTGGGCAGTCGAGATGAATGCCGGAAGCGTCGAAGCCGGCGAGAGGTTCGTCGAGAGCGACGGGCTGTACGAACAGCGCCGCGCCACCACGCTTCTCTTCGGCGCCTTCCTCACCGACTTCTATGCCCTCGTCGCCTCATGGGCGGAATGGGCCGAAGCCGAGGTGGCCGGCTGGCCCGAGGACATCGCCAGTCACCGGATTCCGCCCGAGCGGACGCGCGAAGTGCTTGAGCGGGCGCGCTGGTCTCAGCGACCGCATTAACGTGCCGCTCCGCGAGACCGCAGCGTCAATTGCGGCGCTACGCATGCGTGCGCATTTGCCGCTCATCGCTGGTGGCTGAAGGACGGGATCTCACCAGAGTCGAGGCCCTCGACGCGGCCCGGTCCGCCTGGACTGGCCTACCTTGAGCATGGGCCTTCCTGTCCGAAACCGGCGCGCCAACGCCGGCCCTGATCAGACTTGCAATGGGCTTCATATCTTGCTCGGAAGGTGCGCCCCTCACGTCAACCCCGCCGAGGGCCATCGACAGGTTCTGATCATTGCTCTCGGTGTCGTCGAGCCGCGAACTCCGGATCAGGCCGTAGCTCCAAGCTTGAGTGCATGCGCCGCGCAGGTGATGTTCACAGCCGACGGGCAATGTGAGCGGCATGCCAGGCTTGCAGGTGGGCCGCGACGAGCGCGGGGTCGTCCGACATCGGAATGTGCAAGCCCCAGGGGACCACGCACGCGGTGGCATCCGGTCGGAGCGTCCGCCACCTCCGCTGAAAGCGGAAGTAGTCACCAAGGCGCCCGAACACCGTCATGACCGGCCGATCCACCAGCTTCTCCAGCCCCGCCGCGGCAGCCTCGGCCACGCCCCGATCCCGCGCGGCATCGTGGAACATGCGATGCGTGAAGCGGCGCGCGGAACGGTCGCGCAGGCCCCGACGCCACGCACGTCGATGCTCCCGTGTCAGGTGCTTGCCCACGCCGAAACGGGTGGCGCTTCCCCATGCCAGCAGGCCACAAAAAGCATTCAGCTCCCGGATCGCCGTTGACCCAAACATCCGCAACGCCAGGCGGAGGATGCCGCGCGGGGGCCACACAAAGGTGTTGACGGCGACGAGCCCCGCGATGCGCTCCGGCCTCGTCGATGCTGCCGCGAGCGCCGCCAGCCCGCCGGTGTCGTGAACCATGAGGATCACAGGCGACGGACTCAACTCGTCGATGAGTGCACCAATGGCTTCAGCGGCGCGAGACAAGGTCTGTTCGGAGCCAGGGACCCGGTCCGAGAGTCCGGACCCTGGAACATCGAGCGTCACACAGCGAAACCCGTCGTGGAGCGCGGCGATGAGACCACCCCACACCATGGACCACAGACCCACGTGCACCATCAGCAAGACGGGGCCGTGGCCTCCTGTGTCGGTGTAGATCACCCGCCGGCCGTCGACAGCCATCGAGTTCAGCGGATAGGGCCACAGATCTTCGGGTAGCCACTCGGGCCTGGTTGGGACGGACGCGACGTCCCCTGGGTTCGTGTTCTCTCTCATGCCTCTCAGGACGGGACACGGCGGAAGAGTGTGACCGGCACGCGCCGTGGTCACACTTCTCCGTTGTCATCCGTCCTTTGATGGCGAGAGGATGGATGACCATGGACCGAGCCGCGGAGGGAGACGCCCCACTGACGAGCGCGTGGCACGCGCACCGCAGGCGGGTGGTGGATATCGGCTATCGCATGCTCGGCACATTGTCCGATGCGGAGGATGCCGCTCAGGAGACCTACACCCGCCTCGTCCGCAACGGCGTCGACGACATCGACGACATCGAAGCCTGGCTAGTGACGGTCGCAGGCCGCGTCTGCCTCGACAAGCTCCGCGCGGACACGGTCCGGGCGAGGTACGTCGGGCCTTGGCTACCCGAGCCCCTGCTCGCTGTCCCCGGCGCCGAGCCTGACCCAGCCGACCGGGTGACGCTCGATGACAGTGTCCGGATCGCGCTTCTCACGGTGCTGGAACAGCTCACCCCTGGTGAACGGCTCAGCTTCGTCCTGCACGACGTGTTCGGCCTTACCTTCGAGCATGTGGCGCCCATCGTCGGCCGCAGTCCGGTCGCGGTCCGCAAGTTGGCGAGCCGGGCGAGGGCGACCATCCGCGATGACGCCGAGCCACGGTTCGACGTTTCGCCGCGGCATGCCCAGGCTGTGGCTGACGCCTTCGCATCCGCGTGCGCCACAGGAGACCTCGCCTCGCTCGTAGCGCTGCTCGCCCCCGACGTGGTCGGCGAGTTCGACTCCGGCGGTCGCATCGCCGGTGCACCACTCGGCCCCCTCGTTGGGGCAGAGCTCGTAGCCGCGACCTTGATCCGGACCCTTTCGAGTGCGGCCGCGACGTTCGCGACGAGCCTGGTCAACGGTCAGCCCGGAGTCGTCGTCAGCCTCCACGACCGCGTCATGGCCGTGATCTCCCTGGAGACGGACGGAGTGCGAGTTTTCGCGATCAGGTCGATCGGCAACCCGGACAAGCTAGCCCACCTGAATCCCGCACGCGCATAGCCACAGAGGACGGCGAGCAGCCGGAACCGGTGTGGGTCCGTGCAGACAGCAGCCACTTGGAGGACGCTGCGTCGGTGGGCTTGCGGAGGAGGGGCAGGCACGTCGTCAGCGCACTCTCCCAATCGCACGTTCGCAGGCGAGAACATCCCCGGCCTGCGTGGATTCGGGCCCTCCAGAGGACCCTCCCGGCGTCGACGCCGGCCAGCACGGCACGCCAGCTTTCCGAGGACGCCGCCTCGCGGACGTCGAGTGGTGGTGTGCCTGCGGGCGGGCGAGGCGGTCGCGCGGTGGGCGCTATCGAGCGTCAGGTCGACCCGCACGACCTCATCGCCGGCCGCCTCGAGCAGCTCGCCGATCGCGGTCCCGATGAAGCCTGCGGAGCCGGTGAGCGGGACCCTCATCGCGGCCGCGTCGCCGCTTCAGGGAGTGGTTTGTGTCAGCTGGGCGTGGCGTACGCCGCGACCCCGGTGTCGATGAGCACGCAGGGCTCGTCGCCAACGGTCCACGCGTCGTGACCGGGGTCGAGGTCGATGACGTCGCCGGGGCCGATGGGGATCTCCTCGCCGTCGTCGGGCTTGACGGTCATCTGTCCAGAAAGGCAGAACCCGGTGTGGTGGACCTGGCAGGAGTCAGTGCCGGCAATCGGCTTGACGTCGTTGGACCAGCGCCAGCCTGGTTCGAAGACGCCGCGGCCGAGGGTGAAGTCGCCGAAGGTGACCACGTCCATGTGGCCGTGGTCCTGGAACGGGCGTCGTTCGTGCGGGGCGTCGATGTTCTGCTTGTCGGACATGAGCTTCTCCTCTGTGTTGGTCGGTCCTGCTTTTCGGATTGCCAGCCTGCGGTGGTCAGACAGACACCTTGGGGCGGATGTTCTGGTTGCCGGCGAAGACGTTGCCGGGGTCGTACTCGGACTTGATCTGTGCCAGTCGCTCGTACTTCTGTGCGCCGAAGGCCGCCTTGATGCGCTCGTCACCCTCGTCGCCGATGAAGTTGAGGTAGACGCCGCCGGTCGTGAAGGGGGCGTTCGCCTTCCGGTAGTCGCGCACCCAGGCGATGTTGGCCGCGTCGTCGGCAGCGTCGTCCCAGGTCGCGAAGGGATGACTCACCCACCGCGCCGAGCGCTGGCTCAACGGTGTGGCGTCAGCGTCGACGCGCGCCAGCGCGCCGCCCCACGGGAGCAGCAGGTGCTGGGTCATCGGCGACGCACGGCGTGCGCCCGCGTCGAGGAACACGTCGAGAGCGTCGTCGGGGAAGGTGTCGTGGTAGTCGGCGCTCCAGTACTGCCGGAACCCCGGCGGGTCGTCGATCATCGACTGCAGTTCCGCGTAGGGCATCGGGCCGACCAGGTCGACCTCCGGAGACAGTTCGCGCATGACCTGGACCACGTCCGCGCCGGTCGCCTCGTCACCGTTCCAGCAGACCGCGATCGCGGTCAGGGGCTGGCCCTGCAGGTGCTGCGGGATGAACTCCTCCGGCGGGCCGCTGAGCATCACGAGGCCGGTGCCGAGCTCCTCCGGAGCGTCGTTCGCCCAGTCGCGGAAGACCCGAGACACCTCGGGTCCACGGACGGCCGGCCAGGCCATCAGCCCACCCATGATCATCGGACCGACCGGGTGCAGCTGGAACTCCAGCGCGGTGACGACACCGAAGTTGCCGCCCCCTCCCTTGCTGGCCCAGAGCAGGTCCTGGTGCTGGGTGTCGTCGGCGCGGACCTCCCGGCCATCGGCGGTCACCAGCTCGACGGCCAGGAGGTTGTCGCAGCTGAGTCCGTGCTGACGTTCCAGCCAACCCGAGCCGCCGCCGAGGGTCAGCCCGGAGACGCCGGTCGTTGACACCCGGCCGCCGGTGGTAGCCAAACCGAACTCCTGCGCAGCCGCGTCGAACCCGGCCCAGGTGCACCCGCCCCCGACCCTGGCCCGTCGGGCCGCGACGTCGATGTCGATGGCCTTCATAGGACGGACGTCGATGACCAGCCCGTCGTCGTTGCTGGACTGCCCGGCCACGGAGTGGCCGCCCGAGCGCACGGCCACCGGGAGACGATCGTGCGCGGCACGCTCCAGAGCCTCCCTGACCTCCGCGGGGCCTTCGCACGCCGCGATGATCCGCGGCTTCTTGTCGATCATCGCGTTGAACAGCTCGCGTCGCTCGTCGTACTCGGCCGCTTCTGGTTCGATCCACTTCGTCATGCTCGTGCCTCCTGGTCTTCCCGGAGAACCCACCATCCTCCGGGGCCTAGGACGGTGACAATGCATCGGGCTTACCAATCGGTGAATTCCTTGGCTGACGTCGGCCGCCCTAACCGGCCGCCTCGGCGTCAGGACGGTCCTGACCCCCGGACTGGCGCTGCTGGCCGTGGGCATGGCTCTGCTGGCTCGCGTACCGACAGACGGGGGCCTCGTGGACGTGCTGCCCGGCATGTTCCTGCTCGCGGTCGGCAGCAGCTTCGCCTACGCACCCACCTTCATCGCCGCCTCAACAGGTGTCGCTGCGGGGGACCAGGGCGCCGCATCCGGGCTGATCAACTCCATGCAGGAACTCGGCGCGGCAGCGTGTCTGGCGCTGTTGGCCTTCGTCGCCAGCGCGACCGCTGCTGACACCACTCGGGTCGAGGACCTCACCGACGGCTACCGAGCGGGTCTGATCGGGGCCGCAGGACTCCTGGCCACCGCCGCGCTGGTTGCCCTCACCACCCCGCGCTCGCTCGGGCGCGCTCCCGCCGGAACGGCCGCCGCGGCGACACCGGTCGACAGCTAGGCCCGTTGCTGCTGTTCCTACGGCCCTTGTCTCAGAGCCACATGAGCTCGACCCGCCGACGGTGCAGCTGCGAGGAGAGCGCGTCATGCTTGGCCCTCGCGTCTGGGGCGCTTCCCACGCGGCCTCGATCGCCTCCGATCGCCGGCGGGATTGCCGTGGCCCAACCCCGGCGGTTGTCGCTGGAGACAGACTCCGTGCTGTGGCGCGTCACCCACGGCCTAACCATCTCCCTATCTCCTGTTGTCCGGCGAGAGCTACCCGATCCGTAAGCGGGTTCTCTGAGCGAGAAAGTGCACGCTGCCGATGTTGGAGCCGAGAACCGATGGCGACCAACGGGAAAAGGCGAGCGCGGTGCGGCAGTGCCGGCGCGGGTGCGCGGCGTCGCATGAGTTAGTGGACCGACCGCGGGCACATGGGAGTTGCCCGGGTGGGCCGTGTGGTTTGAGGGGTTCGGGGTCCCGGTTCGTGTTCTCGATGAGACGGCCCTGCCCGCGGCGCGTCAAGTCGAAGGCACCCTGATGTTTGGTTCCCTGCCGCCAGAGATGCTGACTCCCGACGCTCACATCAGCGACGATGGGATGAGCATCGAGGCCCGCTTCATCGGCTCCCGCGAGGAGTACTGCGACTATCCAGACCCGGTCCGGGAATGTCGTGGCGAGGTGGACGCGGATCTGTTCGGGGCTCCACTTCACGCACAGCTTGGCCTGCACCACGATCGCCAACTCGGCGTGCTCAAACTTACCGCCTTGGGCCGCCGGCCGCGTAGGCCGCGCGCTTCTGCGCCGCATACGGCGCGTACTTCCCCCGCCCCCGCGGGCCGGTCTCGGGGCCGTTGCGGCGCAGCTCGCGGCTGACCGTCGAGGCCGACCGCCCGACCTGTACGGCGATAGCTCGCACGCCGACGCCCGCCAGGTGCAGGTCTGCGATGCGCAGTCGCTCACCCAGGCACAGGTACCGACCCGAGGGCTCGGGCTTCTTGCGCGGGATCTGCCCGCCGGTCGCTTGGCGCCAATGACGGCCAGTTCGTCGATCCACGCCGACAGCATCACAGGCCGCTTGCAGCGTCGAGCCCTGGGCCATCAGCACCCAGAATCGGGCCTGCTTCTCGACCAGCTCTTTCCTCGACCACATGCACAACACCTCATATCAGTAGGGGTGTTGCAACGACCGACTGAGCCCGCCTTCGGCTTGCGGGGACGACCGGATCTGCCTGCGATGAGCGGTCATGGCGGCGGGTCTAGCGATGGCGCGCGATAGAGGCACATGCACGGCGGTGGATCAGTATGCCCGCGAGTCGTGCACCAAGGTCATGCTGGATCGAAAGGCGCAGCTCTCGTACTGAACCGTGGGTGAACGCGGCCGAACCCTGAGCGGTGCTCCACGAGATCATCGTCGTGCTCGCGTGCCATTCGCCACTACCGTGGTGTGGTCGTGAGACGCCGCCGGGTGAGGAGGATATTCCCATGGCTGAGCTGCGATTCTGCGCCTACCAGTACCAGCACCTCCCGCTGGTCGAGTTACGCGAGCGGTGGAGACGAGCCGAGGAGCTGGGCTTCGACGTGATGTGGAACGTGGACACGGTGGTCGAGCCGGACCGTGGGCGACATCCCATCTTCGACGGTCCCGCGACGCTGGTGGACCTGGCCTTGAGCACGTCGCTGATCCGGGTGGGGACGCTGATCTCGAGCCTCTACTTCCGCAGCCCTGTGACGTTGGCCAAGGCGACGATGACGGTGGATCACATGTCGGATGGTCGAGCCGAGCTCGCCCTGGGTGTCGGTGACCCGTCCGCTGGCGCGGCACAGGCGGGCGTCGACTGGTCTCCGGGGGAACGGGTGAGGCGGTTCCGTGAGTTCGTCCAGCTCACCGACTTGCTGCTGCGTCAGGAGGTCACGACCTACGAGGGTGAGTTCTACCGCTGTGAGGAAGCGGAGACGATCCTCTCCCACCGCAGTGCCCGCGGCCGCCGATCACGGTGGCCGCACATGGGCCGAAGATGCTCGGGATCACAGCCGAGTTCGCCGACGGCTGGAGCTCGTGGGGCGGGTACGGAATCGACACCGAGGACCAGTTCTACCGGGTGACACGCGAACGCGCGGAGCTGCTCGCCGAGCTGTGTGAGGCGCGTGGACGCGATGTGCGGTCGATCCGGCACTCGCTGGTGTGCTTCCCACCCCTGACGCCATGGGCATCGTTGTCTGGCTTCCGCGAGATGGTCGAGCGCTTTCAGGCGATCGGGATCGACGAGTTCGTGCTCCATTGGCCACGCAACTGGGATGCGCAGGCGACCCACGAGGACGCTGTCTTCGAGGAAGTCATGACCACTCTCGTCCCCGAACTCCGTGCCGACCGGACCATCTGACCAGAACGGGCTGATCGTCGGTCCCACCGAAGCGAAGCCCACCCGACTGAGGCGGTCAGCAGCGACATGCAGCGCCTGAACCTCGACCGCAGACCAAACGCACTCATCAGCCGTAGATAGCGTGCGCTGCGGCCAACCGGATCAGCCGCGATCCGCGCGGCCATGCCGATGTGAGCGAGAGTGTCGAGCGGGACCCTGGAGTCAGAGCATGGCCTCCAGCTGGGGGTCGAAGCACACGATGCCCAACCTCCGTGCTGTGGCGGCCATCAACGTCAAATCGTCGTCCGGTCGCCCGAACACCAGGTTCACGTACAAAGTGCCGCCTGCCGCATCGTCTGCCAGCGGGAACGATGCCCATGGAGCCTCTCCGGATGATCGCCGGGCCAACGCGCCTCAAGCTCTTCAATGAGAGCTTGGATCACTGGGGTGGGCGGGGGGTCTTCGTCCGATTCCTCGAGCGCGTCCCAGGTTGCATCGAAGAGCTCCAATGCTTCGTTGTCGTCGCGCGGGCGCGGCCCTTCCCAGAAGGCCAGTCGTAACTCATGTCGCACACGTTCCCACGTGACCATTCGGCCCGTCAGCGGAGCGTCCGCTCATGCCTGCGATCCGCGCGGTCGGCTGACCGCAAGCCGTTCCCTCATATGGGACACCTGCCAGCAGCGCGCGGAATGCGGCATTTCAGTAAACATCCGGTGGCAAGATCGATGTATAGGTATGCGGTCCGGCACCGCTCGACGTAGCCGGCTGGCTCACTGTCGACGGGCTCGGGTCTGTTATCGCCGGAAGTTCTGCTCAAGGCGCTCCGCAAGCGGATCGAACAACGGCGGATGCGTCGAACCCAGGACGGACTCCTGCTCAATGACCGACAGCTCTGCCACGCACCTGTCAGTCATAGGGGCGCCCTCCACCGGAAATTGCCCTATTTGGTTAAATATAGGGCAAAACGGTCATCCGGCAAGTAGCCGCTGCCTACGCTCCGGTCATGTCGACACCTCGGTATCTTGCCCCCCTGATCGCGGCCCTCGTGGGCATCAGTGCTCCGCTACTGACAGCGGGGAGCGCCGAGTCCGCAACGCCGACGACCGGGAGTGCGGCGATCAGCACCACCAAGGCGACCGCGGGGGAGAAGCTCACGTTCAGCGGCCGGGTGTCGGGTGGAAGCCGGCCCGTGCACACCTACCGCGTGTACTCGGGCAAACTCGTTACCAAGGTCG
>Ga0209587_1001636_pt1 | contig 10424 bp, 6 predicted proteins | sample NGEPerD_2_FD_184512 | JGI IMG/M metagenome (GOLD analysis project Ga0209587, IMG submission 184512) | Arctic peat soil microbial communities from the Barrow Environmental Observatory site, Barrow, Alaska, USA - NGEE PermafrostL1-D... | ecosystem: Environmental > Terrestrial > Soil > Wetlands >... | reverse complement strand
CCCCACAACCAGGTCCACTATTTTTTCCTCCTCCAGGAATTTGCTTTTCAGGCGCTCGGCCATACAACCTAAAACTCCCACCTTCATTTTTGGGTTGATCCTTTTTACCGCGTTGTATTTTTCCAATCTCTTGCGAATGGTTTGTTCGGCCTTATTGCGAATGGAACAGGTGTTTACCAAAACCAGATCGGCATCTTCCAGATTTTGAGTGGTGTTAAATCCTTCCTTCTCAAGTATGGAAGCCACAATTTCACTATCGCTGAAGTTCATCGCGCACCCGTAACTTTCAATAAACAGCTTCCTGCTATTTTCAGCTTTAGTTTCCAGTATAAGTGTATTTCCCTGTGATTTTTCGTCTATGATCTTCTCCATAATTCCTTCTACTACCTATTAGGTAAATTAGCTTGCAAAGATAGGTTTTTAATTGTGATGTGTCAAATTGACAGGGCCCAAATCACTTATTCATTTTCTTCCTATTTAAGAGGGATAAACTTTAAATTGGTATAAACTAGAAAAGTATTTGGATGCAATGAATTTATCTTCATAGGCTTTTTAAAAGGGAGAGCAAATAAAATGTTAGTAAAGCAGTTCTCTGATACTAAATCACCTAAATTGCAGCAAAAAGTCACAATGGAAAGAACAATCAATATTGAAAACGAAAGAGGAGAACTAAATAATTGGGTTTTAAAAAGCATGGAATTATTTGAGAACAGTCCATATTTGGATAATCTTTTAGAAGTTTACCCATTAGAATCTGCGGTTCCTATACATTTAGAACTAAGGTTAAAACGAAGGATTATTTCTGCCCATCAAGGAAGGCGAACAAACGAATTGATAGATATACTTAAAGGTGAAATAAAATTCCCATACGATGAACCTTTAGCATACCTTATCAAAGAGGTGGAAAATTGTTTAATTAGAAATCCAAGACAAATGCATCGCATTGCCAACACCTTATATGCAATGACAGCAGATGAATTAATAATTCACCTCGAATCTGCTCCTAAATTAAACACACAAATGGGACCAATGTTTACAACCTGGTTGCGCAACAAATTTGAGTTATTAAACATAGTGGATTTTCAGGAATCTACTGAAGGTATCTTTGTGTTAAGTTCTACTGAAGAAGAAGGAAATTTTTTTGTAAATGAAATATTAAATCAAAATTTAAGTAAAAGACCTGATTTAGTGGCAAAAGTAAATACAACGTATATAGTCGGAGAAGCAAAATGGATTGGGCGTTCAGGTGGAAATCAAAATAATCAAGTTCGTGATGTGCTTGATTTTTGTCGCGACCAACGTGGGGATGTGATAAGAGTTGGAATTATCGATGGTTTTCCATGGGCCACTCGTAAAATTAATAATTCCATTATTAATGATAAAGTTGCAGTAGTGGTTCAAGAATTCCCCTATGACATAATTAGTGCTCTATTATTACAGGAATATTTAAATTCTTTCCTTTAATCTTTTGATAAATACTCAAAGTAGTTACATGAAATTTCTTCCTTACAAAACATCGTTTTAATAACTTCAAAAGAGTGAGCTGAGTTATCAACTCCAATCCATTTTCTTTTCAATTTATCTGCGACCCTTAAAGTACTTCCCGAACCAGAAAAGCAATCCAAAACAATAGAATCTTCATTGGATGAGTTTAAAATAATGCGCTCAATTAACGCATCATTCTTTTGGGTAGGATAATCTACATATGAAAGTCCTTTGTCTTTAAATTCCCATACATCCTGAATCTTAAATCCTTTATGTTCTTTTGCGAAGACTTTTTTTCTAGGATTCCCTGTATTTGACCATTCTATAAGACCTTTTTCATCGAGTTCCGTCAAAACTGCCCGGCTATATCGCCAATGTCGTCCCTTTGGAGGTAACAGTCCTTTCCATTCTAGTCCAGTATCTCCATTAACCGTTGAGCCAGGTGCATGAATTGGATGAGTTGTATAATCACCTAATTTTAGTGAATTTTTTGGAAATAACCCTTTTCTTTTATCGTCCGACATGGGCTCTCTAAGTTCATTCCAAATTTGCATATCACGATTCTTTGAGTAATACAAAACCATATCTGAATAGTTACCATAAGCATTCCGGGCAAAATTTTTCGGATTGCATTTTATTCTTGTTATATCATTTATGTAGTTATTGTAACCAAATACTTCGTCCATAATTATTTTAACATAATGGCCAATTTTTTTATCAATATGCAAATAAATACTTCCTCTTTCGGACAATAATTCTCTAATCAAAAACAGTCTCTTGCGAATGAATTCTAAAAATTCGCTATCCACAAGTTTATCTGAATAGGCAGATTGATTTTCAATTGAGTTAAAATCCTGACCAGTACCAAAAGGTGGGTCTATGTATACTAAATCAATCTTACCTCGATAATTATCTATTAATTTTTTTAGTATGAAATAATTATCTCCAAATAAAAATTTATTCTCACTCAACCTATGATTTTGTTCTATGCTTCTTAATTCTCCGTGATGATGTGTGTGTAGAATCTCAAGTTCATCTAATTTATCGCTATAATTTAGAGAACAATTCTTTGTTCGTTTAAGATAACTTATCCTTGGTTCTAAGGCCGTTGAATTACTTCTTATGAAGCTTTCAAAATCTTCTAATGTTATCCTATAAGATTTATTTATCTTTACCGCATTTAAATCCTGACTCTTAATATATTTTGATACCGTCTGCCTGGTAACTTTCAAATTTTTAGCAATATCATCTACCGTGAGAAAAGTTGATTGGTCCATATCCTTTATTTTATACAAATTAACTCATTTTTACATATATTTGCAAGTGACATTTTTAAAAAGTTTACATAAAATTTCTTGCTGTAGAAACCATTTTAAATAATCGCTTTCAAAGAAAAAGTTCATTTTCTGCAAATAAAATCGCCATATTTAAAAATTGCTCTACTTTTGCAGCAAGAAAAAAAAGATTTATGGCAAAGAATTTAGTGATCGTGGAGTCTCCGGCAAAGGCGAAAACCATCGAAAAATTTTTAGGGAAAGACTTTACGGTAATGTCCAGTTTTGGACATATTGCCGACTTGCCCACCAAGGAATTGGGGGTTGATACCGAAGGGGATTTTACTCCTAAATATATAGTCTCGAAAGATAAACAGGACGTGGTGAAAAAGCTGAAGCGCGTAGCCAAGGATGCCGAAATGGTATGGCTGGCAAGTGATGAGGACCGGGAGGGAGAGGCCATTGCCTGGCATCTTTCAGAAGAACTTCATTTGACTAAAGAAAAGACCAAAAGGATCGTTTTTCACGAGATCACAAAATCTGCCATCCTTAAGGCTATAGACAATCCGCGTGATATAAATTATAATTTAGTGAATGCCCAGCAGGCCCGAAGGGTTTTGGACAGGTTAGTGGGATACGAGCTATCGCCTATTTTATGGCGAAAAGTAAAAGGAGGCCTATCTGCCGGAAGGGTACAGTCGGTTTCGGTGAGGTTGATCGTGGAGCGCGAACGGGAAATAAACGAATTTAAATCGGAAGCTTCCTATAGAATAGACGCTGAATTCACCAATGAGGACGGAAAATCCTTCAAAGCGAAGTTGCCTAAGAATTTCGACACAAAAGAAGAAGCAGAAAAATTTCTTCAGAAAAATATCCAGGCAAAATTTAAAGTTGCAGATCTAACTACCAAACCCGCTAAAAAATCGCCTGCACCACCGTTTACAACTTCTACCTTACAACAGGAAGCCGCCAGGAAATTGTATTTTTCGGTGAGTAAAACCATGACCATGGCGCAACGCCTTTATGAGGCAGGGCATATCACTTATATGAGGACTGATAACGTTAGCCTCTCGGAAGATGCCAGAAAGGGAGCAAAAGAAGAGATCTTAAAAGCTTATGGCAATAAATACTCAAAATCAAGGCAGTTTACCGGAAAGTCAAAAGGAGCGCAGGAAGCTCACGAAGCCATTCGGCCAACGCATTTTGAAAATCATAGCGTAAAGGCCGATCGCGATGAGCAGCGTTTATATGATTTGATATGGAAGCGTTCCATCGCATCCCAAATGAGTGAAGCAAACCTGGAGCGCACCAATGTTAAGATTTCAGCCGATAAGCATAATGAGAATTTTACAGCCTCCGGGGAGGTACTTATATTTGACGGATTCTTAAAAGTTTATTTGGAAGGAAGTGACGAAGAAGATGAAGAACAGGAAGGAATGTTGCCTGCCTTAAAAGTAAATGAACCTCTTATTAACAATTACATAACCGCAACCGAAAGATTTACAAGACCACCTTACAGATATACCGAAGCTTCTTTGGTGAAAAAACTGGAAGAACTTGGAATAGGTCGTCCATCTACTTACGCGCCTACAATTTCTACTATTCAAAACAGGAATTATGTAGAAAAAGGTTCAGTAGACGGGACTGAGCGCAATTATTCACAACTTGTTTTAAAGAGTGATAAACTCGCTGAAAAACTACTCACCGAAACGGTGGGAAGTGATAAGGGAAAATTAGTGCCCACTGCGGTAGGAACCGTGGTAAACGATTTCCTTGTCAATCATTTCTCCAATATTCTCGATTATAATTTCACGGCCAAAGTGGAACAAAGTTTTGATGATATTGCCGAAGGAAATGAAGAATGGACCAAAATGATGCGGGATTTTTATTCTGAATTTCACCCCCAGGTGTTGTATGTTGCCGAAAATGCCGAAAGGGAAGTGGGAGAACGCATTTTGGGGAAAGACCCGGAAACCGGGAAACCCGTAAGCGTGCGTTTGGGGAAATTTGGACCAATGGTGCAGATAGGTTCTGTGGATGATGATGAAAAGCCTCGTTTTGCGGGTTTGAGCCCTGAGCATTCCCTGGAAACCATCACTTATGAAGAAGCGATGAATTTATTTCAGCTTCCTAAGGAAATTGGGGAATATGAAGGGGAAAAAGTTGAGGTTAATAATGGCCGGTTTGGTCCTTATGTACGTTACGGCAGTAAGTATGTCTCTTTGGATAAAGGGGAAGATCCGCTTAGCGTAGATTTTGAACGTGCCCTGGAGCTTATTGAAGCAAAGGAGAAAGCCGATGCCCCAATTTATGAATATAAAGGGATGCCGGTTCAAAAAGGCGTGGGAAGATTTGGTCCCTTTTTAAAGTGGAACAACCTGTTTATCAACGTAAACAAAAAATACGATTTCGATGACCTGAGCGATGCTGACATTGAGGAATTAATTGAAGATAAGATAAAAAAGGAGATAGATAAAGTAATTCACAATTGGGAAGATGAAGGCATCCGTGTTGAAAAAGCGCGCTGGGGCCGTTTCAATATTCTCAAGGGAAAAACAAAAATTGAGCTTCCAAAAACAGTTGATGCAGAGAAGTTGACTTTAAAAGAGGTGAAAGCAATTATAGAAGCAAAGAAACCTGCTAAAAAGAAGGCTGCGGCAAAGAAAACCGCAGCCAAAAAAACAACCGCGACAAAAAAACCGGCGGCAAAGAAAACTTCAGTTAAAAAAACGACTCCTAAAAAGAAGTAATTGATGGATTTTCAATTTTTAAGCCCCGTTGATGAGGTGTTAATCGAAGAAATTTCGTTCCAGGGAGAACATAGCCTGGGAAGTCAGATTAAAATTCACACCATAAATTCCGGAATTCCCAATCTTGAAAATATTGAGATAGCGATTGTTGGGGTAACTGAAAATCGCCTGGATAATGATCGAGATGACGATTTTTTAAATTTCAATAATGTCAGGAGATCTTTTTACAGTCTTTTTCCCGGCAATTGGAATTTAAAAATAGCCGATTTGGGAGATATCCAAAAAGGAGAAACTGTAGAAGACACCTATTTTGCCTTGCAAACCTTGGTTTCTGCCTTGATAAAAAAAAGGATCATCCCTGTGATCCTCGGTGGGAGCCAGGATTTGATCTATGCGCAATATCGTGCCTACGACCGGTTAGAACAAATGGTGAACCTGGTTAATATAGATAGCCGATTCGATTTGGGAGATGCGGAAGAACCTATCAGCAATAGGTCTTACGTGGGTAAAATAGTTGTGAACAAACCTTATAATTTATTCAATTATTCCAGTGTGGGGTACCAGACATATTTCAATTCACAGGAAGAAATAAAATTGATGGAACGCCTGTTTTTTGATGCTTACAGGTTAGGTGAGATCAACAGTAATATAAGTTTGGTAGAGCCTGTTATGCGCAATGCCAATTTGGTAGGGCTGGATTTGGGAAGCATAACTGCTGCTGCCATAGGCGGGACTAACCAATTTTCTCCCAATGGTTTTGATGGAAAGGAAATTTGTGCCCTGGCCCGTTATGCCGGGATAAGCGATAAGGTTTCCTCTTTTGGGATCTACGAGTATACTTCAGACTACCCAAAAGCCGGGAATATGCTGATTGCTCAAATGTTATGGTATTTTATGGAGGGAGTGAATTACAGGACAAATGAGAATACTGGTTCAGCCAAAAAAGAGTTTATAAAATATCAGGTCCCCATAGACGATGATGTACTGGTGTTTTTTAAAAGCCCAATTAGCGGAAGATGGTGGATTGAAATTCCATTTATTTCAAATTCCAATACTAAATTAAAAAGGCATACGTTATTACCATGCAGCTACGAAGATTATCTGGAGGCTTGCAACCAGGTAATCCCCGAGAGGTGGTATAAAACCAAGCGAAAAAACGAAATTTAAAATATACAGGCATATACAAGATTAACAGTATTTTTAATTTAATTATTGTTTTTTTAAAAATATTTAGATACGTTTACTGATTATAACAAATATGTCATAACCTGAGAAAAATTATGAAGAGATTTATTTCGCTTATTGCTATTCTTGCAATTATTGCCGGTTGTAGTCGCGGCGATCGCGGGCAACTGGTAGGTGCAAAGGGGAAAAAGTGGAATCCGGAGAAACCTTATGGTATGACATTGGTTCCGGGTGGCGCATTTATTATGGGGAAATCTGATGATGATATCGCCGACATGAAAAATGCCCCTCCAAAGACAGTGACAGTCCGCACCTTTTATATGGACGAAACTGAAATCACAAATTCAGAATATCGCCAGTTTACAAACTGGGTGAGGGATTCCATCGTCAGGATGAGGCTTGCCATTGAAGCCGATTTTGAAGGCACAGAAGCCGGTGGCGAAGGGATTGGGCAATATGCCTTTTTAGATTCCGACCCAGAGAATATGACGGTTTATGAAAAATATATGTATGATAATTACACTTCATTTTCTGAGGATTATCAAGGAAGAAAATTGAATAAAGACGTCGATATTATCTGGGATACCCGGGAATATCCCGATGAGGCTTATGCCAGGGTGATGGATTCAATGTATATTCCTTTAGACGAATCTTATAACGGGCAGCGTACTATTGATGTAAATAAACTGATTTTTAAGTATCGGTGGATGGATATTCAAAAGGCCGCACGCTCCAAAACCCAAAAGAGAAGCGATTTTATTATCACTGAAGAAATTGCCGTATATCCTGATACCGCTGTATGGATCAAGGATTTTAATTATTCCTATAACGAGCCAATGCACAATGATTATTTCTGGCATTCCGCTTTTGATGATTATCCGGTTGTAGGTGTTTCCTGGAAGCAGGCAAAAGCATTCACCCAGTGGAGAACGCTTTATCACAATGCATTCAGAAAACAAAAAGGAACCCATGATGTTCCGGCTTATAGATTGCCAACCGAAGCGGAATGGGAATATGCCGCCCGTGGAGGATTGCAATCTGCAACCTATCCCTGGGGAGGACCTTATGCCAAGAATGACCGGGGTTGTTTTATGGCCAATTTTAAACCCTTACGAGGGGATTATGCAGCCGATCAGGCTTTGTACACCGTGGAAGCGAAGTCTTATGAGCCTAATGATTACAACTTGTACAATATGGCCGGGAATGTTTCAGAATGGGTGAACTCCTCTTATGATCCCGCAGCCTATGAATACATGTCCTCTATGAACCCAACAGTTAACAATGAAGCTGATATGCGTAAAGTTGTGCGTGGTGGTTCCTGGAAAGATGTCGCATATTTTCTTCAGGTTAGCACCCGGGATTACGAATATTCAGATTCAGCCCGAAGCTATATAGGCTTTAGAACTGTGCAGGATTATCTTGGAACAGATATTACCTTAAATCAACCCCCTAAATAAATTATTCAACACTAAATAACCCGCTAACAAACCAACAATAATTAATAATCATTCATTATGGCAAACGCAAGAACTACGAAGAAAATAACTAATATGGTGTACGGATTAGGTGCATCTGTGGTGATATTAGGTGCCCTTTTTAAAATCATGCACTGGCCCTATGGTAACGCAATGTTAATTGCAGGTTTGATAACCGAAGCCCTGGTATTTGCCTACTCTGCTTTTGAACCGGTAGACGATGATTTTGATTGGTCCCTGGTGTATCCTGAATTGGCCGGTGGGCCGGCAACAGAAAGGGAAAAAGCATTATTGGAAGAAAATAAAGATTCCGAAGCGATCCTATCTAAAAAACTGGATGAAATGTTAAAGGATGCCAGAATTGATGCCAACCTGATGAATAGTCTGGGAGAAAGTATCAGAAATTTTGAAGGGGCCGCAAAATCTATATCTCCTACGGTAGATGCCATGGCTTCCCAAAGAAAATACAGTGAGGAACTTACTTTCGCCGCCGCTCAAATGGAAACTTTGAACAATTTGTATAAAGTTCAGGTAGAATCTTCCTCAAGACAAGTTGAAATCAATTACGAAATAGCAGAGAACGCCGGAAAACTAAAAGAACAAATGAGTTCAATGGCATCCAGCCTTTCCTCTCTTAACGGAGTTTACGGTGGAATGTTGACCGCTATGAACGGAAGATCATAATTAATTTAGTTGTAATGACTATGAATTTATTAAGTAACTAAACTAATTAAACATGGCGTCTGGAAAACAATCACCAAGACAGAAGATGATAAACCTGATGTATCTGGTTTTCATTGCAATGTTGGCTTTAAATATGTCAAAAGAGGTGCTTACCGCTTTTGGCCTGATGAATGAAAAATTAACCGAATCCAATGTCCAAACCACTAACCGTAATGAGGCTTTTATGGCCGGGTTGGATGAAAAAGTAATGGAGCAGCCTAAAAAATATGCACCGTTAAAAGTCAAGGCAGTAAAAGTTGATTCTTTGTCAAATAAATTTACAACCTATCTCGATAACTTAAAAAGTGAGCTCTTGAATGGGCAACTGGATAAAAAAAATTATGAGATCATGGACAATTCTCAAAATCTTGATAAGATGTTCTTTCAAAGTGGCAGGGTTAGTCCGCAAGGAGAAGAGTTTGTCAATCAAGTTGATACCTACCGTGAAGGTGTAATAGCAATTATTGGAGATGATTATCCGGCCATAGCTCAAAAGCTGAAAACCGATTTTTCTACCGAAGCCATTAAAAGGGAAGGAGCAAATATTGAATGGCTGAAATACAATTTTGAGGGATTTCCCTTAATTGCATCCATTACAAAAATGACTCAAATCCAGTCTGATGTAAAATCTGTTCAAGGTGAGATTCTATCTGCTATGTTTTCAGAACAACTTCAAAGTGAGGTGTCGCTAACAAATTATGAAGCAATTGTTGTTCCTGAAAAAACGGCATTTTTTAGTGGAGAGAATTTTAAAGGTAAGGTTGTTTTAGGACGGGTAGACAAAACCCTGAAATTTGACAACGTGATCATTAATGGTAAGAAGGTTGAAAGTAACGAAGCCGGCCAGGTAACTTTGAATTTTCCTGCGGGAAATGTGGGAGAACAAAAAATTATTGGTGAAATTCAATTTAAAGAAGGAGATTCTATTATTCCTATAAAGGTTTCCAGTTCTTATGCCGTAATTCCTAAGCCAAACTCTGCTGTAATATCAGCAGATAAAATGAACGTGGTTTATCGTGGGGTAAAAAACCCGATGACTATTTCTATTCCAGGGGTAGGAAGTGTTTCTGCCAGCGCTCCGGGTCTTTCACCTTCAAGTGGTGCAGGAAATTATGTTATGGACGTAACAACTATTCAAGCCCGGGAAGTGACAATTAATGTAACCGGAAAATTACCTGGAGGCGAAACTGTTTCAGACAGTAAAATGTTTAGGATTAAAGATATTCCAAGACCTGTTGGAACCATTCGTGGAGAAGATGGATCGGCTAAGATGCAACGCAATAGCCTTGAAATTTCAAATATTGGAGCAACACTGCCCGATTTTGATTTCGACCTTGCTTTGCGTGTTACAGGCTTTAGTTTCAAGGTTTCCGGACAGCCAACCATACAGGTGAGGGGAAATACGCTTGATGCCGCAGCAAAAGCTGCTTTAAGACGTGCAGGAAGAGGAGAAACCGTGCAGATATTTGATATAGATGCACAATTGGCAACAAATTCAGGATATAAACTTAAAAAAGTATCTCCGGTATTTG
>Ga0209587_1001634_pt1 | contig 10425 bp, 15 predicted proteins | sample NGEPerD_2_FD_184512 | JGI IMG/M metagenome (GOLD analysis project Ga0209587, IMG submission 184512) | Arctic peat soil microbial communities from the Barrow Environmental Observatory site, Barrow, Alaska, USA - NGEE PermafrostL1-D... | ecosystem: Environmental > Terrestrial > Soil > Wetlands >... | reverse complement strand
GGTTCCTGACGCGCCGCGGGTAGCCTCCGCACCGTGCCGGATTCTCCCATCGAGACACTGCTCGACGTCCAGGCGCACGACACCGCCGTCGACCGCCTCCGGCACCGACTGAACACCCTGGCCGAACGGGACGAGCTCGTCGCGGCCGAAGCCCGGATGGTCGAGGTCGACGGGCGCCTCGGCGAGGTCGGTGGGCGTCGCGGCGAGGTCGACGCGCAGGAACGTCGCCTCGGTGACGAGGTCGCGACCATCGCGGCCAAAGCCGGCGAGGTCGAGAAGTCGATGTACTCGGGCAAGATCGGGTCGCCCCGCGAGCTCCAGGCGATGCAGGCCGACATCGAACAGCTCCGACGCCACCAGCGCACGGTCGAGGACCGCGAGATCGAGGCCATGGAGGCCCGAGAGGCGCTCGACGAGGAGATGTCCGGCCTCGAAGCCGCCCGATCCGAGCTCGGGGCGACGGTCGAACGGCTCCGCGCATCGGTGGCGGAACAGGAACAGGCCATCGACGCCGAGCTGCGCGCCGAGCTGGCCACCCGCGACGCGGTAGCCGGCGCGCTACCCGCCGAGATCGTCGCGACCTACGAGAAGTGCCGGACCGATGCCGGCGGGATCGGCGTCGCCCGGCTCGTCGGCATGACGTGTCAGAGCTGCCACCTCACGATTCCGTCGACCGAGGTTGATCGGATGCGCCGGGAAGCCCACGGCGGCGGCGTGACCGCGATCGCGTTCTGCGACAACTGCGGCGCCATGCTCGTGTTCACGTGAGTTGTTCGGCGCGGACCGGCCGATGACCGACGCGATCGTCATCTCGTGCGACGGCGGCGCGCGCGGCAATCCCGGTCCGGCAGCGATCGGAGCAGTGGTCTGCGACGCGACGGTCGACCCACCCGACCGCTTGTTGACGGTCAGCGAGCGCATCGGTGTCGCGACGAGCAACGTCGCCGAGTACCGGGCGCTGATCGCGGCACTCGAGGCGGCCGCCGAGCTGGGTGCCCGCAGCGTCCATGTGCGAGCCGACTCGCAACTGATGATCCGCCAGCTCGAAGGTCGCTACCGCGTCAAGAACGCGGGGCTCAAACCCCTCTACGCGCAGGTCCGAGACCTGCTGGCCGCCTACGACGACGTCGTGTTGGAACACGTTCCCCGCGACGAGAACACCGACGCCGACGAGCTGGTGAACGCGGCGCTCGACCTCGGCGAGTAACGCGGTGCTGGCCTGGTACATCGGGATGTCGGTCCTCGGCGTGTTCATGGTGTTTCGCAGCGTCGGGATCGACTATCGCCTCGTCGCCCTCGGCGCGATCATGCCGCTGGTGCTCGACGCCCCGTTCGGCCGCCCCGCCTACGCGCACACCCTGGCCTTCAGCGTCGTGCTGCTCGGGGCGGCGATGCTCGGCACCATCGGACGTTCCCGGATGAGTCGCCGCCGGTTGCTCTGCCTGCCGATCGGCACGTTCTGCGCGCTTGTGCTGTCGGGCGCGTGGACCCAGACCGAAGTCCTGTGGTGGCCGACGCTCGGCTGGTCGTTTCCGCCCGGCAGTCTCCTGGCCGTGTGGTGGGTCGTGCTGATCGAGGAGCTCGTCGGCCTCGTCGCGATCTGGTGGATCGTCGGCCTGTGCGACCTCTACCTGTCCGGCCCGCGCCGTGAGCTCCTCCACACCGGGAGGCTCCACTCCACGAGCGCACCGGAGGTCGGACGATGACACTGCTGCTCGTGCGGCACGGCCAGACCGCGGTCAACTCCGAGGGCCGGCTGCAGGGTCGCGTCGACGCGCCGCTCACCGAGCTGGGTCGCGACCAGGCCGCGCGGCTGGGCGTGCTCGTCGCGCCGAGCCGGCCGCGGCTCGTCGTTGCCAGCCCGCTCGCGCGGGCGCGGGCCACCGCGGAAGCGATCGCGGAGGCCGCCGGCGTGGCCACCGTCGAGATCGATGAACGCCTGACCGAGTTGCACTACGGCGACTGGGACGGCCAACGGATCGCCGATCTGCCCGAAGGCACGTTCAGCCGGTGGCAGGCCGATGTGGGCTTCGCACCACCGGGTGGCGAGAGCCTGCCGGCACTGCGCGCACGCGTCGTGCCGTGCATCGAAGAGCTGCTCGGCACCGAAGGCGTCGTCGTGGCGGTGAGTCACGTGTCGCCCATCAAGGCCGCGCTCACCTGGGCACTCGGCGTCGGTGACGAGGTCAGCTGGCGTCTCCACCTCGCCGTCGCATCGGTGAGCCGCCTCGCACTGCGGGGTGACACGCCGATCGTGCTCAGCTTCAACGAGACCGCCCACCTCGACTGAGCCACCCCGTTCCCCAGTGCACGCTTTGGCGTCGCAGGTCATGAATAGTTCCCGTCCTGCGACGCAAAAGCGTGGGGGACGGAGCTGATGGCTACTCGGTGCGGATGGCGATGTTGACCCGGGCCTCGGGCGGAGTCGACGCGGGGCGGGAGTGGGCACCGTCACCGTCGATGATGAAGCGACCCTCGCCGGGACCGTCGGCGACCGGCATGCCGAGCGCGTCCAACAGCGCGTGGTCGTCTTCGGGGGCGCGGCCCAGGGTCGTCAGGTAGTTGCCGATGATGAGCGCGTTGGCCCCCGCGAGCAGGCCCATGGCCTGGAGCTCGCCGAGGACGCGTTCGCGTCCTCCGGCGAGGCGGATCCACACCGCCGGCATCACGAGCCGGAACAGCGCGATGGCCTGGATGGCTTCGCGGGGCGACAGCAGGTCCTGTTCGACGAGCGGCGTACCGGGCCGGGGGTCCAGAAGGTTGATCGGCACTTCGCACGGGTCCAGTGCCGCCAGCTCGAACGCGAAGTCGACGCGCTGGTCGAGTGTCTCGCCCATGCCGACGATGCCGCCGCAGCACAGCTCCATGCCGACTCGAGCAGCGAGCTGCGCGGTCGCCACGCGGTCGTCGTAGGAATGGGTCGAACAGATCGACGGGAACACCGCGCGCGGCGCCTCGAGGTTGTGGTTGTACCGGCGCACCCCGGCCGCGGCGAGGCGCTCGGCCTGCTCCACGGTGAGCAGGCCCAGCGAGCACGCCACCTCGAGCCCGGTCTCGCGTTGCACCGCGTCGACCGCCTCGATGACCCTCCGCAGCAGCCGTTCCTCCGGCCCGCGCACCGCAACGACGATGCAGAACTGCGTGGCCCCCGCGGCGCGGGTGGCGCGGGCGGCTTCGAGCACCTCGTCGAGGTCGAGGAAGGCGTAGACCTCTGCGTCGGCCGCGACGTGACGGGCCGACTGGGAGCAGAACGCGCAGTCCTCGGGACACGCGCCGGACTTGGCGTTGACCAGGCTCTCGAGCTCGACGTCGGGCCCGCAATACGCGAGGCGCACCTTGTGGGCCAGCGCCACGAGGTCCGGCAGGTCGGCAAGGGGGAGTGCAGCCACCGCGCCGACCTCGGCGCGGGTCAGCGGTCGGCGCTCATCGAGCAGGGCGCGGGCGGCGGTGGCCAAAGGCATCCGGTGGGCTCCTCGTGGGTGGTGACGGCGTGCGTCGGCCAGCGTAGAGCGGTGCCCGTGCCTCCGCCGGACCGGGTAGCCCGCCCGACCGCCCGGACCCGCCTCACCCGACCGCCCCAACTCACCCAGGTCTGTTCACTCGACGCGCACGACGGGCGTCCAGTGGCCAAACCCGCCGATGGCTATCGACAGAAGGTGCCCCGCCTTCTACGGACAGGAGCCACCGCGGCGCGGTCCTCCGCGCGCGGCCGTCGCACGCGACGACACCGCGCCGGTCGAGGATGCTGCGCTCGCTCAATGCAACAGTGCCGACCGAAGGGCTTCTTGACCTGCGGTTTCATTGTTCGTCGCTAGTCGCCAGTTCGCGCTGTTTCTCGACATCCCGCGGCCCAGCCGCGGCCCAGAGGCGTCTCGCTGCGCCGTCCCAGGCTGGGAACGCTGAAGAGCAGTCGGGGCCGGCTACCCGCGGGTGGTCAAACTCACACGCTGATCGACCAGGGTGTCATTCCCTGGACTTGTCGACCGTCCGGGAGCAGCTGGTGAGGTTTCGACCTCGCCGGCACGAACCCGGCGCTGCAACTCCAGCCGTTCAGCGAACGACAACTCCTACCGGGACCTCGAGGAACTCCTCGGTGAGCGTGGGATCGAGGTCGACCACGTCGCCATCCGCCGGTGGGTGCAACGCTTCACGCCGCTCCTCGCGGATGCTGCCGGCCCGTGCGGCCACAGCAGGCCGACGTCTCCGGGCGACCACCGCGCGGGCCCTGGACACGCGGACGTTCACGTCCAGTCCCGCGAGAGTTCCCCCGCGACTTCCAACTCGGAGGTCTTCTTGCCGAGCGACCGTTCCAGCTGCGCGATCCGCGTATTCGCCTCGCGCAGCTCGGCCAGCGTCGGGCCCTACCCCCGGTCTCGACTCGTCGCCAACGCAGCTCCTCCCGCCGTACACTTCGCGGGCGTGACATGCGAGGACTGTGACGCCGAACTCGTACTCGAGGCCGGCGACGAGATGACCGCGCAGCCGCTGCGCTACCGATGCGACGAGTGCGGTACGCGGTGGTCGTGGGCACCAGGGTTCGGACTCACTCCCGGACGCTCCACACACGACGGTACCGTGAGCCTCATGACCCTTAGCCGCGATGCCCTGCTGCGCAGATATTGGGGCCAGAAACGGACGAACCCGCCCCAAAGGACGGGCCGTCTAACCAGTCGTCTCCGAACTGGCGCTGTGTGATCAGGATAGGGCTGAGATGGCCGCCTTGGCAAGAACCAGACGAACGGGTCGCTGCCTTCGTCGACGGTTTCAACGTGTACCACGGGCTTCACGATAAGGGATTTCAGCGATTCTACTGGCTCGACTATCGGGCACTCGTGGAGACCTTCGTACGCCCCGGACAGGCCCTCGTGGCCGTGAAATATTTCACCGCTCGAGTGAAGAAGCCCGCGGAATCGAAGAAGCGTCAGTCGACCTACCTTGATGCGCTTGACGCGCACGGGGGCTTGGAGATCATCGAAGGCAAGTATGTCCACCGGTCGGTCAAGTGTCGAGAGTGCAGCGCCACGCGTGATCGGCCAAACGAGAAGATGACGGACGTGAACGTCGCGACCCATCTAGTCGCCGGGGCGATCCGCGACGAGTACGACACGGCGATTCTCATCTGCGCTGACGCCGATCTAGTTCCCGCAGTTCGGGTAGCGCAGGGCGAGGGCAAGCGCATCATCGTGGTTTCTCCGCGCGGACGCACTTCCGCCGATCTAGTAGCCGAGAGCGACTCTCATCTCCACTTCAGCACGTCGGCCCTCGGGAAGTGCCAGCTACCTGACCTGGTGCCCGGCCAAGGTGGCATCGAACTCCGCCGCCCAGATACCTGGACCTAGTCCTCGATCAGAACGTGGGCCGCGGTACCGACTGGTGGACCGTCGGGAGCCATACATACTTGCTTCTGCATCTCGTCGTACGGCATGGCACAATTAGCCTCTAGGTGGCTGGTGTGAATCGTGATGCTGGGGTGGTCAGCATCGGTGGGCGAGCGGTCACGGGCGAGCGTCTCCTTGGCAGATGAGTTCGGGATCGGCCGGAGCGCGTCGTTCGGGGACTGCCGGCGGGTTCGACGGACCGTGAGAGCTTCCGGGTCGAGCCGGGTGGTGACGTGCGAGTCGGTCTCACGTTGTTGCGATCCATCCGGCGGTCATGTTGGAGCGCAGGCCGAGCGTGGCGAGGCGTGCGAGGTTCTGCGCTGCGGCGAGGAGGCTGAAGTCGGCGTCGACTTTGCGTTTGCCGCGCACGCGTGCTTGTCGTCCGCCGTGGCGGCGGCGCATCAGGTGACCGAGCTTGCGTTCGACTTTGGGGCGGGTCGCCCGATAGTCGTCGACCCAGTCAGGATCTTGGCGTTGCGCGCGAGCGTCGGCGAGGCGTTGCTCGTAGATCCCGACGCGGATGGTGCGCCCGCCCGCAGCGTTGGTGCAGCAGGCTCGCAGCGGGCAGGTGATGCAATGCTCGGCGAAGTACGCGATCCCATCGCCGTCGCGGCCGCGGCCGCGGCGGATCGTCACGGTCACCCCGTTGGGACAGGTCACGGTGTCGGTGTCGAGGTCGATGGCGAAGCGGTCCTTGGTGAACAGCCCACCGGGCCGCGGCGCGGGCGGCTGGGTCTTGCAGCGCGAGTCGATGTCCTCATCGGCGAGAAGGTCCAAGAACTCGCCGGTGCCATAGGCGGCATCGCCATACACGCGACGCCGTTCGGCCTCGTCGTCATCGGTGTCGTCGTCGCTGAGGAGGTCGTCGATGAGGTCTTCGGCGACGCTGGCGTCTCCGGCGTTGCCCGGGCTGACCACAGTGTCGGTGATGACCTCACTGTCCGGGTCGATCGCGACGTGACCCTTGTAGCCGTCGAAACCACGCGCCTTGGTCTTGTGGCCGTGGCGGGCTTCGGGATCGACGGTGGAGATCACCCGGTCCTTGGCGACCCGGCGGGCGATGCGCAAGCTGCCGTCGTCGGTCTCTTCGAGATCCTGGCCCACCACCGTCGCCAACAGCACCGCCGCTTCGTCCACCTCGGGCCCGAGCTCGCGGCCATCGAGGACCGCCAGGCACGCGAACGCGTCCCTGGCGCGGGAATCGATGAGCGCGTCACGAGCCTCGGCGTCGTCCCAATCGATCTGCGGCTTCGCCGCACTGGCGTAGCCGTCACCGCTTACCAGCACCGCCCGCAACTCGGCCTCGAGGTCGGCCGCAGCGACCCGCAACAGAGAACGGATCGCCGAGCGGATCAACGTGATCGTGTCCATCGTCGCCACCGCGTCATACAACGGCGTCGAGTCCAACACCCGCTTCGCGCCCACCAACCCCGCCGCGCCCGCGGCCTGCACCGTCACGTCGAAGATGCGCCGCTTGTCGCCGGACACATCGAGACGGGCTCGCATATCGACCAGCACCGTGTGCGCGAACCCGGGGTGGTCGAACACCAGCCCGCCACACGCGTACTTCCAGCGGGCATCGAAGGTAAACGCCTCCACCGCCTCCCGATCCGACAAGCCGAACAGACGTTGCAACACCATCACCGTCGCCACGATCTGGGGCGACACGCTGCGCCGGCCCCGATCGGAGAACAAGTCGGCGAACATCTCGTCGGGGAACAACCGGTGCCCCTCACGGTGCAGCACCGCCCACACCGAGTCGCTCGCCACACGCCCTTCGCACGCCGCCGCCGACCCTCGGAGGAGATCCGCCTGCTTCGGAGCCAACCCAACCGTCATCGATCACTCCCGGTCCAGAACCACATACACGTGATTGTCGACCATCAGCACACAAAACGCGAGCACTCACACCCGCGAAACACACCAGCCACCTAGGCAGGAGGTCGTGCCCTGATAGAGACCCGTCGGAGTCAACGCCACGGAGCATTCGCGACACCTTGGCCTTACGCCGGAATCGCACTCCTCTCGGTGCTCACGTCGCCGCTGCTCTTCAGTCTGACGCTCTTCCTCAGCATCATCGTTGGCATGGTCGGCGCGCTCCGGGGAGCGTTCAGCAAGTCCGAGCCCGGGAGAATCCAAGGCGTTCATATCCTCTTCGCCGGTATCGCCTTCCTGGCCGGACCTGCCGCATACCTACTCCTGGTACTCGGCAACTCAAACTGAGCCACTACCGAACGATCAGGCCCTGCGCGTTCTGGGATACCGTGCGCTGTGCTCGCCTGGCGAGCAGATCGCCGATGCGGATCTTGGGCGCGACTACGGCCGAGCCGAGTCTTCGGCGTCGTGCAGCTGGCTGGCCCGTTCGTGCGCTCGAGAAATGCTTGCACTACCGCGCCTACATCCACGCCGGCACCGGCAAACCCGGCTCCTGCCACCTCCTACGCCACACCGCGGCGACCGGGATGCTCGAAGGCGGAGCCGACATCCGCTACGTCGCGGAACTCCTCGGCCACGCCCGGCTCGAAACCACCCAGATCTACACCCACGTCAGCATCGACAAACTCACCGAAGTCCACGCCCGCACCCACCCCTCCGCCCGCCAGACCTGAACGCGGCTCGGGTGATCACAGGATGGTCGTAGAATGCGGACCATGTCATCGGTCGAACTCTCCGACGAAGTCCTCGCCCGGCTCCGCGCCGAAGCCACCCGCCGCGGGGTGACCGTCGAGACCGTGGTCGCAGAACTCGCCGCCCAGCTCCCCGCCGACACCGACGACCCGCTCGCAGCGTTCATCGGGTCAGGCGCCTCGGGCCGGGGTGACCTCGGCCGCCGACACCGTGAGATCCGCGCGGAGCAGACGTCGGGCACGGCCGCCCGCGACTTCTAACTCTGCTGATGCTCCTGGTCGACACGGGCGTGCTGCTCGCCGCCGCGGACAGCACCGACCGCGATCACGCACGCTGTGCCGAGTTGCTCGCCGAGCGTCGCGGCGACCTCAACGTGGTGTCTCTCGTCGTCGCCGAGACCGCGTGGCAGATCGAACGGAACCTCGGACCGCGTTCCGAGGCAGCATTCGTCCGCCTGATTACGGGCGGCGAGTTGACCGTTGTTGACCCCACCGCAGCGGACTGGGAACGCGCCGCAACGCTCATCGAGACCTACGAGACGCTCCGGCTCGGTCTCGTCGACGCGTCGATTGTCGCCGTCAGCGAACGGTTGAAAGTCACGACCCTCGCGACCTTGAACCAACGCGACTTCGCCGTCGTGCGCCCCGCACATTGCACCGCGTTCGAACTCATCCCGTAGCGGACCGAGCTGTCCTCGCGGCGTGGGAGACTTCCCGTGTGCAGGATCTCACCACCGCTCGCGTGTACGAGCACACGCGTTCACCGCGAAATCACGCGTTCGCGTTTCGCGCCACGAACCGACCCTCACCACGGTGTCGACGGACCCATATCTCCGCAGGTCAACCCGTACGCGGACCCCGGGCGCGAAGGCGCGCGACGGCGAGAAGTTGTGTTGCCCGCTACTACGACCCAGCAAGCGGACAGTTCCTCACCCGCGACCCAATCGCGGCGCTAACGCGAGCGGCGTACGCGTACGCCGGGAACAACCCGACGAACTTCACCGATCCCACCGGGCTCATTGGCTTCCCCAGCCTCGGCGATGTCGTCGATGTTGTGAAGGACGTGGGTGGTCGAGCTGTCGATGTGACGGTGGCGGTCGTGAACGCCCCGGTCACTGCGACGACGGCGACGATCAACTCCTGGACCGGCGGCGACTGCGATTGGAACGCCCACCTCACGGTCGTCTGCTACGGCGGCGCCATCAGCGGTGCGAGCGATCGGACCTTCGTGACGGGGAGCACCATCAATACGACGTTGAGCAAGGTCGACTTCGCGGCGGCAAACAATGGCCGGCTGCTGGCTCATGAGACCGTGCACACGCGCCAGTGGGCGCTGTTCGGCGGCGGCGTCGGCTTCCCGCTCCTCTACGGCCTCGAGACCCTGCGCACGGGCGGTGACGAGTGCCGCAACGTCTTCGAGATCTGGGCTGGGCTCGAGGACGGCGGCTACAAGTGCGGCTGCTGAGGATGCGGGCCCTGGCCGTGGTGGTCGGGGCTGGGGTGATGATTGCCGGCTGCTGGGGCGACGAGGTGCCGTCCCGGGACCAGGTTGGAGCGCTGCGAGCTGAAGGCGACGAGGTGACGGTCCTCTTCGGCGCTTGCCCTGGCGAGGTCGTGGAACGCGTCGCTGTGAACCTCACCGATGACGACTTCGAGGAGGTCCTGCGGGAGCTGTGGGCGATCGAGGTTGACGGGGGAGGATCACGGGAGCAGGCCTTCACCGTGGGCCAGACCCCGCCGGGCTTCCTCGAGGTCACAGCCCTCGACGGTGCCTTGGAGCCGGGTGATCACGTCCAGGTAGTCGTCACAACCAGCGAGCAGGGAACCGTCCCGATGAGCTTCGAGATCGACGACCTCAGGAGCGATGAGGTGCTTGTGCGCAGTTCTGCGTATCGAAGTCGGGCGGAGTTCGATGAGGGGATCAGCGAGCGCTGCGACGAGGGCTGAGGCGGTCCCCGGGTCGTCAGCTCGCCGCCGACACGTGCGCACGATGGTTGCGGCGCACGATCAGATACGCGATGCCCACGATGACGGGCTGCCAAAGGAACAGCAGGCCCCAGGCCCACCCGTTGCGGCCGTGCCGGTTGGCGTCTCGCCCGATGAGCGCGGCGATGGGCCCGAACACCGCCAGGAGCACCAGAGCGACGACGAGATACACGAGGGCGAGACCGTCGCCTTCAGCGGGCACGGCGCTGAGGATGGCCGTCGTCATCAGTTGATGTCGGCGGTGAGGGTGGTGAGGCGGGTTCGGGCGAGGAGGCCGTCGATGACGCCGTTGAGGACGTTGAGGGCGTCGTCGTCGAGTTCGGTGATGGCGGCGAGGCGGTCGCCGAGGGCGTTCTCGGGGACGCGGAGGGGTCGGCGGGGGATGTCGTCGATGAGGAGGTGGTCGATGCTGACGTTGAACGTCTCGGCCAATC
>Ga0209587_1001633_pt1 | contig 10425 bp, 6 predicted proteins | sample NGEPerD_2_FD_184512 | JGI IMG/M metagenome (GOLD analysis project Ga0209587, IMG submission 184512) | Arctic peat soil microbial communities from the Barrow Environmental Observatory site, Barrow, Alaska, USA - NGEE PermafrostL1-D... | ecosystem: Environmental > Terrestrial > Soil > Wetlands >... | reverse complement strand
AGGCCGCTGGCGTCCACCGACCCGCCCGTCGGACCGGTGGTGTCGGGGCCAAGGCCGGAGACCTCCGACCCGGTCAGGACTCTGTCGAAGAAGTGGACCTCGTCGATCGCCCCGTTGACAAAGTCGACCGATGCGCCGTTCCATTTCGCCCGGCCGATCACGGTGTGCCCGGTCGCCTCCCAGGGAGAATTGAACGCCGTCGTGTTCTTCAGGGTGCCGTTGACATAGAGGGAGATGGTGTTCGCGACGTTGTCGTGCACGGCAACGAGGTGATACCAGGTGCCGGCGACGGCGCTGCCGCCGGTCACGGTCGTCGTGGTCGAACCTGTCGAGTCAGACCCGCGGGCGGTGAACTGAAGCACGCCGCTGGCGACCTGCACGTAGAACGGGCTGATTGCGTTGCCGTCGATGCTGGCGATGGTCTGGAATCCGGTGAGGGTGGACGGCTTGATCCAGGCGGACACGGAATAGCTCTGGCTCGAGTCGATGACCGCGGGCGTCACGTCCACGAAGCTGTTGGTGGCTCCAGTCAGGTTGACGGCGTAGGGGCCGATCCTGCCGGTTGTCCAGGTCGCTCCGGCCTGGAGGGTTCCGGTGTTCGCGTTGCCCGAGCTGTCCACGGCGGTGGTGCCCGAGCCCGCGTCGAGCGCGTAGTAGGCGCCGAAAGCGTTGTACGCGACGTTCGCGCTGGACGCGGTGTGCTGGTTGCCGACGTTGTCCGCCACCACGTACTGGTACTTGTAGCAGTTCCCCTTGACCACGGTGTTGGCCAGGGGCGAGGTCGGGTTGGTGCCGTTGGTGACGGTGGTAAACCCACCGAACGTGCCGCAGATGCCGTTGGTGCGGGTTGCGGAGGCGCGCTGGAGCAGGTGGGTCCCGATCCCCGAGCCGCTGTCGGTGCCGGCCGCGAAGGTGACGGTGACGGATGTGCCCATCGTGTCGCCGTCGACATAGCTGACCGAGCCGGCGGTGGGGGCCGTGTCGTCGGCGGTGGGGGTGAAGGAGGTGTCGCCGGAGGCGATGGTGGCGTTGTTGGTCGCCGTGATGCTCTTGGCTCCCGGGACAGCCGGCGCGCCGGACCAGGAGTAGGTGTTCACGCCGAGCGCGCCCGGGGTCGACGCCCAGTTCGTGCCGAGGCTCGCGAAGGTGTGGCTCGCGATGCCCGACTTGGTGTCGGTCGCTGTGGAGGTGGTCGTGAAGGAACCACTGCTCGCTGCCGACCGGTAGTACACGACCGCGCCGCTGGACCAGTAGGTGTTGGTGAACCCGGAGTGGGCCAGCGAGGGCGCCGCGGGTGCGGTGAGGTCGACCTTGATGTCGGGGCTGGTGTAGGTGGTGGCATTGCCCAGCGTGTCCAGGACGACGTACTGGTAGCTGTAGCAGGCCTGGTCCGCCACGATGTCGGACTTCGGCGAGACCGGGTCCGTTCCGCCCGTCACCGTGGCGTAACTGCCGAAGGCACCGCAGGTGCCGTTGGCGGTGCCACCCGAGGTCAGAGTCGCCGTCGCGCGCTTCAGCAGGTTCCCCGTCGTGGCCACCCCGCTAGGGTCCGTTCCCTTGGCGAGGACGAGGCTCAGCGTCGTCGATGCCGCATAGCGCGAACCCGTGCCGACCAGGCCGCTGGCGTCCACCGACCCGCCCGTCGGGCCAGTGACGTCGACCCCAGCGGTCGAGGTGCCGAGTTGGTAGTGGTCGGTGACGGTCGCCTGGTTGAGGGTCGTGGTGTAGAAGGAGACCTCGTCGATCGATCCGGTGAAGAACCCACCGGAGTTGGCGTCCGAGGGGTTGATGATGGCGCCGATGCCGAAGCCGTACTGGTCCATCACGGTCGCACGGGTGGCCGCCTGCGGCGTCAGGGCGACGCCGTCGACGTACACCGTGAGCGTGGTGCCGTTGTAGGTCTTTACGACCTGGTGCCATTGCCCGTCGTTCATCGCCGACGGCATCATGAAGAGCCTGTCGTTCCCGTTCCCGAATCCCCAGGCGCTCATCGTGGTTCCGCCGGCGTCGAGCCACAGCCCGAACTCCTGGGTGTTTGCCGTGGATCCGTAGTGGAACAGCACCTGCCGAGCTGCGCTCGACGTCTTGAACCAGGCCTCCAACGAGCGCACGCCCGCGCCCGTCGGGATCCCGGTTGTGCCGGTCGCCTGCACGTAGTCGTTGACCCCGTCGAACTGGGCGGCCGTGTTCGCGTCTCCGGTCAAGGCTCCGGTGGCGACGAGCGTCGGTCCGTTCTTGTAGTCGCCGGTGTTGCTGCCCTTGCTGTCGGCAGCCCGCGGGTACGTCGACGGAGTGACCTGGAAGTTGTCGAAGTGCAGGCCGGTGGTGTTGCTCTTGTCGGGCTCTATGGAGCTTTCCGTATTTTTCCCGTCCATGATCCCGGCCTTGCCGGCTGCGGTGAGCGAGGCGTCGATGCCGCTGACCTTCAGGACCCCGTTCACGTAGAGGTTCAGGTTGGTGCCAGTCATCTCCAGCCTGATCCGGTAGGCCTCGTTGACCGTGAGCGCTGGCTGCCCAGGGACGTAGGTTATATACGCGACCGTTCCGTTGGTGTACTTGACGAGGTTCCAGCTCGTGTCTGCCGCTTCCCACCTCGCCATGTAGAACGTGTTCGTCGCCGTGTTCATGCGGCCAATGACGCCGACCATGTCTCCCGCCATGTTCGACCTGACCACTAGGTCGGCCTCCACGGAGTAGTCCGCGCTCGGCGGCGTCGCAGTCGTGTAGTCGATGGTGTAGGACGCCTGAAATAGGCCGCCAACGCCCCTACGCACCCGGCTGGCGTCACTGATGACCGCATTGGCGGTGCCGTCGCCGTGAGTCCACGTGGCGCCGATCTCCCCGGTGTGGCTGGCCAGAGAGCTTCCCGAGGTACCCGTGAACGAATCCGAGGAGATGAGCGTCGCCGCGCCCTCGCCGAGGCGCCAGTGGCTGAGGAGTCCAGTGGTGGTGCTGACGGCGCCGGCGTAGTCGACCATGGCCACGGTCGCGCTGGTCGCTGTGTGCTGGTTGCCCACGCCATCGGTCACGACGTACTGGTACCTGTAGCAGGTGCCGTTGGCGACCGCGCTGTCCGTGTAGACGGACGTGGGGTTGGCCGGCCCGAGGTTGCCGAAGCTGGTGTAGGTCCCGCAGGCGCCGCCGGTGAGTGGTGTGGACTGGCGCTGGAGCTGGCGCGTGGCGATACCCGAACCGCCGTCGGTGCCGGTGGTGAAGGTGACGGCCACGGAAAGACCGGCCTGGAATCCCGCTGGGTACGAGACCGTGCCCGCGCCGGGGGCAGTGGAGTCGTTGGCGAACGTCAAGGTGGTGGGGGTGGCGTTGTTTGCCACGTCGCGACCGGTTACGGCTTCGGTGGGTCCGCTGGTGGTGCCGCCCGCCCAGCTGAACACGTTGGAGACGTATGGCCCGTCTGAGGGCGTCGACACCGTCGAAGGAGTGTGGGTCCAGCCGGTCGTCGTACCCCCCAGGGCAGCCGTCGCGCTCGACGCGGGCCCGGAACCGGCGTCGGTCACTGCGTTCGTGAGGGTGAACGAGCCGACGGCGACGCCGCGGTAGTAGACCGTGTTGGAGGTCTTCGCTGCGCCGCCCGTGATGCCGGACAGCGTGATCGCGTTCGCTGGCGGCGTGATGTCCGTCGCGACGACCACGACCGTGCTGCTGTACGCGCTCACCGGGCCTTGCCAGAAGCTGGCGATCACGGGGGTGATCGTGTACTTCCAAGCCCCAATCGGCACGCCGTTCTCGTTGCAGGTGAGGGCGGTGATCGTGCCCGTGCAAGCCGAGTGAAGCGTCTGCTCGACCGACGTGATTGCGTCGTAGCGCTTGACCAGATAGCCGCTCACGGCCGTTCCGTTTGTCAGCGTGCTTGCCGCCCAGGTGACCGTGACCGTGCTCCCCACCGCGTTCGCCGTCGGGGTCGCGCCCTGGTTGACACTCGTGGCCGCGGCGGCGCCGTTGCCGCCCGCTGCCGACCCCGCGGTCCAGAAGCCCCAGGCGACGGCGGCAATGATGACCAGGCATCCGGCCAGGACGAGCGTGAGCAGCTTTCGCATCACGGGGCCTGCAGGTAGACCGTGAAGGTGGCGCCCTGACAGGCGTTGGCCGCACTCGTGCCCATCGAGAGCGCGTTCGACAGGCTGATCGAGGTAGGCCCGCCGGCAGCAAGGTCCCAGCCTGCGCCGCCATTGGTCTGGGTGGTGAACGAAAGGGTGGCCACACTGCAGGCAGCGTGCCCAGCGTCGACTGCGAAGCCGCCGGTGGCCTGGCTGGTGTCGAGCGCCAGTGACGTCACGCGAACGGTGCCGGGGTTGGGGTTGGAAGCTGTCAGGACGACGGTCGCCTGACCTCCGGGAAAGAGCTGGGCCGACGGGGTCGCCGGACTCAGGGTGACTGCCGACGTCGTTCCGGTGCCTGTCGATCCTGATCCGCTGCCGGGGCCGCCCCAGTACGCGGACGCCGCCGAGATCATGCCGAGGATGCACGCGGCAATTGCGGCGGCCACGAGGATGCCCCTGCGCCGGGTCGGGGTCACGGGTGCACCTCCACTCCGCTTGCCTGGTAGCCGAGCGTCAGGAACGCTCCCTTGCACCCGTCCTGGTTGACCGGGCGGTCGAGCATGCCGAGCGCCGGCCGCTGCCGAGGTACCACGTCCAGCTCGCTCAACCTCAGTGCACCCTTGGCCTCGAGCCGCAGTGCGGCGACACCTCCCCCGAGCTGCCGCACCTCGAAGTCGGCGGCACTGCAGGGATGGTCGGCGTCGGCGCGGGGAGCGTCGATGGCGTGCACGCTCACCGTGATCCGGTCGATGGAGAGCTCAACGTCGTTCGGGTTCTCCAGGGACAGGTCCAGCGGCAGCATCACGCCAGGCGTGATCGCGCCGGTGATGTTCCCGCTGATCGTGAACGACGACGCAGCTCCCACCGCGCCGCGGTCCGCGCTCCGGCCCGCCGTCTCTCCGGCAGAGCGACCTTCCCGAGGCCAACCCAGAAACCAGAGAAGCAGCAGCACGAGGACGATCGCGAGAGCGACCCCGAAGGCCGCGTACCGTGGCCCCAGCTTCCTCATCTAGTTCCTCCAACGCTCGAGGGGGCGGATGGGGACAAGCAAGATGCCTGTCCCCGTCCGCCCTTTCGGACTGTGCGTCAGGCTCAGCTGCTGGCGTAGGTGATGGTGAGAATGGCGCCCTTGCAGAAGTCTTGGTTGGTGCCCAGGTTGTTCATCTGGACCGTCAGGCCCGACCAGGCGCCCTGCGCGTTGCCGGCCGGAACGTCGCCGGGAGTGTTGGAGGTGCCCCCCAGCGTGTAGTGGCCGTCGCCGACGAGGCAGCCTGCCGTGACGTGAGTGGCGTCGATGGTGTAACCGGTCGCAGTCACTGCCGTGACGTACGTGTTACCCGCGTTGGGGTTGTTGAAGTTGCCCGACAGCGCCTGGGCTGACTGGCCCGGGTACATCGCAGGAACGCTCGACGTCTGGACGACGGTGACGGCGGCATTGGTGCCGGTGGTGGCGGTGCCGTTGCCGGAGCCCGAGTTGGTCCAGTAGGCATACGCCGCTCCGCTGGCGCCGACCACGACCACCGCGGCGGTGAGAGCGGCGATCTTCTTCTTCTTGGTGAGCTTGGCCATGGCCATCCTTACGTTGGAGGGAGCATGCTCCCGGAAATGAGCGACCCCCCAGCGTCAGGCTTTGGGCCAGTCGCATCCAGATCGTTTGATGACCGCCTGCCCAGAGCGCTGGTGACAAATTGGACAACGAATCGCGCATAATCCACCTGAAACTCGGACAATCCGTCCCGAAATTCTAGAGCGGTATAGACCACCCAGTTCGCCTGTCGGCCCTCCACCCAGAGGGTCACAACGGGTCGAGGACGAGCTTTCCCACAGTGGTCCGGGTCAGTTCGCGTTGAGACCGATCAAGCCGTCGGCAATCAGGAAGACGCCCACGACCAGGGCCACGATGGCAAAGACCGCGGGCCCCGCCGCCATCACCCGGTCCTGCAGCACGGCCAGGCCCGCCCGTGCTTCCTCTGGACTACGGGCGTAGTAGAGGAAGATCAGCGCGATTGTGGCCGTGGACACCGCGGTGAAGCAGGCGAAGGCGATGACGGTGAGCGGCACGTCGGAGTTGTGATCCACGACGACAAGCGCAGCTGCGGTAGTGATTGCCCAGGGCTGTTTCAGGATCCCGACGAGGACTGCCCCCGACGGTCTGAGACCCTTCAGGCGGCCGGTGAAGCGCTCGGCTCCCCCCACTGCCTTCTTCTCCGCCGGCGTGTCCTTTCGCCGCCACTCACGCACCGCCACCCCGATCAGCAGGATCCCGAGCAAGACTTCTGCGATCTCCACCACCGTGTGGCTGTCGCGCGGGCTGGTCTGGGAGGCGCCGAGCGCGTAGCTGGCGGTGAAGACAACGGTCAGCGACAATCCCCACCCGATGAGAAACCCAACCGCGTTGACCCGAGCCTTGGCGGTCCCGAGCAGCAGCAGGATGAAGACGACGATGGTGCTCGGTGACAGGCTTGCCATCAGCCCCAGCATCAGAATCGGCAGGATCACAGCCATTGCGGCATCCCTGACTTCTGCTGGCCGGCATGACACCACAGCCCGCCCATGAGCACATCGTGCCGTCCCGAAGACACGAACACCTCATGCCGCGCGGGTGAGACAATGGCCGAAGATTTTCCGTACGGTGAGTCCATGTCGTCGTCGCAGCCTCCCGCTCCGGCAGGAGCATCCGGGCCCGGACCGAGCAACGCGCTCAGCTCAATGCTGCCACGGTCGATCATCGTGCTGCTCGGAGCCGTCGGGGCCGTCGTCCTCGGTGCCGGCATCAGGGGCGCGGCGGGGATCATCGCGCCGGCAATGCTTGCGCTGGCACTGACCATCGCGGTGCTGCCGCTCGGCGCTTGGGCACGTCGCCACGGCTGGCCGGGCTGGCTGGCCACCCTTGCCGCGCTCGTCGCCGCGTACGCCATCCTGGCCTCGCTCCTTGTCGGAACCATCGTCTGCATGGTCAAGCTCGTCAACCTGCTCCCGCAGTATGCCGGGAAGAGCAAGGACCTTACGGACCAGATGAACAAGTGGTTGTCCAGCCTCGGCATCAGTGGAGAGACGACCACCGACGCCCTGAAGAAGGTCGACCCGTCCAAGATCGCCAACCTGATCACGGACGTGCTGGGCGGCATCTTCGGAGCCGCAGGAAACCTGTTCTTCCTGGTGACAGTGATGTTCTTCTTCGTCACCGCCGTGCCGGGCTTCGGGCCGCGGATGTCGGCGCTCAGCCGGTCGAAGCCCGAGCTCGCGAGCTCGCTCGGCCGGTTCGTCAGCGGCACCCAGAGCTACCTCGTGATGACGGCCTTGTTCGGAGCCATCGTCGCCGTGCTGGACACCGGGGCCCTCTGGCTCCTCGGAATCCCGCTCCCGCTGGTCTGGGGGTTCTTCTCGTTCATCACGAACTTCATCCCCAACATCGGCTTCGTGATCGGCATCATCCCGCCCGCACTGCTGGGATTGCTCGAAGGGGGGTGGCAGCAGATGCTTCTCGTGATCCTCGTCTACAGCGTCCTGAACGTCACCATCCAGACCTTCATCCAGCCGCGGTACGTCGGTGCCAGCGTAGGGCTCAGTGCCGAGATGACCTTCTTGTCCCTGGTCGTGTGGACCTTCCTGCTCGGGCCGCTGGGTGCCCTGCTCGCGGTGCCGATGACCCTGCTCGTTCGAGCCCTGTTCCTCGACTCCGACAAGCGAACCGCCTGGGTCATGCCCTTGATCGAGACCAGCGTCGAGGAGGAACCGCAGCCCGCTCCGACTCCGGGCGCTGAGTGACGGCCGCCAGGTGCGCTGGCCGATCCCCCGCCGCGATGGCGAACGACTACTTCACATAGGCGATGGGCATCACCGGCGGCGTCTCGGGGATCGCCTCGGAGACGTACTGGGCACGGATGCCGTCGATGTAGTCCCTGCTGCGCTTGGTGAGACCTTCGGCCGTCTGCATCCGGCCCTTGGTGACGAGGATCCCCAGGTCGGCACCCTTGAACCTGAAGTCGCCCGGCGCATAGACGCGAAGGAAGAACGCCTCGTCCTCGTGGGTCACGTCGTGCCAGTCGTAGCTGCTGCGGGCGTAGGACAGCTTGCCGTCCTCGTCGAGATGCCAGGTGCCCGTGCGCGGTGCCTCGAGGATCCGCTCGATGCTGTCCGTCGGTTCCTTCATGATCAGCTGCGCCCAGACGTCTACCGCGGCCAGCTGGCGCCAGCGCTCGTTGATCTCCTCGACGTCGACGGAGTACTCCACGTCCATGAACTCCAGCAGGTGGAACAGGAAGAGCGGCACGTCGGCGTAGGCCCCCGCGGTGACGTTGGTCATCGACGATGCTCCCGAGATGCGGGGGTTCAGCTCGCCGAGGTAGACCTCGTCGGTCGCCAGGTCCACGAGGACGTCGATCTCGAGGAACCCCTGGTAGCCCTCCTTGGCCAGCCGGTCTCCGAGCCTGCGGACATGGTCGATCGCCAGAGCCCGCTGCTCGACGGTGAGCGCCTCGGGGAACAGGTCGTTGCCACACCATCCGCCCTTGTACGGCGTGAGCTCCGGGTAACCGGTGAGGTCGGTCATGAACGGACCCACGATCGTGCCGTGCTTGGTGATGCATGCCTCGACGGCCGCAGCCTTGTTGTCGATCCGCTTCATGACCTTGAGCTGCTCGCCGATGATGTCCCCGGCGTACTTGTCGAAGTCGACCTTCGACTTGATGAAGAACGTGGTCTTGCCGGAGTCGCCGTACGGCGTCTGCACGACCAGGTCCGAACCGAGGCCGTTGGCCACCGACAGCTTCCGCAACCCCGTCCACGAGTTCGCCGTGCCGAGCACGTTGGGAACCGACGGGGCACCCGCTTCGTTGCCCAGCTGGGTGGTGACGATCTTCGAGTCGAGGCGGCGCCGCAAGGAGTCGGACGGCATGATCAGGTTGTAGCCGAGCTCCTCACAGATCTCCTCGGTCTCCTCGTCGAAGAAGACCATGACGATCATCGGTGTGCCGCCGCGCTTCTTCAGATAGGCCCGCACCTCGGTGTCGCGAAGCAGGTAGTTGTTGATCTGCTCGCTCGACTCGAACGCGACGAACGGCTGGTTCGAGGGAGCGAACACGCGAGGATGCGCGCCGTCCCACGAGTCGTAGTAGACGAGGTATTGGAAGTTGCGCACCCACCGGTCGATCCCGAGCAGGTTGAACGCGGTCGGGCCGACGAAGTAGATCGGTTGCGTGTTGGTCCGGAAGAACGTTCGAATCTCCGAGATGCCGTTGAGCTTCTGGACCATGTTGTGCCTCCCAGGGCGCGACCCGACTCCACTGTTGTCTCAGGCTAGGGGCGAACCAGGCCCCCGTCGACTGCCTCCTCTACCACCGCGACTGAGCCCGGAGACCACCCCCGGCAACGGGCTTGTCTCGCCCCTCGACACCCGGTTCAGCATTGCGCCTCCCACGGCGTCGAACGCACGCAACGTGTCCTGCATGAACGACGGGTTCGAGGCGTCGGGCCAGCTTGAGAACTTCACGCAGACGGTGCCGGTACGGCGGCTCACGTGCAGCATCTGACCGTGGATACCGAGGCAGAGGAGTACGTCGCCGTGCTCACCGGGACGGAACCAGAACTGGCTGCGATACCAGCCGCCCGGAAAGGACACCTCCGCTGGTGAGCCGAGGAAGTTTGTGCGGCCCTCGGAGTCGACGGCCCAGGCCTGGCGCAACCATTTCGACGGTACGACGGGGACCGAACCACCGTCCTCGCCCGGCACCACTCCCCCGTCCAGCAGCATCTGCCCGAACCGCAGCAGGTCGCGGGCCGTCACCGCGAGACCACCGTCGTGCACCGCCGTGCCCAGACCGTCGCAGAGGATCTCGGCGTCCCGCTCGGCACCCATCGGCGCCCAGACCAAGGCCGAGATCAGATCCGCCATCCGTGCGTCACCTGCCCGCTCACAGACCCAGCCGAGCACGTCGGTCTCCGCGGAGCGGTAGAGGAACCGGCTTCCGTGCGGAGCCTCCGCACGCAGTTCCTCCAAGAAGGGGTAGAGCCCTCGCGCACGCTCGCCGGGGCGCGGCGGTCCAGCGGCGATCCACCGGTCGAGCTGGCGAACCTCCGCCTCCGGGTTCGTGTACTCCTCGCGGAAACGCACTCCGCTGCGCATGTCGAGCAGGTGCTGAACGGTCGCGCCCGCATAGCCACTCGCGGCCAGCTCGGGGACGTAGTCGACGACGTCACGGGTCGGTTCGAGCAGCCCGCGGTCGGCCAGGATTCCCGCGACGCACCCGACGACCGACTTCGTGATCGACATGACCGCGTGCGTCTGCTGCGGTCCACCTGTCGGCTGGTAGTCCTCCGCGACCAGGACACCATCGTGGAGGACGGCGTATGCGTCGGTGAACGTATC
>Ga0209587_1001631_pt1 | contig 10438 bp, 9 predicted proteins | sample NGEPerD_2_FD_184512 | JGI IMG/M metagenome (GOLD analysis project Ga0209587, IMG submission 184512) | Arctic peat soil microbial communities from the Barrow Environmental Observatory site, Barrow, Alaska, USA - NGEE PermafrostL1-D... | ecosystem: Environmental > Terrestrial > Soil > Wetlands >... | reverse complement strand
GTCTTGGCGAGATAGGAGTGTTCATAAAACGCGGAATTGAACATGCCGGGCGTAATGACCACAACGTTGGGTACATCGACGCCTTTTGGCTTTACGGTTTCCAGCAGATCAAGAAGGTTCTCGGCATAATTGGTAACGGTGTGGGTCTTATAGCGGTTAAAGACACCAAATAGCGCACGTTTTAGAGCCGTACGGTTACAGATGACATAGCTGACACCGGAAGGGCAGCGTATATTATCCTCCAGAACATAATATTGTCCGTCGTTATGCTTTATGACATCGGTGCCCGAAATATGATTGTAGATACCGCCCGGAGGGTCGATGCCGACCATTTGATCCAAATAATTTGCGGAAGAACTGATCAGATCCATCGGCACGATACCTTGCTTAATGATTTTTTTGTCATGATAGACATCCCACAGAAATAAATTGAGGGCTTTGCTGCGCTGTATTGCGCCACGCTCGATAATATCCCATTCTTTTGGGTCGATGATACGCGGAAATAAATCGAAAGGAAATATTTTTTCCTTAGTCTCATTTTTGTCATACACCTGAAACGTAATACCTTGATTGAAGAACGAGGCTTTGGCCTTGTCATTCAGTTTAACGTAGTCTTTGATGGAATGTTCCCCGTACAGATCGAACAGTTCCGAGTAAACAGACATAATCTTACCGTCCTTATCGAATATTTCATCAAATAGTGAGGGATTTCTTTGATAGGAAGAGAACATTTGGTTTTCAGTAGTGGTCATAGGCCAATAAATTTCTTTTAAGATACTAGTTTACAATGGATTTCTAAAGGGGAATACCATAATATTTAGAGGTGATTTTATGGGTATCCTCAAAAATCAGAGGCTATTTTTTAGGGAATAGAACTTTTTCTTGCGGATGGAATGGATTAAATTTAGTGCCTTCCAACTTATCTGTAATATAACAAGGGATGAAAGACTATCTAATATTGCCATTTTTGCTGCTCTTCGGTTCGACCGCCGTAACCGGACAGTTTGCCGAAAAAAGTAAGGATTTTCAAAAATTCCCCGGATTTTTTGATTTCCGCTACGATGCCAAAACGGATAAAATCTATTTGGAAGTCGATGAACTGGAAAAGGAGTTTCTCTACGTCTATTCCCTCAGCAGCGGCATCGGAAGCAATGATATCGGACTGGATCGCGGGCAGCTGGGAAACGAACAAGTGGTCTACTTTACAAAGGCGGGCAACAAATTACTTTTGGTGCAGCCCAATTTAAAATTCAGGGCTTTGACGGACAATGAACTGGAAAAGAAATCCATCGAGCAGGCCTTTGCGAAATCCGTTTTGTTCGGATTTAAGATCGAGGATGAAACCGATGGAAAATATTCGATTGACATCAGTGATTTTCTGCTTCAGGACGTCCACGGTGTGGCCCGGCGTTTAAAAAAAGCCGAGCAGGGCACCTATGCATTGGACAAGGATAGAAGTGCCATGGATATGAAGCGCACAAAAGCCTTCCCGAAAAATAGCGAATTCGATGTAACCCTTACCTTTAAAGGGGATGCGGAGGGCGATTGGATACGTTCCGTTGCGCCGAATCCCGATTTGGTGACGGTGACCCAGCACCATTCCTTCGTCGAACTGCCCGACGATGGCTATCAAAAGCGGGAATTCGATCCCAGATGTGGATCATATCCTTTTTCATACTACGACTATGCCACTCCCGTGCAAGAGCCGCTCGTAAAACGCTTTATCACCCGCCATCGTTTGGAGAAAAAAAACTCGGCTGCGGCAACAAGTGAAGCCGTCGAACCAATCGTGTATTATTTGGATAACGGTACCCCGGAACCGGTGCGGACCGCCCTTTTGGAAGGTGGCCGATGGTGGAACCAAGCTTTTGAGGCGATCGGCTATACTAATGCCTTCCAACTGAAGATGCTGCCCGAAGACGCCGATCCGATGGATGTCCGCTATAACGTCATTCAATGGGTGCACCGATCCACGCGAGGTTGGAGCTACGGCAGCAGCGTGACCGACCCGAGAACCGGGGAAATCATCAAGGGCCACGTCAGTTTGGGAAGCCTCCGCATCCGGCAGGATTTTCTGATCGCCCAGGCCTTGATGGACAAGCCTTTCGCAGAGCGGGACGATAACTACGAGCCGATGCTCGAACTGGCCTTGGCCCGTATCCGCCAACTTTCAGCCCATGAAATCGGGCATACCCTGGGCTTTGCCCATAATTTTGCGGCCAGTACCAACGGTAGGGCCTCGGTGATGGATTATCCCCATCCACAGTTTCGCTTGAAAAATGGAAAAATCGACTTTTCCGAGGCCTATGCTACCGGAATCGGACCTTGGGACAAGGTAACGGTCGCGTACTCCTATACCGATTTTCCGAAGGAAACCGACGGGAATGAAGCCGATAAGAAGGAAGCCTTAAATGCCATTTTGAGCAAGGCCCAAAAGGATGGTCTGCGCTATATCACCGATCAAGACGCCCGTCCCGAAGGCGGGGCGCAGCCCTGGCCCATCTGTGGGACAACGGCAAATCGGCCAGCGCCGAATTGGAGGATGTGCTGAAAATCAGGAAGGTGACCATCGAAAATTTCTCCATCGACAACATCCGGAAGGGCGAACCAAATTCCGTTTTAGAGGATGTCTTTGCGCCGCTGTATTTTTTTCATCGGTACCAAACCGAAGCGACCGCAAAGGTCATCGGGGGATTGGATTACAATTACGCGGTCAAGGGAGATGGACAGTTCACAGTCGAAACAGTGGATAAAAAGATTCAGAAGAAAGCTCTTGAAAGCATCCTAAAAACCTTGGATGCCCAAGAAATCGCCATCCCGAAGGAAAAACTGTCCTTGTTCCCGCCAAGGGCGTTCGGATATCCCCGAACACGGGAATCCTTAAAAGGAAAAACCGGCGTTTCCTTCGATGCCCTGTCCGCCCCCGAAACGGCCGCGGATATGACCTTGGGATTATTGTTGCATCCCGAAAGTGCATCCCGCTTGATCCAACAAAAAGCCTTGGATAGCGATAATCTAGGTTTGGAGGAAGTCTTGGATGCCGTCATCGAGCATACCATCAAAAAACAACCGAAAGGGGACTATATTTCAGAGGTACAGAACAACATCAATTTTCGGGTGTTGTTCCATTTGATGAACTTAGCGGCCAGCGAGGAGGTGCATCCGCAGGTAAACGCGATTGCCAACCAAAAAATTCGAGGATTGATGTTGGATGCCGGCCTGAAAATGCCCAACGATCCAATAAAGGCGGAAATGGGACGACGGGTCAACGATTTTTACGAACATCCTGGGCAGTTTGAAGTCATTGACACGCCCAAAATACCGGATGGTTCACCAATCGGAATGGATTGTTTGGATTGAAGGTGATTGGAAAATTTAAGGATGTGAAAATTTGACCATTTCGCTTGTGAATCTTTAAATTTCTCTATGGAGCAACTTTTTGTAATAGTTGACCTATAAGCACGCGACCTGTTTTGAACTTGACACTTGACAATTGAACTTAACATGAAAATAAACCTAATAAGCGACACCGTAACCAAGCCTACTCCCGCCATGCTCGACGCCATGATGTCCGCCGAGGTGGGCGATGATGTCTTTAAAGCCGACCCGACCGTAAATGCCCTCGAGCAAAAAGTGGCGGAAATGTTCGGAAAGGAAGCCGCGCTGTTCTTCCCCAGTGGAACGATGACCAATCAAACGGCCATCAAGCTGCACACCAATCCCGGAGATCAATTGATCTGTGATAAATACGCACATGTCTACAATTACGAGGGTGGGGGAGTGAGCTTTAACAGTGGCGTATCCTGTAAACTCGTTGATGGCCATCGCGGCATGATGACCGCGCAACAGGTCGAAGCGGCGATAAATCCCCCGGACTTTTACCACAGTCCCCTGACGTCTTTGGTCTGTATCGAAAATACAACAAACAAAGGCGGCGGTGCCTGTTGGGATTTCGGAGAGCTCGAACGCATCAAGGCCGTTTGCAAAAAACACGGACTCGCCTATCATCTCGATGGCGCCCGCTTGTGGAATGCCATGGTCGCAAAAGGTGAAAGTCCGAAACACTATGGCGAACTTTTCGATACCATCAGTGTCTGTTTGAGCAAGGGCTTGGGTTGTCCCGTAGGATCTGTGCTGGTGGGCAGCGATGAATTAATCCACAAAGCACTTCGCATTCGAAAGGTATTGGGCGGAGGCATGCGGCAAGCTGGTTATCTAGCGGCCGCAGGTATTTATGCGTTGGACAACCATCTCGAAAGACTGGCCCAAGACCATAAAAAAGCCCTAGAAATCGGGGACGTGCTTCAAAAGTTATCCTACATCAAAAAAGTGGAGCCGATCGAAACCAACATCATTATTTTCGAAATAGACGAGAACTATATGGACGGGGATGATTTTGTGGAAAAACTAAAAGCAAACAAAATCCATATAATAGGTATGGGGCAGGGCAAACAACGAATCGTCACGCACTTGGATTATACGGAGGACATGCACGAGGCGTTTTTGTCCGTCTTGAAAAAATTATAGGGATGTCAAAACTAGATTCGTTCTGTCAGGTCGAGCGCAGTCGAGACCTTATTGTAGGCAGTAGTTTACAGCTAGACTTTAGTTTATCTTGAACATAGTCGAAATGCTCGAACCAACATTCATAGCTAATTTTGAAAAATGCTGACTACAATGCTGACTACAATAGAAATTTGATCTGTTCCCTCAAATTTTTTATCCCGTTCTCCATACCTGCCTCCGAATCATAAGGTTCGCTATGGCCGATCGTACGGCCGTCATCATCCCTTAAACTGAACAGAAATTTTCCTTCGGTATTTGTATTTCGTTCGAAATGGTTGCGGGTCAGGGTTGTTGCTCCCAAGCTTTTGATGGTCTCCTCCATTCCGGTTTTATCGGGGAACGATACACTGGTCAATAGTGTATTTCCGCTTTCGGTTTTCAGGCTGAAATGGCAGGAAGTATCGGTATGCGTATGTATTTGAATCACGTGCGCTTTTTGGTAAAAGATACGAAATTTACAGCTTATATGACCTACCTATGTAGAACGAAAAGGTTTGGTTTTGCCGTAATTCTACTCCAAAAACTTCCGGTCAAACGAAAATGGATTCTCTAAATCGGGGTCCACCGTAACCTGCACGGCGTTTGCACCGCCTTCGATCTGAACTCGTAAAATATTCTCTTCGGGCCAAGGTCTGTTTTCGAACCAAAAATGTCCGTCGCCCTGTATGTAGAGAAGAGGTTTGTCGAAGGCTTTTGCCGATGCCCTAAATCGGTCGGTAAACGTTTCGAACTTTTCGGGACCGACCTCCGTCATATTCGCATGCCCGAACAAAACGGCGGCTTCGATGTCATCCTTTTGAAGTTCAAATTGTTCCTCCACCCAATCCGCATCATCGGCCAAGCGATTGTCCCATTCCGCTTGGTCGTGAACGGAGCTTCCCACTAGGTTCAAGCCTAAAAAAAGTACGCCATTCTCGACCCAGGCAAAGTTTTCGGGCCGCACCTCTTGATATTCGACCGTATGCGAAAATTCCCAATTATCATTGAAATGTAAGAAGTATTCGTTCCAAAGTACCAATGCACCTTCAGGGTTGTTGCAATCATTGTATTCATTGTCCCCTAAAACCATAAAAGTCGGGGTCTTGAATTTTTTCAGCAGTCCGCTGATATCTTCGTAGACACGTTCATCGCAAGGGTCGGCTCCCGGCTTGATATCGCCGACGTGTACTACGAATTCTGAAGTCGCCTTCGTGTTATGGGCATCGATCATGGCAATCAATCCGTTCCTTTGATCGTCATTGTAAGGTACGTCGCCGATTACGGTAAAAACTGTAGCGGGGAATGTCCGTGCTGGATCTACTTCTCCAACGGGATTATCGTTTTCTTCAACGGGGTTATCGTCGTCGGACTGCGCTTTTTTATCATCCGATGAACTGGAGCAGCAGATGGCCAGGCCGGCACATAAAAAGAGACACACTAACTTTGCGGTAAGGGATTCCCAGGGTATTCCCAATCCAATTTTGCCTTGTATTTTCATATTTGGAAGTATCTCTACATTAATAATTACGTTCTTGGGAGGTCTTTGGTTGTAATCTTGAGTTAATCGATTCACTCATCAATTGACCTTTACCGTCTTTCTTTCATCATTTTCGCAATACCGGTACTACCGGCATCCTTCCTTTTTTCCAGTTCCCGAATAATCTTTGGATGATCATGCTCCCTGTTCTGCGAAAGTTTGTATTTGGCCTGAATATCGGTAATCTCGATTTGAAATCCAACAATACCTTTTACTTGTTTTAAGGTTTGTGGCGACATGTTTTTCAAGGATATCGGATGTTCGGAATTTTGTTCGTATCGATCTACTAAACGATGTAAAGATGCCATAACGGCTCCCTCTTCCAAAATCCTCAATTTGCCATAGACATGAACGGCGACATAGTTCCAAGTTGGTACTTCCTCTTCTTGGTACCAAGAGGAGGATACGTAGGCATGTGGACCGTTGAAAATACAGAGTACCGCTTGGTCCCGCTCAAAACCCTTCCATTGCGGATTGGCCTTGGCCATATGGCCCGTGAGTACATCTTTTCCGTTCTCATCCGATTCCAACTTCAAAGGAATATGGGTTGCCCATGGTTTTGCGTTCAATTGACTGACCATAATTCCAAAACTATGCTTGCGAATGAACGCCATTATTTCAGAAGTATTTTCGTTTTTCTGATGATGTGGGATGTACATAAAATCATACTAAAGTGGAACAAAAAACTGGTAAACACCCTAAAAGTAGCATAAATCTTCTTTACGGGCAATTTTCGCTCTGTTTGTGTTAAGTTGAAAACCGGTATCCATTTATATTTGAATTCATAAAAGTGGATAATCCTTTTATTTTACATTTATCCTAATTTACGAACACGAAATGCGAGCGTAAAAAGTCTCGGTATACTATCTAAAATTTATAAACATGCCTTTTATAACAAACAAAAATTCAAAACAACCTGTAGACATCTTTTACGAAGATTATGGAACAGGGCAACCCGTTATTTTAATCCATGGATGGCCGCTGAGCCGTAAATCGTGGGAGCAACAAGTTTGGAAAATAGTTGATGAAGGTTTCCGCTGTATCTCCTATGACCGAAGGGGATTCGGAATTTCATCACAACCTTGGGGTGAATACGACTATTCCGCTTTAGCCAGTGATTTGAATACAATAATCGATGGCCTTGACTTAAAGGATGCCGTTATCGTTGGATTTTCAATGGGCGGCGGCGAGGTAGTCCGTTATTTCACAGACTATGGTGCGGATAAAATTGCCAAAGCAGTTTTGATCAGTTCCATTATTCCGTTGGTCAAAAAGAAAGACGACAATCCCAATGGCGTACCTGAGGAAGCATTGAACGGAATCAAGGATGCCCTTCAAAAAGATCGGGTCGGATTTCTAAAGGAGTTCGGAAAAGGCTTCTACAATTATAAGGATAACAAAGACAAAGTCAGCGAAGCCCAATTGGACTATGATTTTATCATCGCGTCCCAAGCTTCGCCAAGGGCTACCATACAGACCGCACTGGCCTGGATGAACACGGATTTCCGGTCCGAGCTTAAGAATGTGACCGTTCCTACCTTGATTGTGCACGGCGATGCCGATGAAACTGTACCTAAGGTTACTTCGGCAGATCAAGCGGCCAAGGGTATCGCCAACAATACATTTGAAGTTATCAAAGGCGCACCGCATGGGCTGAATATTACCCATACCGACGAGCTGAACGAAATTTTGATTTCTTTTTTAAAAAAGTAAAAGTGCCAGAAATATTTTGAAAGCCAAAAACCGGATTCCCAGGGAATCCGGTTTTTTACTTTATTACCGTCGCCAAAACGGGAAAGTGGTCGGAGATATATTTCAGATTCTCCAGACGGTCGTCAATATGGATGTAGTTTGCGACCTTGAGGTTTTTTACGAAAATATAGTCGATGCGATGGTCCAAAATCCTATCCGGTTCAAAGCCGTTGAAAGTTCCTGAAGTTCCGTAAAAGGGAGAGTTGGTGATTTCTTTGCCATCCTGCATATACTTTTTAATGAGATGGATGGGCTTTTCGTCGGGGGTCAGGTTGAAATCTCCCGTCAAAACGACGGGCAGGTTGTCCGTATTGATTTCCTTTATTTTATTTACGATCAGTTCGGCGGATTTTTCCCGTGCCGTTTCCCCCTTATGGTCAAAATGGGTGTTGAAGACCCATAACTTTTCACCGGACTCGAGGTTTTCAAAAAGTCCATATGTACAAATGCGCTCCAAGGCGGCATCCCATCCGATCGAAACTTTATCCGGAGTATCGGATAACCAAAACGTATTGTGCTCGATAACTTTATATTGGGTAGAATCATAGTGAATTTCGGAATATTCCCCCTTTTGTTTGCCATCCTCCCGACCGACACCGATATACGAAAAGTCCGTTAGGCTACTGTCGATGTAAGTGACTTGTCGGTGAAGTGCTTCTTGCATACCGATAAACGATGGACCGTAATGTTCGATGAGCTCGACCAGTTTTTCTTTCCGGTCGTTCCAATTATTGACCGTATCGTTTACGTTGTCGTATTTGATATTGTAGGTCATCACCTTGATTTCTTGGCCGCATACTATTGATGAACCAATGAACAGCAGTAGTACAAAAAGTCGTTTTAATAGCATTTTTACGATTTTTAAAATAGATTTAAATGTAAGAATTTACGATTCATTAGTCGAAACCAAGATCTTTTTTTTTCAATATTGATTTTGGCCTAAAAAGAAACGATATAAATCTTGCACAGCAATCGAATAGGATATACCTTTTCCATAAATATTTAAACACTAAATTTCGTTGCCAATACCTTGTCCATGAAATCGATAGACCAAAATATTATCCGTCAGATTTTTGTCCTGCTCCTTATTTTATTGATCGGGGGATTGATTTTTTGGGAGATGGTACCTTATCTCTCGGGGGTGCTGGGCGCCATTACCATTTATGTGCTATTTAGAAAATGGATGGCAAAATTGATTAAAAAGGGATGGAATCCCAATCTGGCGGCCTCCCTTATCATGTTCATTTCGTTTGTGCTGATATTGGTGCCTGTCGGTGGGCTGGTGCTTATGCTGGGCAACAAGGTTAGCAGTGCGGTAGACAAATCGGAAAGCGTTATCGAAGCCATTAAGAATCAAATGTATAATCTGGAGAAAACCATAGACTACGACCTGACCTCGCAATTGGATTTTTCGGGCGCTTCGAGTTGGTTGTCCAATAGTCTCCAAGGTTTGGCCGGGGGCACCTTCAATATCTTTATTTCCATCGCCATTATGTACTTTTTACTGTTCTATATGCTTACCAACCGCAAAGAGTTACGCGAGTCGTTGTTCGAATACCTTCCCATTAGTAAGAAAAATCTAAAGCTTATAGGCGATGAGGTGCAGAGCATGGTACGATCAAACGCCTTAGGAATTCCCATGGTGGCCGTTGCGCAAGGCATCGTGGCTTTGATCGGATTTTTTATTTTTGGTGTACCCAATCCCTTTTTCTGGTTCGTAATTGTGGCGGTGGGCTCCATGATTCCCTTTATCGGTACTTTGATCGGAATAATTCCTGTCTTTATATTGGCCATGTCCAACGGAAACGAATTTCAGGCCTGGGGCATTCTCATTTACGGATTTGTTGTCGTCGGATCGACAGACAATCTGATACGCCTCTACGTGTTGCGAAAGCTGGATAATGTACACCCATTGATTACCTTGATCGGGGTTATCATCGGTGTTCCGCTGTTCGGGTTTATCGGGTTGATTTTCGGGCCGTTGTTGATCAGTCTTTTCTTGATCGTAATGCGGATCTATAAGAAGGAATATGCCGAACGTAACGGTGCCGAAAGCGAAAGGCTTTAGTTTTTTTCAATTATGATATCATGTAAAGGATGTTTCTACTGTCTGGCATACAATCCGAAAGTATTTTCCCACGAAAGTGTGAATCTCCCTGTTATTTTGATTTAAATCACTTGTTTTTCTCCAACCACGGCTTTATACCATCCAAATGTAAACCCGAATATTTCTGCCTTTCGATTTAGCATTCCCATTTTATTTGTTAATCATAGTTTATGAACTCGTTTAAACTTTTTCTTTTACCTACAAATATTCCATTTTGCACCCATATTTCGACATTTTATAACACCGTAGGCCTGCTATGCTGTTATAAAATGTCTTTATAGGGGCACGAAAACAAATATTTTCGGTTCCAAACAAAAAGTTTAAACCAGTTCAATACTTAACGGGCTCTGCCCCAAGGTAATTTATTTTAACTGACTTAGGTACTTAATTACTAATCCAAAAAAATAATATGTTTTGGTTTTCAGTGGGTTACAATTTTTTTTTATTTCAGACATGGTCTTAAAACAAGCTAAGACCCATATCTCGAAAATCGAATC
>Ga0209587_1001630_pt1 | contig 10441 bp, 11 predicted proteins | sample NGEPerD_2_FD_184512 | JGI IMG/M metagenome (GOLD analysis project Ga0209587, IMG submission 184512) | Arctic peat soil microbial communities from the Barrow Environmental Observatory site, Barrow, Alaska, USA - NGEE PermafrostL1-D... | ecosystem: Environmental > Terrestrial > Soil > Wetlands >... | reverse complement strand
CGCGGATCGAGGCGTCGGGATCGCCCGCGGCGATGGCCCTGGCGCGACCGCCCTCGCCGCGGGCGGCCAGATGCCTCAGAGCTGTCCAGCGCGGCGCCTTGTTTGCCCATCGCAGGGCGACATCCACGATCCTGCTCGCTTCATCTGGATCGAGCTCGTCCGCGGCATGCACCGCTCCCGTTACGACCGCAGCGCCATCGCGGGGCGGTAGCGCGCGAGCACGCGCAAGTACGTCCGTCGGCTCGGCATGGCGCCGTACCAGGATGAGGGTTGCGGACCGGGACCGCAGCGGTGGCCACACGTGGCGCTCGGTGGTCACCCGTGTGCTGGGATCGATACGCACCTCCCGTGGCCAAGCCGCACGCCGCCTGCTCACAGGGTCGAGATCGACCTCGACGAACGTGTCGCCGATCCAGCCCAGGGGATGCGCGTACTGCACCTGGTCCTGCCACAGGAACTCCTGGGCGAGCCAATCCTGCTGGGCGTCGTCGAGCACCCCGGAGTCCAGTACGCCGGCCAGCACCCGGGCACTGGTACGTCGCCACCGCCAGTCGGTGCAGAGCAAGAGTGCCGAGTCGACCGGACGGGGCTGACCCGCGCCGTGCAGCCGTCGGAACGCCTCTACCGCGACCGCCGGGGCCAGCTCCGGCGCACTGGTCCCGGTCACCAGCAGTCGCCACAGTTCCGGAGCATCCTGCACATCGGCGAGCTGCACCGCTGACACACCTCCCTCAGCTACGCGGCGGGGGTGGGATTCGGATGCGGAGCGCCGCAGCACAACTTGTACTTGCGACGGGAGCCGCACCAGCACGGCTTGTTGCGCTCTGGCGGCCAGGTCACGACCAGTCCTCGGCTGTGGGCCTCATCGGAGTAGGACAGACGTGTCTGCTCTTCGAGGGGATCTTGGCCGGAACGTTCGAGATAGTCGGAGAACCCATCGACGTCGCCCGTGACCAGTTCGAATCTGCCGGTAGGGTGGACAGCCGCCAGATCGCGAAGTCGTCTCTCGACGCCCGCCTGGTGCACCAGCACATCTGCGGTGAACAGGCCGGGCCAGCGGCCGGCAGCGAGGAGTTGCTGCCCCTGCTGCCAGACCAGCATTCTGACCAGAAGGGGCCTGCGGTCGAGGGCGGCGTACTGCTCCAGTGTGTGGACAAAGTCCCGCCGGTGCCGCTCCTCGGCCTCCGCCATCCGGTCCAGGTCGTCGGTCGGCAGACCCAGCATCTGGCGGCACCGGTGGCGTCCGACAAGCAGGCTGGCGTTGAGGGAGGGATACCCACCTTTCCCGATCGCGGCGAGTTCGTCTGCTTCGAGCCGACTGATCGCGATGTCGAACCAGCGGTGTGCCGCCGCGTACTCACGACGTTCTTCGAGTAGCTCCGCAACGAGTCCGGCCGGCCCGGCGGAGGTGGCTCCCGATTCCTCCAGCGCCGCGATGTGCGCCCACGCCTCCTGCTCGTCACCGCGTTCGAAACTGAGGTCGGCGAGGCTCGCGCGTGCGTACTCCGAGTCAGGAACGCCCATTGCGCAGACCTGCTCGAGCAGCCAGGTCGCGCGTGTCGGGTCGCCGGCACGCTGCCACTGGTGTGCGGCTTCGAGCAGGATCTCCCCCAGTTCATCCGGGTACTGGGCTGCCTGCAGTTCGAGTTCGCGCGCGTACTCATAATCAGTCTGGACGGCCGTCATGGGAGCACGGTAGGAGTTCGGCGGCGGGATCTGGCTGCGCCGCGCCGGGCCGACGTGCACCCGACCTTCAGCGCCAGCGGTCAAGGACGTTCTCTACGTCGGGGTGTACCTGTCGTCGGGCTTGGTTGCGGTCGACTCCGGCAATGAGCAACTCGTCGTAGGCCGTGTCCTGGTGCCTGACCGAGGCGGTCACGGCCAGGGTGATCGCCTCGGGGTCCCGTGCCCGGCCCGGTGCAGTGCGCCCGATCCGGCCGCTGCCGCGGACCGTGGCGTGACGAGCGATCGCCTCAGCTCGCTCTGCCGGGCAGCCGGGGAAGATCCGCCGGATCCCTTCGACCGTCCTCGCCTGCAGTTCGAGGTCTTGCTCTGCTCGCCGTACGCGGTCACGTTCCCGGCGACGTGCCCGGGATTCCTCGTCCGCCAGGCACTGCCGCTCTGCATCGGCCAACGCAGGTTCCTCGACCAGGATGCCTTGGCGCTCGTAGCGCTTTCGCGTTGTACTGAATCGCACCACCACCGCACTCAGCCGACTCCCCTGCCTGGCCCGACGCGTGAGCGCGGCGTCACCAGAGGGCAGGAAGACCAGGTGGTCGAGGTCGGCGCAGGCCAGGCAGAGCGGCCCGGGGCCTTCCATGAAGAGCAGCCCGTCGCCGGACCCGCCACACTCTGTGCAGGTGAACGCCCTTCGTGGCCAGATCACCACGAGGTCCGGTGGCTTGCTCTGTTGTTCCACCACGTGTTGCCGCTTCTTGGGCGACAGTTCCGGGGAGACCCAGTGCGTGCGGTAGGCGCGCTCGATTTCGGGGGCGCCGCTCTTGCTGAACCGGAGGCAGCGGCGATCGCGGGTGCGCGCGACGTACGCCGTCTCACTGGGCCGGAGGCCACGATCTCGTGCCCAACCTCGGAAGTACTTCATCGCCGTGGAGAGTTTGCTCAGGTTGACCTGCGCCGCTGCCTCGAGGTACGGGATCCGTCCCTGGCGCCAACGGTCGACCTCGGACGGCGCCAGCCAGCCGACGCCGATCAGGACATCGATCGGGCTGACCACCTTGCCCTCGGCGAGCGCCGCCTCGGCCGCCCGGACGACGCGGCTCTGGAGGCGGTTCTGGACATTGGTGACCACGTCGTTGATTCTTCCAGCCGTCGGCGTCGGACCGCTATCCCCGGCGCTACTCACGCCTGCCGCCGTTGCACGATCAGGTCGGTCCATTCCCACGCATTGCGTCACCTGCGGCCGGGCTTCTGAGGCCGCGGAGCCGCCCGCCCATGTGGCGGCAGAGGCCCTCGGGAGCCGCCCATGCCCGACTCGTCCCCGCCGCGCAGCACACCCGGACAAGACAAACCAAGGAGTTCCTTGGCGGACGGGTCTCTCGTCGGTTCGTGTCAGTCTGCGGCGCGCTTTGTGTATGGCCTCAGGCCTGGTTGGGGAGCCGACCCTCCAAGCCCCATACATGGCGGCGATGTTCGGCTCTCCTGGTCAAGACGTCGTACTGAGCGTCTCCAGTTCAGGCTGAAGGTTTGCGTCGAGTGCCTCGGCCGGATCGAGCGGCAACGTGAAGATCATCGTGCGGCACCTCGCTGCAGATGATCGCCGACCGGATCGGGGTTACGAAGGCGGCGGTCTACCACCAGTTCCACACCAAGGACGAGATCGTGCTGGGCGTGCTCGCCCCCGCCCTGGAGTCACTCCACCGCCGCATTGAGGAGGCCGAGCGCCACGAGACACCGGCCGCCCGGCGGGAGTCGATGCTGAGGTCGCTGGTCGAGCTGGCGGTCGGCAACCGCCGGATTGCCGCGATCCTGCGTTCGGACCCCGCTGCCGCGGAGCTGGTGCGCTGCCACCCCGCTCTGGACGTCGGCTCTCGCATCCGGCCGCTCCTGGCCGGCCCCGACCTGAACGTCCGCACCGACGTGGTCGGGGCGATGGTCGGCGGCGCGCTGATGATGATCGGGGCCGCACCGGAACTCGAACCGTACGACGGCGACGAGCTGGCCGAACATCTCCTCGACATCGCCTGGGACGTGCTCGCCCGGCACGCCCCAGTGGCGGGGTGACGAAACAGCCACCGGGCGTCCTTGCTCAATGCCGTACAACTCGGTAGGGGAGTGAGGGCCTTCTTGCAAGGAGCCGAACGCTGCCGCCGCTCGACCTACATGCGCAGACCGACCGCGGCGTCGCTACGCGCCAACTGGAGTCCCTTGGTGCCGTCGTTCTTGCGTCGACCCGCACCATGGACGCGTACGAGCGCACGCCGTCTCGCGCCGATTAGGTTCGGTCTGGGGCGTCGGGTGCCACCCCTGTGTTCGGACCGCGGTGGAGGGCTTTGGTCTGGGGCGCTTCAGACGGCGGCCGGTCCCTGGCGTGCGGGTGCTGCGCAGTCGAGCGGCTCGAACTCGTTGAGACGCCAGGTCTGATCGAACCAGGGCTGGAGGGGGCCGTACACCCTGAACAGCTGGAACCGGGACTTGCCGGGAATGGTCTCGACCCAGTTCGACTCTTTGCCTTCAGGAGCCGTGGGGCCGAAGTACAGGTCGTGGGAGCCTTCGTCGTTGGCCATCAGGGTGCCGGAGTTGCTGGCCAGTGCCGGCCAAACTGTCGAGGGCACCTGGAGCAGAGAGCGGGTCTGGGTGTCGTACACGTGGACGGCCCAGAAGTTCTTCGCCGGCGGATCCGGGTCGACGTGCAGGCGGTGGGTGCGGGCCCCGTCGAGGAGGTCCCCGTTGCTGCTAAAGGGCCACCGCGCCCAGGGCAACGAGCGGAGGCAGACTCGAACCGATCGTGCCTAGCACGCTGCCGCCTCGAGGGCGCCAGTACCCGAGCATGTCGGCGATGCCCATGGCGAGGCTGGCGAGCAGCATGTACCAGCAGGCTGTGATGACGACGGCCCCGCCGATGGCCTCATCGCCGGTGCGCAGCATGATGAGTCCGACGATCGTTGCGATGCCGGCGAGCATGTTCCGGAAGCCGACGACAAAGGCCCACATCTGCACATCATCGACGTTGTCGGCCTCGACGTGGAGGAACGCCCGCGCTGCGGGTCGGCTGAAGAAGAACATCTCGACCGGCGCTGCTCCGATGTAGGCCAGGGCGCCGACCAGCGCCGCGATCTGAGCCACGCCGTTCACGATGCTCCACCCTTCGCGCCGGTGGCCGCAGCTTGAGCTGCCTGCCACTCCTCCTCCCTGGCCTGCGCGCTCGCGATCGCGTCATCGACGATGAGCGGGGTCGTCGGGTCGATCTCGGTGTGCGACTCCATCGCATAGAAGCGCACCTCGTGACCGTCGGGGTCATGCAGCTTCGGCAGGATCCAGCCGAGCGTGGCGAAGCGCACGCCGGCGTGCGCCTCCCCGAGACCGGTGAGGTGCGCCGCCAATTCCTCGATCCGCTGTCGATCGGGCACGCCGATCGAGAAGTAGTCGAAGCCGGCCGCCGCGAGCTCCCTCTCCGGGGCAAGGGTCAGGCCGAGCCAGGGCCCGCCGTCCGGATGGGTCATCGACATCCCGGTCCGCCGGCCGTCCTGGCGGAAGTCGATGGCGACCCTGTAGCCGAGGCGGTCGGCGTACCACTCGATGGAACGGTCGAGGTCGGAGACGGGCAACTTGAGGTGATGCACTCCGGCGAGTGTGGGAATCATGGTCGACTCCTCCATTCGTTGCGGCCTTGCGGGGCTCTCGTAGCAGAGTTGTACCGCTGGCGCGGTGAGGCCTGCATCCGTGCTGTTACTGACTTCGCGCTCGGCTGGTCGCGGAAGTGTCGCCACCAGTCAACTGATGACGAGGGCTGCCGGCCGTGACCGCGATGACTCCTGCGAGCACGAGGGCCTGGAGTCTGACCCCCCGCCGCGCTCCAACAGGACCGTTGGCGCCATCAGTTTCGCTCTGACGCGCTGAGGTGAGCCAGTACGGCGAGCACACGGCGGTTTTCGTCCTCGCCCTCGGGCAGGTCGAGCTTGCCGAGAACATGACGCACATGCGTCTCGACAGTCCGTTCGCTGAGGTAGAGCCGCTTCGCGATTCCCGTGTTCGTCAGTCCCTGGGCCATCAGCTCGAGAACCATCCGCTCGCGCTCGGTCAGCGGTGCGAGGGGATCGCCGTCACCTCGCTGCCCCAAGAGGCTGGCCACCACCTGTGGGTCGAGCGCGGAGCCGCCCCGCGCGACACGCTCGGCTGCCGCCAGGAAGTCACTGACGTCCAGGACCCGGTCCTTCAGCAGGTAGCCGAAGCCACCCAACGTCACCAGATCGACCACGTGGGTCGTCTCGATGTGCTGGGAGAGCACCAGGACGCCAAGCTCGGGACTCGTCTCCTTCAGGGAGCGAGCCGCGCGGGCACCCTCGTCGCTGAAGCTTGGTGGCATCCGGATGTCCACGACGACCAAGTCAGGGACGAGCGCCGACACGGCCGACATCAGCTCAATCGCATCTCCCAGAGCCGCGACGACCTCATGCCCGCCGTCCTCGAAAAGCCTGGCCAGACCCTCGCGGAGCAACACCTGGTCCTCGGCGATCACGACCCGCATGGCAGCTCCGCAGTCAGTGTGGTTCCGGCGCCGGGATCGCTTTGGATTAGCAGCGTGCCGCCGAGGGCAGCCACCCGGTCAGTAAGTCCGGTGAGGCCAGTTCCACGGCGTGGGGCCGCGCCCCCCACCCCGTCGTCGGTCACGGTGACCACGAGCCTTTCGTGCTGGCGCAAGGCGGTGAGGGTGACCCTGGAGGCGTCGGAGTGTTTGACGGCGTTGGTAAGGCCTTCGGAGCCGATGAAGTAGGCCGCTGCCTCGACGCTGAGATCGAACCGCTCGTTGGGGACCTCCACGTCCACGTGGAGTGGCGCGCGCCGGGCGAGGTCGCGGAAGGCTGGGGCAAGACCGGCATCCAGCTGCGCGGGAGGAAGTCCGTGGGCGATCTCGCGGAGCTCATCGATGGCAACCGAGACCTCGGCGACCGCTCTTTCAAGGGTGTCGTTGGCTCCGTCCACGGACGCCGAGCCGAGCTGGTGCTGCGCGTGTCGCAGTGCCAGGCCGATGGACACCAGCCGCTGCTGGGCGCCATCGTGGAGGTCCCGCTCGATGCGACGGCGCTCGGCATGACCCGCGGCAACGATCCTGGCCCGGGATTCCTTGATCCCGGCGAGCTGCAGTCGCAGCTCCGCGCGCAGCCGGGTGATCTCGACGGCGAGCCCGCCGGCCTCGACCACCCTGCGCCGAAGGTCCGGGCTCAGCTCGTTCGTGCTGTCGTGCAAGACGATGCTGAGCGGCTGGCCACCACGTTCGATCGAGATCCGGTGATGGCGGGCCCCGTCCGCAGCGGTCCGCGGTACCCCGGCCAGGTCGACGTACACCTGGCTCTCGGGGAGGAAGACGAGTAGCTCCAGGCTGGGGTCGGCGAGAATCTCGCGCAGGACGACCTGGACGTCCTCCGGCGCCGCGCGGCCGGCGCGCACGTCCTCGAGGAATTCGGTCATGCGGCGCAGGGCGTCGTACCGGGACCTGTTGAAACGCCGGTCGACGACAGCCTGCACCCGCGCCCGAACCGGGCGGAACGAAACAGCGACGACGAGGGTGGCCGTGGCAGTTGTCCAGGCCGACCCGCGCCCCAACGTCGTACCGAGAGCCAAGGTGATCACGACGTACGCCGATGCGAGCAGCACGGTGACCGTCGCATAGCCGACCGTTCGGCTGATGAACAAGTCGATGTCGTAGAGCCGGTAGCGCAGGATCGCGGCCCCGGCCGCGAGGGGCAATGCGGTGAGCGCGACGGCCGCCAGAACCCCGGCGACAGGTGTCAGGTACCAGAGCGCGAACGACGCAGGGAGCATCACGCCGGCCGACGCGCCGGCAAGGGCGAACCACTTCAGCTGCTGGCGCTCAATGCCGTGCGAGCGGCGGAAACGCAGCACGAGCGACGCAGCCGCGGCGACCAGGGCAGACAGGAACAGGATATCCCCACGCCGAGCAGGGCTGAGGTCGGAAGAGCCTCGACCTCCAGAGGATTGTGCCCACTGGCAAAGTCGCGACCCCGATCCGGACTGAAAGACCATCCGGCCAGACTCAATGCCATCCCGGCCGCCCCGATCCACGGCACAGGCCACCACCTCCGGCTCGGCAGTCGGCCGTCGGGGAAGAGCAGCAAGATCAGGATCCATCCGAAGCCGCTTGGCAGCCAGCTCGACGTGCTGATCGACTCACCGATCCAGCCACCGGGCCAGCCCTCGGCCGTGCTGCGCAGTCCCCACCCCTGCGCGAGATCCGAGGTGACCCCGTTCAGCAGCCCGAAGCCGCAGAACAGCCAGCCGATCGCGTTGCCCGGCTGCCTCGACGCAATCAACGCCCCTGCACCCACCATGGCCAGCGAGTAGACGGCGTACATGATCGTGTCGTAGACCGGCTCAAGGCGCCACGAGAGCGCAACGGCGGCAATCTCCACCGCCACCGTCGCTCCGAACATGAGAGCCGCGAACGGCCGCAGGCGCCAGCCCGTCACTCCACCATCGTCGCAGCGCGCAGGGCCTCGGCCAACAGTGCTAGCACTGCCCGCCGGGTCAGTGTGCCCGCTGACACAGGTGCCGTGCCCGCGCCGATGTGGCGCGCGGCGGCCCGGGCCTAGCGTCGAGAACCACCGGCAGAACCAACCCCGGCAGAACCAACCAGAGAGTGGGATCATCATGGACAGCACAGCCAACCCAACGGTCCGCAAACTTGCCGCCGCCGGCATCATCGGCGGCCTCGCGACCTCCGCGTCGGCCGTGGTGGTCCAGGCGATCGTGCAGCCGGCCTCAGACGTCTCCGACGAGATGTGGAGCTATCCGTGGCCCGGCGACGCGCTGGCCCCTGTCTCGACCCTGTACGCCGGGTTCCACTTCCTCGTCTTCCTCGGCATGCTTGGCTTCGCCCGGAGCGGTCATGCCGGCACCAGCCGCAGCGCACGCATCGGGGTAGGGCTGGCACTCGTCGGCACATTCATCTTCTTCGTTGCCGAGTTCGCATCGATCCCGTTCAGCGACCAGCGCATGGACAACTCCGGTCCGATGGTGGTGGGTGCGTGCTTCGGCCTCGGCGTCACGCTGACCGCGATCGGGCTCCTCGTAGCCGGCGTCGCGACGCTGCGAGCGGACGCGTGGCGGGACTGGCGCCGGTTCGCCCCCCTGGCAGCGGGACTCTGGGCGACGGTGATGATCGGCATGAGCTTCACGTCCGCGCTGCCGACCGGCGTCGCGATCTACGGGCTGACCCTCGTCCTCCTGAACCTGGCGGTCTACACCGATCCTGCACCTGCGGCGAGCAACAACCGGTCGCCGAAGGTTCGAGCCCGGGTCGAGTGATGAGGCTGCTGATCGCCGCCGGGATCTGCGGCCTCGCCTGGGCCTCCGGGCTGCGCGGCTTCATGGCTCAGGTCGCCGGGTCGGAGTCCCAGGTGACGTGGTCAGGCACCTTCGGGTGGGTTCTCCTGCCGGGTCTTGTCGGCGGGGTGATGCTCGGCTGGGCGGAGCATCTCCGCCGGACGGGCGGGCGGAAGGGATGGCGATGGCTGTCCCTCTCGCCGCTGGTCCTGGCCAGCGTCCTGCTGCCCGGACTGACCGACCCGGCCAGCTTCCTGGCCGACGGCATCGGCGGCGGGGCACTCGCCGTCCCGCTGTTCGGTATGGCGGGGGGATACGCGATCTCGCACCGCGGCCCCGTCGGGGCGCGAGCATTGTGTGGGCTGCTAGCGCTCGCCCCCATCCCGGTCTGGGCGCTCGTCAAGGTGGCGGAGGGTGCAGCATTCACCGCGCACCAGGCATGGGTTGCGATCTACTTCTGGTCGCTTCTCGCGGTCCTGGCTCTCGGCAGCTCGATCCCGCACGGACCGGTCGTGGCTGCGACCAACAGCGCCCGGCGCGAGGATTTGACGGTGTGAGCACACCGGTGGAACCAGCAACGGGCGACGGGCTGGTCCAACTTGACCCACCACCAAGTAGTACTCCGTCTGACCGGACGCGCGGCCGCATCCGGCACGCGACTTTTCAGCGCAAAGGGGTCCATTGTCGTCGTTGACAAGCTGCGTCAAGTCTCTCGACTCATCGGAATACGTGCTAAATACATGGAAAGAATTCAACGCGTTCTGTCGAAGAGTCACGTAATGGCACACGTCGCCTCACAATGGGCGTGGCACCTCCTTCGAGAGGTCACCGGCGTCAGAGTTCGTTAGACATCAGGTCGTTTCTAACCTCTTCTTGAGTGTGGTGGTCGGGGCGTGCACAGCCCGTACACGCCCGGGTCAGGTGCCCGGCCCGCGGTTCTGGTCGGCCGGGACCGACAGCTCACCCGGGCCGCGCAGGCCCTCGCCCCCGTTGCCGGCTCGGGCGAGCCGGTCCCGTCGGCCATGTGCCTCACCGCAGCCACGGATGGGAAAGACCGTCACCCTCGACGTGATCCGTGATCCGTGATCCGTGATCCGTGATCCGTGAACGGGCTGAACGGGCCCGGTTCGTCACTGCGTCCACGTCATTGGACAAGGTCTCCGCCAATCCGCAGCGCGTCGCGGCCGCCGTGGCAGATGCGCTGCGTCCGTTGGTCGACTCCACCAGCCGATGGGACCGGTGGCGCGAACGCCTCGGCACCCTCTCCGTGGAGCTGTCCGCCGGCATCGTCAGGGTGACCGGCTCGCTCCCGCGACCCAGGGAGGACGCCGACCAGCTGACCCAGCTGCTCGTTGAGAGCGCACAGTTGGCGCGCGAGCACGACTGTGCGGGTCTTGCGGTCTTCCTCGACGAGCTGCAG
>Ga0209587_1001628_pt1 | contig 10443 bp, 10 predicted proteins | sample NGEPerD_2_FD_184512 | JGI IMG/M metagenome (GOLD analysis project Ga0209587, IMG submission 184512) | Arctic peat soil microbial communities from the Barrow Environmental Observatory site, Barrow, Alaska, USA - NGEE PermafrostL1-D... | ecosystem: Environmental > Terrestrial > Soil > Wetlands >... | reverse complement strand
CCCCTCGCTTTCCTTCTGCTGTATCTTCTTCTCTATCTCCGCAAAGAGATAGGGGGGGAGCTTGTCCAGTCGCTTGGAGAACCTCACTTATCCTCCTCCGTCCACTTGTACGTCGGTATCACTGCCATCCCATCCTCTTCAGGAGGGGCGGGGCCACGGTACCGGTGAAGGTCTTCTCTGCCGGGCCCGTCATGACCATCTCTCCCTCCTCCAACATCTCAATCTCCAGATCTCCACCGGGAAGGTGCACCACCACGGGATTGGGGGACCAACCCAGGCGAATACCTACCGCACCCACCGCCGTCGCACCCGTGCCGCAGGCCTGCGTCTCCCCTACCCCGCGCTCCCACACCCGCATGCTTATGGAGCCATCCGTTTCCGGCCGCACGAACTCCACGTTGGCCCGGTTGGGGAAAGCCGGGTGGTGCTCAAGCAGCGGACCCACAGCTGACAAGTCAACTGTGCCGGGCTCAGCCACCCTGATGATGCAGTGGGGATTCCCTACGTCTGCGAAGCTGAAGACATACTCCTCCCCATCGGCGTGCAGGGTCTCTTCCAACACCTCACTCCGCCCGTGGGCCACTTCTGCTGCTAAGCTGTCGCTGCGAAAGCGCACCCTACCCATGCGCACTCTCACGCGGCCGTCTTCCATGAGACCGGGACCAATCAAGCCGGCTCCGGTCTCTACGAGAAACTCATCCTCAGCCGCAGCCCCTCTCTCCCGCAGATGACGCGCAAACATGCGGATACCGTTCCCGCACATCTCCGGTTCACTGCCGTCCGGATTGAAGATACGCATGCGCGCTATCGCGCCCGCCGCCGCAGCCTCCACGGAAGGCTCCTCCCACACCAGCACACCGTCGCCACCGATGCCAAAATGCCTATCACACAAGGCCTCCGCAGCGGTGCGATTCAACACTCCGGAGAGTGCGCCGGCGTCCACAATGATGTAATCATTCCCCAGCCCTTGCCACTTGGTGAATCTCATATCCGCATCCTATTTTCCGCCCGTCTGTTCTGTCAGGTCCAGTATTTCCCCAGCCACTTGCCCAGACTCCCGTCCGGAGGCGTTCATGATAACAGCGCCTTCCATTCGCCGCATCCACGTCAGTTGCCTCCGCGCGTAACGTCTGGTCGCCGCAGCCAGTCGTTCCACTGCCTCCGCGCGAGAGAGCTCACCCTCCAAGAAGCCCTTCAGCTCCCGGAAACCAATGGCTTTTGCAACCGCGCCGGCCATCTCGACCCCACCGGCCTTCTCCGAAACCATCCGCACCTCATCCAAGGCACCGGCGTCCAGCATCCGACCCGCCCTTTCATCTATACGGGCGTAGAGCTCTTCCCGCTCCCGGGTGAGTCCAATGAGTAGGGTGGGATGGCGATAATCAGGATTCCAAAGGTCTCCTTCCGGCCTCCAGGAGCCCGGCCCCTGCAGAGTCACCACTTCCAGAGCACGCACCACGCGCCGCAGGTTCTTCTGCTCCACCGTCCGCGCAGCGTTCGCATCTAACTCCTCCAGCTCCCGATACAGCTTGTCCACCCCTTCTTCCTCGCCCCGCCGGGTTAGTTCCGCCCTTAGCTGCGGATCATGGGCCCGCGGTGCGGAGAGCGGAGCCAGCGCGGCCCGCATGTAGAGTCCGGTACCTCCGACCAAGAGCGCCCAGCCGGTCTCCGCAATACTTCTATCTATGGCCTCCTGCGCCCTCCGGCCGTACTCCACGGCCGTCCACTCCTCTTGAGGATCGGCAACTGCGACCAGTTCATGCTCTACGCCGCGGGTCTCCTGGAGCCTGGGTTGGTTAGTCAGGACGGGGAAACCCTGATAGAGCTGCATGGAGTCGCAGGAAATAACCGAGACCCCGAGGCGCTCCGCCACTTCCACGGCCACAGAGGTCTTCCCCACCCCCGTAGGTCCGAAGATGGCGATAACCCTACCGGCGTCCACCATGAACACGCCCCCTCAAGCTCGTAGAGGTGGCCCCGATGACATCAACGTCTATCAGCTCACCGGGGGAGAAGTCCCCGGGGAAGTTGACGACCTTGAAGCCCCTGGTCCGGCCCATGCACTCAGACGCATCGTTGCGGCTGGGGCCGGCCACCATGACCTCCAGCACCTGGCCCACCAATTCTTCATTCCTCAGTCGCGCCTGTCGTTGCACGGCGGCGACCAATCTCTGCATCCTCCCCTCTGCTGCCAGGCTGTCCACTCTACCCGGAAGTGAGGCCGCCCGCGTACCCTCACGAGGAGAGTAGACGAAGGTGAATGCGGAGTCGAAACCACACTCCTCCACCAGGGTCAATGTCTCCTGGAACTCCGCCTCAGTCTCACCCGGGAAGCCTACGATGATGTCTGTCGTCAATGTAAGGCGAGGCGCCGCCGCCCGCAGATCGCTGACAAGCCTCAAGTAGTCAGCCCGACCATATCCGCGACCCATGTCCGCCAGAATTCTGTCGCTGCCCGACTGTACGGGAAGGTGCAGGTGCCCGCAGACTTCTGGGATTTCGACCAGGGCCTTGATCAGATCCGGTGAAAGATCTTTGGGGTGTGAGGTCATGAAGCGTACGCGATCCAGGCCCGGAACCTCAGACACCATGGCCAAGAGGCGAGCAAAGTCCTCACTACCCCCGAAGTCGGCTTCCTTACCGTAGGCGTTCACGTTCTGGCCCAGGAGAGTCACCTCGCGCACCCCGGTAGCGACCAGTTCCTCCACCTCCGCCACGATGTCCGCCGCAAGACGAGAGGCTTCCGGCCCCCGGACATAAGGGACAATGCAGTAGGCACAGAAGTTGGTACAGCCAGTCATCACCTGCACCCAGGCGTGGGGCCCTTCCCGCGCTGCTCGGGGCAGGTCGGCGCTCCAGCCCTTGGCCCGCATACGGAAGGACCCGGCCTGAGCATCTTGCTCCAGGCGAGTCATCAGAAGTCCCGGCAGCTCCTCCAGGCTCTGAGGGCCCACCAGAACGTCCACGTAGGGATGCTCCCGAAAGAAAGACTGCTGACGGCTCTGGGCGAGACAGCCCGCGACCACTATGAGACGGGCGGGATCCTCGTCCTTCAAACGCTTGGCTTCCCCCAAGTGACCCAGCAGCCGAGTGTCCGCCTTCTCCCGGATAGAGCAGGTATTGTATGCGAGCAGACCGGCTTCATCCGGGGTCCCTACCGGTTCCATCCCCATGCCCTCCAGCAGGCCGGCTATCCTCTCCGAGTCATGCTCATTCATCTGACACCCGAAGGTACGCAGGTAGAAGGTGTCAGCAGGTATAGAAATCACCAGATAACCGCCCTCTGAGTCACCGGCACACGCAACCTACTTGGCGTAGTCTACTGACCTGCACTCCCGGACAACCGTCACCTTGATCTGCCCCGGGTACTCAAGTTCCTGCTCAATCTCCTTGGCAATCTCCCTGCAGAGCAGAGTGGCATCATCGTCGCCGATCTCGTCTGGCTTGACCATCACCCTGATCTCTCTGCCGGCCTGAATAGCGTAGCTCTTCTCCACACCCTTCTTGGCGTCCGCAATCTTCTCCAGACTTTCCAGACGTTGGATATAGTTCTCCAGCGTCTCCCGCCTGGCGCCGGGCCGCGCCCCAGAGACCGCATCCGCGGCAGCCACAAGCACGGCCTCTACCGTCTGCGGCTCCACATCATTGTGGTGAGACTCAACAACGTGTACCAGTGCATCGGACTCATCGTAGCGCCGGGCTAGGTTTGCACCTATGACCGCGTGCGAGCCTTCCACCTCGTGATCCACGGCTTTGCCCAGGTCGTGCAGGAGTCCCGCCCTCTTGGCCAGTCTGGCATCTGCGCCCAGCTCCGTAGCCATGATGCCGGCCAGGTGCGCCACCTCAAGGGAATGTAGCAGAACATTCTGGCCGTAGCTGGTCCTGTACTTCAGACGCCCCAGAATCTTCACGAGTTCCGGGGCAAGGCCGTAGATATTCGCGTCAAAGGTAGCCTGCTCGCCAGATTCCTGGATGGCCTGTTCAACCTCCACACTGGCCTTGGAATACATCTCCTCGATCTTGGCGGGGTGAATGCGGCCATCAGTGACCAGTTTGGTCAAGGCAATGCGAGCGATCTCCCTCCGCACTGAGTCAAAACCTGACAGGACAACGGCCTCTGGCGTGTCGTCGATAATGAAATCGATGCCGGTGAGATTCTCAAGAGTTCGGATATTCCGCCCTTCGCGACCGATTATCCGACCCTTCATGTCGTCAGAAGGCAGCTGCACTACCGAGACAGTGGTGTCCGCCACGTGGCTGGCAGCCGTTCTCTGGATGGACAAGGACAGGACATTGCGAGCACGCCTCTCCCCCTCTCGCTTGGCCTCACCCTCCACAGCACGCACCATTTTGGCCATATCATGCCGCGTCTCTTCCTCTGCATGCTTCAGAAGGACTTCCCGTGCCTCCGACCGGCTGAGGCCGGACAACTCTTCAAGCACCCTCTCCTGCTTGGCCTTGGCCTCCTCCGCTTCATCCAAGACGGCCCGGTAGTGCTCCTCCTTATCGCTAACTGACTGTTCTCTCTGGGAGACGGCCGCTTCCTTCTGATCCAGGGTCTCTTCCTTCTGAACCAGCCTCTTCTCAAGCTGTAGCACCTCCTGCCGGCGCTCTTTGAGCTCATTCTCCGTTTCCGTACGAAGCTTGTGAAGGTCATCCTTGACCTCTACTCGAGCTTCTTTCTTGATTGATTCCGCCTGCCGGGTAGCATCCTCCAAGATCTTGTTCGCTTCCTGCTCTGCGGAAGCTATCTTGGCTTCGCCAAAATACTTCCGCAACAGGTAACCAACGACCAAGCTCAAGAGGCTGACGATCCCGGCCACTACGATCGTCAAACCGTCCATGTGGCCACCACTCCAAATCTCTCCATGCGAACATGGGGTTACGTCTCCAGTGAACCTGCGTCCAGACACTCGGTGAAAGCACTAAAAAAGCCGAGCATCTACCCGGCCGTTCAACGAACTGCGTATAGTCCGAACCAAATATGAGTGGCGGCAACCAATCCGCTCCAGCAGTGCGGAAACCGCCTGTTATCCCTACTATTCAGTCCCTATCTGTCTCCAAACTGAACGGTGGAAACACTTACACCTACTCAATCTATGGCTACGAACAAGATATGCGCAACGTTGCCGACCATTCATCACAATCAACTTGAAGTTTACCTTCACGCCGTGGAGAGTGTCAAGACACCCCTTGTTATGCCGAATTCTCCGACCCCGGGCCATTCTCTCCTGCAACCCGGCGCAACACGGAATTAACCAAGTCCCAGTCATGCCCCCTGCGAGCCAAGAATCCGGCGACTTTGTTGCGCCCTTTTTCAGGATCTCTTTCCAAGTCTCTGCGATAACGACGCTGCACCAGGTTCACAAGCCGGTCCTCTACCCCTTCTTCTCCGCCGGCCACATTGACGAATACCTCTGCCTGATAGCCTTCACCTACAATCTCACCCACTATGCTCCGCGCTACCCCCTTGCGCAGCAACTCCGCGCGGATCCTATGCGGCCCCCACCCCGCCCGGACCTTCTCACCAGCCAAGGTTGCCGCAAAACGCCTGTCATCCAGGTACCCTAATTCCTCCAACCATTCCACCGCATCCTGGACATCCTCCTCCACCTCACCCGCTCTCAGCAGGCGCTCCTTGACCTCCTTGCAGGACCTGTCCCGGGCTTCCAGAAAACGGATGGCTCTGTCTCTGGCCGAGGAGTCTTTTCTTCTTGGTCCCGTCAATTCCGCCCACCCATTTTCCGGCCTGACTCCGCATCTTTGGCAGGCCTCTGCAACGCCTCTGCAACAGCGAAGACTACTGCGTCTTACTCTTACTTCCTGTCTTGCTCTTCTTCTTCTCCGTTTCCTTGGTATCCGCTTCCCCGCCGGCAGAATTACCGTTCTTTGCCTTCTCCTCAGACGACCTCTCCGGATCTACTATAGCGATCACCTTCCCCTTGATCTCCTCAAGAGTCTCCGGGTTGTCCCGCAGAAACTGCTTGGCGTTCTCACGACCCTGGCCGAGACGCTCCTCCTCATAGGAGAACCACGCCCCACTCTTGTCCACAACCTCGTGCTCCACGGCCAGATCAAGGATCTCTCCCTCGCTAGAGATGCCCGTACCATACATTATGTCGAACTCAGCTTGCTTGAAGGGAGGTGCCACCTTGTTCTTGACCACACGGACGCGGACACGGTTGCCAACGGCGTCCGTCCCCTCCTTTAGCGTCTCTATCCGGCGGATGTCCAACCGAACGGAGCAGTAGAACTTGAGAGCCCTGCCTCCCGGAGTCACCTCTGGATTACCAAACATGACTCCAACTTTCTCACGTAGCTGATTGATGAATATGGCTGAAGTGTGAGTCTTGTGAATGGTACCGGATAACTTGCGGAGAGCCTGACTCATCAGCCTAGCCTGAAGGCCCACATGAGAGTCACCCATCTCTCCTTCAATCTCAGCCCGAGGCGTCAATGCTGCTACTGAATCCACGACGACCACATCCAAGGCCCCACTGCGGATGAGCAGTTCAACAATCTCCAACGCCTGCTCCCCATTATCTGGCTGGGCCAGCAGAAGATCATCCACATTCACCCCAATCTTGCGGGCATAGATGGGGTCCATGGCGTGCTCCGCATCCACGAACGCCGCCTTGCCACCATTCTTCTGTGCTTCCGCCACAACGTGGAACGCCAAGGTGGTCTTCCCGCTTGACTCCGGGCCGAAGATCTCCACCACCCTGCCCCGCGGTATTCCGCCCACCCCAAGTGCAAGATCCAAACCCAGCGAACCGGTCGAAATAGATGAGACCTGCACACCTGCAGTGTCGTCACCCAAACGCATGATGGCACCCTTGCCATATTGACGCTCAATCTGACTGAGGGCCATCTCCAGAGCCTTATCCTTCTCCACTGCTCCTCCAATCTCGTATTGCCTAGACTACTCCGACCCGGCCGCAGCCAAGTCAACTGTCATCAGTTCTGTATGCTCAGCGCCTCCAAATGTGAGGTCACTACGGTAGAGACATAGAGACCTTACAGGAAAAAGCATCGGTTCACCCTCCAACTTACGTCCTATGGGACCGGTCTTCTTGAGGCGGGCGATCGTGAGATGTGGATGGTACCTCCGGTCCGCCTCCACATGCACACCACGGAGCTTCAGTCCTACCACCGCCTTCTCGTGGAGATTGAGGAGCGTATCCGCCTGGTCCTCCAGGCTGAGGGCGACCACCCGTGGCCGAGCCGGTTTGGGGAAGAACAGCATACTCTGTCCCATCATTACCTCTCCACCCGGCTCCTGCCCCAGCTCTTTAGCCACCTCTTCTACCGATTCCTGCTCTGATAACTCCACCTCCCCCACAAATGCCACGGTAACGTGGAGCTGGTCTTTGGCCAACAGCCTCACGCCCTGGATGTCCGCCAGTTGGGCTTGCGCCCGCCGCACCGTTGGTAACAGCGCCTTTGGCAGTGGCACCGCCAGAAAAAGCCGCTCACGAGCCAACGCAATCGAGCCACCTCCGCGCGGGGGCCGCCGCATCAGTCCGTCGCTCGCTCCTGGGGGGAGTAGAGCCGATCACGAGCCTTCATGAAGTAGTCCACCCCACTCACCACCGTCAGTACGACTGCAATCCAAAGCAGGCTCGTTGTCAACCGACCCGGATCCAAGATCACCGCGACTATGGCCACCATCTGGCTGGCTGTCTTTGCCTTTCCCCACTTGCTCGCCGGGATGATCACGTTCTCGGCGGCAGCTACCATGCGCAGACCGGACACAGCGAACTCTCTAGCTATTATCACCATAGCAACCCATGCGGACACGTTGCCGAGGTCCACCAAGGCGACCAGCGCCGCCGAGATCAGGAGCTTGTCGGCCAAGGGATCCAGAAACGTTCCCAGCACCGTAGTCTGGCTTCTGCGACGGGCGAAATAGCCGTCCAGCGAATCGGTTGCCGCAGCGATGGTGAAGGTGACAACTGCGAGCACATCCCCGCCTGGCAACGTCCCCAATAGAAAGGTCATGAAGACAGGAATGAGTAATATTCTGAAGGCCGTTATGGAGTTAGGAAGATTCAGCAACATCACACTCGGCCACCAAGTCGAAACCCGCGACTTCCGTCACGGTAGCAGATAGGATATCTCCCACTCCGACGCCCGAAGGTAGATCTCCTTCCAGAAATGTGACGCCATCCACCTCCGGAGCCTGGCGATACGTGCGCCCCACTGCGCTTACGCCTTCCGGCCTGACTCCCTCGTTCTCCAGGTCATCCCACTTATCCAGCATGACTTGTACGCGTTCCCCCAGCAGGCGGCGGTTGCGAGCTTCCGCAACCGATAGCAGTATAGCACTCAGCCTGTTCAGTCTCCGCCTCACCACAGACTCGCTCACCGGGAACGAGAACCCTGACGCAGCGGTACCCTCTTCCGGACTGTAGGCGAAAGCGCCAGCGTGATCGAATTCCGCGCGCTCCACCAGTTCCACCAGCTCCTCAGACTCCTCTTCAGTCTCGCCGGGGAAACCCACTATGAAGGTGGACCGCAGTGAGACATCTGGCATCTCCTGCCTGGCACCATCCAGCAGCTGCAAGTAGCGCGAACCGTCACCTGAACGCTTCATGTCACTGAGTACCCGCCTGCTGGCGTGCTGCAGGGGCACGTCCAGGTACCGGCAGACCCGAGGATGATGCGCTACCAACTCTATCAAGTCCCGATCCAGGGTCTCAGGATGCAGGTACATCAACCTGATCCACTCGACTCTACGATCTTGGGTGAGAACGTCCACCAAATCCGCCAGTCCCAACTTCCCGTCCCGCCAAAGCGACGTATCCTGTCCCACAAGTACCAGCTCACGGGCACCCGCGTCCACCGCAGATTCCGCCTGGCCCACGATATCTCTCAGTTCCGCTTGATGATAGGGACCCTTGATATTCGGAATCGCGCAGAAGCTGCACCTGTGGTTGCATCCATCCGATATCTTCACGTATGCAAAGCTGCTGCCCGAGGCTGCCAGGAGACTCGATGGCTCAGTGTCTACCGGATGGCATCCAGACGCCACATGCTCAGCCACCTCGTCCTCCGAATATACCCCAAACCATCCTTCCACTTCCGGAAGGCTCTCTTTCAGCTCCTCACGGTACCTCTGCACCAGACAGCCTATTACCACCAGATCGGCCTCCGGATGAGACGCGGATGCCTCCAGAATCGCCGCGATGGACTCCTCCTTGGCGTCTGCAATGAACCCACAGGTATTGATGATGATGTGAGTCGCGACGGACGGATCGTCCACCAAGCCGACTCCCCGATCGAGTAGGGCACGTTCAAGGGACCGGGTGTCCGCCTCGTTCTTGGGGCAGCCGAGTGTGTATATATTCGCTACGGAATGTGAGGATGGCACTCGGAGGGGTCCTACTCCAGGTGAACTGCACCTTCCGGTCCTACCCGGAAATAGCCGTAAGGCTCATCAATCTCCACCGCAACACCGTCTAATTGGATCTCCACCGCGGAGGGATTTCCAATAGCCAGCCAGTACTGCGAAGACACACTGTACGAAACACGGTCACCGTCTTCCAAAGCCCCAGCGAAAAGGGGTCTTCCCGCCCGGGAATCCTGACGGATGGTGAGCCAACACCGACTCTCCACGGCCGTGATAGTCAGGACTGCGGCCCCTTCAACAGGCTCCGCGCCTCCAGTGTCCTGCGAGACCATCTCCACAGGACCTCCGCTGCTGCCGGCCACCGCACCCGAGCTCTCATCCGCCGGAACCACAGAATACACCGCGGTACTGGTAGTCATCTGTGATGACCCGCCGCCAGAATCCTCCTCCAGCACAGTAGTTAGAGTCGTCTCACTGGCTCCGAACAGGGAGATATCCGGCACCCCCGCAAGGGCAATCCAGATCAATATCGCCAGTACTGCAACCCCCGCAATGGCCAGGATGAGCCAAAGAGGATTCAGACGATCACCCGGCCCGTTTCGGCCACCAAACTCACCCACTTTCACGTGGGTAGATGACTGAGATCTCCCAGCCACTGATGTTGGCCCTCCCTCCGATCCGTACTCTTCCTGATACTGCTGCAGAAGGGCATTTGCGTCCAGATCAAGGTACTCAGCGTACGTGCGAAGGAATGCCTTCACATAGGTGGCGCCAGGTATCGCTCCAAAATCCTCATCTTCAAGGGCTTGGATATACTTGGCCCGGATCTTGGTGACTTTCTCAACCTCCTTGATGCCAACCTTCTCCCGGCCCCGTGCGCTACGCAATGTCTCGCCGATCTCGTACATAGTCTACCCGCTCCAACTCTGGATCAAGGGTCTCAATTCCTCCGCGAGAATGACGCCATCCTCATCCGGGTCGCCAGACAAATCTAGAACCAGGGAGAACTTCCTCTCCCCAACAGATGAACGTTCATATAGTGGATCATAGTAGGTAACAAGAAGTTTCTCTACTACAGCCTTGAATCTACC
>Ga0209587_1001627_pt1 | contig 10443 bp, 13 predicted proteins | sample NGEPerD_2_FD_184512 | JGI IMG/M metagenome (GOLD analysis project Ga0209587, IMG submission 184512) | Arctic peat soil microbial communities from the Barrow Environmental Observatory site, Barrow, Alaska, USA - NGEE PermafrostL1-D... | ecosystem: Environmental > Terrestrial > Soil > Wetlands >... | reverse complement strand
ATCGATCGTGCTGCTCTCGCTCGGCCTCTACCTCCAGTTCAAGAACCGCGACTGGCTGTGGTCCGGCCCACGCGCAACCTACGCTTGCCTCCGTGAACGGTGCTGTCGAAGCGATGACTCGCGCGACGGTGATCGCGGCGGACGAGTCGACGGGCGGCAAGTTCGCGATCACTGGGGTGATCGTCGTCTTGGCGTTCCTGATCGCGATCGTGCTCGGGCGACTGCTGTCCCATCGCGTCGACGACCGTTATCGCAACTACTACACGCGCAAGATCGTGCACTACGTCGTCCCGATTCTGGCGCTGATCGGCCTGGGGATTGTCTGGCGTCCGTTCGCCGGCCAGCTCGGCCTCCTCCTCGGGCTCGTCGCCGCTGGCTTGGTGGTGGCGCTGCAGGACGTCGTGGTGTCGCTTGCGGGATGGTTCAACATCCTCTCCGGTGGCATCTTCAAGGTCGGGGACCGCGTGCAGCTCGGTGGGGTGAACGGCGACGTGATCGACATCTCGCCCCAGCGAACCAAGCTCATGGAGATCGGCTCGAGCGTCGGGGACGAGTCCTGGGTAAGAGGTCGCCTGTACACGGGGCGGATCGTGGCGATCGCGAACCGCGCGACCTTCGAACAGCCTGTCTTCAACTACAGCACGTCGTTCGAGTTCCTCTGGGAGGAGGTCACGATCCCGATCGCGTACCGCGACGACTGGCGCGCGGCCGAGCGGATCATGGAGGAGGAGATCCTGCGGATCTCCGCGTCGGAGGAGGCCGAGGCGGCCATCGCCGGGATGGTCCACCGGTATCCGGTCGCGCGCACCGAGGTGGAGCCCCGGGTGTTCGTCCAGGCGACCGACAACTACCTCGAGCTCGCAGCCCGATTCGTGGTGGCGGTGCGCGCGGCGCGGGCGGCCCAGGACGAGTTCACGCGGCGGGTACTGGATCGCCTCCACGAGATTGGCATCACCCCGGCGTCGACGACCCAGGACGTCACGGTCCGCGGCGGCGAACCCGTCTCCCCGGCCGCACCGAACGACGACGGGCCGCCCGCCGGCCCGAGCCATCCCCCGGGTGCTCGAAGCTGATCGCGTCAAGTGACAGTGACGGGGCCACTGTTGCGTTGGCGCACAAGCGCGGTCGGCGATGAAGGTGCCCTGATGAGGCCTCGCCGCTCCCGCCAAGTCCCCGCGTTCCAAGCTCAGCGTTCGCGGGGTTCCGGTTCGCGTCCGAGAGCATCGTGCTCGCGGTGCGGTGGTATCTGCGGTACGGGCTCTCGTATCGCGACGTCGAGGAGCTCCTCGGTGAGCGTGGGATCGAGGTCGCCAGCGGTAGATCGGGTCCAGCACTTCACGCCGCACCTCGCGGACGCTGCCGGACCGTGCCGCCATACGGTCGGCGATGGTTGGTTCGTGGAGGAGACCTACGTGAAGGTCGCCGGCCGGTGGCGGTACGTCTACCGAGCCGTCGATCAATCCGGGCAGATCAGCGACGTCCACACCGCGCGCGTGGTCACGCGCTGATGCAGAACATCCGACGCGGCCACTTCGAGCTCGGCGTCGACGCGCGCGCTCATCGACGGATCGAAGCTGCGTTCACCGAACGAGCCACGATGATCTAACGGGCTCCCGGACAAAGCGTCGGCTCCACGCACCGCAATCCGACTCAACGCAACAGCGCCCCTTCCGCCTTCAGTCGTCCGAGGTGGGCTCGCCAGCGGTGAACTCAGTCATGGGGCTTCGGTACGCGGCATCCGGCACCCGCCTATCGTGGCGCCATGCAGCATCGAGCCGCCGCCGAGCAGGGCGACACCCGGTGGACTCGATTGCGGGAATCGCTGCGCACCGGCCTCTGGTTCGTACCGAGCGTGTTCATGGGCGCCGCCGCTGTTCTCTCGGTCGGCACCGTCACGATCGATCACCATCTGGGCGGTTCCAGTTCGTGGCTCTTGTTCGACGGTGGCCCGACCAGCGCCGAGCAGATCCTGGCCACGATCGCGGCATCGATGATCACCGTCACGGGGCTCGTGTTCACCATCACCATCGTGGTGTTGCAGTTGGCCTCCAACCAGTTCTCGCCGAGGGTGCTGCGCACGTTCCTTCGCGATCGAGGGAGCCAGATCCCTTTTGGGGTGTTCACCGCGACGTTCGTCTACTCGCTGTTCGTGCTGGTCCGGGTCCGCACTGGTGTCGTGGGATCGGTGTTCGTGCCTCGGGTCTCGGTCTCGGTCGCCTTCGCGTTGATCGTGGCGAGCATGTTGGCGCTCGTCTATTTCGTGAATCACGTGGCCCAGTCGATTCGGGTGGTGAACATCATCGAGTCCGTGGCCGCCGAGACCCGCGAAGCGATCGATGCGGTCTTTCCGGCGATCCCGTGGGAGACGCCGGCGGAGTGCGAGCGGCCGACGTTGGGTGCTCCGACCCAGACGATTTGCCTCGATCGGCCGGGCGGTGTGATCAACGGGCTCAACACCAAGGGACTGGTCACGCTCGCGCAAAGCCACCGTTGTGTGATCCAGATGGTGCCGGCGATGGGCGAGTTCGTGCCGGAGCACGCCCGGGTGTTCGAGGTCTTCGATGCCACATCAACCCTTGATCCCAGGCAGGTTCTGGCCCATGTCGACATTGGTCACGAGCGCACCATGCGCCAGGACCCTGCGTACGGCTTCCGGCTGCTCGCCGACATCGCCGAGAAGGCCCTGTCGCCTGCCATCAACGACCCCACGACAGCCGTTCAGGCGATCGACCGCCTCCAGGACCTCCTCGGTCGAGTCGCCCGGCGTCCCCAGCCTTTTCCGGCCGCTACCACGACGACCGCGGAGATCTCCGGCTCGTCCGCCCGATCGTCGCGTGGGACGCGCTGGTGACCTTGGCGTTCGAGGAGATCCGTGAGTACGGCCATTCGTCGATGCAGGTGCACCGGCGGCTCCGCGCCGCCATCGAACAACTACTCGAGGTCGTCCCCGCCGAGCGCTGGCCGCCCCTCTTGCGCCAACGCCACCTGCTTGAGTTGAGCGAGCCCCGCGACTTCCCCGACACAGAGGAACTGGCGCTCGCCGCCGAATCCGACGAATCCGGCATCGGCACCGTCGAAGAGGAGCGGAACCCCGCCTAAGACTGCGCGGAGTCGGGGGCACGACGGTCTGCCGCCCTGCAGGGGTGTAGGTGCCGAAAACTCGTCTGGCCCGCTGACCTGCGGGTGTACCCGAGCTCCGCCCACGACACGACCGATCTCAGGAACTGCGCGATCCGCCCGAATCGTCTTCGTGGTCACGCCGCGAAGCACTCGTCCGGCGACGACGAACCGTCGATCAACGCAACGCTGCAACCAGCGGCGATGTATTTCAGGCACCCACAGGCTCACCGTGGGAGAACCCCTGGGTCGAGAGCTTCAACGGCCGTGCGCGCGACGAGCTGCTCAACATCGAGGAGTTCGGCTCGCTCCTCGAAGCGCAGGTCGTTGTCGAAGCATGGCGGATCGAGTACAACACCTACCGGCCCCACGGCGCACTCGGCGGGCTCACCCCCACCGAGACCCGCGCCGCATGGATCACCGAACGCCAACCAGCACTCTCATGACAACTGGACCACCAAACGGGGTCCCCTCACACCGCGGCCTTCTCGACGAACTCGGGGTAGAAGTCGTCGACGCCGAAGCCGGCCTGCGGCGCGTGCAGCGCCGAATCGAGCAGCTCGATCCGGGAGGCGCGGATCAGTGTTGCGGCGTCGAGTTCCGTCACCGCCTCGGCGATCAAGAGCGCCTCCGCCAGACTCAGGTATCTCACTCCGCCAGGCGATCCAGGATCTCCCGGTCACGCTCAGTCAGCTCGCGGAGCCTGGCCATGAACTCGTCGTCGGCTCGCACCCGCTCGATCTCGGCAGTGAGCGCATCGATCACCAAAGCGTTCACGCTCGTACCGCGAGCTCGAGCCACCGCCTCGGCCGTCTCAGCCAGCTCTTCGGACAAGCGGATGGTTGTCGTCTTCCGCGTCATGACATCATGCTATCACGCGGTCAGTGACGAAGTCAGGAAGGTGGCCCGGCCAGGGCTCTGTTGCATTGGCGCGTCGTCGCGGTCGGCGGTGAGGGTCGCGGGATGAGACTTCGTCGTTCCCGTCCTGTACCCGTGATCCAGCGTTCGGCGTTCAAGGGATTTCGGTTCCCGCCCGAGATCATCGTCGTCGCCGTGCGGTGGTATCTGCGGTATGGGCTGTCCTCTCGCGATGTGGAAGAGCTCCTCGGTGAGCGTGGGATCGACGTCGACCACGTCACGATCTACCGGTGGGTGCGGCGCTTCACACCACTCCTCGCGGACGCGGCCGGACCATGCCGGCACCTGGTCGGTGACCGTTGGTACGTCGACGAGACCTACGTCAAAGTCGCCGGCAAATGGCGCTACGTCTACCGGGCCGTCGATCAGAACGGCCAGATCATCGACCTACTCGTCTCGACCCGACGCGATCTCCGGGCCGCACGCCGCTTCTTCGCGACGGCACTGCGCGCCCATGGTCAGCCGGTCGAAGTGGTGACCGACCGGGCGGCGGCGTTGCGGACTGCGATCGAAGGCCTCATCCCGGCCGCGTTTCACAACACTGACCAGTATGCGAACAACCGCGTCGAGTGCGACCACGGTCGACGCAAAGCACGGCTCCGACCGATGCTCGGACTCAGACGCGACCATTCGGCACGCGTGATCATTCGCGGCCACGCGCTCATGCAGAACCTCCGCCGCGGCAACTACGAACTCGGCGTCGACGCGCGCCACCATCGCCGCATCGAGACCGCGTTCACCGAACTCGCCCGCACCATCTGAGCCCGGAACCAGACAGGAATTCGGTTCACCGCGGCCCGGGCGGGATCAACGCAACAGAGCCTCCCACCGAGCGACGGCCGCGTGTCCCCGAACGCGCGTCCCCGAACGGCGCTGTCGGGGTGCCCCGGATCGCCGGGACTGGGCTGTCCCGAAAGCTGATTGTCGGGTGTCCGTTCACGGACCGGCAGACAGGCTCGTCGCTGTGCTCTTGGGACTTCTGGCACTGCCAACGGCAGCCAACAAGGTCGAGTCTGGGAGCGTACGCGGTTCGGAGGTGGTGATGTTGGAGCGGTTGATCGGCATGGGTGCTGAGGAATCCGCGGTACTGGAGGCGGTCGAACGTTTCGCGCTCGAGGTGCTCCGTCCGGTGGGCCGCGAGCTCGACGCTCTTGGCGACCCGGCGCAGGTCGTCGAGCCGGGATCGATGCTGTGGGGAGTGTTCGACCATTACCGCGATTTCGGCGTCGACGCGGCCGATCTTGCCGATGGCGGGCTAGCTCCCGAGCGCGAGGCGCTACTGCGGGCAGTGGTGAACGAGTTGCTGGGTTGGGGCGACGCGGGCCTGGCGATCAGCCTTGAGGTCTCGATGTTCCCTCGCTTTCTGGCCCGCTTGTCGGAAAACGCGGCGCTGATCGAGCGTTTCGATCGACCTGACGTGGTCGGTTGCTGGGCGATCACCGAGCCGGATCACGGCAGTGATGTCCTCTTGTATGGCAGTCACCTGCAGGACATGCCGGGACGCCCGAACTGTGTCGCACGCCGCGATGGCGATCAGTGGGTGATCCGCGGCCAGAAGGCGGCGTGGGTCTCGAATGGCACCATCGCGACGGCCGCCGCGCTGTTCTGCCAAGTCGACCTGGGTGCCGGCTCCGCGGGGATGGGCGGATTCCTCGTGCCGCTCGACGATCCTGCGGTCATCCGCGGGAAGCCGCTCGACAAGCTCGGCCAACGCGCGCTCAATCAGGGAGAGTTGTTCTTCGACGACGTACGCGTCCCGTTCGAGTACTTGATCGCTCCGCCCGAGGCGAGCACTGTCAGCGCCGACTTGGTTCTCGCCGCTGCCAACGCCTCGATGGGGTCGACGTTCACGGGCGTGGCCCGCGCCGCGTATGAGCTCGCGTTCGACTACGCACACGAACGTATCCAGGGTGGCGCACCGATCATCCGTCATCAGAACGTGCAAGCGACACTGTTCTCGATGTTCCGCCGCGTCCAGGCTGCACAGGCATTGAGCCGTCACGTCATGGTCCGAAACGCGACCGTCGGACCATCGGTCGAGCTCGCCATCGCGTCGAAAGTGACCGCGACGCAGACCGCGTTCGATGTCGCGAGCGACGCGCTCGGAATATTTGGCGGTAATGGTCTCAGCCGCGAGTACCCGATCGAGAAAGTGCTGCGTGACGCTCGCGCCTCCATGATCGAAGACGGCAGTAACGACGTGCTCGGACTGCTCGCAATGCAGCGGATCGTGACGAAGGGAGACCCCCATGGCTGACGACCTCACCTACACGTGGCAGAACGCCCGAGTGCTCTGGGCCGACATCGCGATCGATCCCGGCCCAGCGGGCGAGATCCTGCCGCCCGGGCTGATCCTCGCGGACCCGCCGACCGCGACGGTGTTCGTCGCCGACTATCCGTTCACGACTTTCGGGTCCGTGTACCGCGAAGCTGCGGTGTTGCTCCACGGCATCGACGATCAGGGCCCGTATGTCCATTGCCCGTGGATGGTTGTCGACGACGACACCGCACTGATCCTCGGACGCGAGATGCTCGGCTTCCCGAAGAAGATGGCAGACATCACTCTCGACGTCGACGGCGACCACGTGGTCGGCACCGTCGCCCGTAAAGGGGTCGAACTCATCCGAGTGGAGGGCACCGTCGACGTCGGGGAAGACATGCCTCCGGCACTGTTCGATCGCCGATTCGTAAACCTATTCGGGTCGATCGTCAACGGCATGTCCCTCATCGAGCTCGCACCCGCGGGTGAACGCTTCCACGAGTGCCGCCGCGGTGACGGCAAGGTCCTGTTAGGAACGAGCGACCGCGACGCGCTCGGCGCTCTGGCCCCCGCCACGCAAGCCACCGTCCGACTCGCATCCCTCGACTTCGCCAGCAGCGGCCACGACACGAAACCTCGCGTCGTAAGCACCGTCACTGACGACACCTGGGCCTCCGCCCGCTTCTTCGCCCGACTCATGTAACCCGAGTAGCGAAGTGGCACTGATGCAGGTGGCGATGTTGCGAGATCGCCAGGTCGTGTCGTGAGCACGGTCGGGGTCACCTTCGCCGGACTCGGCCATGCGATCGCGCCGCTCGGGGTCGGCACCTGGGCTTGGGGTGACCGTGCCACCTGGGGCATGGGCGGCTACGACTCCACGCTGACCGAGGCGACCATCGCCGAGGCGTGGGAGGCGTCGCTCGACGCAGGCGTCGCTCTCTTCGACACGGCCGAGGTCTACGGGAAGGGAGAGAGCGAGCGCATCATCGGCCGGCTCCTCGCCGCCGATCCGACCCGGCGCGCGTCGGTCGTGCTCGCCACCAAGTTCATGCCCGCGCCGTGGAAGCTCGACGTGCGCCGGGCCCTGCGCGAGGCGCTCATGGGCTCGCTGGAGCGGCTCGGAGTCGACCACGTCGACCTTTACCAGATCCATGGTCCGGTCAGTCTGCGTTCGCACCAGACGCTGGCCGACGCGCTCGCCGCGGTGGCCGCCGAGGGACTCACCCACACCGTCGGGGTGTCGAACTACTCGGAGGCCGAGATGGCGTCGATGCATGGTGCGCTCGCGGTCCGCGGGATACCGCTGGCGTCCAACCAGGTCGAGTACTCGCTGCTGCGCCGCCGTCCCGAGACCAGCGGGCTGCTCGACGCGTGCCGTCGTCTCGGAGTCGTGCTCCTCGCCTACTCCCCGATCGGGCAGGGACGCCTCACCGGCAAGTACTCGGCCGCGCATCCCCCGCCCGGTCGCCGCAGCTTCTCCGCCCACCCGATGGAAGCCGTCGACCGGGTGGTCGACGAGCTGCGTCGCATCGGCGAGGCCCATGACGGCCGAACACCCAGCCAGGTCGCGCTGCGCTGGCTCATCGAGAAGGGCACAGTGCCGATCCCCGGCGCCAAGAACGGCGCACAAGCACGCGAGAACGCCGGGGCGCTGAACTGGAACCTGAGCACCGACGAACTCGCCACGCTCGACCGAGCCGCCCTCGGCGGGAAGCGCTCGCTGCAGAACCGCTTCTGGCAGCACGGCTGAGCCTGTGGGTGCCGGAACGCGTTCGGGAACGCGATGGTCACCGGTGAGGGCAAGGGCGCCGTTCACGGCTACTGAACCGAAGGGAGGAAGCCATGGATGAGCGCGACGGATCGTCGATCTACTGGCTGGAGACTTCGGCGCGCGCGCCGGCCCCTCCGGTAGCGGGCAGGCACACGTTCGACGTGGTTGTCATCGGCGCGGGTTTCACCGGCCTCTGGACCGCGTACCACCTCCTCGAGGCTGATGCGTCACTGCGGGTCGCGCTCGTCGAGCGCGAGGTCGTTGGCTACGGGGCGAGCGGAAGGAATGGCGGCTTCGCGATGACGTTGCTCGACATGAGCCTCGCCCATCTGCGCCGGAACCACGGTGACGACGCGGCGAAGGCCGCGCACGACGCGGTGGCGACGTCGGTCGAGGAGATCAGTGCAACCGTTGCGGCGCGAGGCATCGACTGCGAGTGGCGCCACGGCGGGCTCATGGTGGTCGCGACCAACCCGGGCCAGCAGCAGCGCGTCGACGCCGACCTCGCCGCGGCGGAGGCACTCGACCTCGCGGGTTTCACCCGGCTGTCAGCCAAGGAGGCGCAGGCCGAGGTGCACTCCCCCACCTATCTGGGTGCGCTGCGCGAGGAGCACTGCGGCGTGCTGCACCCGGCCAAGCTCGCCCACGGCCTCGCACGCGTCGTCGAGGGCATGGGCGCGACGATCTTCGAGAACACCGACGTCACGTCGATCGACGACGCCGACGGGCGAGTCCGCGTCGCCACTCCGGGCGGCAGGGTGCTCGCCGACCAGGTCGTTCTCGCCACCAACGCCTTCGCCGCGCACACGCCCTGGTTCCGTAGGAAGGTCGTACCCCTGTACACCTACGTCGGGCTCACCGAGCCCCTCACCGATGCGCAGTGGGACGAGGTCGGGTGGTCGAGTCACTGCGGCATCGAGGACAAGCGGAATTTCGTCCATTACTACCGGCGCACCATCGACGGACGAATTCTCTGGGGCGGCAGCGACGGCGTGATCCACTACGGCAGCCGCATCGAGCCTCGCTACGACAGCGACGAGAAGATCCGCCGTCGACTGCGGCGCACGTTCGAGTGGACCTTCCCGCAGCTTGCGCACGTCCCGTTCAGCCACCACTGGGGTGGACCGGTCGGGATCACCATCACGTTCGTGCCGCTCTTCGGCACCCTCATCGACGGCCGGCTCCACTACGGGCTCGGGTACAACGGTCACGGCGTCGCGCCCAGCCACACCGGCGGCAAGATCCTGCGCGACCGGGTGCTCGGGCAGGACACCGCCCTCACGCGCCTGTGCTTCGTGGACACGACGGAGCCGACGTTCCCGCCCGAGCCACTGCAATGGGTCGGTGCCGAGCTCACGCGCCGGTCACTGATCCGCCAGGACACGCGCCTCGACAACGGCGCGCAGGAGGGCGACATGGATCCGCTCCTGCTGCGCCTCATGAAACGGTTCGGCTGAGCCCAGTGGGCTCTGATGTGTTGAGTCGGACTCCTCGCTGGCTCAGGGATGATCGTGGGAGCTGGTGGGGCAAGGCCGCAGGTCAGCGGTCCGGACGAGTTTTCAGCACCCACACGCTTCGGCCTCGCCGGCGAAGGCGCGGTCGTGCGCGTCGACGTCGACACCGGCGACGTGACGGTCGTCGCCGAGGGTCTCGGCTATCCGGTCTCGGTTCGCTTCGACGCGTCGGGTGAGTTGCTCGTGGCCCATCTGGATCCGCCGTCGATCCTGCGCCTCGTCGAGGCGACGGGCACCTTCGAGACCGTGTAGGTGCCGGAAATCCATCGCCGCTGGGTTTCGGGGAGTTTCGAGCTTCTCGATGGGTCGGTACGTTCTGTCGTCGATGCACCTCGCCACGACCTTCCGTCACCTGATCATCGGCCGTCTCCGATGGCTGCTCGCGACCGGCGACGAGCGCGACGCCGAGATCCTCGCGCTGAGACATCAAATCCTGGTGTTGCAACGCCAGATCAATCGACCCTGCTTCACCGACGCGGACCGGACCATCCTCGGCGTGTTGTCGACCGTGTTCGCGCGTGTACGCGCATCTCGTCGCCGACGCCCGACGAGTGACCGCTGGCTGAACCATGGTGGGTCCGGGAGGACACTCAGGAACGACTCTGTAGTCCAGCGTGGCCGGCTCGAATCCTGAACACCGGCGCTTCGGACAAGTCACTTCCCGGACCCGACAACAACGCTACGACCCCTTCCACGCCGATCGCCAGGGGCGCCGTTCGACGCGCCCGCGGGCACCCAAAAACAACCCCTTGACACAAAGAGGCTTCGAAAACTCGTCCGGACCTGTGACCTGCGGTTTTACGCGAGGGTCAGTCACGGCGCGATGGTTCTCCGAAACTACGCGATCCACCCGAATCGTCCTG
>Ga0209587_1001626_pt1 | contig 10444 bp, 9 predicted proteins | sample NGEPerD_2_FD_184512 | JGI IMG/M metagenome (GOLD analysis project Ga0209587, IMG submission 184512) | Arctic peat soil microbial communities from the Barrow Environmental Observatory site, Barrow, Alaska, USA - NGEE PermafrostL1-D... | ecosystem: Environmental > Terrestrial > Soil > Wetlands >... | reverse complement strand
GCTCCCGCCAGCCACCTGTGCTGGCGGGAGCCGGCTACACCAAGGTGCGCACCTGGTGGCAGATGAGCCGTCCGGTGACCTCGCAGGATGCCGACCTGGACCCTGACTCCCGGGAAGGCGTGGTCATCCGCCGCGTCGAACGTGAGGGCAGCGGCATGCCGAACGAGGACGACCTGCGCACAGTGCACGACATCCTCGAGACCTCGTTCGCCGACCACTTCAACTCTCACGAGGAGACGTTCGACGAGTTCGTCTTCCGGCTACGCGAGGACCCGGGTCACCGCTGGGACCACTGGTGGATCGCCGAGCTCGTGGAGGAGGGCCGCGATCGCGAACCCGCGGGGACTCTGGTGGGCACCGTCTCTGACGGAGGGACCGACGAGCACGGGCAGAGGCAGCCCGACGGCAGCTACGTGTCCTACATCGGCGTGCTGAAGTCAGCGCGCGGAAGAGGTGTCGCGAAGTCGTTGCTGAGCATGATCATCGTGGACGCGGCAGAAGGCGGCCGCGACCGGGTCGGGCTCGAGGTGGACGCCGACTCACCCACGGGGGCAGACGGGCTCTACCTGTCGATGGGGTGGGAGACCTCGTACGTCACGCAGTCCTGGCACCGCGACGTCCCGGTTCAGGACTGAACGAGTGAGCTCAGCGTAGGCTGTTGACGTCAAGATTGTCTCAGCAGAAGGGTTCACTAGTGGCGCAGAGGACGCGGGGCGTCCGGGCGGTCCTGTCCATTCCCCTTGTCTATGAGGTGTTCCAGCGGGCCGTGGGCTCGGCTCGAGTACGAAGTCAGCTGGTCGGGAAGTACGTCGCCCCACGGCCGGGCCTTCGTGTGCTCGACCTCGGCTGTGGACCGGGGGACCTGATCGAGTACCTGCCCGGCGTCGCCTACACCGGCATGGACCTGAGCGCCGCCTACATCGACTCCGCTCGGCGGCGCTTCGGGCAACGCGGCCGCTACCTGGTGGGGCGTCTTGGCGACATCGACTCCGCCGAGCTCGGCCAATTCGACGTCGTGATCGCCAAGAGCCTTCTCCACCACATCGACGAGGATGAGGCGCTGCACCTCTTCGAAACAGCCTCCCGGGTGCTAGCCGACGGGGGTCGACTCGTCACGCTGGACGCCGCGTACACCAAAGACATGTCCCGAGCGTCCCGGTTCGTCGTCAGCCGTGACCGCGGCCAGAGCGTGCTCACTCCCGAGGGGTACGAAGCGCTTGCGCGCCGCGCGTTTACCGACGTCGACGTCGCGGTGCACCACGACCTTCTGCGGATTCCGTACACCCACGTGTTCATGTCCTGCAGCAGGCCGCTCTCGCAGGCAGTAGCGGAGCGATGAGTTCATGACGCGGCGACCGAGCGACGCAAAGCCCTGTGCACCGCATTGGGAGTGAGTACGCCGACCAGCTGACCGTTCTCGGTCACTCCGACCACCCCGTCGTCGTACCTCATCATCATCGCCAACGCGTCCTCCAGCGACGCCGAGATGTCGATCGACTCCTCCACCCGATGTTCGTTCGACGGTTCCAGGTCGGCGGGGTCGATCACGGTGACCGAGAGCCGACGCAGACCGCGGCTGGCGCCCACGAACTCGGCCACGAACTCGTCGGCCGGCTCACCGAGGATCTTGGCGGGCTCGTCGAACTGCGCGAGCCGGCCGCCGGTCGCGAAGACCGCGACCTTGTCACCGAGCCGGATCGCCTCGTCAATGTCGTGGGTGACGAACAGGACCGTCTTGTCCAGGTCGCGAGAAATCCGGGCGAACTCGTCCTGCAGCCGCGCACGGACCACGGGATCCACCGCGCCGAACGGCTCATCCATCAGCAGCACGGGTGGGTCGGCGGCCAGGGCACGCGCCACGCCGACTCGTTGACGTTGGCCGCCGGAGAGCTGGTGCGGGTAGCGCTCGCCGTACTGGCCAGGGTCGAGGCCGACGAGCTCCATCAGGACGTCGGCGCGGGCGCGGGACTTCTGCTTGTCCCAGCCCAGGAGCGACGGCACGGTCGCCACATTCGTGCGGATCGACTGGTGCGGGAAAAGGCCCACCTGTTGGATGACGTAGCCAATCCGCCGTCGCAGTGCGACCGGGTCGCCGTTGGTGATGTCCTCGCCGTTGAGGGTGATCGTGCCGCTCGATGGTTCGATCAGACGGTTCACCATCTTCAGCGTCGTCGACTTGCCGCACCCGGACGGGCCGACCAGGCAGACAGTCCGTCCCCGCGGCACCTCGAGGTCGAGCTCGTGCACGGCGACCGTGCCGTCGGGGTAGGTCTTGCCCACGCCGACGAGCCGGATCATCGGTTCTTCGCTACCGTCCATACGTGATCCTTCGCCTTCTCACTCTGCAGTCGGCACCGACACCGCCGGGTGCCGAGACTAACTGCTTGGTCCGTAACGAGTGGATCTGCGGCGAGTATCTTCGCAGCCGGTCCTCACTCCTGTTCGAGGCGATCGCGGAGCATGTCTGGATCACGGTGCTCTCGGTGACCATCGGACTCCTGCTGGCCCTGCCCCTTGCTCTGCTGGCCCGCCGCTACCGAAGGCTGGAGTGGTTCGTGGTGGGCACGACGACCGCTCTGTACACGATTCCGTCGCTGGCGCTGTTCTCACTCCTGCTCCCGCTCACCGGTTTCACCGCCATCACCGTGGTCGTGGGGCTGGTGCTCTACTCCCTGACGATCCTGGTCCGCAACGTGCTCGAGGGGCTGCGGTCCGTGCCCGCTGACGTCCGCGAGTCCGCGGTTGGGATGGGCTACGGGAGCACCCGCCTGCTGTTCGGGGTCGAGCTTCCGCTGGCCCTGCCGTCGGTGCTGGCCGGGTTACGGATCGCGACGGTCTCGACCGTGGCCCTGACCACGGTCGGTGCGATCATCGACGTGGGGGGACTCGGCAACCTGCTGCTCGAAGCGGTGAACACCCAGTTCCGGCCCCAGGTTCTGGTCGCCAGCGTGCTCTGTGTGGCGCTGGCGGTCGCCTTCGACCTGCTGCTCGTTGCCCTGCAGAGGGTGCTCACACCCTGGACCAGGACGAGGACCGCGTCATGATCGGTGAGGTCGTGGCCTGGTTCCAGGACCCTGCCAACTGGCAGGGCGAGGAGGGTGTCTGGAATCGGCTGGTCGAGCACTCGCTGCTCACACTGACGGCGACCTTGGCGGCGGTCCTGATCGGCCTCCCGATCGCGGTCTGGCTGGGGCATATCGGCAAGGGTGGCGTGCTGGCAGTCAACATCTCCAACGTCGGTCGCGCGATCCCGACATTCGCGGTGCTGTTGCTGCTCTCGATCGGCCCCCTCGGTGCCGACTACCTCGGGCCGTATGGCCGCGCCGGCCTGGCCACGCTGGTCGCCCTGGTGCTCTTCGCGCTCCCGCCGATCATCACCAACGCCTACGTGGCGATCCGTGAGGTCGACCGGGACACCGTCGAGGCCGCGCAGGGGATGGGCATGAGAGGGGCGCAGTTGCTCAGGCGTGTCGAGCTGCCCCTCGCGCTGCCGTTGATCATCGCGGGGATTCGGCTGGCCGTGGTCCAGGTCTGGGCCACCGCGACGATCGCCGCGCTGGTCGCCGGGCCCGGGCTGGGCCGGATCATCACGCTCGGGTTCCGTCGCCAGGACCTGCCCGAAGTGATTGCCGGCGCACTCGTCGTTGCGGTGCTCGCGCTGGTTCTCGAAGCGCTGATGGTCGGACTCCAGCGCCTGTGTGATCCGGTTGCGCGCGCACGTCGTACGCATGGGCTCGACAGCGGCAAGGACCGCCCCGGTAGCATCGTCGGCGCGGGTGCCACGTCCTAGAATCGGCGCCCACCGGACACGCGCGATCTCAGTATCGCGGGACACAGAAGGCGGAGCGCTATGAGTCATTCCTCGCGAGCAAAAACCACACGTCTGCGACGGGCATTTGCCGCCGCGGCGGTCACGCCGCTGTTGGCCATCGCCGCATGCGGCGATGGCGGATCCGATGCGCTCGACAGCGGCTCCGGGGAGGGTGGAGAGGTCGTGATCGCTCACCAGCAGTACACCGAGATGGAGATCATGGCGGAGATGTACGCCGCCCTCCTGGAGGATGCCGGCTTCGACCCGACGCTACAGGGGGTCGAGACCCGCGACCTCTACATCGAGCCGCTCGGCAACGGTGAGGTGGACGTGGTCCCGGACTACGCCTCGTCCATGACCGAAACGCTCAACCGCGAGATCAACGGCGCGGAGGTAGACCCGGTCTCCTCCCCGGACGTGGACGAGACGATCACCCAGCTCGAGGAGTTCGGATCGGAGAAGGGGGTCACCCCTCTGGAGCCGGCGGAGGCGGAGAACGCCAACGCCTACGCGGTGACCAGCGAGTTCTCCGAGCAGAACGACGTGACCTCGCTGAGCGACCTGGGCGAGCTGGGTGAGCCGATTGCTCTCGCGGCAGCGCCGGACTGCCCGGACCGCCCCGACTGCCAGCTCGGCCTGAAGTCCGTCTACGACATAGAGGTGGCCAACTTCGAACCGCTCGGCTTCGGGACGGTGCAGACCAAGGAGGCACTCGAGAGTGGCGAGGTCGAGCTGGGACAGGTCGGGACCAGCGACGGTTCCCTGGAAAGCCTTGACCTGGTCGTGCTCGAGGACGACAAGGACTGGCAGAACGCCGAGAACCTGACACCCGTGGTCAACAGCGACTTCCTCGCCGACAACCCCGAGGTCGAGGAGGCCCTCAACAAGCTTTCCGACGCCCTCACTACCGAGGACCTGATGTCGCTCAACGCCCAGGTCGACGTGGAGCGGCTGTTGGCCGAGGACGTGGCGACCGACTACCTCGAGAACGAAGGTCTGTTGGGCTAGTCGGTTTACTTGTCGATGTCGCCGACGACGAAGAACATGGAGCCGAGGATCGCCACCATGTCGGCGACCACGCAGCCGGTGAGCACCTCGGGCAGCACGGCGATGTTGTTGAACGATGCGCTGCGCAGCTTCATCCGCCACGGTGTCTTTTCGCCATGTGAGACGAGGTAGTAGCCGTTGATCCCGAGTGGGTTCTCGGTCCAGGCGTACGTCGCCCCCTCGGGAGCCTTCAGGATCTTGGGCAGCCGGACGTTCACTGGCCCCGGGGGAAGCGACCGCAGCCGCTCGATGCAGGCGTCGGCGATCTCGAGCGAGATCCGTGCCTGGTCGAGCAGCATCCCGAACCGGGCGTAGGAGTCACCCTCGGGTCTGGTGGCGACGCGCATGACTCCGGACGTGACCAGCTCGTCGTAGGCCAGGTATGGCTCGTCACGCCGAAGGTCGAAGTCGAGGCCGGACGCGCGGGCGATCGGTCCGGAGACGCCGTACGCCTCGATCAGCTCCCGGGACAGCACTCCGACGTTGCGGGTGCGTGCCTGGAAGATCTCGTTGCCGAAGATGATGTCCTCGATCTGCGGCAGCCGGGAGCGTACCGCGCCGACAGCCGATGAGCACCGGCCGAGCCAGCCGGCAGGCATGTCCTCCTTCAGGCCACCCACCCGGTTGAACATGTAGTGCATACGCCCGCCTGAGAGCTCCTCCATCACCTGCTGGATCGTCTCGCGCTCCCGGAACGCGTAGAAGATCGGCGTGATCGCGCCGAGCTCGATCGGGTAGGAGCCCATGAACATGAGGTGGTTGAGCACCCGGTTCAGCTCAGCCAGGAGGGTGCGTGTCCAAACCGCCCGTGTCGGCACCTCCATGCCGAGCATCCGTTCGACGGCCAGGACCACCCCTAGCTCGCTGGAGAAGGCCGAAAGCCAGTCGTGCCGGTTGGCGAGCACGATGATCTGCCGATAGTCCCTGACCTCGAACAGCTTCTCGACGCCACGGTGCATGTAGCCGACGATCGGCTCGCAGTCCACGATCCGCTCACCGTCGAGGGTGAGCCTGAGGCGCAGCACCCCATGCGTGGCCGGGTGCTGGGGGCCGATGTTGAGCACCATGTCCTGGGTGGCCATTCCCGGGCCACCGCCGCGCTCGTGCCCGGAGAACCCGGCGGCGCCGGCGCCGACGCCCACCAGCAGCTGCTCCCGGCCATCTTCGGACACGCCCGTCATCCTTGCACGTCACATAGGCTCAGGTCGTGGTGCGTCCTGGAAGTTGTGTCAGACCAGCGGGTGTGAGTCCCGTCTCGGTAGGAACCGGATCGCCGGGTAGCAGACCCCAGTTCGTCGGAGAGATCTGGCGGGCCGAGCGGGGTGTCAAGAGCCTCTTTGGAGGGAGCAAGAGCGCGGGCCGCAGCTTGAAGCGAACACTGCAGCCTCGTCAGACTCACAACGGGAGAGCCGAGCCGCTCATGTCACGGCGAAGGCCATGTCCCTCAGGCCCTGTTCCGGGGTTAAGCCTGTGGGGTCTCTCCGGGGTATGGGTGGTGGCACGTGCTCAAGGTCTGGCACGGATCAGGAGAGACCCGTCTGCGCATGCCTGCGTCGGGCGAGAGACCGGTCGTATAAGCCGATGGTGAAAGCGTCCGGAGTGCAGCGGGAGTCCGATGGGGTCGTAGTACCGGTGATCGGCGTGCAACATAACGCGCCGGGAGGGAAGGGCCCTGACTTTGATCATGTTCGTGGAGAGGGTAAGCGCAAGGGCATGACCGGGTCCGCCCGGTCCAACACCCCCGACAGGCCATCGCCTGTCGTAGTCGTCGGCGCTGGGTCGTCGGTCGACAACGTGCGAAAACTTCAACGCAAACTATGGGCTGCGGCCAAGCAGTCTGAAGGTCGGCGTTTCCATGCCCTGTTCGATCGTATTCACAGGAGTGACGTCTTGTGGGAGGCATGGGAGCGGGTGCGAGCGAATCGTGGCGCGGCCGGGGTGGATCGGATGACCCTGGCTGCGGTGGAGGAGTACGGGGTGGACCGCATGCTGCGTGAGTTGTCCCGTGACCTTCGCGCGGGGACCTATCGTCCGGCGCCGGTGCGTCGGGTGGAGATCCCCAAACCGGACGGCCGTAAGCGGCCTTTGGGTATTCCGACGGTGCGTGACCGGGTCGCCCAGCAGGCGGCCAAACTGGTGCTGGAGCCGATCTTCGAGGCGGATTTCTTGCCGTGCTCGTACGGTTTCCGACCCAAACGGTCCGCGACCGACGCGTTGGAGAAGGTCAGGGTGTCGTTCCCGCGAGGACGGGTGTTTGTCTTCGAGGCCGACATCAGGAACTTCTTCGGCACGATCGACCATCAGAAGTTGATGGGTCTGGTCGAGCAACGGGTGTCGGACCGGCGGGTGCTCAAGTTGTTGCGGTCGTGGCTGGGTGCAGATGTGTTGACCGACGAGGGGTTGCGGCGGACGGTCGCCGGGACTCCTCAGGGCGGGGTGATCTCGCCGTTGTTGGCCAACATCTTCCTGCACGCTTTCGATCGGGCCTGGGCCGAGCACGGCACCGGGGAGTTGGTTCGTTATGCGGATGACTTCGTGGTGTTGTGCACGTCTCGCAGACAGGCCGAGGACGCCTATCGGCGGGCGGAAGCCCTGCTCGGCGACCTCGGTTTGGAACTGCATCCGGACAAGACCCGTGTGGTCGACCTCCGGGAGGGCTGCGAGGGTTTCGACTTCCTCGGGTGTCACCTTCGCGCGCGTATGTCGGGGCCGATGTGGGAGAAGTACGGCAAGGTCCGTTACTACCTGCATCGGTGGCCCTCGGCGCGGGCGATGAAGAACGCCCGGGCGCGAGTCAAGGCGCTCACCGGTAGAAACCGGGTCGGAACCGAGTTGAAAGCCACCTTTGGTGCCTTGAACCTGTTCCTGCGGGGATGGGGCAACTACTTCCGGACCGGGAACGCCTCCGACAAGTTCTGCCAACTCGACCGTTACGTGGCGTGGCGGCTCAAACGCTTGTTGATCAAGCGTCGGGGTCGCAACCTGCGGGCCGGGCAGGCGGGACGTTGGACCGCATCCTGGTTCCACGACCAGGGACTGCACAAACTGCTCGGCACCGTCCGCTACCCGAAGGCTGGGTAACCATGTCCAGAAGATCATCGGTAAGCCGTGTGCGGGAAAACCGCACGCACGGATTGAAAGGGGGATGGGGAATCAGGCCGGCAACGGACCTGCGCCCCTGACCACCAATGAACGATCTCTTCGCGCCACCGGGCGACGACTGGCGACCGGTGTCCCCGCAGCTGTGCAAGATGCGCCGGGTGGTCCTGTTGACGACGACCGGCATTTTGCTGATCGCCGTGATCGTGATCTTCCTGGTCTTCGACCTCCCGGGATGGCTGATGGGCCTCTCCTTGGGGGCGGTGCTTGCCTTCGCCGTTCTCGCCTGGGCGATGATCGGTCGCAGCTCCCGCGCGTGGGGGTACGCCGAACGCGACGAGGATCTCTACATCAAGCACGGCGCGATGTTCCGGGAGCTGATCGTGGTTCCCTACGGGCGGATGCAGTTCGTCGACATCAACTCCGGACCGATCGAGCGTGCCTACGGCATCGCCAGCGTCCATCTGCACACGGCCAGCCCCGGGACCAGCGCGCGGATCCCCGGCCTACCGGCGGATGAGGCGGCGCGGCTCAGAGACCGGCTGACCTCTCTCGGAGAGGCGCAGGCGGCGGGGCTTTGAGCGAACATCCGTACCGCAGGCTTTCTCCGCTGACCCCGGTGGCTCGCAGCGGGATCCTCATCGTCGCCGTGCTCGCCGCCACCTGGCGAGACCTGCTGCGTGGAGATCTCGGTCCGTTCGGATGGCTCCTTCTCGGTCTATTGATCGTCGGGGGGATCTACGGCGGGACCTCGTGGCTACGGACGAAGTACTGGATCGAGTCCGACGAGCTACGCGTGGACACCGGCGTGATCAACCGGCAGTCACGCCGGATCCGGATCGACCGGTTGCAGGGGGTCGACATCGTCCAGCCGTTCGTGGCTCGGCTGTTCGGGCTCGCGGAGCTACGGATGGACGTGGCCGGAGGCAGCGCACGCGAGGGGTCGCTAGCCTTCTTGACGCTCAATGACGCGCGCGAACTCAAGGATCTCCTTCTCGCCCGCCGCGACGCGGTGCGCGCCGGCTCCTCGTCCCCGCCGTCGGCTCTCGGGACGTCGGCTCCCGGGCCGGATGGTGCGGGAGCCGACAGTGGGGACGCTGCCCCCGGCCTGGTTCCAGCAGCCCCGTCCCCCGAGCCGGACCGGTTGCTGGCACGGGTCGATCTCCAACTGCTCCTGCTGAGCACTTTGTTGACCCCGGAAGCGATCTCGTTGGGTGTCGTGGCAGTTTTCTTCGGGGTCCTGCCACTGTTCGTCGACGACGCGGGGGGAGTCTCGGTCGCGTTGCCTGTCCTCGGCGGTCTGGCCCTGGTCGTGATAAGGAAGTTCGCCGCCGGCTACGGCTTCACGGTTGCCCAGACGGCGGCTGGTCTGCAGGTGCGGCGCGGACTGTTCGAGCTGAGCTCCCAGACGATCGCGCTGAGCCGGCTGCAGGGAGTGGTGGTGAGCGAACCGTTGTTGTGGCGCAAGCTCGGCTGGGCACGGCTCGATGTGGCGATCGCCGGGTACGCCGCCTCGTCAGACGATAACGGTGGGCCATCGGCGTCCACCGTCCTACCGGTGGGGGCCCGGACCGTGGTTAAGCGGCTCGCCCACCACATGCTCAACGCTTCGCCAGACTCAGAACACCGCGAGGTCGACCTCGACCAGACGGCGCTCACCCCTCCACCCCCGCGCGCAAGATGGGTCTCACCGGTCGGTCGCCGGTTCATGGCTGCCGGCACGAGCGAGGCGTTGGTGGTTAGCCGGGAGGGCTGGTTCAACCGGAGGACCCATATCGTGCCGCACGCCCGGGTCCAGTCGCTGCGCGTCACGCAAGGGCCGGTCCAACGGCTGCTCGGCCTTGCAGACGTGCACGTTGACAGCCCGCCGGGGCCGGTCAAGGTGCGCGCACGAGATCGCCTCGCCGGTGAGGCCAGGGCGATGCTCGAACGCGAGATCATGGTCAGCAGACAGGCACGCGCCCCCAGGACCGCGGAGCCACTGATCCGCTCACCCGCCGGCCCCTGATGGGGGACCTCCGCCCACCCGGCAAACCCCCTACGGAAGGGGCGGCCGATCCTCGAGCTTTCCCTTGTGGGGGCCAACCGTGCCATGGGTCCTGCGAGCCGGTGCGCGTCAATTTCGTCCGTACGGACGATCCTGCGCCGATCTTGGCCCACCCCCGTGTGATTTTCGTCCGTACGGACGACTTTGCCACCGCGGTCGCTTCGCGCACCGCCCGCCACTATCTCGTCGATCACACCGGCACCAGCACACTCCCGGACGTCGCCAGAAGCTGTATTGATCGTGGCTGCTTAAGCGATCAGGCAATCACTGGTTCACCAGACATGGAAGGGTTCACCCCGTAGCATCACCGTTGGCCTCGCGTTCGCGGGGGTCAAACCCCTCTCTGTCAGGCTGAGGTGAGACACCCCGTTTCGTGTGGGGTGACCTGAACAGAGGGCGGGGATGGGACGTAGTGATGTTGAATCCACAGGCCCCAGAGC
>Ga0209587_1001625_pt1 | contig 10445 bp, 8 predicted proteins | sample NGEPerD_2_FD_184512 | JGI IMG/M metagenome (GOLD analysis project Ga0209587, IMG submission 184512) | Arctic peat soil microbial communities from the Barrow Environmental Observatory site, Barrow, Alaska, USA - NGEE PermafrostL1-D... | ecosystem: Environmental > Terrestrial > Soil > Wetlands >... | reverse complement strand
ACCGTGGTCCATGCCGCCCATCGACCCGCCCGGATCGCCGGAGGAGGCGCTGGTCTTCTGGAGGTAGGCGAGGACCTGGTCGGGGGTGCGGCCGGTGCCGTCGACCCAGTCGTCGAGGACGACGATCCACTCGTCGTCGTAGCCGCCGGGCTCGGCGGGGTCGTCGACGATCAGGACGCCGTACAGGCCGCGGTCCAGCTGTACGCCGGAGTGCGGGTGGTAGAAGTACGTGCCCTGGTCGGGGGCGGTGAACTCGTAGTCGAACAACCCGCCGGCCGGGATGGGATCCTGGGTTAGGTGTGGGACGCCGTCCATGTCGTTGCGCAGCGCAAGGCCGTGCCAGTGCACGCTCGTCTCGACCGGAAGCTGGTTGTCCACGGTGACCCGCAGCAGGTCGCCGGCGCGCGCTCGCAGCAGCGGCCCGGGGACCTGCTCGCCGTAGGCCCAGGTGTCGACGGTCCGGCCCCCGAGGTCGACCGTGACCGGCCGGGGGGTCAGCCGCGCCGAGACGACCCGACGACCGGGGACACGACGGGCTCGTTCCGCGGCCGCGACGGCGGGGGACCCTGGCCCGACCAACGTGAGCGTTCTCGCGCTGCCAGTGCAGGCGGACAGGCTACCCACGGCAGCGACGCCGGCCAGACCTGCGGCGGCCTGGAAGAGGGTGCGGCGCGACATGGACGACAACACAGGCCTTCTCGGCGGGTTCTGGTGGCTGGCGGAAAGGGTCAGCGGGCGCAGGGTCAGTGGTGGGCTGCGCGGAGCACGTCGGCGCGGGCCCGGTAATCGGTCTCGTCGATCTCGCCGCGGGCGAACCGCTCATCGAGGACCTCCAGCGGGTCGTGGTGCGCCGGCCGGGTGTCGTCAGACCGGGTGTCGCGGAAGAGCACCATGACCGCCCACACCACCAGACCCCAGAATGCGACCATGCCGAGCAGCATGACCAGCCAACCGCCCCAACCCATGCCGTCGTGGTACCAGCCCATCATGGTCCTCAGCTCCCTGCGTGCCTGCTTGACATTCACCATCGGCGGCGCACCTGGGGCATCCGGTCGCCATTCGATGAAGGTTCGCTGAAGAACGGCGCCCGGACCCGCCCGCTCGCGCGGCCCGGGGCCTACGGGCTGTCACGATGGGCGGCATGGACAGCGACGTCGGCGACCCCACGGCCCCCGGCCCGGCCGCGCGCACAGCCAAGCCGGCCTCCGGGCTGCGGGCTCTTGTGGTCGAGGACGAGACCAGCCTCGCCAGAGTCCTGGGCAGCTACCTGGAGCGCGACGGGTTCGAGACCACGCTCGCCCACGATGGGCTGCAGGCGGTCCTCACTGCCCGTGACGTGGACCCCGACGTGGTCATCCTCGACCTGGGTCTGCCGAGCCTGGACGGGGTCGAGGTGTGTCGGCAGATCCGCACCTTCAGCGACGCCTACGTCGTGATGTTGACCGCCCGCAGCGAGGAGGTGGACACCCTGATCGGCCTGTCTGTCGGCGCCGACGACTACATCACGAAACCGTTCAGCCCCCGCGAGCTGATGGCCCGCATCCAGGCCATGCTGCGCCGTCCCCGAACGCCGAGGGACGCGGAGGATCCGCCTCATGACCTGAGGTTCGGGGATCTGAGGGTTGATGTGCAGGGCCGCGACGTGTGGCTGGCAGGTGAGCCGGTCGCGCTGACCCGCACCGAGTTTGACCTGTTGGCGGCGCTCGCCGAACGGCCCCGGATGGCGTTCAGCCGTCGCCAGCTCATCGACCACGTGTGGGGTCAGACGTGGGTAGGGGACGAGCACCTGGTCGATGTCCACATCGGCCACCTGCGTCGCAAGCTCGGCGACGACGCCACCGAGGGCCTGTTCGTGCGGACCGTCCGCGGCATCGGCTACCGGATGGGCTCCGGCGCATGACCGGGGGCCCGGCGGGGCGTGGGCCTGGGTTCGCCACCCGACTGCTCTTGGCGCAGGCCCTCGTCCTGGTGGCCGGCGCGCTGACCATCTGGCTGGTCGCTTCCGCGGTCGGCCCGAGCATCTTCCACGACCACCTGGAGCAGGCCGGGGTCGCGCACAGCGAGGAGGAGACCCAACACGTTGAGGAAGCCTTCGCCACAGCGCTGCTCGTCTCGATCAGCGTCGCCCTGGTCGCCGCGGTCGCCGCCGCGCTCGCCGTGTCGTGGTACTTCAGCCGCCGCATCCAACGCTCCATCGGCCACGTCGCCGAGGCCTCCTCCCAGATCGCGGCCGGCCGCTACGACACTCACGTCGCCGACCCCGGCCTCGGAGCCGAGTTCGCCACCCTCGCCGGCACGTACAACAGGCTCGCCGATCGACTCGAGGCCACCGAAGCCACGCGACGTCAGATGCTCGCCGACCTCGCCCACGAGATGCGCACGCCATTGGCGACCATCGACGCCCACCTCGAAGCGCTCGAAGACGGCGTACGCCGTCTCGACTCCGAAACCGTCACGGTGCTGCGGTCCTCGACCCACCGGTTGCGGCGGCTCGCCGAAGACATCGGGGCCGTCTCGCATGCAGAGGAAGGCAATCTGCGCCTCGATCCTCGTCCTGTGGATGCGGCCACTGTGGCGGCCACTGCCGCGGACGCGGCCCGCGACCGCTACCAGGGCAAGGGTGTCCGGCTGGACGTCGACCTGCACCCAGCGGGCCGGGTAGACGTCGACCCGGACCGGATCGGTCAGGCGCTTGGCAACCTCATCGACAATGCGCTGCGCCATACCCCAGATGGCGGCAGCGTCATCGTGTCCTGTCGGCGGGTGGACCGCTGGGTGGAGTACGCGGTGGCCGACACCGGCGAAGGTATCGCCGCCGAGCACCTGCCCCACGTCTTCGACCGGTTCTACCGCGTTGACACTGCCCGCGACCGCCACCACGGCGGCTCCGGCATCGGTCTGGCCATCGCCAAGGCCCTCATCGACGCGCACGGGGGTGGTGTTTTCGCCACCAGTGCCGGACCCGGACACGGCAGCACCTTCACCGTTCGCCTCCCCTCAGCCTGACTCCGGGTGAGGGGGACGTTGGTCCTCACACACCTTCACTGAACCTTCATCGAACCCTTGGCGGAACGACGGGAGAGCGCGCGGATTCTCATGGGGGATCGACGCCAAGGCAGGTACCCGAGGAGACCGCGCGGGTTCGGCTCAGACATCCACGAGCGAAGGCAGGACGTCTCTCCGTCCCGGGCCCTCGTGAGCCCTTGTGGTGACCCACTGGCCACGCCTGGGCCGAGGAGTTCACCAGCGGTGCGTCTCTATGAAGGTTCAGTGAAGCCTTGCTGGTAGCCCTTGCGTAGATACCCCCGAGGGGTACCGTCGATCTGGACGGACAATGCCAACAGATACGACAGTGAGGAGGCTGGTGATGCTCACGGAGCCCGGTTACATCACCGAGAAGCATGCGATCCAGGCCCGACTGCGACGCGTCGAGGGGCAAGTCCGCGGGCTCCAGCGCCTGGTCGACGAGGACACCTACTGCATCGACATCCTCACCCAGATCGCAGCCACCAACAAGGCACTCGAGAGCGTGGCACTGCTGCTTCTTGACGAGCACCTGCAGCACTGTCTCACCCACGCCGATGGCCCCGATGACACCCGACGCAAGCTCACCGAGGCCTCCAAGGCCATCGCCAGACTCGTCCGCTCCTGACCCTGCACCTCAACCGAAGGAATACCGATGCCCGAGACCACCGAGATCCCCCGCAGCCTTGTGCTCCTGCAAGAACAGACCACCGACTCCGACGGCTGCGGGTGCGGCGGCTGCGGTTGCGGCACGTCCGACACCGGCTCGACGCCGGCGCCAGCGGCGTCCCACTCGATCGATGAGGAGAAGCCGATGACCACCCACAGCTACGCCGTCTCCGGCATGACCTGCGGCCACTGCGCCGGAGCTGTCACCAGCGAGCTCACGTCCCTCGACGGTGTCACCGACGTGCACGTCGAACTCGTCGCTGGCGGCACCTCGACGGTGACTGTCATCAGCGCCGAGCCCCTGGACGAGGCCCAGGTGGTCGCGGCACTCGACGAGGCCGGCGACTACCAGCTCGCCTGAGGGACTCGACACGGTTCCCAGTTCAGAACACCGACCCAATGGAGGCGAAAGCCATGACGCAGCAGACCACCACCGAACCCGGCGCAGTCACGGACGTCGAGCTCACCATCGGTGGGATGACCTGTGCCTCCTGCGCGGCTCGCATCGAGAAGAAGCTGAACAAGCTCGACGGAGTGAGCGCGACGGTCAACTACGCCACCGAGAAGGCCAAGGTCACCTACCCGACGACGCTCACCCCCGACGACCTCGTCACCGTGGTCGAGACCACCGGCTACACCGCCACCGTGCCGACTCCGACGCCCAGCGGCGGGGAAACCTCGACTGACACCGAACCCGACGACCGCGACACCGAAGCCGCAGGCTGGCGGCAGCGGCTCGTCGTCTCAGCCGTGCTGACCGTGCCGGTCCTCGCCATGTCGATGATCCCGGCACTCCAGTTCGACAACTGGCAGTGGATCTCCCCGACCCTGGCCTCGCCCGTTGTTGTGTGGGGTGCGTGGCCGTTCCACCGCGCGGCCGTGGCCAACGCCCGTCACGGGGCGGCGACCATGGACACCTTGATCTCGGTCGGGGTCTCGGCGGCCTGGCTGTGGTCACTGTGGGCGCTGCTGTTCACCCACGCCGGGATGACGGGGATGCGGATGCCGTTCGACCTGTTCCCCGACGGGGAAGCGGGCGTGCACATCTACCTTGAGGTGGCCGCGGCTGTCACCACGTTCATCATCGCCGGCCGCTACTTCGAGGCCCGCGCGAAGCGACAGTCAGGAGCGGCGCTGCGGGCGCTGCTCGACATGGGTGCCAAGGATGTCGCGGTCCTCCGTGACGGGGGAGAGGTGCGCATCCCCGCGCACCAGCTCGCCGTCGGTGATCGGTTCGTCGTACGCCCGGGGGAGAAGGTCGCCACCGACGGAGTCGTCGAGGAGGGCACCTCCGCCGTCGACGCCTCGATGCTCACCGGGGAACCCGTCCCCGTCGAGGTGGCGCCCGACGACATCGTGGTCGGTGCGACCGTCAACGCCGGGGGCCGCCTCGTGGTCCGGGCGACCCGGGTCGGAGCCGACACCCAGCTGGCTCAGATGGCCCGGCTCGTCGAGGACGCCCAGAACGGCAAGGCAGAGGTTCAGCGGCTCGCCGACCGGGTCTCGGCGGTCTTCGTGCCCATCGTGATCGCCCTCTCGTTGGCAACCCTGGCCGGCTGGCTGCTGACCGGACACAGCGTCACTGCGGCCTTCACCGCCGCGGTCGCGGTCCTGATCATCGCCTGCCCCTGCGCCCTCGGCCTGGCCACACCCACCGCCCTCCTTGTCGGGACCGGCCGCGGCGCCCTGCTCGGCATTTTGATCAAGGGCCCCGAGGTACTCGAGTCCACCCGGGTGGTGGACACCATCGTGCTGGACAAGACCGGCACCGTGACCACCGGGCGCATGGAACTGGTCGAGGCCGTCCCCGCCGACGGTGTCGACCCCGACGCCCTGCTCCGGTTGGTCGGGGCGCTGGAGCATGCCTCTGAGCACCCGATCGGCCAAGCCATCGCCACCGGCGCCGGCCAACGGCTCGGGACACGACTGCCGGCGGTCGAGGGGTTCACATCAACCCAAGGCCTCGGGGTCGCGGGCGTCGTCGACGGCCACGCCGTCGTGGCCGGACGGCCAGGCTGGCTCGCCACCCAGTGGAGCCAACCCCTCGATGCGCGCCTCGCCGAGGCGGTCCAGGTCGCGGAGCAACAGGGTCGTACCGTGATCGCCGCCGGCTGGGACGGCGCGGCTCGCGGTGTCGTGGTCGTCTCCGACACCATCAAGCCCACCAGCGCCCAGGCCGTCTCCGAGCTCAGGCAGCTGGGGCTGCGCCCGGTACTGCTCACCGGGGACAACGAACGTGCCGCTCGCGCGGTCGCCGCCGAGGTCGGCATCGACGAGGTGATCGCCGAGGTGGTGCCGGCCGACAAGGTCGCGGTCGTCGAACGACTCCAGCGCGAGGGCCGCACCGTGGCGATGGTCGGCGACGGCGTCAACGACGCCGCCGCGCTGGCCACGTCCGACCTCGGCATCGCCATGGGCACCGGCACCGACGTGGCCATCGAGGCCTCCGACCTGACCCTGGTCCGCGGTGACCTCCGCGCAGCCGTCGACGCCATCCGGCTCTCGCGGCGAACCCTTCGCACCATCCAGGGCAACCTGTTCTGGGCATTCGCGTACAACGTCGCCGCCCTGCCACTCGCCGCCCTCGGCCTGCTCAACCCCCTCATCGCCGGCGCCGCGATGGCTTTCTCCTCGGTGTTCGTGGTCTCCAACAGCCTGCGCCTGCGCCGGTTCCAGGCCGTCTCCACATCGTCCTCATCTCATCCGGACGCGGGGCACCAGCATGCGGCGACCGGCGTTCCCCTCAGGAAGGCAGACCGATGACCGCGCACGCCCCCGCCGACGGCCACCCGGACCAGAGGAACGAAGGCGGCAACGGCAATGCCACCGCGGTCTTGGAGGTCTTCGGGGTCCAGTGGGCCACGAGCAAGAACGTGGCCGAGGCCGTCCTGTCCCGGCGGCCCGGGGTCCTGTCCGTGGACGCCAACCCGGTCGCGCAGACCGCCACGGTCACTTACGACCGCAACCGCACCAACCTGACCGAGCTGCGGGACTGGGTGCGTGAGTGCGGCTTCCACTGTGCCGGCCAGTCGGTCCCGCACCATGTGTGCGACCCGATGACCGAGCCGAGGTCCGCGACCGGACACGACGGCCACGTCACCCATGCCGCGCACGCCGGGCACACCATGGCGCCCGCGTCGCCGGTGAGTTCGCCGCACGACGCGATGGGCCATGGCGGGCACGGGTCCATGTCGATGGCCGACATGGTCCGCGATATGCGCAACCGGTTTCTCGTAGCCGCGCTGCTCTCGGTCCCCATCCTGCTGTGGTCCCCGATCGGTCGGGAGGTGCTGGGCTTCGAGACCGCCGCGCCGTTCGGCCTACGCGACGACGTGTTCAGCCTGCTGCTGTCACTGCTGGTGGTCTTCTATTCCGCCTGGATCTTCTTCGACGGGGCCTGGCGGGCCCTGCGCGCCCGAACGCTCGACATGATGGTGCTCGTCGCGGTCGCCGTTGGGGCGGGCTGGTTCTACTCGCTCGGCGTCACCCTCACCGGTGGCGGCGAGGTGTTCTACGAGGCGGCCACTGTGCTGACCGCGTTCGTGCTGCTCGGGCACTGGTTCGAGATGCGCGCCCGCGGCGGCGCCAACGACGCCATCCGAACCCTCCTGGATCTGGCGCCACCCCAGGCCCTCATCATCCGCGACGGCGAACCGGTCGAGATCTCCACGGCCGATGTTGTCGTCGGCGACCTCCTCCTGGTCCGCCCCGGCGCCAAGATCGCCACCGACGGCGTGGTCGAGGAAGGCGACTCCGACATCGACGAGGCACTGGTCACCGGCGAGAGCCTCCCGATGCGCAAGTCACCGGGCGACCCGGTCATCGGCGCCACCGTCAACACCACCGGCACCCTCCGGGTCCGTGCCACCAAGGTCGGCGCGGACACGGCCCTGGCCCAGATCGTCGCGCTCGTGCAGCAGGCGCAGAACTCCAAGGCCCCCGGACAGCGACTGGCGGACAAGGCCGCGTTCTGGCTCGTTCTGGTCGCCCTGGTCGGCGGCGTCGGAACATTCCTGGTCTGGCTGGCCGCGGGCGCGAGTGTGCAGACCGCGCTGCTGTTCGCGATCACCGTCGTCGTCATCACCTGCCCCGACGCCCTCGGCCTGGCGACGCCGACCGCGATCATGGTCGGCTCCGGACTCGGAGCCAAACGGGGCATCCTGTTCAAGAACGCCACCGCGATCGAGACCTCCGCCCGGATCGACACCGTGGTGATGGACAAGACCGGAACCCTCACCAAGGGTGAGCCAGAAGTCACCGATGTCGTCCTTGCTCCCGGCGTCGACGAACAACGACTACTCGCCTTGGCCGGTGCCCTCGAACGCGAGTCCGAGCACCCACTCGCCCAGGCAGTCGTGCGCCATGTCGACGCGGCGGACGTCCCGCGCTTGCGCGCCACCGGTTTCCGCAACGTCACGGGCATAGGGGCGCTCGCCGAGGTCGACGGACACAAGGTCGCGATCGGCAACCGACGCCTCATGGAATCCGAGGGCATCTCGGTCGGCGACCTCGGAGCGCGGCGCGACGAAATCGCCTCCGGCGGCCGCACCGCCGTGTTCGTCGCCGTCGACGGCAACGTCATCGCCGTGATCGGGATGGCCGACGCGGTCCGCGAGACCTCCGCAGCGGCAGTCTCGGCCCTGCACAAGGCCGGCATCCGGGTGGTCATGCTCACCGGCGACAACCACGCGACCGCCGAGCGAATCGCCGAGGAACTCGGAATCGACACCGTGATCGCCGAGGTGCTCCCCGAGGACAAGGCCCGCCACGTCCAGCAGCTGCAGGGCGAGGGACGAACCGTCGCAATGGTCGGCGACGGCGTCAACGACTCGCCCTCGCTAGTGCAGGCCGACGTCGGTATCGCCGTCGGCGCCGGCACCGACGTCGCCATCGAGGCCGCCGACGTCGTCCTTATGCGGTCCGACCCCCTGGACGTCCCGGTGGCACTGACGATCGGCCGCGGCACGTTGCGCAAGATGCGGCAGAACCTCGGCTGGGCCGTCGGCTACAACGCGATCGCATTACCGATCGCCGCCGGCGTCTTCGAACCCGCGTTCGGCCTGGTACTGCGACCCGAGATCGCTGCACTGTCAATGTCCGGGTCGAGCTTCCTGGTCGCCGTCAACGCCCTAATGCTCAAGCGGCTGTCCTTGCCCACGCCGGCCCGTCCCGAACCGGTCCAGGCCGACAGTCTGCAGCCGACGCCTTAGGTACCTCCCAGCGCGCCCGCAAGGACCGTTGCCGAAGAGCGGCGCCTCCTCCTTAGCCAGACCTCTCATAACCTCGAACAGGAGAACCACCTCATGCGCTACCCCCGCCCCATCACGCCCATCACGCCCATCCGCCGGTCCGCACGGATCCTCGGCACGCTGACCCTCGGACTTGCCCTCACCCTGACGGCCTGCGGCAACGACGAGCCCGCCAACGACGCCTCCACGCAGGTGTCCGAGACGGACCACAACGACGCAGATGTCGCGTTCGCGACCGACATGATCCAGCACCACGCCCAAGCCCTCTCGATGGTCGACCTGACCGTCGACCGCACCCTGGACCCCGAGGTACAGCAGCTCGCCGACGACATCCGCGAGGCCCAGGGCCCCGAGATCGAGACGATGAGCGGCTGGCTCCAGGAATGGGACGAGGAGATCCCCGCGACGATGCGTGACCACTCCAACGCCGGCCACGACATGGAAGGCATGGGCGACTCCATGGACGGGCTGGACTCCGACATGCCCGGCATGATGTCCGGCGACGACTTCGACGAGCTGGAGAACGCCCCCGACTCGGAGTTCCAGACCATGTGGCTCGAGATGATGGTCGAGCACCACGAAGGAGCCGTCGAGATGGCCCAGGAGCAGCAGGACAACGGACAGTACAAGCCGGCCGTCGACCTCGCCGGAGCCGTCGTGGAGACCCAGACCGCCGAGATCGGCAAGATGAAGACGCTGCTCGGCTCCTGACGCACGATCGCCGCATCTTCGGTGACCGGCCCGACCGATACCACGCCCGAACCCACGGAGTGATCATGTTCCGCCGCCCTCAGCCGCAAGCCACCAGCGCAACCATCGCCGCCATCGTCGCGGGGACGGCGCTGATCCTTCTCTCGGGGTGCGGCGCCAGCGACAGCCCCCCACCGCCCGGGGCACCGAACGCGGCCGGGGAGAACGCGCTGGGCCACGTGCACGGCCTCGGAGTCGACCCTGGTGACGGCACCCTGTACGTCGCCTCCCACTTCGGCGTCTTCCGCGTCGCCCAGGACGGAACCCGCGAGCGGGTCGCCGACCGGTGGCAAGACACAATGGGCTTCGCCGTCGTCGGTGCGGGGCATTTCCTCGGCTCCGGCCACCCCGACCTACGCGAGCGCTTGCCATCGAGCCTCGGCCTTATTGAGTCCACCGACGGCGCTCAGACCTGGGACACCGTGTCGCTGCTCGGGGACGCGGACCTGCACGCCATTGAACCGGTCGGCGACCGCATCTACGCCTACGACTCCGCCAGCGGGTCACTACTGACGACGACTGACCGGAAGAACTGGACCACGATCAGCACCCAGCCGCTCTACGACCTCGCCGCGGACCCGGCCGACCCCAGCACCGTCTACGCCACCACCGACCGAGGCGCCCTCGTCCGGTCCACCAACGGACAAGAACCCCGACCAGTACCCGGCGCACCGACGCTCACGGCGATCGACTGGCAACCAGGCGGACCGCTGGTCGGCATCGCCGCCTCCTGCCAATGGGTGGCGTCTGAGT
>Ga0209587_1001624_pt1 | contig 10451 bp, 9 predicted proteins | sample NGEPerD_2_FD_184512 | JGI IMG/M metagenome (GOLD analysis project Ga0209587, IMG submission 184512) | Arctic peat soil microbial communities from the Barrow Environmental Observatory site, Barrow, Alaska, USA - NGEE PermafrostL1-D... | ecosystem: Environmental > Terrestrial > Soil > Wetlands >... | reverse complement strand
GAACCTCTGGGTCGTCGATGAAGCCGTACTTCATGACCTCGCCCAGGCCGGCCCGGCGCTCACGCGCGGGCAGGGTCGCGAGCGTGGAGGTGTCGGCGAGGACGGCGATCGGCTGGTGGAACGCGCCGACCAGGTTCTTGCCCTCGGCGAGGTTGACCGCGGTCTTGCCGCCGATCGCGGCGTCGACCTGCGCGAGCAGGGTCGTGGGCACCTGGACCAGCGCCACGCCTCGGTTCCAGGTCGCGGCCGCGAAGCCGGCGAGGTCGCCGACGACCCCGCCGCCAAGGGCGACCACCACGTCGTCGCGGCCGAGCGGGATCGCGGCGAAGCGGTGGTACAGCGACTCCAGCGTGGCAAGGGTTTTTGCTTCCTCGCCGTCGGGCACGGGCAGCTCGTGGACCTCGTAGCCGGCGTCGCCGAGCGCCCGACGGACCGGCTGCCCGTAGCGGGCGCTGACGGGCTCCACCGAGATGAGCGCGACGCGGCGGGTGTGCTCGGGCAGGGGGGCGAGCAGGTCGATCCGCGGCAGCAGACCCGTGCCGATGACCACCTCGTAGGGGGCCCCGGGAACATCGACGGGGACCACGAACGGGGGCGCGTCGTTCACTCCTGACGCTCCTCGCGGCTGAGCAGGCCGGGGCGCTGCAGGGCCCAGGCCAGGACGGCGTTGGCCACCTGCTCGGGGCTGCGCCCGGCGGTGTCGATCCGCGACGCGGCCGCGCGGCGGTAGGCGTCGGCGCGCTCCGCCCGCAGGGCCGCCAGGCGATCGGCGGTGGCATCCAGGTCGCCGGTGGTATCGGCCAGCAGTGGGCGCGAGCGGTCCCCTGACACGCGCTGGGCCAGCTCCGCCGGTTCGGCGTCGAGCCACAGCAGGTCGCCCGTGGCCCGCAGGGCGGTGACGTTGCCGGCGTCCAGGACGGCGCCTCCGCCGACGGCGATGACCTGCCCGCGCAGCGCGGACACGTGACGCACCGCCTCCGCCTCGTCGCGCCGGAAGGCGCGTTCCCCGGCGCCGGCGAACAGCTCGGTCACGGTCTTGCCGGACTCCCTGGCGACCACGGCGTCGGTGTCGACGAAGGGTCGCCCGAGCACGTCCGCCACGAGCTGGCCGACGACGGTCTTGCCGCTGCCCATGAGGCCGATCAGCACCAGGTTGCGACCCGGGGACAGGATGCTCATCACCGTGGCCGCATCGCGGCGGTGTAGGCCTCCAAGTTGCGGCGCACCTCGGGCAGGCTGTCACCGCCGGTCTTCTCAAGGAGCGCGTCGGCCACGGTCAGCGCGACCGCGGCCTCGGCCACGACGCCCGCGCGGGGGACGGCGCAGACGTCGCTGCGCTGCTGGATCGCCTCCGCCGGTGCCATCGTGCTCGTGTCCACGGTCGCCAGCGGGCGGGTGAGGCTTGAGATGGGCTTCATGGCGGCGCGCACGCGCAGCACCTCGCCCGTGGTCATGCCGCCCTCCAAGCCGCCGGCGCGGCCGGTGGCACGCCGTATGCCGCCCCGGTCGTCCAGACCGATCTCGTCGTGTGCCTGGGAGCCGGGCACCTCGGCGGAGTGGAAGCCGTCGCCCACGCCCACGCCCTTGATGGCCTGGATGCTCATCAACGCGGCCGCCAGCCGGGCGTCCAGCTTGCGGTCCCAATGGACGTGGCTGCCAAGGCCCGGCGGCAGCCCGTGGACCAGGACCTCCACGACCCCGCCGAGGGTGTCGCGTTCCTGCTTAGCGCGATCGATGCGCTCCTGCATGCGCCGGCTGGCGCCGGCGTCGAGGCAGCGCACCGGGTCGGCGTCGATGCGGTCGAGATCGTCGGGACCGGGCGCGGGGACGTCGTCGCCGACGGCGACCTCGCCGATGCGGGTGACGTGCGACAGCACGCTGATGCCCAGCTCGGTGAGCAGCATCCGGGCGAGCGCGGCGAGCGCCACGCGCGTGGCCGTCTCCCGGGCGCTGGCGCGCTCCAGGACGTTGCGCGCCTCGTCGAAGCCGTACTTCTGCATCCCCACCAGGTCGGCGTGCCCGGGTCGGGGCCGCGTCAGCGGCTGCCCCCGTCCGCTGGCGGCGACCGCAGCGGGGTCCTCGGGCGCCTCGATGGCCATCGCCTCGGTCCACTTGGGCCACTCGGTGTTGTGGATCACGATGGCGATGGGCGAGCCGATCGAGCGGCCGTGGCGCACACCGCTCAGCAGCTCGAAGCGGTCGACCTCGAAGCTCATACGCGGCGAGCGGCCGTGGCCGGCGCGCCGGCGCTCCAGGTGGCGCTCGATCTGGGCCAGCTGGATGGGCACATCGGCCGGCAACCCCTCGAGGATGCCGACCAGGGCCGGGCCGTGGGACTCGCCAGCGGTGAGATAGCGCAAGGTCATGGTGCCCGAACGGTACCCCAGGCCCCGCTATCAGGTCGCTGCGGCCTACTTGCGGATCTCCTCACCCTGGCACAGCGTGAACTGCTCCTCACCGAAGAGGAACGTGCCGCACTTGCCGGAGAGCGCCAACACCCGGAAGGAGTCGGCGAAGGCATCGCCCTCACGCGCCTCGAAACCGTTGCCGTTGACGACGACCTGGGCCGTAAGGGGCTCCTCACCCTCGCCGAGGACGTCGCGCAGGCTGACGGTCGTGGCGCCGACCGGGGTCGTGCCGTTGGCGGCCGTGCCGGCGGTGGTGGAGGAGGTTGTCGACGCCGTGGCGGTCGTCCCCGCGGCGGTGGTGCCGTCGGCCGGCGTGCTAGTGGTGCTCGCGGTCGTCGGCGCGGTGCCCGGTAAGGGCGCGATCTCCACCAGCTGCTGGAACGGGTCCCGGACGCTGTAGATCTCAAAGCTCTCCGGCACCGGCTCCGCGAGCACGGGCTCGGGCGTGGCGACCGGGGCCGGCGGCGCGACGTCCGCGGGTCCCGTGGACGCCGGAGCCGCCCCCGTCTCCGGCGCCACGTCGGCGGACAGCAGCAGAGGATCGACCACCAGGAAGAACAGGGCCGCCAGCGCCACGACGGAGCCCAGCGCGATCATCCAGGTCTTGCGGACCGCTGGCGCGGAGGGGGTGGTGTTGGGGGTCATCCTTGTTCTCCCGGGGTGGACGCGGCGGAAGCGGCTTGGAGCGGTGCGCCCTGGTCCGGCGCCGCCGGGCTGGGCGTGGCTGCGGGTGCACCGTCGGCGGGGGCGGCCCCGTCGGCGGGCGCGGTGGCAACAGGAGCGGCGGGGGCAGCAGGAGCGGCGGGGGCCACCACGACCGGGACCTCGGCGAAGACCTGTCCCGCCCAGGTGGTGGTCAGCCGGGGAAAGCCATCCTCGCCTTCGGCCATCGAGATCGAGTCCACCAGGATCGCCCGTGGCACATCCGCCTCGAGCCGGCGGAAGAAGTCCACCACCTGGAAGTAGCCGCCCTGCAGGACCATGCTGACGGGGATCTCGGCGAGCGTGAGCTCGGGATCCGGGCTCGGCGGAGCTCCAAGAACGGGTGCGGGCTTGCCGAAGGTGACCGAGGCGATGTCGACGCCAGCGGCATCGGCGGATTCCTGCAGCTGGCGCATGACCGAGGGCTGCTCGGGGTCGGAGGGGATGTAGTCCTCCAGCCGAGTCAGATCGGCGCGGATCTGCACCTGGTTGGACTCGACCTCACGCAGCTGCGTGATCTCGTTGCGCAGCTGCTGCTGCTGGCCCGCAAGGCCATCGATCTCGGTCTGCACCTGGGCGAGCTGCTGGTCTTTGGGGCTGTACAGCCCGAACCACCAGCCGGCCGTCGCGAGCAGCGCGACCACCAGGGCGATGACGACGGAGCGGTTTCTCATCGCAGGTTCTCCGCGGGCAGACCGGACTTGTAGCGTCCGGTGAAGGCCTTCTCGTCCATCAGCGACGAGCCGGTGAAGTTGGTCACCTCGGTGGTGCCGATCTCCGCATCCGCGGCCGTGCCGAGGTTGAGGTTGAAGAAGCTTCGGATGCTCGACATCTCCAGCAGCAGCGACTCGACCCCGGGGGCGAAGCGCTCGACGGAGTAGCCCGTGAACTGCACCGAGGCGACGGGCTCTCCCATCGACACCTCGCCGGGCGCCGCAGGCGTCGGTTCCTGCGCGGTCGCGGCGAAGGTCTGCAGCGACGCGTTGGCGGGGAAGGCGAGCGACACGTCGTTCATGACCCGCGCCCAGGAGATCTCCGGAGCCATGGCCATGCTCAGCTGGCTGTTCTTGTGCTCCAGCTCGCTGGCCAGCTGACGGTAGGGCGCCAGCGCGGCCAGGTCGGCCTGCAGCACCGCGACCTGGGCCTGCTCATCGGCGCGGACCTGTTCGCGGTCGGCGACCTCGTTCAGCTTCAGGCCGTACAGCGACCCGATCAGGGCCACCCACACAGCCACCCCAACGCCGGCGAAGACGGCGACGCGGCGCTGCCGGGCGCGCTCCTCGAGCTCGCGCGGCAGCAGGTTGACACGGACGACGGTGGTCATGCCAGCTCTCCCTGGGCCAGGCCGATCGCAACGGCGAGGTACGGCTCGGCTTCGACGAGCCGCTCGGGCTCGAGGTCCACCTTGCCGATGCGCACTTCCTGCATCGGGTGGCCGCGGTCAACCGGCAGGCCGAGGGTCAACGCCAGCCGGTCGGCCAGGCCGTGCAGCTGGCCCGCGCCACCGGACAGCACGGCCCGACGCACGGGCACCGCGCCCTCCTGTGCGGTGTAGAAGTCCAGGGAGCCACGGATCTCGTCGACGAGGTGGTCCGCGCGCTCGGCGATGAGGCGCGCGGCCTCGTCACCGAAGGCGTCCTGCCAGCCGAGAGCGAGCTTGGCTTCCTCCGCCTCCTCAACACTCATGCCGAGGGCGTTCGCGAGCGCCTCGGTGATGCCGCCGCCACCCATGAGCAGGATGCGCACGAAGCGCGGGATCCCGTTCTGGTGCACCACGAGGTTGGTCACCCCGTGGCCCACGTCGATCAGCAGCTCGCCGTCCTCACCGTCGATGACCGACTGCGGCGCGAGGCTGCGCAGCACCGCGAAGGCATCGAGGTCAAGGTTGATGGGCTCCAGCTTGGCCTTGGCCAGGGCGGCCAGGACCCCGTCGATCATCGTGCGCTGTGCCGCCACAAGCAGCAGTTGGGTGAAGCGGGCGCCGTCCTCCGTCTCGTAGACATCGGTGACATGGAAGTCCAGCACCGCCTGCTCGACGGGGAATGGGATGAGTTCCTGGACCTGGAAGTGCAGCGACTGCCGCAGCTCGTCCTCCGGGAGGTAGGGCAGGTCGATCTGGCGCACCACGACCTGCTGGTTGGCGAGGCCGACCGCGACCTTGCGGCCCTTGAAACCGAAGCGGGACCACAGCGTGCGCAGGCAGTCGGCGAGGGCTTCGGTGTCGACCACCTCGCCCTCCCGCACGGTGCCGGGCGGCAGCGTGATCTGTCCGACGCGGTCCAGGGTCGCCGGCCCCCGTCCACCGGTGCTGAGCTGGACCGCCCGCACCGCGCTGGACCCGATGTCCAGCCCGATCACCGTCTTGGCCATCCGCTGTCCCTGCTGCTCGTCGACGTGCGTGGTGGGAGGTCTCCAAGCTGGCGACCTCGGCACGCTGCCGGTTCCCGTAGTTGTTGCCGTTCCGAGTACATATTCGGATCCCGGCAGCAGACCTTTAGGTCCGCTTCGCCCCTTGACCGCAAGCGGGAGGCGCGGGTGCCCGGACAGCAACAGCGGGGCGGCCGGTGGCCGCCCCGCTGTGTGCTTCGACGCCTGAGGACTACGGCGTGCGCTCGATCTGACCGCTCGTCGAGCTGAACGTGAAGGTGTTCGGCGTCTGGGCGTGCTTTGCGGCCAACGTGTAGGTGGTCGCGGTCGCCGCCACCGGCGCGGTCACCGCGACGTCAAGCGTGCTCTTGAAGCCTTCGGCAGTCAGGTTCGCGGCCGTTGTGCAGTTGTTCGGTGCCGTGGCAGGGCCAGCCACGTACAGGCCGCCCTGGCCGGTCGCACAGGACTCGACGGCGAGCTGCGCGTTCTTCAGGTCGGACTGAGCGGCGGCGTCCCAGCCGCGCTGGCGCTGGTTCAGGAAGGTGGGGATGGCGATGGCGGCGAGGATGCCGATGATGATGACCACGACCAGGAGCTCGATGAGGGTGAAGCCCTCTTCGCGCTGCTCCATGCGCGTGCGAATGGCGCTGATCACTGCTGCACCTCCAGGTGCTGATTTGGGTGCAAGACAGTGAGTTGACCTTCGGTTGGAAAGTCCCGCGTCCTGCGCGCCCGCCTCTCGACGGCTTCGCGCTTCTGCGCCCACCTCTTGCGATGACAACCTGATAGTCGGCTCCGGCATGGGCCTACTTGAGGTGTCACCGCAAAAAGGCTCCGACCCCGGCACGGGCCGGGGTCGGATGTGGGGCTTGGTCGGTGGTGAGCTGGGGCCGTTGTGGACTCGGTACCGCTTTCGGCACCCTGAGTCGACAATCGCTCAGCGGGCGGCGGCTCACTGGATGAGGTCGAAGACCTTGAACATCGGCATGTAAAGCGCCACCACCATCGCGCCGACGATGCCGCCCAGGAGACCGATCATGAGCGGCTCCAGCAGCGCGGTCAGCGACTCCGTTGTGGCGGTGACCTCCTGGTCGTAGAAGTCGGAGATCTTCTCCAGCATCGTGTCCATCGCGCCGGTCTCCTCCCCCACCGCGAGCATCTGCACGGTCATGGGAGGGAACACCGCGTGAGTCGCCAAGGGCCCGGCCACGCTCTGCCCCTCCTTGACGGCGGTCTTGACGTCGTTGATGGCGTTGCCCATGACGCCGTTGTTGACGGTGTCCGCCGTGATCTCCAGAGCCGACAGGATGGGGACGCCGGCCTTCAGCAGACTGCCGAACGTTCGCGCGAAGCGCGACAGCGCGAGCTTGTGGAACAGGTTGCCGAACACCGGCAGCTTCAGCTTGAGCCGGTCCATCTGAAAACGCATCGCCGGGTTCTTGCGGGCGTGCTTGAAGCCCTGCATCGCGGCCACCGGCAGGAACACGAGCACATACCAGAGCTTGGTGACCGCGGCCGACAGCAACAGCAGCACCTTGGTCGGCAGCGGCAGCTCACCGCCCAGCGACTCGAACATGCCGACGAACGTCGGCACGACGAAGACCAGCATCGCGATCGTGAGGCCCACCGCCATCAGCAGGACCACGACGGGATAGGTCAGGGCCGACTTGATCTTGCGGCGCAGCTCGAGGTCCTTCTCCATGGTCTCGGCCACGCGCACCAGCACCTGGTCGAGGATGCCGGCGGTCTCACCGGCCTTGACCATCGCGATGAAGATCTTCGGAAACTCCTCGTGCTCGGCCATGCAGGCCGACAGCGAGCGGCCCTGCTCCACGCCGTCACGAACCTCGATGATGATCTCGGCGAGGCGCTTGCTGTCGGTCTGGTCGGCCAGGATGTTGAGCGAGCGGATCAGCGACACGCCGGAGTTGATCATCGTGGAGAACTGCCGGCTGAACACCGCGAGATCGGCCAGCTTGACCTTCGACCCGCCGAAGCCCGGCAGGGTCAGCTCCTTCTGCAGAGCGCTGTCCTTGATCGGCGTGATGGAGACGGGCGCATACCCCATCTCGCGCAGCTTGGCCGAGACCGCCGCCTGATCGTGGGCGTCAAGGACACCGCCGACGGTCTTGCCGCTGCGGTCGCGGACCACGTACTGATACTTGACAAGGGTGTCGGCACTCATGGCTGTCGCTTTCTCACGCCCGGCCGCACAGCCGGTTGAAGTCGGGCACGTTGCTGCACTTCTCCAGGGCTGACTCGTAGGTGACGCGGCCCTTGATCACCAACTCCGCAAGGCTTTGGTCCATCGTCACCATGCCGTGCTGCTTGCCTGCCTGGAGCGAGGAGTACATCTGGTGGGTCTTGCCCTCCCGGATGAGGTTGCGGATCGCCGAGGTGGCGACCATGACCTCACACGCGGCGACGCGTCCCTTGCCGTCGACGGTCTTGATCAGCTGCTGGCAGACCACCCCCTGTAGGGTGCCCGCCAGCATCACCCGGATCTGCTCCTGCTGGTGCGGCGGGAAGACGTCGATGATGCGGTCCACGGTTTGCGGGGCGTCTTGCGTGTGCAGCGTTCCGAATACCAGGTGGCCCGTTTCCGCTGCGGTGAGCGCCACCTGGATGGTTTCGAGGTCGCGCATCTCCCCCACGAGAATCACATCCGGGTCCTGGCGCAGCACGTGCTTCAGGGCCGCGCCGAAGGTGTGGGTGTCGGTGCCGAGCTCGCGCTGGTTGACCAACGACTTCTTGTGCGCGTGCAGGAACTCGATGGGGTCCTCTACGGTCATGATGTGCGTTGACCGCTCGCGGTTGATGACGTCGATGAGCCCGGCGAGCGTGGTCGACTTGCCCGAGCCCGTGGGGCCCGTCACCAGCACGAAGCCGCGCGGGAGATGCGCGAAGTTGAGCACCTGCGCCGGGATCCCCAGCTCCTCGATCGACTTGATCTCGAAGGGAATGACGCGCAGCACCGCGCCCATGGACCCGCGCTGCTGGAAGATGTTGACGCGGAAGCGCGCACGACCTGGGATGGTGTAGGACAAGTCGAGCTCGAGGTCGTTCTCGAAGGCCTCCCGCTGCTTCTGGGTGAGAATTCCGTACAGCGCCTTCTGCAGCTCCGGGGGCGTGCAGATGTCGAGGCCCTCGATGGAGCGGAGCTCACCGTTGACCCGAACCGACGGCGCGCGTCCACTGGTCAGGTGCAGGTCCGAACCACCCACCTCAAGGAGATGCACAAGGGCCGCATCGAGGTCGAGCATCGAGTCCTGCTCGTAGGCCAGCAGCTCCCCTTCGGGCTCGACCGGCGACGCCACCGTCGCCGGCGGCACGGCGCCCGCGAGGTGCTCGATCGCCTGCTCCAGGTCGCTGCGAACGGTCAGTCCTGGGAGCACCTCCATACGCGTCAGCTCGGCGATCCGGGCCGTGACCGTCGCGTCCGCGGGATCGGCCATCGCCACGAGCAACGTGCCGGCGGGACCGAACCCGACCGGCAGCGCCGACAGCGCCTGCGCCGTCTCGCGCGGCAGCAATGCGGCGGCCGAGGGGTCGACCGCACCGGCGCTGGTGTCGTAGAACGGCACTCCCAGCTCCCGGGCGACCGCCGCAACGATCTGCTGCTCGCTGACAACCGCCATGTCGATCAGCACGCGTGGCAGGGGGGCGCCGGAGCTGGCTTGGGCGTGCACCGCCCGCTGGCGCGTCGCCTCGTCGATCACACCTTGCTCCACCAACAGGTCGGCCAGTGCCTTCGCCATCGCACATCCTCCATCCGGCGCCGCGCGCGCGAGCTGCCGCTGAGCGGAGTGTCGGACGAGGCAGCGCCATCCTTTAGCGCGGGCAGCCGCTCAGACGATCACGCGGGCGATCTCCTCCAGCGTCGTCTGGCCCATGAGGACCTTGGCCAGGCCGTCGTCGCGCAGGGTCCGCATGCCCTGCGTGCGTGCGGTCTTGGCGATGGAGTCTGTCGAGGCGCGTTCGACGATGAGCCGCTCGATCTCCTCCGTGACCAGCATGACCTCGTGGATGGCGAGCCGGCCCCGGTACCCGGTCTTGGCGCAGCTGCCGCAACCGGTCGCACGGAAGAGCGTCGGCAGCGCGTCACCGTCCTCCCACGGCAAGCCGGCGGTCTTCAGCTCGGCGGGCGTGGGCTCGTAGGAATCCTTGCACTTGACGCACAAGCGGCGGGCAAGGCGCTGGGCCAGCACGCAGTCGACCGCCGAGCCCACCAGGAACGGGTCGATCTGCATCTCGGTCAACCGGGTGACCGCCGACGGCGCGTCGTTGGTGTGCAGGGTCGACAGCACCAGGTGACCCGTGAGGGCCGCCTCCATGCCGATCTGGGCGGTCTCGTGGTCGCGCATCTCGCCGACCAGGACGATGTCGGGATCCTGGCGCAGGATCGATCGCAGCGCCGTGGGGAACGTAAGCCCCGCCTTGTTGTTGATCTGCACCTGACTGATGCCGGGCAACCGATATTCGACCGGATCCTCGGTCGTGATGATGTTGACGCTGGGGTTGTTGATCACATTGAGCGTGGCGTACAGCGTCGTGGACTTGCCCGAACCCGTGGGCCCCGTGACCAGGATCATGCCGTAGGGCTTTGTGAAGCTGCGCTGGTAACGCGCCAGGTTGTGATCCAGGAAACCGAGATCGGCCAGGTCGAGGAGCACCGAGGACTTGTCCAGGATGCGCATCACGACCTTCTCGCCGTACACCGTCGGCAACGTGGAGACGCGCAGGTCGATGGGCTTGCCCCCGGCCTTGATGCTGATCCGACCGTCCTGTGGGATGCGGCGCTCGGCGATGTCCATGTCAGCCATGATCTTCAGGCGGCTCACCACGCCGGCGGCGATCCTCTTGCTCTGCAACATGACCTCGTGCAGGACGCCGTCGACGCGGTAGCGGATCCGCAGGTCGTGCTCCTGCGGCTCGATGTGGATGTCGGAGGCGCGGTCGTTGACGGCGTTGCTG
>Ga0209587_1001623_pt1 | contig 10454 bp, 6 predicted proteins | sample NGEPerD_2_FD_184512 | JGI IMG/M metagenome (GOLD analysis project Ga0209587, IMG submission 184512) | Arctic peat soil microbial communities from the Barrow Environmental Observatory site, Barrow, Alaska, USA - NGEE PermafrostL1-D... | ecosystem: Environmental > Terrestrial > Soil > Wetlands >... | reverse complement strand
GAGGAGGTCCCGGGGGAAGGCGAACAGAGTGCGGCGCATCGCGAGCTGCTTGACCACGTCTCGGTCGTCGTAGAGGGCCTTGTCGATGTCGGCGCGAGAGGCGTCCACCCTCGCGAAGGCCGAGAGATAGACGCTGGCGGGCTCGGTGGCATGCAGGCAGGTCATCTGCTCGACGGCCTGGGCGACCGAGCCGACCCTCGTGGCGATCGCGTGCCGCGCGGCCAATCGGGCACGGCGCTGGGCATCGGTGACTTCCCGCATGCACCGATCCTTCCAGCCGTCGGGGACAGTGTCCTTCTCGCGCGAACCCCAGGATCCACCGACGCGGCACCCTCCGGCACGATGCGGGGATGGCTTCCTCGCCCAGGGCACTCACCGCGAGGCGTGCCCTGGTCGTCCTCGGGATCGTGGTGCTGGCCTTCAACCTGAGGCCGGCGGCGGTCAGCGTCGGGCCGGTCCTGGGTGAGATCAGCGACGGCCTGGGCATGTCCGCGACCCAGACGGGACTGCTGACGTCGCTCCCGGTACTCGCGTTCGCCGTCTTCGGCGCGCTCGCACCCCGCCTTGCCCGGCTGGTCGGGCTGCATCGGCTGACGCTGGTCGCGCTGCTGTGCGTGGTCGGGGGCCTGGCTGGGCGCGTCACGGTGACGCGGGTACCGGCCTTCCTGGCGCTCTCCCTGCTCGCGCTCGCCGGGATGGCCACCGCCAACGTGCTGCTCCCCTCCCTGGTCAAGCTGCACTTCCCGGACCAGGTCGGCCTGATGACCTCGATCTACTCCACGGCGCTGGCAGTCGGTCTCACCTCGGCCTCGATCCTGACAGTGCCGATCAGTGAGGCCGGCGAGGGTTGGCGATCCGGTCTGCTCGTGTGGTCACTGACCGCCGGGATCGCCGTACTCCCGTGGCTCGGGCTGATCGGTCACGACCGCCGGCCCGAGGAGGTGAAGGGACGCGTGGGCCTCAGGGAGGTGGCCCGAACGCGTCTCGGCTGGTTGATGGCCCTCTTCTTCGGCCTGCAGTCCCTGCAGGCGTACTCGATCTTCGGCTGGTTCGCCGAGCTCTACCGCGACGCCGGTTTCTCTGGGCACACCGCGGGGCTGCTGCTCGGCGTGATCACGGGAGTGAGCATCCCCCTCTCGCTGCTCATCCCGGCACTGGTGGTCCGCACGCAGAACCAGACCATGCTCATGTGCACGGTGATGGCCTGCTATCCGTTGGGCTATCTCGGACTGATCTTCGCGCCGCATTCGGGAGCCCTGGCGTGGGCGATCCTCGTGGGCGCCGGCACCACCACCTTCCCGCTGATCCTGACGTTGATCGGGCTCAGGGCGCGCACGCCCGGCGGTGTGGCGGCGCTCTCGGGCTTCGCCCAGTCGACCGGCTACCTGATCGCCGGAATCGGCCCGTTCGGGATCGGGGTGCTGCACGACCTCTCGGGTGGCTGGACGGTGCCGCTCCTCGCCCTGATGGCGATCACGGTCCCGCAGCTCCTGGTGGGGCTCGCGGTGTCCCGTCCGGCGTACGTCGAGGACGAGCTGGTCAGTTCACCAGCCGCCGCCCCTGACTCGGACCCGGATCACACCGTCACAGACTGACTCGCGGACTCGAGCCTGCTCTCAAGACCAGCCCACTGCTCGTCCGACATCCTGAGCACGGTCACGCCGTACGAGTGCGGCCTGGTCGAGCCGGGCCGCACCGGCGACGCCTGACGCCCGAGAGCGTCGACACCGACGGTGCGGCCGTTTCAGGCCGTCAGCGCGGGAAGCGGTAGACGCCGCCCGGGCCGGTGATGTCACCCGACTGGTTCGTCTTCGCGAACTGTCCGACGAACAGGTTGCGCTTGGTCACCTCGACCGCCACCGGCCGCGCGATCGAGCGGACCGTGACGGGGCGGCCCCGACGAAGAGTCGAGATCCGGTTGTTGAACAGCTCCGCGACGTACACCTTGCCGCCGGGTGTCACCGCAAGGTTGGAGGCACCCAGGAAGCCCCTGGACACCCGGATCACCGCGCCGCGCTTGGTGATCTTGTAGATCGCACCGCGCGCGCCGAAACTGGGGTCCTCGGGGCCACCAGGGAGCAGCGAGACCCAGAGGTTGCCGTGACCGTCACGCTCGACGTCGGTCGGCACCGGCTCGAAGCCGTACTTGACGCCGACGAGGCAGTCAGGTCCATCCACCGCATCCACCATCTTCTGGGTCAAGGTGACGGCCTGGCGCGGTAGCACGGCCTTCGTGGAGATCCGACCGCGTTTGTTGACCCGCAGGATGGCGTTGCCGCCGGCCTCGGCGACCGCCCAGGCACCGCCCGGCAGTGCCTCGACCTGGTAGGGGTTGGAGTCCTTCAAACCCTGGTACCTCGCAGGCGCTCCGGTCATCTCGCTCAGCGCCTGCCTCGCGCAGGCGTTGCCGCCGCTGATGATGCCGTAGGTCTTGTTGCCGTCGGGGTTGTGGTTGTTCTCATAGGCACGCAGGTTCGCGACGACGGCCTTGCGTCCCGGACGCCGGATGGTCAACCGCTGGAAGGACTTGTTGGGGCTGTTCGTGTAGGCCAGCTTCTTGCCGGAGACCGCCACACCGGCGATCTCGCCGTTCACCTTGGCGATGACCTTGGGGCCCCTGTTGCCGAGCCTGGTGATGGTGCCGGCGAACCCGTCGGTCCAGTACACCGTCCCGCGGCGCACTGCGACCTGGAACGGCGCGAGTACCGTCGAGTTCAGCTTGCGCGCCCCCGACGGGTCGGATGCCGCCGAAGCAGGGGCGCTCGCGGGCGCTCCGATGGCAAGGGCGGCGGTCAGGGTCGCGATGGTGGTGGTCAGGGTTCTGCGATGCAGACTCATGGGTCCTCCAGGATGTGAGCACGCATCGGGCTTGCCCCGGCGCGGCCCGGCAGCCCTCCCCGGCCACCGACGTCCTCGGGACGCTACCCACGTCGCAACTATTCGGTCTGTACTAGTTCCGTAATGTCCGGGGAGCGGTCTAACCCACTCGTGGGCCCTGTTGCCGACGCCGCCACGGCCCAGACCCCGGTGCGGTCAAGACCGGACCATCCGTCTGCTCAGCCGACAGAGAGGGGCAGCAGGCTCTGCCCGGTGGGCCCGATCTGGATGTCGGTGCCCATCTCCGGGCAGACACCGCAGTCGTAGCAGGGGGTCCAGCGACAGTCCTCGACGTCGATCGAGTCGGGGTCGAGGGCGTCCTCCCAGTCCTGCCACAGCCAGTCCTTGTCGAGACCGGAGTCGAGGTGGTCCCAGGGCAGGACCTCGGCGTAGCCGCGCTCGCGGGTGGTGAACCACTCGAGGTCGACGCCGGTGCCGGCCAGCCCGCTCTCGGTCGCGGAGATCCAGCCCTCATAGGAGAAGTGCTCGCTCCAGCCGTCGAAGCGGGCGCCGTCACGCCAGACCCGCTCGATGACCCGCCCGACGCGGCGGTCGCCTCGTGAGAGCAGTCCCTCGATGATGCCGGGCTTGCCGTCGTGGTAGCGGAAGCCGATGGCACGACCGAACTTCCGGTCCGAGCGCACCGCCTCGCGCAGCTTGCGCAGCCGCTCGTCGGTGGTCTCGACGTCAAGTTGCGCGGCCCACTGGAACGGGGTGTGCGGCTTGGGCACGAACCCGCCGATCGACACGGTGCAGCGGATGTCGTTGTGCCCCGTGACCTCCCGCCCCTTGGCGATCACTTTCTTGGCCAGGTCCGCGATCGCGAGGACGTCCTCGTCGGTCTCGGTCGGCAGGCCGCACATGAAGTAGAGCTTCACCTGCCGCCAGCCGTGGGAGTACGCCGCTGCGACCGTGCGGATCAGATCCTCCTCGGTGACCATCTTGTTGATCACTTTGCGCATCCGCTCCGAGCCACCCTCGGGCGCGAAGGTCAGCCCAGAGCGACGGCCGTTGCGGGAGAACTCGTTGGCCAGGGTGATGTTGAAGGCATCCACCCGCGTGCTCGGCAGGGAGAGCGAGATGTTGGTGCCCTCGTAGCGGTCGGCGAGGCCCTTGGCGACCTCGCCGATCTCGGAGTGGTCCGCGCTCGAAAGCGAGAGCAGGCCGACCTCCTCGAAACCCGACTTGCGGATGCCGTTCTCCACCATCTCGGCGATCGTGGTGATCGAGCGCTCGCGCACCGGGCGGGTGATCATCCCGGCCTGGCAGAACCGGCAGCCGCGTGTGCAGCCACGGAAGATCTCTACGCTGTACCGCTCGTGCACGGTCTCGGCCAGCGGCACGAGCGGGTTGCGTGGGTAGGGCCAGGCGTCGAGGTCCATCAGCGTGTGCTTGCGCACCCGGTCGGGTACGCCGGGGCGGTTGGGGAGCACGCCGAGCAGTTCACCCCCGTTGTTCTCGGGGTCGTCGTAGGCCACGTCGTAGAACTTCGGCACGTAGACGCCGCCGCTCGCGGCAAGTCGCATCAGTACACCGTCGCGTCCGCCGGGAGACCCCTCGGCCTTCCACTCCCGGAAGACCTCGGTGATCGCGAGGACGATCTCCTCGCCGTCACCGAGGACGACGGCGTCGAGGAAGTCGGCGACCGGCTCGGGGTTGAAGGCGGCATGGCCACCCGCGAGGACCACCGGGTCGTCCTCGGTCCGGTCGACCGCATGCAACGGAATCCCGGCGAGGTCGAGCGCGGTGAGCATGTTCGTGTAGCCCAGCTCGGTGGAGAAGGACAACCCGAAGATGTCGAAGCCGCGCACGGGACGGTGACCGTCGACGGTGAACTGCGGGATCCGCTGCTCGCGCATGACCGATTCCATGTCGGGCCAGACCGAGTAGGTGCGCTCGGCGAGGACGCCGTCACGCTCGTTGAGGATCTCATAGAGGATCTGGACGCCCTGGTTGGGGAGCCCCACCTCGTAGGCGTCCGGATACATCAGTGCCCACCGGACCTCGGTGTCCGCCCAGACCTTGGAAACCGAGTTGAGTTCGCCGCCGACGTACTGGATCGGCTTCTGGACCCGGGCCAGATGCGGCTCGAGCGTGGCGAAGACCGACTCACCAGATGGAACAGGCATGCATGAACCTTCGGCTAAGTGGGGAAGTAACAGAGTACGTGCTTGCCCAGGTACGTAACCAACCCGAGATCAAAGGGGTGATCGGGGTGGCAGACCATGCCCTCACCTGGCGTCCCTCGCGACGTCTCTCGGTCCGGTCGATGTGGTCGCTATGGCTGGTGTGTCTGGTATTGACCCCTGGGGCGCTGGTCCTGCAGCACGTCACGGCTCTGCGGGTCGGTGCGGTCAGCTCCATCCACGCTGCCGGCCTGATCGCCTTCCTGTGGATCCTGCTGGCGTGGCTCTGGCCGGTCCGTCCCCTGCGCAACCAGATCCTGGGGCTCACGATCGGTCTCGCCTTCGGGGTCCACCTCCTGACCAGCGTCGCGATCGAGGGGGACTTGCTCGTCTCGGCGCGGGTGGCGCTGGCCACCGTGATGCAGGCGGGCATGACCCTGGCCGTCTATCGCTGGCGCGTCGGGGACGACAACCTCACCCCCCACCGACCCAGCGACATTGTGGACCTCGCGCTGTCCAGCATCGTCGGCGCCCTCGTGGTGATCCCGTTGGGCCCGGCCCCGGGCCTTTGGCTCACCAGTCCGGCCTTCGAGCTCATCTGGTGGACGGCGCTGAGCACCGCCTACGTCTTCGTGGGTAGCGCCTGCATCATGCTGCTCATCCAGCGACGCCCCCACGCTGAGGCGATTCCCACACGGTTGAGGGACGTCTACTTCCAGCTGGTCGTCACTGGCCTCTGCCTCGGAGCCGTGTTCACCTTCGACGAGCTCCCCCTCACCTGGATCGTGATGCTGCCGGCGATCTGGGCGGGGCTCAGCCTGGGGCCGTGGAGCTCGGCCGCCTTCAGCCTCACCGGCACCCTCTCGGTGGTCATCGCCATGGCGATCCCGGCCGCGAACCGGACCTCCGGCACCTCGGAGGTGACGAACGCCCTGCTGCTCGAGAGCCTGATGGCCGCCTTCGTCTTTGTCGTCCTGCTCCTCTCCATGGTGCGTGACCAGCGGGCGCACCTCGCCGGAGAGGTGGTGCAGCGGCGCCAGGAGGCGATGGACCAGGCGGGCCTCCTCGGGACGGTCTTCGAGTCGATCAACGAGGCCCTGGTCCTCCTGGACCCCGAGGGCGTCGTACAACGGCACAACGCCGCGGCCGTGCGGATCCTCGGCCGCGAGAAGCTCACCACCGAGCCCGGACGCTGGTTGCGACGCATGGCCGAACGACCCTCGTTCACCTACTCCTTCAACCGCGACGGCTCCGAGGACGGGCTCCGGGTCCTCGCCGTACAGCTCGCCCCGGTGCAGTACGCCGGGTCCGACAGCGTCGTGGCGATCGTCCGGGACGTGACCACCGAGCAACGACGCATCGAGGAGCTGGCCAGCTTCGCAGCGGTGGCGGCCCACGACCTCAAGAGTCCTCTGGCCGCAGTGCACGGCTGGATCGAGGTCGCCGAGGACGCCCTCGCAGGCGACCCAGCGCTGGCCCAGGAAGCCCTCCAGCGAGGACGCCACGCCACCGACCGGATGTCGCGCGAGATCGAGGACTGGCTGACCTACAACGTCGCTCGCGAGGGCGTCGTGGCGCCTGAGCCAATCGCTCTCCAGCCGTGCCTGGACGCCATCGCTGCCAGCTACCCCGGCGTGGACATCGTGGTCCGGACCCCCGACACGGTGATGGTCGACCCCACGCTGCTGCGACACCTGTTGGCGAACCTGATCGGCAACGCGGTGAAGTACACCCATCCCGGCGAGCATCCCTGCATCACGGTGCGCAGCTGCTCCGACAGTGATCGGGGTTGGGTCCGTCTTTATGTGGTCGACGCGGGAATCGGGATCCCCGAGGGCGAGGAGACGACCATCTTCGAACCCTTCCGCCGGGCGTCGACCGTCCAGGGCACCTACGAGGGTTCCGGACTCGGCCTGGCGCTGTGCAAGCGCATCGTTCGCCGCCACGGAGGGCTGATCAGTGCCCAGCGCAACGAGGGCCCCGGCACCACGATCACTGTGACCCTCCCCCGGGCCGGCTGACCCGTCACGCGATCCCCGGCCGGTCAGGAGCGCTCCGTAGGCTGCCGAACATGCGCGACGCCCATGCCCGGCGGCTGAGCTGGACCGAGATCGCTCCCCCGTTGCCCTGCTCGCCCTGGTCGCCGTATGGGGTCGGCACCCAGGTTCCGTCGGGATCACCCTGGTCGCGGTCCTCCTGTCCACCGCGGTGCTCGCCGCGGTCCACCACGCCGAGGTCGTGGCCCACCGCGTCGGTGAGCCGTTCGGATCACTGGTCCTCGCGGTCGCGGTCACGGTCATCGAGGTGGCGCTGATCCTGACGCTGATGCTGAGCGGGGGAAAGGACACCTCCACCCTGGCCCGCGACACCGTCTTCGCCGCCGTGATGATCACCTGCAACGGGATCGTCGGCCTGTGCCTGTTCGTGGGCGCCGTCAAGTTCGGGACGACGCACTTCAACGCCGAAGGGGCCGGTGCCGCCCTGGCGACTGTGATCACGCTCGCCGTGACGTGCTTGGTGCTGCCGAACTTCACCACCACGACACCCGGCCCGGAGTTCTCCGGCTCGCAGCTGACATTCGTGGCCATCGCGTCCCTGACGCTGTACGGCATGTTCGTGGTCACCCAGACGGTGCGGCACCGCGACTTCTTCCTGCCGGTGAGCGAGAGCGGCAAGGTGCTGCCCGAGGAGGACCACGCCGCCCGCCCGACGAACCAACGGGCGCGCAGGAGCCTGGGGATGCTGGTTGTCTCCCTCGTGGCGGTGGTGGGCCTCGCCAAGATCGAGTCGGCGCCCATCGAGGAGGCCGTGCGGGAGCTGGGACTGCCCCAGGCGGTGGTGGGCGTCGTCATCGCCCTGCTGGTTCTGCTGCCCGAGTCGATCGCCGCCCTCAACGCCGCCCGACGCGACCACACGCAGGTCAGCCTGAACCTCGGATACGGTCCGCCATGGCCAGCATCGGCCTGACCATCCCGACCATCGCGGTCGCCTCGATCTGGCTGGACGGCCCTCTGCGCCTCGGCCTCGAACCCACCCACATGGTGCTGCTGGCCCTCACGGCGGTCGTCAGCGTTCTCACGGTCGTGCCCGGTCGGGCCACCCGGATGCGGCGTACATCTCGTGGTGCTGGCGGCGTACCTGGTGCTGTCGGTTCAGCCCTGAGAACCGGCTTTTCGGCGCTTTCGGCCACGCCCGCCAATCGATCGATTGTCGAGACGGACACCTCGGACATCTCTACACTCAACAGGGAGATATGGGGCAAATGCGACGACTACCCGCAGGATCTGAGATGGCGCCGCCGCACACGGGTGCGGGCGCCCGCTCCGCCATGTCCCTGCGGCAGGCCGCGCCCTTCTTCGCCTTCGCCTTCGCCTGCTACCTCTTCGGCCCCTGGATGGGCCTGGACAGCTTCAGCGTCGACCCGCGCATCGCCGAGGTGTGGCCGCCCGGGGGTGTGGGCTTCGTGCTGCTCAGCACGGTCTGGTTCGCGGGGCCTCGGGTGCTCGGCGCGACCCTCGGAGTCATGCTCGTCGTCTTCGTCGTCACCGCCCTGGCGATGGACTACGCACCGCTGACGTCCCTGTGGCTGGCTCTCACGGGCGTCGCGCAGCCAGCGCTGATGGTGGTGCTGTACCGGCGCGGGCTCAACCACAAGGGATGGGCTCCCGAGAGCCCGAACGAAATCGCCGCCCTGCTCTTCGCTGCGGTCGTCTCCTCGGTCCTCCTCGGCGTCGTGGGCGGGTTTCCATTCCTCACCCCCGACCAGCTGCCCTCGGAGGTGCTGCTGTGGTGGGTGCTGCGCAACACGGTGTTCTGCTTCGTTGGCGGCGTCACGTTCATGGTGATGTTCTACGGCCGCAAGTCCGACATCCTGCCCGTCAGCTCGTGGATCAACCGCGTGGGGCTGATCGGGACTGCGTTCCTGTGTGTGTACGGCACCTACCTCGGCCCCTCCCTCCCGTTGTCGTGGCTGCTCATCGTCCCGAGCGTCTGGGGCGGCCTCACGCTGACGGTCCGCGGCACCGCCTATCTGGCGATCATGGTCGCGCTGATCGCGACCGCGTTGACCTACCTCCCGGAGAATCAGTTCGGGTACGGCGGGATCCTGCCCGCGTCCTCGATCGTCGACTTGCTGGTGATCGCCAGCACCACCTTCATGTTGTTGTTGACCCTGATGCGCGAGCAACGGGGCGCGCTGATCAACGAGCTCGACCGGAAGGGTGCCGAGTCCGAGACCCAGCGACGAGTGCTCGAGACGGTGTTCAACTCGATGACCGACGGCGTGGTCATCGTCGTCGACTCCAGGTTCACGATGTTCAACCACGCTGCACGCCAGCTGCTGGGTCGTTCCATCCCGGTGGGAAGTCCTGTGTCGTGGGTGCGGTCCTTCGGCCTCACAACCGCCGAGGGAGGCGCACTGGACGAGGAGACTCTGCGCGACTTCGTCGCGGACACCAGTGGCAGCGGCCACGCCAAGTCCATGGAGGTCCTCGTCGGCCACGACGACTCGGCCAGGATCCTCGATCTCACCGCACGGCCACTCGGTGAGGTCACCGACCGCTCGACCCTGGTTCTGCTGCATGACGTCACGGCCCAGCGCGCCCGACTCCGGGAGCTGAGCAACTTCGCCGGGATGGTGGCCCACGACCTGCGCGGACCCCTGACCGTCCTCGACGGCTGGCTCGAGGTGGTCCAGGACGAAGAGGCCACTGGCAACGAGTACCTGGTCGAGGACGCCCTGGCGAAGGCCCGCGACGCCAGCAAGCGGATGCGCCAGGTGATCGAGGACTGGCTGAACTACACCGTGGTCCAGAAGGGGCAGCTGCGTCCCGACGCGGTCAAGCTCGAGGAGGTCGCCAGCGAGATCATCGAGAGCCACCGGGCACTGTGTGCAGACGGCGGGGAGGAGCCCCACTTCGCGCTCGACCTCTCGCACAGCGTGGAGGCAGACCCGGGCCTGCTCCGACAGCTCCTGGACAACCTCGTCGGAAACGCGATCAAGTACACCGCCATCGGCCAGGCGGCGTGGGTCCAGATTCGCTCGGAGAACGACAGCGAGCCGGGCTGGATCCGGGTGGACGTCGTCGATCGTGGCATCGGGATCCCGGAGGGCGAGGAGGAGCTGATCTTCGAGGAGTTCCACCGCGGTCCGGTCGAGGGGCGCTCCGCGGGAACGGGTCTCGGGCTCGCGCTCACGCGGCGCATCGTGCGTCTGCACGGTGGCGCGCTGTCAGCCAGGCGCAACCCCGAGGGCGGCTCGACCTTCACCTTCACGTTGCCCCGGGCCTAGTAGCCCGTCGCGGCTAAGACTCGGGGGTCTGGCGGCGTCCAGGTGTGTGCATCGCAAGGTGGCGGAGCGAGGGCATACCGGGTTGTCTGTCGAGCTTCGCCAATGCGGCGAGGTGCGTGCCTGGGCGTCGCCAGGCCCGAGAGTTAGGCGCGACGGGCTAC
>Ga0209587_1001621_pt1 | contig 10455 bp, 11 predicted proteins | sample NGEPerD_2_FD_184512 | JGI IMG/M metagenome (GOLD analysis project Ga0209587, IMG submission 184512) | Arctic peat soil microbial communities from the Barrow Environmental Observatory site, Barrow, Alaska, USA - NGEE PermafrostL1-D... | ecosystem: Environmental > Terrestrial > Soil > Wetlands >... | reverse complement strand
CGCGGTACTACCGCGAGCCCTCGCCCCGATCTCAATCACGCCGTCCAAGCTGGCGATCCGTTCGATCACCACGCCGGCCAGATGCGGAAACAGGACCCGGCAGCAATTGGAGTCACATGCCGATCATGATCACCCCGATGAGCCCAGTCTCATCGGCAACACGCGCAACACCAGCACCACGAAATGTGTGCCAGAGCCTGAAAACTGCCCGCTGGTGGCCATGGGATCTGCCCAGTGGCGGCCACCAACGGCGTTCGGTCAGGGTGGCATTGCGGTCTTCTTGATGTGGTCAGGTCAGGTCGATTTGGGCGACGGGTTCGTCGCAGTGGGGCAGGGCTCACCCGCGCGCGATGTGCGGGCGATGCCGCCACGGCCGCCGAGCGCGACGAACCGCCTCTGGCGGCGATGGCTCGCCGCGCGCGCTCACAACCGGCTGACGTTCAGTGCCCGAGCCCTGAGACCTGGCCTCTGAGCCGTGCTTTGGCGGCGCAGGTTGTTTCGGACTAGGGGTTCGGCGTTCGCGGTCGGCTCAGATGGGCGATCACCGCGGGGAACGGCGACTAGGGTCGCAGCTGCCCGCGGTGTTCCGTCAGACCTGACCCCCGGTCCCGATCAGCGATCGCGACCGGCGACCCTCAAACTTGCCGCGCAAGCCGATGCCACGGTCCCTGGCCAGGCCGACACCCGTCAGGTCATGACGTGTGGCTGCGCGGCCTCGATGGCATCCAGGGCCAGGGTCGAGTGGGCGAACGCACCTCCGGCTCGCATCTCTGCGGCGACCCAGATCGCCTCCATGATCTCCTCGGGGGTGTTGCCCTTTCGGATGGCCAGCTTGGTGTGGCCCTTGATGCAGTACGGGCACTGGGTCACGTGCGCGACGGCCACCGCGATGAGCTGCTTGGTCTTCTCGGGCAGCGCGCCGTCGGCGAAGACGGCCTTGCTGAAGCTTTGGAAAGCGTCATGGACGCCGGGCGCCAGCTCCTTGCGACGCTGGGCCTGTTCGGGGGTGGTGGGGTGGTACATGGACTCGCTCATCAGTTTCTCCTTTCGAGGCAGGCTCCGTTCGGGGCCAGCGTTCTGGCTTACGCCAAAGCAAGCCGGCCGATCCGCACCCGCCAGACCTCTGGTCCCTCCTCGAGGTAGTCCCAGGAGAACTCGCCGGCGTTCTCCGCCGCGAGCTGGTAGTACAGCGGCTTGGGGTCGTGGTCGTTGACCAGCACGAAGCCCGTGCCGGCGTCCAGCGATGCGAAGGTGTCGAAGATCAGCTGGTGGCGGATGCGGGGGATCTCGGTACGGACATCGACGATGCGGTCGGTGACGGGCATGGTGGGTTCCTCTCGGTCGGGCAAGGGCGTCGCCTCGGGCTGGGTTTCCAGGAGCGCGACGTGGTGCATGGTGCCGTCCAGTCGCTGGGCCTGAACGGGATGGCTGTGGCGGAGCAGGGTCCACGCATCCGCTGCGAGCCGGCCCGCTTCCTCGGGTTGCCCGGCGTGGGCGAGATGGCGACAGGCCCGCGCCAGGACTCGGGTGAGCCCGTCGATGGTCTCGCGACCTGCGGTTTCAGCCGGCACGGGTGATCGCGACCCGCCACAGGAGCGGTCCGGCTTCGAGATAGTTCCATTCGTACCGTCCGGGCCACTGCGCCTCGGTCTGGTATAGCAGCGGCCTGGGATCGTGGTCGTTGAGGATGACGAAGGTGCCGCTCGGCCGGAGCTGGTCGAGCTTGGCGAAGATTATGTCGTGGCGCCCGCCGTGCGGCAGGCTCCGGACGTCCAGCTCTTCGGGGGCGGGCGGCGTGGGGGATGACTGGTGGGTATCGAGCGACATCTGGGTCTCCTGACATGTCGTGGGCGCTGGATCGTCGAGTACGATTCGTTTTTACTATACTCTCAGTAAAAACTACAATCATGGCCACCACCCGATCTCCCATCGAAAGAGGCAACGTCACATGACCGAAGGCACTCTGTCCGGGGCCGACGCGAAACCTGGGATGCGCGACCTGACCGACGTCGCGAGCCTGGTTGAGATCCAGCCGGACGCGACGGTCTCCCGGACGGTCCTGCGGGCCGAGGGTGCACGAGTCGTACTCTTCTCGTTCGACGCCGGGCAGGTCCTGACCGAGCACACCGCTGCCGTGCCCGCGCTGCTCCAGGTGCTCAATGGGCACCTGCGGATCACCGCCGATGGCCGCACCGTCGACCTGCATCCCGGCGGGCTCATCCATTTTGCCGCGCGACTGCCGCACGCCGTTGAGGCAGTTGAGCCATCGCGGCTTCAGCTCACCTTGCTCGACCCGCGCGTGCAGGCCTGAGACATGGTGGCGCGCGTACTCACGGTCATCGGCGTAGATGGTCACGAACCTCGTGCCGAAACCAGACCCCCGGATTTTGCTGACAAGTCAAGAGAAAACAATGCCCGCTCCTGAAACGATCGACTCCCGCACGCATCGCGTGCTTGCCGGAGTCAGCCGGGTTGCCGTCCTGCAGGCCCTACGGGTGAACGGCGGACTGCTCGACGTACAGGCCATCGCCGAGCGGGTCGGGTTGCACACCAACACGGTGCGCTCCCACCTCGACCAGCTCATGGACGCGGCCCTGGTCGAGAGCGAGGTGCAGGAACGGAAGACCCCCGGGCGCCCGCGACTTCTCTTTCGCGCTACCTCGACGCGGGGCGCCGGACCGGAGGACTCCTACAAGGTCCTCGCCGAGATCCTGGCCAGCGGCATCCGAGACGGCGAGCCGGCGGCTGGGGCGGTGGCCGCCAAAGCCGGCCGGCGGTGGGGTCAGCGCCTTGAACAGCAGGGTGGCACGAGCGACGAGCCGCTCGACTCCGGACGCGCGCTTGACCGTGTCGTCGCGCTGCTGGACGAGGTGGGGTTCGCACCGCGAGTCAGCAACGCCACCGCAGGCAAGACTCTCAGCGGCGCCACGGGGAACGCCACCGGGAACGCGACGGTGATCGAGGTGCATCAGTGCCCCTTCTACGACATCGCGCGCGAGCACACCGACGTCGTCTGCGCCGTACACCTGGGCCTCATCCAGGGGGCGCTGGACCAGATGCAAGCCCCACCGAGCTCTGTTCGCATCGAACCCTTCGTGCGCCCGGACCTGTGCCTGGTGCACATCACGCCCGCCGTGATCCATGGCCCCGGAGCACGGGCATGAGCCGCGACCCGCTATCCGTGACCCGGCTCCTGCTCCCGGGAAGCGAGACCGAGCAGCTGCGGGACGCCCTCCGGGACGTGATCGACCCCGAACTCGGGATCGACATCATCTCCCTGGGCCTGGTCTATGGCCTCGAGGTCAACAACCGGGTGGCGGCAGTGGTGCTGACCACGACCACGCCGGCGTGCCCGCTGGGGGAGTACATCACCGACGAGGTGCGCCGGGTGCTGCTGGCCGGTGGCGCGGTCGACCGGGTCGAGGTGGTCATCACCCACACGCCGGCCTGGACTCCCGAGATGATGGCAGACGACACGAAGCAGGCGTTCGGATGGTGACCTCGACGGGCTCAGTCGGCTCAGTCATTCCTGCCAGTGGGCGCACGTCGACGATCCCGCGCACCCGCCTTCCGCTGTTCATCGCCGCTCTCGTCTGTCTGCTCGCGGGACTGTGGGGCGGACTCCTTCTCCTGGGCTTGCCGGTGCCGACCTTGCTCGCGACGACCGCCGAAGAGCACGGAGTCCTGATGGCCCTCGGGTTCCTCGGGACGGTGATCTCGCTCGAACGCGCGGTCGCGCTCGGTCGCCCGTGGGCGTTCGCGGCACCCGCCCTCGCCGGCGCTGGCGGCGTTGCCGTCCTGGTGAGTCTGCCGCCGATGGTGGGGCGACTGCTGTTGTGTGCGGCGTCGATCGTCCTGGTGGTGGTGTACGTCGTGGTGCATCGCATCCAGCCCGCCCTGCATCTGAGGGTGATGGCTGCGGGGGCCGTGTGCTGGTACGTGGCGACCCTGCTCTGGCTGATGGGCTGGTCGCTGCCGCGGCTGGTGCCATGGATCGCCGGGTTCCTCATCCTGACGATCATCGGCGAACGCCTTGAGCTGGCCCGGGTCGCGTTCCTGACGCGAACCTCCGTGCGCCAGTTCCTCGCCGGGGCGGTCATCTTCGGTGCTGGGCTCGTCCTCACGACGACGGCCACGACCGGGTCCAGCGGGGTCCGCCTGGCTGGCGCCGGCATGATCGCGCTGGCTGTGTGGGGTTTCGTGCACGATGTCGCACGCCGAACCGTCAAGATTCCCGGCGTCACCCGCTTCATGGCGGTGTGCCTGCTCGCGGGCTACGTCTGGCTCTTCATCGGTGGGGCGATCTGGCTGCTCGCGGGCAACCTGGGCGCGAGTGTCGCGATCTACGACGCGGCCCTGCACACGGTGTTCCTGGGCTTTGTGATGTCGATGATCTTCGGGCACGCACCTGTCATCGTGCCTGCCGTCCTTCGGGTCCAGCTCCCGTTTCGCCCATGGTTCTACGTGCACGTGGGGCTCCTTCACGCGTCCCTCCTGGCGCGAGTGTTCCTCGGCGACGGGCTCGGATCCACACTCTGCTGGCGAGTCGGCGGAGTGGGCACCGAGCTTGCCGTACTCGGCTTCCTCGCCGCTTCCGTGATCGCCGTTCGACAGGCGCGCAGGAAGGGACGGTCAGCATGACCACCACCGACCAGCAGGTCGGCCCGCTCACAGAGCCAGGTCCGGGACAGGATCGAGCCGGCCTGCTGGGGGGCCTGGCTCTGGGTGCCGTCATGCTCGTCGTCGCCCTCATGGTCGCGTTGACCGGTGGCAGTGCTGGTTCTGGCCTCGACTCACGCGCCGTCGTCCCGGCCGGCGGGACCCAGACCGTCGCGGTCAGCCTCGCCGGGATGCGGATCACGCCCTCGGTGATCGACGTGACAAAGGGAACCCGGCTCGTCCTGCAGGTCACGAACGCCGACGCCATGCGCCACGACCTGGTCCTGGCCACCGGACAACGCACGCCGCTGCTTGCCGCTGGAGAGAATGCGACCCTCACCGTCGGCGTCGTCAACGCCGAGATCGCCGGCTGGTGCAGCGTCCCCGGACACAGGGCCGCCGGGATGACCCTGAGCATCGTCGTGACCGGGACCGGCACCGCCGCCAGCTCGGCCGCGAAGACCCCTGGGTCGGGGCCAGAGACGGGCGCCATGTCGAAGGCAGCGCCGGCAAGCCAGGCCTCACCAGTCATCGACTTCCACGCCTCCCCGGGACCGGGCTGGAAGCCATACAACCCCGCCCTGCAACCGGCGCCCGGCGCCGCCGAGCACCGCCTGACCATGACGGTGCGAGACACAGTCGTCGAGGTCGCCCCCGGCGTGCGCCAGACCCTGTGGACCTTCAACGGGACCGCGCCCGGCCCCACCCTGCACGGCAAGATCGGCGACGTCTTCACCATCACCTTCGTCAACGACGCCAGCATGGGCCACGGCATCGACTTTCACGCCGGCTCCCTGGCACCAGACCTGCCGATGCGCACCATCGACCCCGGGAAGTCGCTGACCTACCAGTTCGTCGCGAACCACTCGGGGGCGTGGCTCTACCACTGCAGCACGATGCCGATAGCCCTGCACATCGCGAACGGGATGTATGGCGCGGTCATCATCGACCCACCCGACCTCCCGGCCGTCGCGCGCGAGTTTGTCGTCGTGCAGTCCGAGCTCTACCTCGGCCCACAGAACGGCACGGCCGACGAGGCCAAGATCGCGGCCGAGCAGCCCGACGCCATCTTGTTCAACGGCTACGTCAACCAGTACGACCATGCGCCGATCCGCGTCCGGGTCGGCGAACGGGTCCGGGTATGGGTGGTAGATGCGGGACCGCAGCGAGCGACGGCATTCCACGTCGTGGGAACCCAGTTCGACACCGTGTTCAAGGAAGGCGCCTATCTCCTGCGGACCGGTAACGCCGAGCACGGTGCTTCGCAGGTCCTGGATCTTGCCCCCGCCCAGGGAGGCTTCGTCGAGTTCGTCCTGCCGCAGGCGGGCCACTACCCCTTCATCGATCACGCCATGGTCGACGGACAGCGCGGCGCCCATGGCATCTTCGAGGCGTTCTAGGTGCTCGATCTGTGGTCCCTCGTACGCTTCCTGCACGTAGTGGGCGCAGTCGTGTGGCTCGGCGGACAGCTGACGGTCTCCGCGCTGGTCATGCCGGTCGCGCGCGACCGCCTCTCCGAGGTGGCTCGCGCGGGCCTGATGCGCGTCCTCGGGATGCGGTTCGGCATCGCCACCGTCGCGATCCTGATCCCGCTGCAGCTGGCCACGGGAGTGGCTCTGGCCCGGCACAAAGGGGTCACCTTGGCATCCCTGGCCGACCCCGGGTACGGGCGCATGCTCGCCGGGAAGCTGGTCGCGTTCACCCTCGTCATGCTGGCCGCAGGGCTTCACGGGTGGGCCATCTCGGCCGGGCGCCGAACCCTGGCCCGATCCCTAGCGGTGTCATCCCTGGCCGGTTCGTTCGTTGTCGTCCTGCTCGCAACCGCGTTGCCTGTTACCTGAGGTTCAGAGAAAGAGGTTCGCTCATGACCGTTGCACAGTCACGACCCGTGCGGTTCATGCGTCACGACGCGTCGGAGCGGCCCTTCATCGTCATCTGGGAGGTCACCCGCGCTTGCCAGCTCGTGTGCACCCATTGCCGTGCGGACGCCATCCGTACCCGCAACCCCTTCGAGCTGACCACCGACGAAGGCCGGCACCTGTTGGATGACCTTGCCTCTTTCGGAGCACCGCGTCCCTTGGTCGTGCTCACCGGTGGCGACCCTTTCGAACGACCCGACTTGCCCGAGCTGGTCGCACACGGCACCCGAATCGGGCTGAACATGGCCCTGTCGCCGTCGGTTACCGACCGGCTCACCCGATCGGTCCTTGAAGAGCTTCACGAGGCAGGTGCCAAGGCGGTCTCGCTGTCTCTGGACGGAGCGACCGCCCACAGCCATGACTCCTTCAGAGGTGTCGAGGGAGTCTTTGACGCCACGCTGGAGGCCGCCCGGACTGTCACTGACATCGGTTTTCGCCTGCAGATCAACAGCACTGTCACCAGAGGCAACGTGCATGAGCTGCCACGGATGCTGAGACACGTAGTCGATCTCGGCGCATCACTGTGGAGCGTCTTCTTTCTCGTGCCGACCGGTCGTGGCAAGGACCTGCAACCCCTCACTGCGGGTGAAGCGGAAGAGGTCCTGCACTGGCTGCATGACGTTTCGGATCTCGTCGCCATCAAGACCACCGAGGCTCCCCATTACCGGCGAATCGCCATACAGCGTGCGGGTTTTGACGCTGGCGGCGTCAGTGAGCTCGACGAGGCGTTCCCGGTCGGGCCGTTGCGCTCCCAACTGCGCGCGGACACCGCGGAGCTGCTCAGCGGGCAGGAGCCACGGCGGCGCCGGCCGCGTCCGCCGATCGACGTCAACTCGGGACGCGGCTTCGCGTTCGTCGACCACGTCGGAGTGGTGTACCCCAGCGGGTTCCTGCCCACGCCCGTTGGCTCGGTGCGAAGGAAGTCGTTCCCCGAGATCTACCGTGGCTCTGAGCTGTTACAGGAGCTGCGCAACCCGGATGCCTTCGGCGGCCGATGTGGTCAGTGTGAGTTCAGAGCTGTCTGCGGGGGCTCGCGTTCACATGCCTATGCCACGACGGGGGACCCGCTGGCCGAGGACCCCAGCTGCGCCTACCAGCCAGTCTGAGTCCCCGGCGGTTGCGAGTCTCCGCACCGGTCTCCTCTAGCGAAATGTACTGATCCCCACCTATCGTCATCAGACGCTCTTTCTGAGCGAAATGAGCTGGTTTATTTATTACGTTCTTCTTGTGGTAAAAACATCGAGGTCCATCCAGACGGCTTGGTGAACGGCATGGGAACGAGCTGCCGCGCGCCTGCCGAACCCAGGAGGTAAGACGTGTCACAGTTGAGCACAACCGAGCGTGAGCGCTCTCCGGGCGACAGGCGCCCCATGATGGTGTCGCGGACGTGGGCGCAGGCCGCCGCCCTCGTCGTGCTGTTCGGCTTCGCGGTCCTCGGCTTTCTGGCCTTCCGCACCTACGAGACCGGCCCGCCCATCGCCGAAAAGGTGGTGAGCCAGGACGGCCAGGTGCTGTTCACCGGTGACGACGTGATCAAGGGCCAGAAGCTCTTCCTGCGCAACGGCTTGATGGAGTACGGCTCGATCCTCGGGCACGGCGCCTACCTGGGGCCGGACTTCACCGCCGACTACCTCCACCGAGCGGCCGAGATCGTCACCCGTGAGTACGGCGGGAGCACCTCGACCACCGCGAAGCAGAAGGCGATCGAGGACTTCAAGACCAACCGGTATGACGAGTCGTCCAAGACGCTCACCTATACCGTCGCGCAGGCGACGGCGTTCAGGGAGATGGTCACCTACTACGGCGACTACTTCGGCCCGACCTCCCACGAAAAGGGCATGCGCCCGGACGCCATCACCGACAAGACGCAGATCCGGCAGCTGACGTCGTTCTTCGCCTGGACAGCCTGGTCAGGCTCGACCCTGCGGCCCGAGAAGAACTACACGTACACCAACTCATGGCCACCCGAGCCGCTGGTCGACAACAAGCCCACTGCCAACGTCATGGTGTGGAGCGTGCTCTCCCTGATCGCCCTGCTGGCCGGCATCGGCGCGCTGTTCGCGGCCTTCGGCCGCTGGGGCAACCGGTTCGGCTGGAAGGGCCGGCAGGCCGACGCGATCTCCTTTCGCCCGCCCGACGACGTAGTGCTCACGCCGGCGCAGCGGGCCTGTGCCTACTTCTTCCTCGTTGTGGGTCTGCTCTTCTTCATCCAGGTGATGGTCGGTGCCGCCAGTGAGCACTACCGCGCCGACATCTCCAGCTTCTTCGGTTTCGACCTCGCCCGATGGCTGCCCTACAACCTGGTGCGCACCTGGCACGTTCAGCTCTCCATCTTCTGGACGGCAACCTCGTTCCTGGCCGCCGGCATCTTCCTCGCCCCGATGATCACCGGGCGCGAGCCGCGCCGGCAGCACTGGCTCGCCTACGGCCTGCTCGGCGCGCTCGCCCTCGTTGTCTTCGGCAGCATGGCCGGTGAGGCCCTCGACATCCACGGGCTGCTCCCTGACGCGTTCAGGGCCCTCGGGATGCAGGGGTGGGAGTACATCGACCTCGGCCGGTTCTGGCAGGTTCTGCTCACCCTGGGCCTGGTCATCTGGGTCATCATTCTCTTCCGCGGGTTGCGGGGGCGCTTGAAGGTCGAGTCGCGCGGCAACATGCCGTGGATGTTCTTCTACACCGCGCTCGCCATCCCCGCGTTCTACGCGGTGGGCCTGCTCACCAGCTCGGACGACAGCTTCACCATCGCCGACTTCTGGCGCTTCATGGTGGTGCACCTGTGGGTCGAGGACTTCCTCGAGATCTTCACCACGGTCCTGGTCGCCTACATCTTCGTGATGCTCGGCGTGGTGCGGGAGCGCGTGGCGCTGACCGTGATCTTCCTCGACATCATCCTGTACTCCGCTGGCGGAGTCATCGGCACCATGCACCACCTCTACTTCTCCGGCAGCGCTGCGGAGAGCATGGCCCTGGGCGCCGTCTTCTCGGCCCTGGAAGTCATCCCGCTGACGTTCCTCACCGTCGAGGCGTGGTCGTTCCTCCAGCTCGGTGCCCGCCAGGAGTCCAAGTCCAAGACGCCGTTCCCGCACCGCTGGGCGGTCATGTTCCTGGTCTCGGTCGGCTTCTGGAACTTCCTCGGCGCCGGGATCTTCGGCTTCCTGGTCAACCTGCCGATCGTGTCCTACTACGAGATCGGCACGGCACTGACCGCCAACCACGCGCACGCCGCGATGATGGGCGTCTACGGGATGCTGGCGATGGGGCTGGCGCTGTTCTGCCTGCGCTACCTCATTCCGACCGAGCGCTGGTCGGACAAACTGGCCAAGATCTCGTTCTGGTCGGCCAACCTGGGCCTCGCCTGGATGTCGTTCGCGACCCTGCTCCCGCTCGGTATCCTGCAGCTCTACGCGTCGGTCAACGACGGCTACTTCGCCGCCCGGCAGCTGGAGTTCATCACCAACCCGACCAACAGCATCTTCGAGTGGATGCGACTGCCCGGTGACCTGCTGTTCATCGGCGGCGGGGTCCTGCCGTTCCTCTACATCTGCTGGCTCGGGGTTCGCTACCGGGTTGGCCGGCCGCCGCAGGAAGACGAGCTGGACGAGGTGTTGTTCGCCGACATCAGCGAGTGGGTGCCGGTCGGAGCTGAGGACCGCCAGTCGTGAGCTTTCATCCGGAGGTCGTGCTGCTCGGTGGTTACGCCGCCGTCCTGCTCGCCGTGGCCGCCGTCCTGGACTGGTTGGCGCAGCACACGCAACGTCGCTCCGAGCGTTTCCGCACCGCGGGGTTCAGCTACCACCCGCAGCATGACGCGTGGACCTGCTCGGAGGACGCGATGCTCTGGCCGATGGAGTACGACAAGGAGCACCACCTCGTGCGT
>Ga0209587_1001619_pt1 | contig 10457 bp, 9 predicted proteins | sample NGEPerD_2_FD_184512 | JGI IMG/M metagenome (GOLD analysis project Ga0209587, IMG submission 184512) | Arctic peat soil microbial communities from the Barrow Environmental Observatory site, Barrow, Alaska, USA - NGEE PermafrostL1-D... | ecosystem: Environmental > Terrestrial > Soil > Wetlands >... | reverse complement strand
GTGGGCTGGTTGCTGGCCGCGCTGATCGGCTACTTCGTCGTGTCTGCCTCCGACGATGGCTGGCGTTGGGCGCTGGCGGTCGGTGCCGTGCCCGCGTTGTACGCCGCCTTCATCCGGTTCGGCCTGCCCGAATCAGTGCGGTTTCTCGAGCAACGCGGTCGGGAGTCGGAGGCGGAAACTGCCGTCCGCCGCTTCGAGAGCGCAGCAGGCATCACACCACCGGAGACCCCTGCGCCCTCGAACGTGGAAGCGGCACCGGCATCGGGCCCCGGGGGGCTGTGGCGACCGGGCCAGCGCCTGCGCACCGCGTCACTGTGGCTGGTCTGGTTCGGCGTGAACTTCTCCTACTACGGCGCCTTCATCTGGCTGCCCACCCTGCTCGTCGCCACCGGCCTGGACCTGGTCCGCTCGTTCGGTTTCACGCTCGTGATCACCCTCGCGCAGCTACCCGGCTACGCCACCGCCGCAGTGCTCGTCGAGGTATGGGGCCGGCGGCCGACACTCTCGCTGTTCCTGCTCGGCTCGGCCGGTTCGGCGGTCGCCTTCGGGCTGGCCGACGACACCACCACGATGGTGGCCGCAGGGATGGCCCTATCGTTCTTCAACCTCGGTGCCTGGGGAGCGTTGTACGCCATCACGCCCGAGGTCTACCCGACGCTGTTGCGCGCGACCGGAGCGGGTTGGGCCGCGGGCTTCGGGCGGATCGCCTCGATCCTCGCTCCGCTGTCCGTGCCACCGCTTCTGGCAATCGGCGACAACCCGCTGGTTTTCGCCGTCTTCGGCGCGTTCTTCCTCCTCGCCGCAGCGTTCACCTGGGGCCTGCCCGAGCGCCGCGGGGAACCGCTGGAGGCCGGACTGGCCTGAGCTGTTCCAGGCCAGCTCTCGCAAAAGCCTCTAGTACTACAGCCGCAGTTATGGGGCGGCGCCTCTGGTGGCGTAGTGGCATCGCCGGGCGCGGGCCTGGTGTCGTCGCCGCCAGCGTGACCAGTCGAGGATGGTGGTGGGGTCGGGCCGGTGTTGCCAGATGAGCCCGGCGAGGAGGCGCCTGATCTCGGGCACCGTCAGCGGGATCAACTCCTCGACTGGCCGGGGACCCCCCTTTTTGCGCCGGCATCGGCGGTGGTGACGGTGAGGAAGGCGTGGGCCAGCATCGCCAGCGTGATGTGTCGGTACCAGCTGTCGTAGCGGCGGACCTGGTACTGGTCGAGGCCGACTTCGCCCTTGGCGGTCTGGGAGGTTTCCTCGATCGCCCAGCGGGCACCGGCCACCCGCACCAGCTCGCGCAGCGGGGTACGTCAAGGTGACCTTGTCGGCGCAGGTCGGGTTGATCTGGTGCACCTGAGCATTGAACGGGTCACGCGGGCCCGCGTGATGCGCCCGCTTCGAGTGTTCCAGGATGTTCTCCTGATGGAGGTCCATCAGACCGCCACCCCGAACACTGCGGGCACCCGATCGAGGGCGCTCAGCAACGCGTCGACCTCAGCAACCGTGTTGTATGCCGCGAAGCTGGCTCGCGTGGTCGCCGTCACGTTCATCCGCCGGTGCAGTGGCCAGGCGCAGTGGTGACCTACCCGAACGGCAACCCCGGCATCGTCGAGGATCTGGCCGACATCATGGGGGTGAACCCCGTCGACGACGAATGCGACCGCGCCAGAACGGTCCTGGCCGTCGGCAGGTCCGATGACCCGCACCCAGGGACGTTGCGCCAGACCGGCGAGCAGCGCTTCCGTGAGTGCGTGCTCATGGGCTGTCACCCGCGGCATACCGAGGGCGGTGAGGTAGTCGCACGCTGCGGCCAGGCCCACGGCCTGGGCCGCCATCGGGACACCGGCCTCGAAGCGCTGGGGCGGGGCGGCGTAGGTCGAGCCCGCCATGCGGACGACCTCGATCATCGAGCCCCCGGTGAGGAAGGGTGGCATGGCCGCCAGGAGTTCGTAGCGACCCCACAGGACGCCGACGCCCATTGGGCCGAGCATCTTGTGACCGCTGAAGGCCAGGAAGTCGACGCCGAGGTCGACCACGTCAACGGCCAGGTGCGGCACTGACTGGCAGGCGTCCAGGACCGTCCGCGCGCCGACCGCGCGCGCCCGATCGACAATGGCAGCAACGGGATTGATCGTGCCCAGAACGTTGGACACGTGGGTGAACGCGACCACCTTGGTGCGGTCGGTGATGACCGTGTCCAGGTCGCGCAGGTCAAGGCGGCCATCGTCGGTGACACCGATCCAGCGCAGTGTGGCACCGGTGCGTCGGGCCAGCTCCTGCCACGGAAGGAGATTGGCGTGATGTTCCATCTCGGTGATGACGATCTCGTCGCCCTCGCCGAGAGCGAACCTCTCGGCAAGCGCCGGGTCGACGCCGTCCATGGCCCCGGTCGCCGAGGCATTGCTGAACGAATAGGCCACGAGGTTCAGTGCTTCGGTGGCATTCTTGGTGAACACCACCTCCTGGGTCTGCGCACCGATGAAGCGGGCCACCGTCTCGCGCGCGGACTCGAAGGCGTCGGTGGCTTCTTCGGCCAGTTGGTGGGCGCCGCGATGCACCGCCGAGTTGTGCTGCTCGTAGAACCCACGCTCTGCGTCCAAGACCTGGCGCGGTTTGTGCGATGTCGCCCCGGAATCGAGGTACACCAACGGTTTCCCGCCACGCACGGAGCGCGACAAGATCGCGAAGTCGCCGCGAATGGCGGCCGACTCCTGCGTGGTGAATGCCCTGCCCAGGGCGAATTCGGACATGGTGGTCCCCCTCAGACCCGGGTTGAGCTCTTCAATGGTGCTCACTGCGTGGACCCTTCATCAGAGGTGGTCGCGCCTGTCAGTGCTTTCATCGGAGCGGCGGCTAAGGGGATGAACGTGGTGCAGACGTGCTCGCCGTGGGCGAGGGTCCCCAGGCGTTGGACGTGAACCCCGAGCAGGCGCGAGAACGCGTCGGTCTCGGCGTCACAGAACTGCGGGAACTGGGCTGCCACGTGCTGCACCGGGCAATGCCCCTGGCACAACTGCACACCGGCCAAGGGGGTGCCCTCTCCGACAGGTCGGATCGAGGCGCCGAAACCGTCGGCGGTCAGTGCCGTCGCCAGTGCCTTGGCGCGGGCGGTGACGTCCTCGCCCGCCCCGGCGAGCTGCGCGGCATACCGCTGTTCGAGCTCAGCGTTGCGTTCGCGGGCGAACTCGCCCACGGCATCCGCACCGGCGTGTTCGGCAAGAAACCGTAGCGCCGAGGTGGCCACGTCGTCGTAGTCGCTGTCCATCCCAGCATGACCGGCTTCGGACAGGATGTATGCCCGGGCCGGCCGGCCGCGACCGCGACCCGCAGCACCAGCGGTAACCAACTCGCGCTCCTCGATGGCGCCTTGTTCGGCGAGCAGGTCGAGGTGACGGCGGACCGCCGCAGGCGTCAGGCCCAAACGCGAGCCGAGGGCGGCCGCGGTGAGCGGGCCATGCTCAGAGATCGTCTGCCGGACCCGGTCCCGGGTCCGCGCACCCACACCGTGCGGCCCGGGGTTCGACTCGTCCGCACCGTCGGAAACGCGGTGGCCAGCGATTAACACAACAACAGTGTGACCTAATTCGGCCCGACTCTCTAGTCGCTTCAGTGGCCCGCCGGACCGTGACACTGGTCATACAGTCAGAGATCCTAGACTCCGCCCGTGACCGCGCGCGATCTCGCCAAGCGATTTGCGCCCAACCACTGCCCTTGAGGGTAGGACGTGGATTGTCCGTGGCCATGAAAAAAGTCCCCGCAGGTGGCCATTAGGAACTCGGCGTCCCTCCGGTCTGACGCGTCTCCCCTGCAGGAGCAGCGAAGCACAGCGGCCAGGGCGCCAGCTACGACGACGGCACCGCGAAGGCTCGATACTCTCCGACGGATCGAACCCGCACATCCGTCCCATGACTCCCGGTGTTGGTCAGGTGCTCGGCGTGACCACGGACCGACCATCGTTTCGCCACGCTTTGATGCCGCCCTCGAGGTGCGCCACGTCGGAGTAACCGAGGCTCGCGAGCGCCACGGCGCCCAGCGCGGAGCGGCCGCCCGAGGCGCAGTAGAGAATGGTTCGTCGGCTCGGGTCGAGCTCGTCGCGGTGGTAGGGGCTGGTGGGGTCGGCGTAGAACTCGAGCATTCCCCTGGGCGCGTGGATCGCGCCCTCGATGATGCCGTCGTCGAGTTCGCTGGGCTCCCGGAGGTCGACCAGGAGGGCTCCCTCTGTGGCCTCTTGGGCGACCTGTTCGGGGTGAGATTCTCGACCTGGGCCTTCGCCCGGGTGACTAGCTCGACAACAGTGTTGGACATGGCTTTCCCTCTTTCGGTGAGTTCTGACGACTGGTGTTCAACGATCGTCGTCCTCGACGGTGGGAACCGTATCGGTGAAGTTGCCGTACTTTCCGACGGTTGTTGCCGTGTCTACCGGGTCTAGTCGTCGGGCAGCAGGCCACGCTGTGAGGCCTGCCGAACGGCGCCGGTCCGTGACGAGGAGTCCAGCTTCGTGAACAGGTTGCGCACGTGCATGTCGACTGTTCGCGTGCTCAGGAAGAGCTCGGCTGCGATCTCGCGGTTGGTCCTGCCGTCTGCTACGTGACGGAGCACCTCGCGCTCGCGCCGCGTGAGCCCGACAGGATCCAGGGCGCGCACGGCGGTCCGTCCGAGCCGTCGGTCCACCGGCTCGCCCGTCTCGGCCAGCGCGGTGGCACAGCGGCGCGCGAGTGGTTTCGCCCCCAGCCGGCGGGCCGTCCGGTATGCGCTGGTCAGGTGAGCGATCGCTCCGGCCCGTTCACCGATCAGCAGGGAGGCCTGTCCCCAACGCTGCTGTGTGTGTGCCTGCTCGTACGGCGCGGTGATGCCGCTGAGCAGCTCGATGGACCGGGCGAACTGCGCGCTCGCCTGAGCGTGGTCCTTCTCGACGGTGGCCAACTCGGCCCCGACGTGGGCGAGCGCAGAGAGGACCTTGGCCGAGCTGTTCCGCGTGGCCAGCGTGGCGAGCACCCGATGGCACGTTGAAACGCCAGCCGCGTCGTCGTGCTCGGCGAGGAAGCTCCCGGCCCAGCGCAGGGCAGGAAGTGCGTAGTGGCACTCCTGCGTCGCGCGGCAGCGTTCCAACATGGCCGCTACGGTGTGCCGCGTAGCAGCCTCGTCCTCGTCCAACTCTGCGACCACAGCCAGCCCCCAGGTTGCGCCGACCTCCAGCCCGAAGATCCCATTCGCCTGCCCGAACTCCGCGGCCCGGCGGAGGGGACCGCGGGCGCGGCTCCGCTCCCCGCGGAGGGCCTTGATGAGCCCGAACTCCTCCTCAGCCACCCTGCGGGTGAGGAGGCTCGAGTCCTCATCGGCGAGCACCTGGGTGCAGATGGCGAGCGTGCGGTCCCAGTTCCCCATCAGGCGTACTGCCGGGGACATGCACACGAAGCAGGTCTGAGCGAACTCGGTGAGGCCGTGGGCCCGGCACAGCTCGAAGGCCGACTCGTACGCGTTGACCGCCGCCGCGTAGTCGGGGGCGTACTCGAAGGCTTCCCCGAGCTCGTAGTAGGTCGTCCCTGCGGCCTCGGACAACTGCTCGGAAAGCGCGAGTTCAAGCCCCGCCTTGGCGAGGCTCACACCGCGTTGCGTCTCTCCGAGGGCGGACCGCAATGCTCCCTGGCAGCCAAGGGCATGCGCCTGAACGTCGCGTCGCTGCGCGAGCGTGGCAGTCTCCGTCGCCGCCACGGCGTGGTCCAGCGCTTCGGTGAGACGCCCGGCCGCCTTCAGCTGCTCGGCAAGCGCCAGCCGTTCCACTGCCGCTGCGCCGAGCGCTCCCCCAGACGTGAAGGCCTCCGTCGCCCGTGCGCGTTCGGCGGCCGTCCGGGGCAGGTCGCCCAGCAGTTCGGCCGCGTTGGCGGCCCTGCGGTGGGCTGCCCCCGCGGGCTGCAGGTTGCCCGCCATCCGGTGCCGGAGTGCGAGGTCGGCCCAGGTGTCGGCGGCCAACAGCGGATCGCCGCTCAGCTCGGCGCAGTCTGCCAGTCTCTCGAGAGCTGTTAGCCGTCCAGGTGGGTCCTCGCCTTCGGGCCAGAGCGCGAGAGCGCGGCCGACCAAGGCCGCTGCATCGCGATATGAGTGCGCAGTGCAGTGTTGTTCGGCGGCGGCCAACAGAAGCGGTCGCGCCTTCTCGGGGGCGTGCGCTGCGATCCAGTGCCCGGCTACCACGGCGGGGACAGCTCCTCGGCTGGTGAGGAGCTCTGCGACTTGCTGATGATGGTTGCGCCGGCGAGCCCAGGGGATGCTGCGGTAGAGCGCGTCGCGCACCAGGGCGTGCCGGAAGGCCGCTGTCTCGGCATCGAACTCCACGAGCAGCCCGGCGTCGATGAGCAGATCGACCTCCGGTGGTCCCGCGAGGGCGGCAAGGGCGGAGAGGTCGACCTGCACTCCAAGTGTCGCGGCGTACTCGACCGCTGTCCCGTGCTGCTCACGCAGGCTTCTGGTCCGCGTGAGTACAGCGTCGAGCAAGCTCTCAGGAAGCGGCAACGCCGCCTGTGCGGCGAGGCTCACTGATCCGGGGTTCCAGTCGAGCCCGCCCTCTTCGACGAGGGCCGCCGCGAGTTCCTCGACAAAGAACGGCAAACCCTCGGTCCGGTCGTGCACCGACGTGATCAACTGCCGCGACGGATCCGCGCCGAGCAGAGCGGCCAGGAGCCGGCCAGTCTGATCCTCGGTGAGCGGTCGGAGGGCAATGTCCAGCAGTCGTCCCGTACGACGCAGTTCGGCGCGCAAGCTGCGAATGGGATGGGCGCGTGGCAAGCCGTCGCTGCGGTAGACCCCCAGAACGAGAACTTGCTCGGTCGTGACGGTCTCGGCCACGACAGGCATCAGTTCGATGGTTGCCGAGTCCGCCAGGTGAAGGTCCTCCAGAAGGACCACGGTCGGCTCGATCCGCGCGGCTGCGCGAATGGCGTCCGCGATAGCGGCCGCCGGATCGTCCTCCCAAGGGCCCTGAGCATCACCGCCAAGCAGTGACCCAGCGGAAGTCTTCAGCGCGCCGAACAGGGGGGCGTACGCCCCGCTCCCGAGGAGGCGGTTGCGGACAGGCAACGTCCCTCCCAGGACGAGAGCACCTCGTCGACCAGCCGGCTCTTTCCGATCCCCGCCTCGCCGCTGATCAAGACGAGCCCTCCCACACCGGATCGGCATCCCTCCAGCGCCTCGACGAGAAGCCTTCGCTCCTCCTCGCGGCCGACCAAGAAGGACCTCATCGCCACGTCGAAGAGTCTATTCGTGGGTACCACACCATGGCGACCGAAGGAGCCGAAGATGCGGAGCGGACCGACGTCCACGGCCGTACCTCAGCCAAGAGAACACGGCAATCGCCGTCCAGAATCACGGCAACACCACGCACGCTGTCTCTCCGCCGCTCCCCTAGCGTCAATGGACGACAGGAGCCACGCCAAGGAGGCAGAGATGGACAACCTTGCCATCGTCGTCAGGGACGACGCGTACGACAAGATGCTGACGCCGCTCACGTTCGCATGGCTGTGCGCGGAGAAGGGCATCCAAGTCGACATGCTGTTCGTGCTCTGGGCAGTCCGCGCCCTGACCAAAGACGGCGCCGGGGAACTACAGGTCGAGGGACGGCACGTTGCAGACGCGGACGCGTTGCAAGCACAGATGATCAAGGACGGAGAGCCGACCGAGATCATGGACTACCTGACCCATCTCGTCGGTACGGGCAGGGTCAACCTCTACGCCTGCCGGGCCGCTGCAGCGGCCTTCGGCGTCGACGCGTCCAACCTGATTCCCGAGGCCACAGACATCGTCGACGCCACATGGTTCCTGGAAAGGAAGGCGATCCCAGCCGACCACTGCCAGTACTTCTGAGCGGCGGCTCAACAGCCAGACCACGACCGCCTCTGACGTCTCGCAGCCCGAGATCCCGCCCGGAATTTGAACCGAAGGCCTCTGGCTACGAGGTCAAACCCCAGCAAGGCGGATCACACCAGGTCAACCGCGATCTCATCGTCGCGAAGGTGGCCCTCTCGGCCGAGTGTGAGGCCATGGGTCTCCATGGCATCACTTGCGCCGAGCTTGTCCACAGGCAAGCCGGTTAGCGATGCACACCTTCAGTCACGAGGGCAAACCTGTCCTCGTCACGACGAAGGAGCACATGATGAGCGCCAGTTAGAAGTTCGCGTGAATATTGACCGTTTCGCCGGGAACCTGAGCATGTGCCGGACAGCAGGTGTCGTTGGGGTGCTCAGGTTGCCACGAACCTGGTTGGGCCCGCCGAAGAGCCGAACCCTGAGACCTGTCCGCAAGCCGCCCCAGTCCCGGGGACGAGCTCCGGGCGGGTCTTCTGTCGGTGACGCTCGAAAACTGAGCACTTTCGACGCTCGAAAAGTGAGCAGTTCTAGTGTGACGTGTTTTCTGCCCGGGCGGAGGGCAGGGTGTCGATTCCGGTGTTCCTGAGTCGGTGGCTGGAGCCTTTGAGGGTGATGACTTCGGCGTGGTGGACGATGCGGTCGATCATCGCGGCGGCGACGACTTGGTCGCCGAAGACGTCTCCCCAGCGGGCGAAGGGCAGGTTGCTGGTCAGGATCAGGGAGGCGTGTTCGTAGCGTGAGGAGACGAGTTGGAAGAACAGGTTCGCGGCGTCTTGTTCGAAGGGGATGTAGCCGACCTCGTCGACGATCAGCAGCCCGTAGCGGCGTAGCCGGGTGAGCTCCGCGCTCAGTCGCCCGGTGCTGTGCGCGGCTTGGAGCCGGGTGACCCACTCGGTGGCGGTGGCGAACAGGACCCGGTGGCCTGCCTGGGCGGCCTTGATGCCGAGCCCGATCGCCAGGTGGGTCTTGCCGGTCCCGGGCGGTCCGAGCAGGACCACGTTGCTGGCCTTGGCCAGGAAGGTCCCGGTGGCGAGGTGAGCGATGAGATCTCGCTTGAGGCCGGGCTGGTGGTCGAAGACGAAGTCCTCGATGGTCTTGGTCGCACCGAACCCTGCGGCCCTGGTCCGAAGTTGCGCGCCGGAGGCGTCACGGGCTGAGACCTCACGATCCAGGACAGCGGCGAGGTACTCCTCGTGGGACCACCCGCCTTCGCGGGCCTGATCACCGAGCCGGGTGGCGGCTTCACGGATCCGGGGCGCTTTGAGCGCCCGGGTCAGGTGGTCGATCTGCTTGCTGATCTCGGCAGCGGAGGCCGCACTGTTGGCGTTCATGTTGCGACCTCGATGTCGACGCCGAAGGCGGTGTCGTAGTCGGCGAGGTCGCGCAGCACCACATCTGTGTGGGCCTGCATCGCTCGCGGCTCTTGGAACGCCTCACGCAACCTTGCTGCCGCCGCCACGTGGTCGGGGTCGGTGATCGTCAACGCGTTGCCCCAGGAGCGTGGGTGCTCGGCGATGATGCGGCCCTCGATGCGGACGCTGACCAGTTCCAGGTCGGCGAGGACATCGACCATCCGGCCGATCGCGGCCGGGTGCACGGAGTAGTCGTTGCCGTGGACCCGGACGTAGTAGTCGCGGGGCAACCGGACCCGGAAGACCAGCCCCGCTGGTGGCGCCAGCGGCGGCAACATCAGCATGGCCGCGGTGTCGGTGCCGAGCAGGTCGACCGGACGGGCCTTCAACGCCCGCACCGTTCGACTGTTCGCCCTGGGCAGCCATTCGCACATCTGGGTGTTGAAGTCAGCCGGTGAGGCGAAGTCGCGTCCGGGCAGGAACGAGGTCTCGAAGTAGCCGTTCATCCGCTCGACCCCACCCTTGGACTCAGGGTCATAGGCCTTGAGCTGGTGGATCCTGGTGGCCAGCGCCCCGATGAACTCACCCACCCCGGCCGCGAGCCGGTTGCGGCGCCCGATACCGGTCTCGTTGTCCCAGATCAACCGCCGCGGGACCGCACCGAGCTGGGCCGAGAGCAGCCACCACATGCCCGAGAGCAGATCCGCGGTCGTCCGGGACGGGATCATCAACGCGGTGATGAACTTGGAGAACGAGGCCACCATCACCAGCACCGGCAGCATCACCCGGGTGCCATCAGCCAGCGGGATCCTCGGCTCGGGGAACCACAAGTCGCACTGCACCTGGTCGCCCGGGTGGTAGACGATCCGGTCAGCCGGATCGGTCGGCGCGTAGTCCGGCCTGATCGCCGCGACGTTCTGCCGGAACCACGTCGCCGACCCCGTCCATCCGACCCGCTCGGCCAGCACCGTCGCCGGCATCGAAGGCGTCGCCTCGAGCAGCTGTCTGACCTGCTGCTCGAACGGCTCGAAACTTCTCACCACCGGTGAGCGCGAGTACTCCGGCGGACCCACCGAGGCGACCGCCTTCGCCACCGTGTTCCTCGAGATCTTGAGATCTCTGGCGATCTGCGCCTTCGACACTCCCTCGCTCAGATGCAGCCTGCGGATCAATGCCCAGTCTTCCAAAGTGATCACTTTCCCATCGTGGGTAGGTGCTCACTTTTCGAGCGTCACATCTGCTCAGTTTTCAACCGTCATCGACA
>Ga0209587_1001617_pt1 | contig 10459 bp, 10 predicted proteins | sample NGEPerD_2_FD_184512 | JGI IMG/M metagenome (GOLD analysis project Ga0209587, IMG submission 184512) | Arctic peat soil microbial communities from the Barrow Environmental Observatory site, Barrow, Alaska, USA - NGEE PermafrostL1-D... | ecosystem: Environmental > Terrestrial > Soil > Wetlands >... | reverse complement strand
CGTTCGCAGACGGTGCGCCCGGCGACCTTGAGCAGCAGCGGCGCGGAGCACTCCGAGCACTCATCCGGCGGGCCCTCTGCGGCGTCGTCGACCTCGGGGTCGACTGGCGAAGGTTCCACCGAAGGTTGCGAAGATTCCCGCCCGTGAGGGCTGACATCTTCGGCACCTTCGTGGAATCTTCCGGGGTCGAGCTGCCAGAGCCACCCACCCCGTAGACCGCTCTTGACGGTGCCGATCCCGGCCCGCTTCCTCGCCCGGTGCAGCGTCGTCTTCGTGATCCCGTAGTGCCCGGCGGCGCGGATGCAGTCACTCGCGGATGCCTCCCCGTTCTGCCCGGTGAGGTAGTCGACGAGCCACTCGACGGCCTCGTCGCGCTCGCTGCGTTCCTCGTCGTCACCCGGGCCTCGGAGCAGCTCGGCGGCCGTGTGATTGGTGGGTGCGTCCTCCCACTGGACGCGGGCGCAGAAGTTGAGGGGGTCGTCGACGAGCCGGAAGGCCAGCGCCGGGGGCTCGACCGCGATGTTGAGCTTCGTGACGGCCACGATCCTGCGGTCTTCGTCCTCGGGATCACGCGCGACGAGGTAGGCGGCTCGGGCGGCGCCGATGATGCCGATTGACCCGCCACCCCGGTACAGCGCCGACCCGCCGGCCGACTTGTTCAGGTGCCGGATCAGCAGGACGCAGCAGCCGGTGCGCTCGGCCATCGCCGACAGCAGGTGCAGCACTGAGCGGACGTCCTGGTCGCGGTGGCTGTCGACCTTGCCGTTGAGGTAGGCCATCAGGACGTCGACCACGACGAGCCGCACGCCGTGGCGGCGGATCACGCGCTCGATTAGGTCAATGTCTCTCGGCAGCGACGGCGGCACGTACCGGGGCTGTTCGTCCTCCCCTGCGACCTCGACCTCGACGAGGGCGTGGACGTTGCTCGGGTCGGCGCCCGCGGCGGCCAGCCTCGGTGCCAGGGTGTCGGCCAGCCCGTCCTCGGCCGACAGCAGCAGCACCCCGGCAGGGTCGCCACCGGGTGCGCCATCGGGCCAGTCCGTCCCGGCGCTGACGCGGGCTCCGATGTCGAGTGCCACCGTGGACTTGGCGACGCCGGGGTCACCGTCGACCACGACGAGCTTGCCCAGCGGGAGGCGGCCGGGCCAGAGCCATTGGACGCGCTCGGGCGCGACGTTGGCGAGGGTGACGACGCCGGGGGGCTCCCAGCCCATCGCGTCGGTGTAGGCGTCCTGCAACGCGGTCATCTGGTCGCCTCCTGGCGCTGGTACGGGCGCATGTGGTCGGCGATCAGCGCCGCTACCTGCTCCGGGCTGGCACCGTCCCGCCGGGCCTTCGCTGTCATTGGGGCGATCCACGAGGTCGCGCACTCGTACCGGGTCGGCATCGGCCGGGCGCCGGTCGGTGTGTTGCGCCGCTCGACGAGCTGGGCGTGAGTGACGCTCGACGGCCTGCCGAGACCTCGGACATAGGCGGCGACCCCGCGCCAGTGTTCGGCGGCCTCGGCGTCGGCCAGCTCGCGTCCTCTCTCGGTGCCGTGCAGCCATCCCAACGAGTACGCGGCGTCGAAGAGCCTGCGCTGTAGCGGCGTCATCCGCATGAGGTCGACCCCGGCCCACGGCGGCGCCGGGGTCGTCATCCGGCCGCTCATCGTGTCCACTCCCGCTTGAGGTCGCCGCGAACGAAGGCATCCCACGAGCCGAACTCCTCGATGCCGGCGTTCAGCGCTTCCTCGGTCGGATACCTCTCGGCCAGTCGCATCCGGTACGTCAGCTCGGTGCGGCTCTTGCCGGTCGCCTTGACGACAGCGGCCAGCGGCGGATCCCCGGCCGGACCGTCCAGCAGCTCGCGGCCGAACTCCCACCGAAGGCGGATCGCGGCAGCCTCGGCGCCGGTCACGCGCTCGTCGGTCGCGTCGATGTTCCGGTCAGGCGACTCACCCGCCAGAGCAGCGAGCAGCCCGGACTTCTCGTCGGCCGTCAGCGGCTTGAACGTCTCGTGATCCCACTCCCGGCGCCATTCCTCAGCCGTCGCGGGGTCGAGCAGCCAGTCGAGGATCGGGTCGTACACGGAGTCTCGGATCACGTGGTGCTCGTCCAGTCCGTCGCGCTCCATTGACCGGATCGCCACCGTGAACGCGGTGACGATCTCCGCCACGCTGATCTTGTTGCTCAGCGCCTCGATGCCCAGCACCATCAGGTGCTCGCGGGCGCTTCGGAGACTGGCCTTGAGCTGCTCCGTGACCTCGCGGGCCTCGGCCTCCGACGTGCTCGTGTCCAACTTGGACACTCCCGCTGCCTCGGCTCGGACCGTGCCCACCGTCGTCGGCGAGCATCCGACCCGGCGCGCGACCGCTCGGTCGGAGTCGTCCGGCCGCCGAGCGATCTCGGCCCGGATCAGCTCCCGGCGCTGCTCCCGGGACAGGTGACGCCGGGCGGCGTTCAGCGCGACCGCGACGTCGAGGGCCTCGTCGTCGGTGCGGACGGTGCGGACCTCGGTCGGGCACTCGATGCCCAGCTCGTCGGCGACCCGGCGCCGGTGGTGACCGTCGAGGATGCGGCCGTGCTGGTCGACGACGACCGCCACGACGATGCCGCGCGCGGCGACGTCGGCTCTCAACGCCGCGAACTCGTCGACCGACAGGGGCGGCATCGGCTGGAAGACGTCCGCCGTGGCGTGCGTGCGGTCGTCCGACCCGGGTGCGATAGTGGACGTCGAGAGCCGATCCCCCGTCGCGATCTCATCGGCCGTCCGGTTACCCGCCGGGCGGCCTCTCTCGTGCGGGGGGCTCATGCGGCGCTGCCGGACTTGCGGGCCTCTGCGATGAACGCCTCGACGTCCTCGGCCGCGTAGAGGACTCGCCGGCCGACCTTGAACGACACGGGCCCCTTGCCTACGTGACGCCAGTACCTCGCCGTCTCGGGCGGCACTCGCAGCAGGGTCGCCACTTCCTCCGTCGTCAGATACGTGGTCGACATGTGGTTGCTCCTCGGGCATAGAAGTTGATTCCGCTATGGAATCACGAGACACCTTGACTTGATGCAAGTTGGGCCACTAGATTTATGCCCATGGAGAATCAGGAGGTACCCGCGGACAACTCCGCTTGGTTGCCGCTGCACGCCGAGGAGCTATTCGCGGCCCACGTCCGCGCCGAGCGCGAGAAGCGCGGATGGACTCAGGCGAAGCTCGCCCGTCAGCTGATGCTCAGGGATGTGCCGATCAGTCAGAGCGGGGTGGCCAAGCTCGAGCGGGCCGATAGCGAGACTCGCCGTCCGCTTCGGCTGTTCGAGGCGGCGGCGATCGCGGACCTGTTCGAGATGTCGGTTGACGAGATGATCGGCACCCTGGTGCCCGACAGCGAAGAGCATCAGCGGTACCTCGAGGCCTGGACCCGCTACCAAGGTGCGCTCGCCGCTGTGGTGGCCGCGCGGCGTGCGCTGGCAGAGGCCGAGGAGGCAGCCGACCTCGCCGAGGTGGAAGAGGCCGCGGCGGCAGTGACGATGAGGGACGCCAAGGCGGCTGGTGGGGACTATGGCAAGCATCGCTAGGCGACCCAACGGCCAGTGGCGGGCCCGCTACCGGGACGACGCCGGTCGGGAGCATGCCAGGCACTTCTGTCGTCGGGTGGACGCGCGACGGTGGCTCGACGAGACCACGGCGGCCGTCGTGACCGGGGCCTACGTCGACCCGAAGGCGGGACGCCAGACCGTCCGCGACTACGCCGAAGCGTGGAGGGCCTCACAGGTCCACCGAGCGACGACGGCCGCGCACGTAGAGACGATGCTGCGCCGACACGTCTACCCGACGCTGGGAGACCGACCCCTCGCCTCCGTCCTGCCGAGCGACGTGCAGACACTCGTCAAACGACTGTCCGGCGACCTCGCCCCGGCGACGGTCGGCGTCATCCATCGCATCCTCGCGGGCATCTTCAAGGCGGCCGTGCGGGATCGTCGTCTCGCGTCGTCACCGTGCGAGGGCACCCGGCTCCCCCGGACGGTGCGCGAGCGTGTCGAGCCGTTGACGCTGAAGGCGGTCGAGGCGCTGACGGCGGCCGTGCCGTCGAGGTACGCGGCGCTCGTGACGCTTGCGGCCGGGACGGGGCTGCGCCAGGGCGAGGCGTTCGGGCTGACGGTCGACCGGGTCGACTTCCTGCGCCGGACGCTGACGGTCGACCGTCAGCTCGTGCTGTTGCCCGGCCGGGAGCCATACCTCGCGCCACCGAAGACGGCCGCCAGCGTGCGGACCATCCCCTTACCTCGGGTCGTCGTCGAGGCCCTGGCGGCGCACCTTGCCGAGCACCCTGCCGACGACGGCGGGTTCGTGTTCACGTCCGAGGGCGGTCGGTCCCTGCGCCGCACGAGGTTCAGCGAGCGCGTGTGGCGTCCGGCCGTGGCGAAGGCGGGCCTGCCGACGAGCACCCGCTTCCATGACCTGCGGCACTTCTACGCTTCGCTGCTCATAGTTCGCAGAGTTGCACCAGATGCAACACAGGGAGGCATTCGACGGATCGCGTGATCGCTGTCCTTGCTGGGCCTGAGGTCTGCCGGGAACGGCTACGTGTGCGGTAGCGGCGTTCGACACGCCCCGTGACCTGCGGTGACGTGATTCTGTTGCATCAGATGTCAGGATGCGGCATCCGGTTCGGTTGCCTTGGACGCCACGATGAGGCATGTGATGCCGGGCCTTGAGGGTGGGCCAGTATGGACCAGCCAGGTGTGGCGGCGTTGGCGCTGGTGGCCGGCGGAACGCCACTGCAGGTGGAGTCGGCGTTGTTCGACGAGATGCTCGTTGGATGGCGCCGTCAGCAGTTCAGCCGTCGGCTCGGCGGGTCGCTGATCGACGGGCGTGAGCGGACGGTCCGGCGCTTCCAGGCGTTCGCCGGTGGCTGGCCGTGGAACTGGCGGGCCGAGGACCTTGAGCGCTGGGTGGCCGCCAGTGACTGGGCACATTCGACGGTGCGCAACTATCAGGGCGCGGTCGCGGCGTTCTGCAGCTACGTCACCGATCCCCGCTATGGGTGGGTGGCTGAGTGTGAGCAGCGGGTTGGGGCGCGGCCGAGCCCAGATCTGCCACCAGGACAACACCGCGGCGCACGTCGCGGACTATGAGGGTCGGCCGCAGCGGCGGCCGCTGTCGCGGGTGGAGTGCCAGGCGTTGTTCGACGCCGCGGATGATCGGGCCCAGCGGCTGGCGGCTTCGCGTCGTAAGGGCTGGCTGACGGCGTTTCGGGACGCCACGCTGTTGAAGGTGACCTACGGCTGGGGGCTGCGCTGCCGGGAGGTGACGATGCTGGACCTGACCGACTTCACCGCCAACCCGGCGGCGCGCCAGCTCGGCGGGCTCGGGGTGTGTCACGTCCGGTTTGGCAAGGCGATGCGTGGCTCGGCGCCACGTCGGCGGGCGGTGGCCAGCGTGATGCCGTGGGCGGTGGAGGCGCTGGAGGAGTACCTGGTGGACGTGCGGCCGCGCTTTGAGGACGCGGACCCGGCGGCGGTGTGGCCGACCGAACGTGGTGGCCGGATCTCGACCCGCTCGGTCGATGACCGGTTCGCGCTCTACCGGGCCGCGGCCGGGCTGCCGGTCGAGCTGTCGGTCCACTGCCTGCGGCATTCCTACGTGTCGCACCTGATCGAGGACGGCGTCGACCCGTTGTTCGTGCAGCAGCAGGTCGGGCACTCCTGGGCCTCGACGACGGCGATCTACACGACCGTCGGTGCGGACGCGAAGAACCAGATGCTGCGTTCGGCGCTGGCCCGGGCGTTCGGCGCCGACACCCTCGGAGGCTGAGATGACCAACAGGCAGGTGGGCTACCACTGGCATCTGCGCCGGCTGATGGCCGAACGCGGCATGTTCGCCACCACCGACCTGGTCCCGCTGCTGGCCGAACGGGGAGTGCAGCTGTCCCGAGAGCAGGTCTACCGGCTGGTGGTGCGGGTCCCGGAGCGGCTGAACCTGACCGCGTTGGCAGCGTTGTGCGACATCTTGGACTGCTCGCCCGCCGAGCTGGTCGAGCCCTATGCCGGCGGGCCGGCCACCGCGAAGGGCGCCTCCACACACCCGGTTCCGCCCGCCCGGCCGCGGCGCGCACGCGTCGCGCCGGCACCGCCCAAGTAGGCGTCGGTGACACCGACAGTGACGGTGCCGGCGATCGCTGAACAGCGCCGCGGGCAGATCGTGGCCGCTGTGCTGGCCGCCGACCCGACCGTGACGACGGCCCAGGTCGAGACGGCGTTGGCGGTGGTGGCCGAGCACCCGGCTGCGCTGCGCAGCCTGGCCACGGCGTTGACCGCTGACCCGAGTGCGTTGGTGATCGGCGCGCCACCGATGGTCGGCCGGCTCGTGCAGGCCCTACGTGCCCAGGGAGCCAGCTCGCTGCCGGCGCCGAGCTGCGCCCTCTGCCGCCGAGAAGGCCAGCGGCTGACCAGATCCTCCACAGGGGCGGGGGTTTGCGCCCGCTGCCGACGTCGCGAGCTCGCCGAGGCATGCGCACGTTGCGCGATCGTCAAACCCGTCGCCGGTCGCGACGGCGACCGCCGAGCACTCTGCGCCCGCTGCGCCGACCGGCCGCAACGCCCGTGCGGACGGTGCCGGCGGATCCGTCGGATCGCCCGACGCGCCCACGGTGATCAGCCAGACATCTGCGACGGCTGCTTCCGGCAACCGCTGGCCGTGTGCTCGGGCTGCGGTCGCCGTCGGCCGTGCAGCTTCGCCAGCACCGACAGTCCGATCTGCACCAGCTGCGCGCCGCGGCGCACCGCCGTCTGCGCCCGCTGCGGCCAGAACCGGCCGCCGGCAGCGAACTGGGCGGAGGGACCGGTCTGCGACCCCTGCTACACCGCGGCACTGCGCCACCGCGGGGCCTGCAGCAGCTGCCACACCCAACGGCGCCTGGTTAGCCCACCCGGACCTGACGCGCGGACCTGCGCCGACTGCGCAGGGCTGCCGACCGGCCACGTCTGCGGAGACTGCGGACTCGAAGACAAGCTCTACGAACGCGGCCGCTGCCAGTCCTGCGCGCTGCGCCGCCGCACCGCTGAGCTGCTCCGCGCCGGCGGTGAGCAGATCCCGTCCACGCTGGTGGCAGTGCACGACGCGATTGTCGCGACCAGCACCCCGCGCACCGCCCTGAACTGGCTCCGCAAAGGGGCCGGCGCCGCCGTCCTGGCCGACCTCGCCGCTGGCACCACGCCCATCAGCCACGCCGGACTCGATGCCCACCCGCGCCGACGCGGCGCCGACTACCTGCGGCATGTCCTAGTCGCCGCCGACGTGCTGCCCGCCCGGGACGAAGGCGTCGCTCGGCTCGAAGGCTGGGTCGTCGCCACCGTGCTCGCCAACCTCGAGCACCCCGAACATCGCCGGTTGCTGCAGGCCTACGCCACCTGGCAGATCCTGCGCCGCCTGCGACGACGAGCGGCGCACAACACCACCGGCAGGACCGCGACCGGCTACGCCCGCACGCAGCTGCTGGTCGCCAGGCGCTTCCTCAGCTGGCTCGATCGGCGCGGCCTCACGCTCGCTCAGTGCCGGCAGGGCGACGTCGACAGCTGGCTCACCGCCGGACCGGCCGGCTACCCGGTCCGGGACTTCCTGGGCTGGGCCGCCGATCACCACCACTGCGGCGCGATGCTCGTGCCGACGCTGGGGAGAACGACCGGCACCGCCACCGACGCCGACGAGCGCTGGGCGCTGGTCGCCCGCCTGCTGCACGACGACACCGCCGAACTCACCGACCGCGTCGCCGGCGCGCTGCTGCTCTGCTACGGCCAGCAGCTGTCCCGGATCGCCATCATGACCACAGCACAAGTTCACCGTCAGTGCGCCCCCGACATCGTCTCGTTGCGCTTCGGAGCGCACGACATCACCGTCCCGGAGCCCCTGTCCGGGCTGCTCACCGAGCTCATCGACACCGGCCGCAGCCACCGCGGCGTTGGTTCGCCCGGCAACAGCCCCTGGCTGTTCCCCGGGCACCTGCCAGGCCGGCCCATCACCGCCTCACGGCTCGGCGAACGACTGCGGCTACTCGGCGTCCGAGCCCTCCCCGGGCGACGCGCCACCCTGCTCCAACTCGCCGCCGAGGTCCCCGCCGCAGTACTGGCCGAACTGCTGAACCTCACCCCAGGAACCGCCACCAGATGGACCCGAGACGCCGGCGGCGACTGGTCCCGCTACGCCGCCGAACTGGCCACGCAGCGCAGTTACCAACCATGACGAATAGCCCGGCGAGACGCCCACCCCAGAACCTATTCGGCAGAAACCGAACACTGCTGGTTACCAGTATCCGGCACGGGGAGTCGGTGAAGGTCGTCCAGGCCCGTCTCGGGCACGCGAGCGCGGCCGAGACGTTGGACGTCTACTCGCACTTGTGGCCCGACTCGGACGACCAGACACGCGAGGCTGTCGACTCGGTGCTCGGTGCTGTTGCGGACTCCCTGCGGACTGCTGACCCCCGCTGACGGCGTTTCCGCAGGTCAGCGGGGGTAGTGCGGAGGAGCCGCCCTGTACGCCGGGTTCTGTCCCCGCGCCGGTCGCCCGGACGCGGTCGGCGACCATCCATCTAGGACGTGCGTTGCCGCACGCCTCCAGCGGCCTACCCGGGGACTCGGGCGGGCCGCCCTCGAACGTCCCCTGTCTGGCCTTGCTCCAGGCGGGGTTTACCGAGCCGCACCGGTCACCCGGCGCGCTGGTGGTCTCTTACACCACCGTTTCACCCTTACCAGCGCGAGCGCTGGCGGTCTGATTTCTGTGGCACTGTCCCGCGGGTCACCCCGGGTGGGCGTTACCCACCACCTTGCCCTGCGGAGCCCGGACGTTCCTCGGCGGTCGGCCCGAAGACCCACCGACGCGGCCGCCCGGACGGCTCCTCCGCGCCGCCCAGCCTACCGCCGTCCGGCTACGGCGCGGGGACGAACCGGAGGGTGCGCGTGGTGGCGTCCGCGGCCTCGAGGACGACGGTGACCGCGGCGCCGAGCTCCACGTGACCCTCGACCCGGGCGAGCACGGCGGGGGCCAGCAGCTGCACGTCACCGGAGTCGCCGTCGTCCGCGACGTCCACCACGACCGCCTCGAACGACTCCCCCACGCGATCCGCCAGCACCACGGCCTCGGCCGCCGCCAGGCTGGCGTTCTCCAGCGCCCCCGCGCGGCGGTCGGAGTCGGCCATCACCGCGGGCAACTCGGGCAGGGCCGCACGCACCCAGTCGGGCACCTCCCGGTCCCGGCAGATCGACTCGCACACCACCAGGGTGAACCGGTCGACGAGTCGCCGCAACGGCGCGGTCACGTGTGCGTAGGGCGCCCCCACCGCCGCCTGGCGCACCTGCTCCGGTACGGCGCCGTCGAACGGCGTGTAGCCGGCGCCGCGGAACAGCGTCGCCGACGCGTGCAGCAGCGCCAGCAGCTGCGGGTCGGTCGCGTCGAGTGACCGCAGGAAGTCGCCGTAGGGCATCTCGGCCGGCCAGTGCGCCCCCAGCGCGTCGGCCTGGCGGTGGAAGCGGGCGATGGTGCGCCGGTCCGGCCCCGGCATCGTGCGCAGGACGCCGATCTCCCCCGCCAGCATCAGGTCCGCGGCCGCCATCCCGGTCATCAGCGAGATCTGCGCGTTCCAGTCCTCGGCGGGCACCGGCGGGCGGAACCGCAGCTCGTAGCCGGACGGCGTCTCGACGACCTCCTGATCAGGGATCGCCAGACTCGCACCGGCGCGGGCATGCTCGAGCTCGATGCGCTTGCGCCCGATCTCGCCGAGCAGCGAGATCGCCTCCGGCGCGCGCCCGTCGTCCAGGTTCGCTTGGAGATCCTCGTACTCCAGCTGTGCGCGGCTCCGCACCATCGACCGGACGCAGTCGACAGCGACGGTCTCGCCGTCGGCGTCCAGGTCCAGCACCCAGACGTAGGCGGGACGGGCGACGCCGGGCAGCAGGCTGGCGGCGTCCTCGGACAGCACCGGCGGGTGCAGCGGGACCCGGGCGTCCGGCGCGTACAGCGTCTGGCCGCGGCGGCGGGCCTCGGCGTCGACCAGGCCGCCCGGCTCGACGAACGCGGCGACGTCGGCGATCGCGTACCTGACCCGGTACCCGCCGTCACGGCGTTCGAGGTGCATCGCCTGGTCCAGGTCGGTCGCCCCCGGAGGGTCGACGGTGACGAACTCGACGTCGGTCCAGTCGTGGTCGGACGGCTTCGGCGACCGCGCCGCCTGCTCCGCCTCGGCGAGGACGTCGGCGTCGAATCCCGAGGGCAGCTCCAGCTCCCGCCGGATCTCGTCCAGCGCCGCCTCGAGCACGTGGCCGTCGGCGTGGCCCTCGCGGACCGTGGTCAGTCGGGTGCGCGTGTGCGGCATTGGTAGTCAGGGGCGCAGGAACCGCGTGGCGGCCCTGTTTCCCCATCCCCCTTTCAAACCGTGCGTGCGGTTTTCCCGCACACGGCTTACCGACGGTCTTCTGGACATGGTTACGCAGCCTT
>Ga0209587_1001616_pt1 | contig 10460 bp, 8 predicted proteins | sample NGEPerD_2_FD_184512 | JGI IMG/M metagenome (GOLD analysis project Ga0209587, IMG submission 184512) | Arctic peat soil microbial communities from the Barrow Environmental Observatory site, Barrow, Alaska, USA - NGEE PermafrostL1-D... | ecosystem: Environmental > Terrestrial > Soil > Wetlands >... | reverse complement strand
CTCTCATCTGCCCCGACTTATCGGCAATTTACGATCTGAACTATGTCTCCTGAGAAAGATTTCTCTACAATGGGGGGTGAACTCGCATTGCCCCGCACCGCAATCCTGCCGCCGTTTAGCGAAATTGAGATGCCCGCCGTCGTCTGCTATACGTATGCGCCCTCCGGCCGGGGCATCCTATTCTTCAACTACAAAGGAGCATCATGAATACCAAAGGTCTACTCGATCAGTTGCTGAAATCAGGACAAACACTGCTACAGAACAAGGCATCCCCGCATACCGAATCCCGCTCCGGCTCGCCCGTTAGCAGTCTTGCCGGGCAGCTCGGCGGTCTGGGCAAGGGCGCGATCGCGGGTGGCGCGTTGAGCATGCTCATGGGCAACAAGCGCTTGCGCAGCCTCGGCGGCAAGGGGCTGGCTTACGGTGGCATGGCAGCGCTCGGGGCGCTCGCGTACCGCGCGTATTCCGACTGGCAGCAACAGAACGCCGGAGCTACCCCGACCGAGGCGCCGCGCACCGTTGATCGCGTATCGGGCGCGGAGGCGGAGACCCACAGCCGCGCGATCCTGAAAGCCTTGATCGCCGCCGCCAAGGCGGACGGTCACGTCGATGACCGTGAACGGCAACTGATCGAAGAGGAACTGGGCAAGCTATCCGACGATCCGACGCTGCGCCAGTGGCTGAACTCAGAACTGAGCAAGCCACTGGATCCGGCGGAAGTTGCATCGCATGCGGAATCGCCTGAAATCGCGTCGGAAATGTATCTGATCAGTTTAATGATGGTCGACGATCAGAGCTACATGGAGCGCGCCTATTTGGACGAGCTTGCGCGCAAACTGAAACTGGAACCGTCGCTCAAACAACGCCTGGAGACACAAAGCGGTCAGGTCTAGGGTCACCGTCGGCGCTGCCGCACTGACAGAGCAGGTCAGTCTCGGTTTTCGGTCGAGAATCGATAGCCTACGCCCGGCTCGGTGAGCAGATAGCGAGGCTCGGTGGGATCATCGTGCAGCTTCTGCCGGAGACGGCCAATGATGATGCGCAGATAATGCGTATCGCGCTCGTGCGATGGCCTCCAGATTTCCCGCAGAAGCTGGGTCTGCGTAACAACCATGTCACAGTGGGCGAACAGCATTTTCAGTACGTCGAATTCGCGGCGCGTGAGCCGCGAGTTCGCGCCCGCGACAGTCACCAGGCGCCGGCCAAGATCGATGCGCAGAAACGCGTCGTCATAAACGCCCGCAGTCGCGCCATCGGCAAGCCGCTCCCGCAACAACCCGCGCACTCTGGCGAGGAACTCCTGCATCCCGAACGGCTTGACGACATAATCGTTAGCGCCCTCATCCAGCGCCTTGACCTTCTCGCCTTCGTCGGCGCGCACCGACAGGATCACTACCGGCACCGAAGACCAGCCGCGCAGTTCCGCTAAAACCTGCTTGCCGTCCATGGCGGGCAGACCGAGATCGAGCACGACGAGATCGGGGGCGCGGGTCGCCGCCAGTTCCAGCCCCTCCCCGCCAGTACCCGCCTCGATAACCTCATAGCCCTGACTCACAAGGCTGATGCGCAGGAATCGGCGGATCTGCACCTCGTCGTCAATGACCAGGATGCGCGCCGCGGATTGCGGTGGACTACGGGTTGCCGCGCTCATCACTACCAAGGTCGTCAGACGCACCCGGCGGCTCGTGCAACGGCAGGTGCATGGCAATGGTTGTGCCTTTCCCGTTGCGCCCGGCCAGCGCTTCGATACGCCCGCCGTGTGCGCCAACCATGCCGTGACAAATAGCGAGACCTAGACCGCTGCCGTGAGGGCCCTTGTCACTACCGCCGCCCGTGAAGAACATGTCGAACACCTGCCTTCGCTGCGCCTCCGGGATACCGGGACCCTGATCTGTCACGGTGATGAGCAATCCTTCATGGTCGCGCCGGGCAATGATGCGCACCTCGCCGTCCTTCGGCGAGAATCGCGCGGCGTTCTCGACTACGTTGACCAGCGCCTGCTCGATAAGCGCCGGGTGCGCGTACAGCAGCGGCAGGTTGTCCTGGATGTCGCGCACCACGTTAATCTCGGTGAACAGCTCACGCGTGCGTCGCAGGGCCGAGGCGACGATATCCGCCACCGCCACCCAGTCGCGTTGCAACTTGAGTCCGCCGTGCCCGAGACGCGTCATGTCCAGCAGATTTTCGATGTAGCGATTCAGGCGCTGGCCCTCCGAGAGCACCGCGTCCAGCAAATCTTGCTTATCCGCGTCCGACAGTTGCGCGGCCAGCTCCTTAAGGCTGCTGGCCGAACCGATCATGCTAGCTAACGGCGTACGCAGATCGTGCGATACGGAAGAAAGCAGCGAGGAGCGCAAGCGCTCGGTCTCCTCGGCCACGCGCGCCTGTTCCAGACTGGCCGTCAGGCGTGTTCGCGCCAGCGTGAGCACCACCTGGTTCGCCAGCGCGTCCAGCAGCAGGAGTTGCTCCGGCGGGGCGTGGTTCGGGAGTTCGGCGAGCTTGACGCCAAGTACGCCATAGCAGGTTTCACCGAGGTTGAGCGGCAGGAAGCGCCAGCCGACGCTGGTCAGCGTGTCGCTCTGGTATCCGCTGGCGCGCGCGTGTTTGTACGTCCAGTTCGCCGCCGCGCGTTCCTTGTCGTCCAGCACGATGGCTTGCGGCGCCGAGGCCGCGATGTCCAGTCCGTTGTCCGCCGGATCCGCCGTCAACAAACAGACGGACGCGCGTTCGAAGGCCGCGATAGTCTCCACGGCCGCGCGCCGCACGGCGTTAGGATCTGGCGACTCCGCAAGCTTCTTGTTGAGCGTGAGCAGCATCTGACTCTGATCGTTAGTGGCCCGCAGCGCGGAGAGCTGCGCGCGCAGGCGACTTGCCAATTGACTGCCGATGATCGCCATCACCAGAAAGAAAAACACGGTGACGATCTGATCAGTCTCATATATCGTGAAAGTCCACCGTGGCTCGATGAAGAAAAAGTTATAGGCCAGAAAGCTCATCCCGGCGGCGGCCAGCGCAGGGATGAGCGAGGTGCGCGCGGCAACGATCAGCACGCCGGTCAGGAACACCAGCGACAGATTCGGCAGCGGCAACGGCAGCAAGCCCTCGAGCACGAGCGAGATCAGCACGCATAGCACCACCGCCCACGCAGCGAGGACGTAATGCCCGACCGGCGTGCGGCGCAGCCGCTTTATCCATCCCTCCCAGCGCCGCATAAGCGTTGCCGCCTGCTCGGGTTCGGAACCGATCACGGTAATCTCGAAGTCCGTGTTGTGACGCAGCAGCTTCTGCGTCAAAGTGCGGCCGAGCACCCCCATCAGTGGTCGCTCGCGCGTACGGCCGATGACGACCGCCGACGCGTTTTGTTCGCGGGCATAGCTAAGAATCTCCGCGTCGATTTGAGCGCCGCGCAGGGTTGCGGTTTCGCCGCTCAAGCGTTCGGCGAGTTGGAAGGCGCGGTCGAGGGTGGCCTGCGTCGTCGGATTGCGCACCCGTCCGGTGTCGACGAAGACCACTGTCCATGGTGCACGCCGGCGCTCGGCGAGCCGCTTGCCGGCGCGCACGACCTGTTCCGAATTGAGCCTTCCATCGATGGCGACAACCACGCGGTCGCGCGCGGGCCACGGGCCTTGTTTGCCCTGGCGCTGCATCGCCTGTCGCAGGTCGGCGTCGACATGCGCCGATGCCGCCGCAAACGCCATCTCGCGCAGGGCCGTGAGATTGGAAGGATTGAAATACCCGTCCAGCGCCGCGCGCACCTGCTCAGGCACGTAGACCTTGCCGTGCTCCAGCCGCTCGATGAGCTCGCGCGGCGTGAGATCGATCAACACGATGTCGCGCGCGTTTTCGAGCAGCGAATCCGGCACCGTTTCGCGCATGCGCACGCCGGTAATCTTCGCGACCGTATCGTTCAGACTCTCCACGTGCTGAACGTTAACCGTAGTCCACACGTCGATGCCCGCGGCAAGCAGCTCCTGAATGTCCTGGTAGCGCCGCGGGTGACGGGTGCCGGGGATGTTCCGGTGCGCCAGCTCATCGATGACCACGATGGCGGGCTTGCGTGCCAGCACCGCGTCCAGATTGAACTCCTCGAACTGACGTTCGCGATAGGTCACCGGCAAGAGCGATATGGCTTCGATGCCGTCGCACAGGGCCTCCGTTTCGCGGCGGCCGTGACTTTCGACCACGCCGATTACGATGTCGTGGCCTTCCCGATGCGCTTCCTGAGCCGCGAGCAGCATGGCATAGGTCTTGCCGACACCAGGTGCGGCGCCCAGAAATACTTTCAGGCCGTCGCGCTGCTCGCGCGAGAGGCCCGCCAGCAGCGCGTCGGGGTCAGGGCGATTATCTTCCAGTTTTGCCATCGTTCAACACCGGTGATTGCTTATGACCTTTTCCTTGCTATGGATCGAAGGTCCGTGGGTCTCGCGACTTTTCCCTTGCTCCTGGCAGGATTTCGCCTGAAGTTTATCCTGCGCAGAAAGACAGCGGTGAGGCATCCGATGAGCAGAATGGCAACCAAGAACAAAGAATAGGAGATCCGCCAGTCGACACGCTCGGTCATCATGGTGAACTCCGACATGCCGCCGATGCCCGCGATCAGATTCAGCGGCAGGAATACGACGTTGATCAAGGTGAGGTTTCGCAACAGGATATTCATATTGTTGTTGACCAGGTTACCGCGCGCATCCATGAGGCCGGAAAAAACGGTCGAGTAGATCTCCGCCTGTTTGCAGCATTGGTTGTTTTCGATGATCAGGTCATCGATGACTGCGATGGCCTCCGCGGGAAGGCTTTGTTTCTCGGCGTGGTTGCGCAGCCTTGAGAGAACCGCGCCATTAGAGTTGATCGCGTTGATGTAATAAATAAGGCTTTCGCTTAGATTAAACATCTGGATAAGATGCTTGTTCTCCATCGAGGTCTGGATTTTCTGTTCAACGTCTCTGGCGATCGCCTTGATGACCTTGAGGTGCCCGAGGTAATGATGGATGGTGCTCACCAGCAGCGCGAGCATAACGTCCAGCGGCACGCGTAGCGGTCGCGTCGGCCGTACGTCTGTGTCGATCAGCTGAATGTCGTCGTTGACAATAATGATCAGCTTATCCTTGAACAGCAGCAGGCCGATCGACGCGACGTCGAAGAAGAACCTGTCGCCACCGGAGTAGTTCGTCGGCCGCTTCCAGATGAGCAGCATATGATCTGGGTATACCTCAAGGCGCGCGACCTCGTCCGGATCGAGGGCGGATGACACGGTATGGTCGTCCAGCTTGAACTTCGTAATGAGCGCAACCCGCTCGTATGGATCGGGATTGATATAGACGTGAATGGGATTGTCTTCTGAACCAGCAGGTATCAGTGAACCATCTGCCAGATTGAAATTTTTTATCATGTCCGTTCCCGGAGACGTTAGTACTTGCCGGAGATGATAATGGCACGGTTGAGCGCGGTCGTGGCTGGATGCGCGCAGCTTATGACGCCTACGAGTAAAAACGCTACTTCGAACTGGCGGTGAATACGTAAAAGTTCTGTAAAAAACGAAGCAGCCATCAACGATGCGCCGCTACCGGGACAATCAATTTTTGAGGTTGTGATCGAGAACGTGCGAGCCTGGACCTTAAGCCCATACTCTAGCTTTTCACAGCGTTCTTGCCAGGGCGACCTCCCTTGCGACCGTTCTCGCGAGCCGCGGCGGCTTTTGCCGCACTGCGCGCGACCGCCAGCGGCGCTGAGGCGTTGAGCCATCCACTTTTCCGAGCCGAACACTCCATTTGTGCCCAGATAGAGCGTATGACGGGCAACGGCGTAAGTCGAAACCCCGGACGGACCAACACTAGCAGGCTGTTGAAAAACCGTCGTTCCACATTTTTTGCATGAAGCGAGAGTTAGAATTCATGATGTCCGACACAGCATAGGAGGGGCCTCGATGCGTGGCAGCGACCTTCACCAGGAAGGGCTTTTTAGCTACGTCTGTGCGGAGGGTCGTATTCCGAAGCGCCATCCGCTGCGCAGGGTGCGCACGATGGTTGATGCTGCATTGGCGCAGATGGCGTGTCATTTCGAAGCGGCCTACGCGCAAGTAGGCCGCCCCTCGATAGCGCCGGAGAAGCTGATTCGGGCGCTGCTGTTGCAGATCTTCTACTCCATCCGCAGTGAACGGCTGCGGTGCGAGCAACTCGACTACAACCTGCTGTTTCGCTGGTTCGTGGGGCTGTCGATGGACGATCCGCGCGATGGCTCGGGCGAGCCACCCGCAGGAGGTGGTCGCAATGCGGAGCGGGATTGCCATGGCGAACGGCGCAAGCACGACACCCACGTCTCGACCACTGATCCTGAGGCGAAGCTGTTTCGCAAAGGCCCAGGCAAGGAGGCGAAGCTGTGTTTCATGGGGCACCTGGTCAGCGAGAACCGCAACGGCCTCGCCATCGTGGCGCAACTCAGTGAAGCTATCGGCACCGCGGAGCGAGACCACGCGCTGGAGATGGTGGCGACCACCCCTGGTACCCAGCGGATCACACTCGGCGCTGACAAGCACTACGACACGCATCGTCGCTCCGCGATCGATGCACGCACCACGCGGCACCCCGGTTATGACGTGAGCCAGCGATTGCGCAAGCGCATCGAGGAGGTGTTTGGCTGGGCCAAGGACATCGGACCGGTTCGAAAGACCAAGTTCAGGGGGCGAGAGCGAGTCAGTTTCCAATGGGTGATGACACTGGCTGGCTACAACCTTGTTCGAATGCGCAACCTGCTTGCCGAGACTCCCGGATAGCCGGGTCAATAGGTCTGCAGAACGAGCGAAACGCAGATGAGAGGCCATGCATCGAGGGACATCAACACGATCCAAAGCAATCACACCGACGCGGCGGTTATCGACCGTCGACAAAACGCGTTCAGCTATGTGGTGCATCTTATTTCAGAGCGATTTTCAACAGCCTGCTAGTGCAAACAACGCATCGGCTCTCTCGACACATTCCTTCGGGGAGGGGATTCCAAGCCCGCCGCGCTCTTCTATCTGTTCAAGTTGCTGAACGGCGCGCAATGCAAAGGGCGGTGTACGATTTGACGGATTACGGTTATTTGGGTCTTCCAGCTTTTCTCTGATCGAACATGTCTTCAGATCGATCTCTTCTGAGGTCAGCAACTGATCAAGCGAGGGTATTCTATTCACCCAGTTTGCATAGATTTCGAATCTGCGCCGCATGTCGCGTGCTGCACAATCTAATTTCTGCTTAAGGTTTTCAGGCGAAATTTCGCCCTTAATGATGCTGGCAACGACTTTTCTCTGGCCGCGGAACACCTCGTCGAGGGCCAAAACGTTTAAAACTACATTGTCGGTGTTTGGGGTGCGAAGCTCGCCTTCCCGCTTGCCCGAATCACGCTTTTCAGTGGTACTGGCCTTCGGAAACAGCCTTGGCACATTAAGATACTTGTTAAGAGCACTTCTGAGATACTTCGGACAAGGGGATTTGCCGGTCAAGCGTTCAATGGTAGCTTGCACTCCATCGGGATCTTTTTTGCGCGCCATAAGAACTTCGTCAGCGAGCAAGGCGGCGCACCGCCCTGCCACAATCACGGTTGTTTACTTTTTCTCGCTTTTACCACGACTGCTACCGGACGCTAAATTGTTTGGATTTCCCTGATTGGACCGATTGTCATTTACCTGCCTGTGGGTTTTGTTGTTCGGGTTGCTCTGGTTCGCCTTATGATTCGCGTCGGTTTGTTTCATTTCCGGATCTCCGGTTAGTTGAACGAGTGACCAGTATAATTTTGTTATCAACACAAAAAAGCAGCTTTTGAATGGGTTAAGCGTAGCGGTAGCGGTATCGGCTTTGCTGCGCTCCACGCATTGCAGCAAAGCGGAAGGAGTTAAACGTCAGCACTCCTGGTCTGGACGGACGGAAACGAATTCTGGGACACTCCCGGGCTACCGAGCCTATCGACGCCTCATATCGTCCAAAGCGAGATTAAGCTTAAGCACGTTGATACGCGGCTCGCCGAAAATACCTAAGGTGCGGCCCTCGGTGTATTTGGCAACGGTCTCGCGTATTCGCCCCTGCGGCAGACCGCGCACTTGAGCCACTCTGATGACCTGAATGTTCGCTGCCTCGGGGCTGATGTGCGGATCGATGCCGGAACCGGAGGCGGCGAGTAGATCAACCGGAATCCGTTCAACGGGAATGCCTTCCAGCTTGGCGATTTGTCGCGCCTGCTCGCGCACGCGCTCGCCTAGATCGGGATTGCTCGGCGCCCAGTTGGAGCCGGCCAGGGAAAACGGATCGTGGCCCGCCGCGGACGGCCGTCCGTAGAAATAGCGCTCGCTTACGAACGGTTGTCCGACCAGTTCCGAGCCGACTGCCCTGCCATCGACCTCAATGATGCTGCCCGTGGACTGGTGGGGAAATAACGCGCCGCCGATCAGGGTCGTGAACACTGGGTAGATGCCGCCGCACAGGACGATCAGCATCAGCGCGGTGCGTATGCGTATGGGCGCGCCGGCGCCTTGGATATGCAGTTTTGCTGTCCGCGAATTGCCGTTGTTCATATTGACACCTCTTCAAGACTTGCCTTCCAGGAATTCTTTCCCCATCGACGCGGGAGAGTGGGGTTATTGCGAGTCAGGCGCGTAGATGTTCGCCCCTTCACCCCATCCCTCTGCCGCCAGGGCAGAGGAGATTTCTTGGTTGATTTTGCTTCCATATAAGTCATCGGTGGCGCTACACCACGACACTCAACATCACATCGATCAATTTGATCACCGGGAACGGCAGTAGCACGCCACCCAGCCCGTAGATCAGGATATTGCGCCTCAACAGCGCCGAACTGCTCTCGGGCTTGTAGCGCACGCCGCGCAGCGCGAACGGCACCAGCGCCGGGATGACTAGCGCGTTGAAGATGATCGCGGACAGCACCGCGCTCGTCGGGCTGCTCATCTGCAGGATGTCGAGCCCGGCAAGCGCCGGGATGCTCGCAGCGAAGATCGCCGGCAGGATGACGAAGTACTTGGCCACGTCGTTAGCAAGCGAAAAAGTGGTTAACGCGCCGCGTGTGATTAGCAGTTGCTTGCCGATTTCGACGACCTCGATGAGCTTGCCGGGGTCGGAGTCCAGATCGACCATATTGGCCGCCTCGCGCGCGGCCTGGGTGCCGGAATTCATGGCGAGCCCCAGATCCGCCTGCGCGAGCGCCGGCGCGTCATTGGTGCCGTCGCCCATCATCGCAACCAGGCGTCCCTGCGTTTGTTCCTCGCGGATCAGATTGAGCTTCGCCTCGGGGGTCACTTCGGCTTTATAGTCATCCACTCCGGCCTCCGCCGCGATGGCGGCGGCGGTGAGCGGGTTGTCGCCGGTGATCATCACCGTGCGCACGCCGACCTCGGAAAGCCGCCGGAGTTTCGCCTTGACGCCGGGCTTGATCACGTCGGAGAGTGCGATGACGCCGAGCACCCGGGCATTGTTCGCCACCACCAGCGGTGTCGCGCCCTTGCGGGCGATTCGCTCGACCGCCGCATCCGCGTCCCTGGGGTACTGGCCGCCCGCCTCGGTCACGAATTTACGGATCGCGTCCGCCGCGCCTTTGCGAATGCGGCGGCCGTCCGGCAAGTCGACACCCGAAAGCCTGGTCTCGGCGGAAAACTTGATGAACTTGGCATCATCGCTCGCAAGCGACTCGTCCGCGCCGTGGTCGCGCGCGAATCGCACCGTTGATTGCCCCTCCGGCGTGGGGTCGGGCAAGGAGCTCAAGAACGCTGCGTTACGCAATTCATCTTCGCGCACGTTGGCGATGGTCTGAAATTCAGTCGCCTGGCGGTCGCCGATGGTGATGGTGCCGGTCTTGTCCAACAGCAAGGTATCGATGTTGCCGGCGACCTCCACCGCCTTGCCGGACTTGGCGACCAGATTCGCGCGGATCGCGCGGCCCATGCCGGCAATGCCGATGGCCGGCAACAGCCCTCCAATCGTGGTCGGGATCAGACAGACCAGCAGGGCCACGAGGATTGGAATCGGGATCTCGGCGCCGAGAAAACCGGCCATCGGCACGAGGCTTACCACGCCGATCATGAAGATCAACGTCATCGCGGCCAGCAGCACCGTGAGCGCGACCTCGTTCGGAGTCTTCTGCCGCTTGGCGCTCTCGACTAGCGCGATCATACGGTCGAGCAAAGTGTTGCCCGGATCGGCGCTGACCTCGATAACGATCTCGTCGGACAGCACCTTGGTGCCGGCGGACACGCCGCTGTGATCGGTGCCGGCTTCGCGCAATACCGGCGCGGACTCGCCCGTTATGGCCGATTCGTTGATAGTGGCCGCGCCCTCGACAATCTCGCCGTCGGTGGGAATCAGCTCGTCCGCGCTGACCCTGACTTTATCGCCGCGGCGCAGCTTCGAGGCCGACACGTTCTCTTCGCCGGAATCCTTGATCCTCCGGGCCATGAGCTGTTCGCGCGCAGAACGAAGGCTGGAGGC
>Ga0209587_1001615_pt1 | contig 10464 bp, 13 predicted proteins | sample NGEPerD_2_FD_184512 | JGI IMG/M metagenome (GOLD analysis project Ga0209587, IMG submission 184512) | Arctic peat soil microbial communities from the Barrow Environmental Observatory site, Barrow, Alaska, USA - NGEE PermafrostL1-D... | ecosystem: Environmental > Terrestrial > Soil > Wetlands >... | reverse complement strand
CCGCAGCAGGTTGGCGACCTTCTTGGCGCCGATCACCGGGTTGACGACTGCCTGCACCACGCCGCCACCGTCCGCCACGAGCACCACGTCGGGCGCCAGCACGTCAAGCAGCCCCTGCAGGTCGCCCTCGGTCACGGCGACGACGAACCGCTCGACGACCACCTGTTGCTCGGCGCGGCTGACTCCCATCCGCGGGCGCCGCGCGGCGACGTGCTCGCGCGCCCGGTGCGCCACCTGCCGTACGGCGGCCGCAGACTTGTCGACCGCCTCGGCGATCTCGTCGTACGGGGTTTCGAAGACCTCCCGCAGCACGAACACCGCCCGCTCGATGGGGGTGAGCGTCTCCAGCACGGTAAGCATCGCAATCGACACGCTCTCGGCCAGTTCCAGGTCGTCTGCGACGTCCGGCGCAGTGAGCAGCGGCTCGGGCAGCCACTCGCCGACGTATTCCTCGCGGCGACGCGCGTTCGACCGCAGCCGGTCGAGCGCCTTGCGCGTGACCATCCGCACGAGAAAGGCGCGAGGGTCGCGCACCTCGGCGCGCGCGACCTCGCCGATCGCGTCCCACCGCAGCCACGTCTCCTGCACCACGTCCTCGGCGTCGACTCGACGTGCTGCGCTCGGCGCGCGTCCGGCGGGAGGAGTACGTCGGGCAGTGGTTCCCCGAGCCGCTGCTCACCGACCCCTATGAGGATCCGGCACGGTCGGCGGAGCTGGCGGACTCGGTGTCGATGGCGGCCCTGTTGCTGCTCGAGCGGCTGACCCCGCTCGAACGGGCGGTCTTCGTGCTGCGCGAGGTGTTCGGGTTCGGCTTTCCGGAGGTCGCGGTTGCCGTCGGGCGTTCGGAGGCGGCGTGCCGCCAGCTCGCGGTCCGGGCGCGACGCCACATGGACGTCGGGCGCCCTCGGTTCGAGGCGGACCGCCGGGAACGCGAGGAGCTGGCGGCGCGGTTCTTCGATGCGCTCCGAGATGGCGACATCGACGGACTGAGGGAGTTGCTCGCTGCCGACGTTCAGATGGTCGGGGATGGGGGAGGCAAGGCGCCTGCGTTCGCCAGGAGCGTGATCGGTGCCGACAAGGTGGCCCGCGTGCTCGCCTCGATCTTCCCGGTGCTCGCCCGGATCGACGCGAGAGTGGAGCCACGCGAGGTGAACGGCCAGCCGGGCGCGATCCTTCGCGATCGGGACGGAAAGGTGGCCGGCACGTTGACGCTCGACGTGCTCGGCGGGCGGATCCAGACAATCCGCTCGGTGGTTAACCCCGACAAGCTCGGGCACGTGGGTCCCGTGGCAGACGCCTGGGCGATTGCCCGCGAGGTGAAGCAGGCTCGCCGCCCCAGGGACTGACCCTGCGCACTCAATTCGGCATGTCCGTGCGTTCGCAGCGGTTCCCCCGACGGCCGGCGGGTGTCCGGTCAGGGATCCCCGTGTGGGACGGCCCGGGCAACCGCGTCAATGGCGGAAAGACCCATCGCCTGACGGCGCGTTAGCGTTCATCCGAGATCCACGGTATGGAACTTCTCGGGGTCTATTCCCGCTGTGCGATAGCGCGCCCAGGGGTCTAGATCGTCGAAGTCGAGCGGTGCATTGCCGACGCCAGCGTTAGTCAGCTCAAGGTCCTCCTCCTTTGTGATGACAGCGCCGACGAGGAATCGGCTGAGGTAGCCGATCAATTCGCCGACCTTCAGTTGGTCCGACCTTTCGATCATGTCGCCGATGAGGATGTTCCTCGGCCGCACATGCTCGAGGATCAATCCGCGACCGCCTTTCGGCGCCTTTGGGTTGGCCTTGTACGCAGCACGTACCGCGACGGACCACGGATACGTGACCGGGTACTTGCCCTGCACCAGGGGCCTGGGAAGCCTGGGCAGTTCCCAAAAGCTCCAGAGACCTTGTCTGGCGACATGGGTGGTCCCGGCGTGTCTGCGCTTCCGTATGGGATGACAACCGCGAAGGACGGCGAGCAGCCCCTCGGCATCCATCCGGTCTTCATGCGCGCCGAGTGAGATAGGACGTCCAGGTTCGGGCATGCCTGATTCTCCGTCGCAAAAGCCGAGACAGCCGTACTTGCCGGCGAAGTGACGCGTGTTGGTCGTCGGTGGCAGCAGTCGAGGGCCTGGGGCGTCTTCGACGGGCTGGCTTCAAGGCAGGGCGGGGTCTGGGTGGTCGGCCGCGAACCGTTGCGCGGCGGTGTTGTCGATGAGTCCGTGGTGAAGCAGCCACTCGACAGCCCGCCGTTGGGCTCGAACATCACGCAGGGCGTGCCACGCCGAGATCAGGTCGGGGTGGTGTTCATAGATCCGGTTCTTGAATCGTCTGAACGCCCCTCGCCCCTGCAGAGATTGGGCCAGGCGTCGGCCGGTCGTGCCGTCGCTGATGCCGTCCGCGAAGTCGGCCATGTCCTGGAACCACACGTAGGACGGGAGTGGGTCGATGACGATGAGATCCAGCTCGTCGATCTCGACGGGGTTCTCACCGTCGATGCCCGTGTCGCTGGTCCAGTACGCCACCTGGCCCGTGCGCCGTTCGATCAGCCATCGGTGCTCGTAGTCAGTCTGATCCGCTAACGCGGTAGCGATCTCCTCAATGTCGACTCCGCCCAGGTCGAGCACCTACTCAGGGTAGGACCCGAGCCAGAGACCCGGGAAGGAGCGTGCGAACGTCGTCGCGGTCGCCGTCCAGTCGCGGCTGTGTATGACGCATAGCGCGTGCTGGGCCGCGGCGGGCCGTCAATGTCATGGCTATGCCGCGCGATGCCTCAGTCAGTCGAAGTGGTAGCGCGTCTCGCTGAAGGGCTCTCCATTGCCGAAGGCGAAGATGATGCTCGGTTGCACGAAGTACGTGTTGGTCCCGCCAGAACGCATCTGGTTCCCCAGCCCGTACCAGGTGCCGTCCTCGCGGGTCAGGTGCCAACCGTAGGTCTGCTCAAATGCAGTGGCGATGATCTCCAGTCGTTCCGGATCGGAAACCAGCGAAGCGGTGCCCTCGATGACGTAGTCGTCGCCCGTCAACGTGTTGGTGCCCGCGGTCAGGATGCACTTGGGATTTCGGGTCAGGTTCTTCGCCTTCTGCTCGTTCTCGCCGGTGGCGAAGGTCATGCCGTTCATCGCCCACACCGCTAACAGTGGGGTGGCGTGGGGACGCCCGTCTGCTCGGACGGTGCACACGGTGAACTTCTGCAGTCGCCGGATGGCGTCAACCGTGTGTGCCCACGGCCGAGCGTCCGCCTCGCGTCCGGAGAACGGGCCGAGGTCGGTCCTTGGCAATGAGGTCATGATTCACAGCATCTCCGCCTCGCGCGTGGTGCGCAACGTCGCGATGCAGCACAGTGGGGACATGCTGCGCGTCAGCGTTGCAGCGACTCGAGCACCAAGGCCAGGGGTGCCCACTGGGCGCGCCCGCGCCGGACGGCGGTGTAGGCCCGGAGTGTCACTGCGGGCTCCCGCTGCGGGGCGCGCCAGATGACCGACGCGGAGCACGGGCTCACTTGTCGCCCGGATCGCGTTGCATAACAAGCATGTCCGTGCGTTCGCAGCGTTCCCCGGGCCTGTGGTGTCCGGTCAGGGAACCGGCTGCGGACGTTATCGGCGAGTCGGACCGGTGCGTCCCGTGACCGCGCCGATCGCCGTAGCGGGATCCACTTGCGGTGATCGCTGATCGTCGTCTGGGGCACAGTCCCGTTGCCGCACGCCGTTCGCAATTCGGGATCGCGTTCGGTGCAGCGGCAGGATGCCGGGTGTCGGACATGCCCACGGCGTACGCAGCCAGAGTGGGCGTCGACGCACGCGACTGGCCAGCGCAGCCACGTGATCGTTTGCCCCTTGCTGCGGATCAGGAAGCCCGCTGCCCCGCCGGCCACCGCGTATCCCACGTCGAGCAGGAACGCGAGGCCCAGGAAGATCACACCGAGCACGGTGAAGGCGCCGACCGAGGGAGCGGACCGATCTGATTGCCATCACCGGGGCCTCGTCTGCGTCGCCCCGAGGTCGGCCGCCGCTGCGCGCGGGGTTTCGATCGGGATCAGCCGGAGTCGGTCGTCGTCGATGGCGCCGAGGCTCGGGCGGGTCGTCGTACACCATCTGAGCGTCCTTCTGCTTGTCGTCGCGCTTGTTCTCACGCCGGATCCGGTCGAGGGCCTTGAGGTTGGCGGTGGTGGTCAGCCAGGCGGCGACCGGGAGGCTGAGGGCCGTAACGGCCAGAACGACGATAAGACTGACTTTCATCGCATGGGCCAGTCCGGAGGTTGCGGCTTGGAAGAAGACCGACGTGACCGCGGCCGAGCCGATCGCTGAAGCGAGTTGCTGGATCGAGCTGAGCGAGCCGCTGGCGCTGCCGGCTTCGTCAGGCTTCGCGTCGCCGAGAGCAACGGTGGGGATCGTGGCGAAGCAGAGACCGATGCCGATGCCGATGACGAACAACGCCGGGGCCAGCGCCCAGAGGCTGACGTTCGTCCCGGAGTGATCGACGAGGGCCAGGACCCAACCACAACCGACGAGGGCGACGGCCAGGCCGATGAAGACGAGCCTGCGACCGAGCTTGGCAACCAGGCCACCCATGGCGGCGAACGCGGCGGCGATGAGCCCCAGGGTGAGCGGCACCAGGCCGAGCGAGGCGTCCCGCGGGCTGGCGTGCGGCCCCTCCTGCAGGAACAGCGACAGCACGAAGAACAGGCCGGTGCCGGCGGCGAAGACGGCCAGGCCCACGAGCATTCCGGAGGTGAAACCCCGGTTCTGCAAGAGCGAGGGCGTGATGAGCGGGTGGGTTGCGGTGCGCTGACGGTAGGCGAAGGCAGCGAAGAACAGTACGCCGACGGCGATCGAGGCGACAGGGACGGCGCTCCAGCCGTTGGTCGAGCCCTCGATCAGGCCGTACAGCAGCCCGGTCATGGTTACCGCAAGCAGGCCGGAGCCCCAACCGTCGACGACGGTAGACCGGTCGCCGTCGTCGTCACGCGGCAGGATCTTGACGGCTATGACCAGCCCGATAGCACCAAGGATGATGTTTGCGAGGAAGATCGGGCGCCAGGACAGGCCGAACAGGTCGGCGTTGATGATGAATCCGGCCAGGACCGGGCCGCCGACACTGGAGATACCGAGAACCGGGCCGAACAGCCCGAACGCCTTGGCGAGCATGTCGCGGCTGAACGCTTTCGTCATGATCGCCATGCCTTGCGGGATGAGTAGAGCCCCGAACGCTCCCTGAGCAACCCGGGCGACGATGAGCAGGGCCGGGTCAGGTGAGAACCCGGCGACTGCCGAGGCCAGGGTGAACCCGCCCATGCCGATCAGGAAAAGCCTGCGTTGGCCGAACTTTGTCACCCAGCCGTCCGCCGACCACGAGCAGGACACCCATGGCGAGCATGTACGCCGGTCCCAACCACTTGATCAGACTCTCACCGCCGTTGAGATCGCGGGCGATGGTGGGGGCCGCGATGTTCGTGATTGTCGCATCGATCACGTCGAGAGCGTCGGCAAGCAGCACCAGCCCCAGGATCGCCCACATCCGGCGGCTCGAGCGGCGTGTGGTGACCACGCCCGGCTCCGTCAAGCTAGTCATGAGGAACTCCTTCTCGGTTCCGTCGGGGGCGCTTCTTCTGGGCGACCTCTCATCCCTACTACGAACACCCTTCCTATGTCGCTTAGCGTGGGGATGCGCTCGAAGCGACGGGCCCTAGCAGTCTCGTGCACAGCAAAGGGCTTGGGCGCTCATTTCGCTCTCACCGACGGGATCCTGTCTCCACTAAAAGCGACATAGGACACCCTGGCCCGATCGGACACCGCTCGGGATCAATCGAGTCGGCCGTGATGGCGACGTGGATGCACTCGGCCGCGCGGGCACGCGCGACCAGGTCAGCGAAGGCGGCGACGTGTGCGTCCCGGTCCTCGACGTCCACGAGCTCGTGGCCGGCGATGATGATCATTGCGCCTCCCCCGCGTTCGTGGCTTCAGCGCCCGTGCCGTCTTCGGGAAGGGGGAGCACGTCACCCGGCGTCTTGGTGTAGCCGAGCTGTTCGATCACGCGCCCTTCACTGACCCGAGTCACGTTCACCCCGAGGACGGACTCGCCGTCGGTGGGCCCGAACCGGTAGCGCCAGCGCACCGTCGCCCAGGGGCCACCGGTGAACACGTGGTCGACCTCGAAGACGGTCGACTCATCGGCCATCAGCTCGGCCCAGAACGCGACGCACGCGTCCTTGCCGACATACGCCGTGCCGTCGGGTGCTGGCTGGGCCGACACCATCAGGCAGTCGTCGTGTACGGCGGCAGCGAGTGCCGCCACGTCGCGACTCCGGAACGCTTCGTTGAAGCGGGCGATGACATCGGCGGTGGTCTGGAAGGTCGGGGCAGTCTGGGCGGTGGTGGTCATGACGCACTCTCCTGGAAATAGAACGATTGGTCTACTCGTAACCATATAGAATGGTCGGTCTACCGTCAACCAAAGGAGGAGCATATGGCGCCGAAGAAGGCTGCGGGGCCTCGCGAACGCCTGCTCGCAGCCGCCCAGGACCTCTTCTACTCACGCGGTGCCGCCGTCGGCGTCGACGCTCTCCTCAAGGAGGCGAACGTCGCCCGCCGGTCGCTGTACGAGCATTTCGGCGGCAAGGACGGACTGGTGACGGCGGTCCTCCAACGCGCCTCCGAGGAGGACATTGCGTGGTACGAGTCCGCGCTGGCCGACGCCACGGAGCCGCGCGACCGGCTGCTCGGTCTGTTCGACCGGCTGGACGAACTCGTCTCGAACGACAGTTTCCGGGGCTGCCGCTACTTCGCCACCGACCTCGCGTTCGCCGAGCCCGGCCATCCGGCACATGCGGAGACCGAGACGTTCCGCCGCCGCCTGCACGAACTCCTCGTCCGAGAGCTCGAGGCGCTGGGCCACACCGACCCGAAGCGCGTGGCCGAACAGCTGCACCTGCTGATCGAGGGCACCCTGGTCAGGGGAGCCAGCCAGGACGGTCGGCATCCGGCTCGGGCTGCGCGTGATCTCGCCGCCCTGGTGCTCGACAAGGCATGAGCATGGCGGTGGTCGAAGATGTGCGCTTCCTGGGCTCGGACCTGGAGCGCTCGTACCAGGTCTACGTGCGCGGCAGGTTGAAGTTCCGCGTCAAGCAGATCGTGTACGTCGCATTCTCGCTCGACGAGACCGAGATGGGCTTCGCGTTCCCCAAGGAGGAGCGGGCGGCGCTGGTCGCGGGTGAGCCGCACAAGTTCCAGATGCCGTCGGAGTCGGACCTGCGCTTCAACTGGGTCCACGCCGACCTCGCGGCACTGGACCCGACCGAGGCTCGAGAGCTCGTCGTGGACGCCTGGCGCATGGTCGTCCCCCAGAAGCTCTCCCGTGCCTACGACCTCGCCCATCCCGATGGCCCGGGCTGACGCCCCGGGATTCCGTACGGCTGCTGTTGGCGATCTACGGGTACGGCACCAACACCGGCATCCGCGCCGTAGCCGCCGGCAAGCACGGACACGGCGAGGACGAGATCCGCTACGCCGCCGCCGCTACCTTACTGCCGAGGCGGCGCGGCAGATCGCGATCGAGATCGCCAACGCCACCTTCACCGCCCGACAGCAGACCCTCTGGGGCGAGGGCTCCACCTTCACCACGATCGCGTCGATGAAGATCGCCGCGTAGATCGGCTCCAGCGGCCGGGCCACCCAGGTCTGCATCTCCTCGATCACCTTGTCGGTGATCCGGCTGACCGTTTCCTTCGACACCGAGGCACCGTAGATCTGCTCGAAGTGTGCCGCGATCTCGCCGGTCGTCAGGCCCCGGGCATACAACGAGAGCACGATCTCGTCGACCTCACCCAGTCGGCGTTGTCGCTTCCTGACGATCACCGGCTCAAAGGTGCCGTCTCGGTCCCGAGGGACCTCGAGGTCGACCTGGCCGGTGGCGTGGGTCAACACCGACTTGGGTCGGGTCCCGTTGCGGACATTGCCCGACTCCCGGTCTTCGGGCACGCGGTTCTTCTCATGCCCCAGGTGCTCGGTCATCTCCTCGTTCAGCGCGGTCTCGAGCACGTTCTTGGTGAACTGCTTGAGCAGCCCGTCCGGCCCGGTCAGGGACAAGCCCTGCTCCTTGGCCAGCCGGACCAACTCCTGGGCCGCGACCTCCTCAGCCGAGGGGTCGGGCTTCCTTTTCGCGGTCATGTCGCTCAGTGTCGTCGTCATCACGGCACCTCTCCCGCTGAACACACTGCTCAGCGCGTCGGGCCGGAAACACCGTTAGATCCACAGTCCCGCCACGCGGCAGCACCCGGCGGAGCGGAGCGGAGCCGGGTTCGTTCTTTCGAGCTGGTCAGGCGGCTGGGGTGAGGGTGACTTGGTAGCCGAGGGCCTGGAGTTGGCGTAGGTGGTTGCGGGTCTTGCGGTCCTTGTCGATGCGGGTGTCGTGGTAGTCGGCGCCGAGGTCGCGGAAGCGTGCGTGCGGGTCGGCCAGGAGTTCCCAGACGATGACCAGGATGGATCGGGCGACAGCGACGAGGGCCTTGAGTTTGCCGCGGTGTTTGACCAGACGTCGATAGCGTGCGCCGAGGAAGGTGTTGGTTCTGGCGGCCGACGCGGCGGCCTCGCCGAGGACGCTCTTGAGGTACGGGTTTCCCTTGCCGGTCTTGCCTGAGCGGCTGACCGGGCCGGACTGGATGCTGCGGGGTGAGAGTTTGGCCCAGGAAACGAGGTGCTTGGCGGTGGGGAACTGTTTCATGTCCAAGCCGACCTCAGCCAGGATCACCTGCGCGCCCATGAGGCCGACTCCGGGGATCTCCGCGATCCGGTCCAGGGCCGCCAAGCCGGGCTGGGCGTCGTCCCCGGACCCGGGGCCGGCATCGACGCCGTCTTGCGCAGGAGCTTGCGCGGCGGGAATGGCGGCGATGAGTTCGTCGATGCGGGTGGTGACCTTGTTGATCTGCGCGGCGAGTGCGTCGACCTGATCGAGCAGCATCCGGGCGATCTCGGCGTGGTGGGGCGTCGAACCTGCCGGTCAGGACTTCGACCAATGCGGTGCGCTTGACGCGGAGCCGTCCCTTGGCCAGGTCCGCCAGACGACGCGGGTTCCGTTCCCCGGTGATCAGCGCCTCGATCATGGCGCGTCCGGAGACACCGAAGATGTCGGTGGCCACGGAGGAGAGCTTGATCAACGCGTCCTCGAGCAGCTTCTCCAGCCGCTGCTTGTGCCGGGTCCGCTCCGCGGTCAGGTCCGCGCGCAGCCGGGTGTAGTCGCGCAACTCGCGGATCTCTCTCGGCGGGACGAACGAGGGACGCAGCATCCCGCGTTCGTTGAGCTTGGCCAGCCACACGGCGTCGAGCTTGTCGGTCTTCGGGCGCCCGGGGACGTTCTTGACGTCGCGGGCGTTGACCAGCCACACGGTCAGCCCGCGGGCCTGGAGCAGGTAGAGGAACGGACGCCAGTAGTCCGAGGTCGATTCCACCACCACCCGCTGCACCCCCTGGCAGGCCAGATGATCTCCCAGCTCGATGATCGCGTTGGTGGTGGCCGCGACGTCCCACACCTTGGCCACCCGTCGGCCCGGCTCGGTCGGGTGTGGCAATCGAGTGCAGACCTTGCCGGTCGCCTTGGCCACGTCGACCGCGGCGACCCGCTCCATCAGTTCCTCATAGCCCTCGTCGGGGATCTCCACGGGTTCTGTCATCACCGGGAATCACGCTCCTCACCATGTCTGCGGGTGATGGCGGGATGCCCGGGGGCCTCGGTCGGGAACCGAAATTCTGACCGGCGTGCTCGAAGCAACAATGCATGACCCTTCCAGGTCGGGCCCCGGCGCCAGGCTCACGTACGGACTCCTGCGACCAAGTCAACGGCGGCGTCGGCGGGCAACCCGACCCCACTTTCACGCCTGCAAGACGTCACCGCCAGTGGCACAGTGTGTTGCGCGCGTAGCCGTCTTCGTTGACTCATCGATGGATGCGCGCGTGAGGGCGGGCTTGGCTGCTGCTCTTGCCTTGCTGGTGGTCAGGGTCAGGAGCTGGGCGGTGAGGGCCTGGATCTGACGCTGGATCGCGGCGGGGTTCAGGCTGGCGTGGGCGTCGGCGAGGATCGCTTTGTCCTCGGCGCTGACGGCGTCGTGACGCTCGGCGCGCCGGTGCGGAGTGGTCGCGGTGTCGTACTTCTTGGTGACTTTCACGCCGTCGCGGACCTTCGAGATGAGCTTCTGTTGCGGGCTGAAGTAGTTGGTCATCTGTGACTGGAGAACCCAGATCTCGTTGAGCAGCACCAGTTCCGCGGTCGTGTCGTAGCGGTGGTAGCCCACCACGGTGCGCACGACCGCCCAGTTCTTCTGCTCGACTGGGCGCCGTCGTTGCAGTTGCCCGGCCGGGACCGGGTGAACATTCGGTGCCAAAGTCAACGCATAGTCAACGCATGCCTCTTATCGGCTACTCCGTACGTTTGGGCTTGGCCCTCGACCGTGCAGATCCCTTTTGCCGACACGTGCAAGAGCGTCCACTAC
>Ga0209587_1001614_pt1 | contig 10473 bp, 8 predicted proteins | sample NGEPerD_2_FD_184512 | JGI IMG/M metagenome (GOLD analysis project Ga0209587, IMG submission 184512) | Arctic peat soil microbial communities from the Barrow Environmental Observatory site, Barrow, Alaska, USA - NGEE PermafrostL1-D... | ecosystem: Environmental > Terrestrial > Soil > Wetlands >... | reverse complement strand
CGCGGGCGGCGCTCGACGCTGCTGCTGAGCAAGCCACGACGCGCGGCGCGGAGCTCGTCTTGGTGGGCTATTTGCACACCCCAACCGACGAGCGCACCAGCCGGCAATTCAGCCACGACCGCGACCAACTCGCCGCGGACATCGAACGCCGTGCCGAGGAGCTGCGCCAGCGCGGCCTGCAGGTGTCCGTGCACGTGCCCGTGGGAGTCACCAAGGCCTCGCAAGCGATCCTGCGGGTCGCCGATCAGGAGAAGGTCGATCTGATCGTCATCGGCGTCCGGCGGCGCACCCCGGTGGGCAAGGTCCTGCTGGGCAGCCTGTCCCAGGACGTCATCCTCGAGGCGGACGCCCCCGTGCTCGCGGTGAAGGCCGGCGAGCACTAGCCCGGGACCGGCTCCACGGCCGAGCGGTCACACCACCGGTCGCGTGGCGGCAGGGTTGGGGGCTTGGCCTCCCGGCCCCTCGCTGTCCAGCTGCAATCCCTGGCTGCGGTTGACCTCGTCGCGCAGCTGCTGCCAGATGTCGTAGACGATGGCGGCGTACTCCGGGCGGCTGCGCAGCTCGATCACATCCCGCGGCCGTTCGAACGGCACGTCGATGAGCGCCTTGGCACGTCCAGGGTGCGCGGTCATGACCATGATCCGATCACTGAGCGTGACTGCCTCGTCCACGCTGTGAGTGATGTAGACGACGGTCTTCTTGGTCTCGTCCCAGATGCGCAGCAGCTCGCCCTGCAGCAGGGTCTTGTTCTGCTCGTCGAGGGCGGAGAACGGCTCGTCCATCAGCAGCACGTCGGGGTCGTTGGCGAAGGCACGAGCGATCGAGACGCGCTGCTTCATGCCGCCGGACAGCTGGTGGGGATACGCCTCGGAGAACTTCGACAGGCCGGTCTTGTCCAGGTAGTGGCCGACCACTTCGCGGATGTGGGCGCCGTCAACACCGCGCATCCGCAGCCCGTAGGCGGCGTTGTCCCACACCGACATCCACGGGAAGATCGAGTCGCCCTGGAAGATCATGGCGTTGGACGGCCGGTCCGTCGGCGAATCCTGCACCACGATCTCCCCGGAGGTGGCCGACTCCAGACCGGCAAGGATGCGCAGGAGCGTGGTCTTGCCGCAGCCGCTGGGCCCGACGACGGTGAAGAACTCCCCGGCCGGGATGGTCAGCGCCAGGTCGTCGACCGCGACGACGGTCCCGTTCTTGCCTGGGAAGCTCTTGCTGAGCCCGCGCACGGTGATCTTGGCCGGGGCTGCGGGGGGCTCGGCGGCCGTCGGCGTCCCGTCAGTGGCGCTCACCGCTCGCTTCGCCATCTCAACGCTCGCTTCGCCATCTCAACGCTCGCTTCGCCATCTCAACGCTCGCTTCGCCAGGGGATGATGCGGCGGGAGATCTCGGCCAGGAGCACCGACATCGCGTAGCCGATCACGGCGATGACCAGCAGGCCGACGTACATGGTCTCGACCGAGAACAGCTGCCAGGCGTTCCAGATCATGAAGCCCAGCCCGCTTTCGGCACCGACCATCTCGGCGATGGCGATCAGGATCAGACCCAGGCCAGCCCCCAGCTCCACGCCGGTCATGATGCTCGGCATGGCTCCCGGCAGGGCCACCGTGCGGAAGACCTGCGTGCGGGAGGCGTTGCAATTGGCGGCCACGTCGTAGTAGATGGGCTGGATCTGCAGCACGCCGGCGGTGGTGTTGAGCACGACCGGATAGAACACCCCAATCGCCACCATCACGATCTTCGAGCTCTCGCCGAAGCCGAAGATCAACAGGATCAACGGCAGCAGGGCGCTCTTGGGGATGGGGTAGGTGCCGGACACCAAGGGGTTGAGGGCGGCTCGGATCGGGCGGAACAGCCCCATGCTGACGCCGAGCAGCAGGCCGGGGATGAGGCCGAGCCAGAACCCCAGGAACAGCCGGCGCAGGCTCACCCAGATGTTGGTGAGCAGCTCACCCGAGACCGCCAGCTCGTAACCGCGGGCGAAGATGGCCGTCGGTGCGGGGAAGAACCGGCCGTCGACCGCGCCCAGCGCCACCGCGACCTCCCACAGCACCAGCAGCAGCACCGGCGTGGTGGCCGCCAACAGGCGCTCCCGGCCCCGTCTGCCAAGGCGGGTCCGGCGAGAGCGACCGCCGCTCGGCGCCTCCGCGATGCCCTCCTGCGGCGCAGGTGGCCGCTCGACGGTACTGCTCACGGGTGTTCCTCCCGTCCTCTGCGGCGGAACCGCACGAGTCCCTGGGCCCGGTTGGGCCCTACGGGCGCTGTCCTTCCCATTCGCCCAGCTCCGCCACCGCGGCCTCGGCGAAGGACGTATCGACCACCTGCGTGAGGTCGACGTCGCCCTCCAGCAGACCGACCTCCTTGAAGAACTGGTAGTCCTGCTCGATGCTGTCGGTGTTCACCCGGCCGTCGGGGTCCACCCAGTTGGGGGTGATCTGCCGGTACAGCTCGGGGTCGAGCCCGGTGGCCGCGGTGACGATCTGGGTGATCTCCTCCGCGCCTTCACCGCTCACCGAGCCGTCCTCGAGCGCGGCCACGTAGTCGCGGGCTCCGCGCAGGTAGGCGATCATCGTGCACACCCCGGCGGGATCGTCGCGGGCGATGAACTGCTCGCCGTAGAGGATCACCGCCAGCTGCTGGTTGTCGTACCAGTCCGGTGGGGTGCCGATGCGCACCGCCAACCCCTGGTCCTCGATCAGCGTCGCCGAGGGCTCGGTCGTGAGGCTCGCGTCGATCGCCTCGTTCTGGAAGGCCGTGAGGTGCTCGGAGAAGCCGATGAACTCGTGCGAGACCTCGTCGTAGGCGATGCCGGCGCTCTCCAGGATGGTCGCCAGGGTGGCGGCGGTGGCGGTGCCCTGCGCGGGCTCTGCGACCGTCAGGCCGGCGAAGTCCTCCGGCGACGTCACCTCGCCGCTGTCGTACAGGTCGGTGCGCACCAGCAGCGGCATGTAGCCGTAGCCCTCCGGCATGGAGCCCTTGTCCGCCACGATCCGGAACCCGAGCTCACGGGTCAGCGCGTTGTAGAAGCCGGCCGAAGGGGCACCCGCCCCGACGTCGAGCTGGCCGCCGCCGAGCGGGGCGATCATCTGCGCCGCCGAGTCGAAGGTGGAGAACTCCGGGGTGATGCCGGCGTCTTCGAAGTAGCCCCGTGCATCGGCGATGTAGAACGGCGCGTCGCTGGCGCTGCTGGTCAGGCCGATGCGCACCGGCCCGATGTCGACGCAGTCGGCCGCGCCGGCATCCGCCGCGGCCCCCTCCTGCGTTGCCCCTTCCGTTGCCCCGGACGGCGCGGCGGCATCAGTGCCGTCCCCCGGTGCGGCGGTGCCATCGGCAGCCGGCGGCGCGGCGGTCTCCCCGCCATCGTCGCCGCAGGCGGCCAGCAACAGGACCACGGACAGGACCGCGACGGCCCTCCAGGCTCGGGATCGCACCGGCTGAGCGGTCATGGGCTCGTCCTCACCTTCAGGGCCTTGCGGCCTTCGCGGGCTTCGGGCGGTGGCGGTTCCCGCCCGCGATGTGCGGGATGGTCCAGGCGCGACAGCAGTGTCGCACGCCGAATCCCTTTGATCAGTCCCTCATGAAGCAAATCGATCAGCCTCTCTCGGATCAGCCCTCTTCAGTCCTCTCAAGGGGCCGCAGACGGGGCGATGGGCAGCACCACCCGGAACACCGTCTTGCCGGGGCGCGATTCGGCAACCGCGATCGTCCCGGCGTGCTTGTTCACCACGATGCCGTGACTGATGTTCAAGTCGAGCCCGGTTCCCTGCCCCGGCGGCTTGGTGGTGAAGAAGGGGTCGAACACGCGGGCCACCACATCCGGTGGCATCCCCATGCCCGTGTCCTCCACCTCGATGGTGACGCGGTCCGCGCCGCCGGCGGTGCGCACCGTCAGGGTCCCCGTGCCCTCCATCGCCCCGACGGCGTTGTCGATCAGGTTGGTCCAGACCTGGTTGAGCTCGCTGCCATGCCCGACCACGCGCGGCAGCTCGGCGGCGTATTGGCGTTTGACCGTCACCCCGCGCTTGAGCTTGTTGCTGAGCAGCACCAGGGTGGACTCGATTCCCTCGGTGACATCGATGACCTGGACCTGGTCCCGGTCGAGGTAGGTGTAGGAGCGCAGCGCAGCCACGATCGCGGCGATGCGACCGGCGCCCTCGGAGATCTGCCGGATGGAGCCTTGGACCGCGCGGGACCGTGCGATCCAGGTGGCGGCCAAGGCCGCGGCATCGGGCCCGACGACGTCCACCACCTCGTCGAGCTGCGCCTCCGCGATCGAGCCGTCGACCAGCTCGGCGGCGATCAGCCACGCGTCGGCAACCCCGTGGTCGGACAGCCAGCGCTCGATCGTGGCCTCCCGGTCGGAGCGCTCGAGCGTGTCGAGCTCGTCGGCACGCTCGGCCCGGCTCCGAAGATCGCGATCCACCTCCAGCAGGCGCGTCAGCTGTCGCGGCTCCAGGTCCGAGGCGGCCAGCGCCACACAGGCCTCCTGCAGCTCCTCGTATGCCGGTCGAAGCTGGCCGGCACCGCGCTGCGCGGCCGCTGCCGGATTGTTGAGCTCGTGCGCGACACCCGCGGCGAGCGTGCCGAGCGTGGCGAGCTTCTCACTCTGGCGCAGCATCACCTCCTGCTCCAGGTAGGCCCGCTCGAGCTCACGGAGCCGCTGCCGACCTTGTACCAGGAACAGCATCATGGCGAAGGCCACGGTGCAGACGGCGACCGGGTTGAGGATGAAGAACGCCAGCACCACGCCCTCCGGCAGTGACCCGGGCGTGGAGATCTCGGGGCCGAACAGGCCGACCAGCAGGATCGATCCGGCGAAGGCCGCGAACCAGTAGCGCGACTCCTCGGGGCGGAAGACCAGCGCGCCGAGGGGCGCGAGCAGGGACCAGAGGATGACCGCACTGGAGGCCGCGAACCCGCCCAGGGCGAGATGCAGCATCACCGGCAGCAGCAGGATCAGCGCCAGCTGGGTCCGCCGGAACCTCGGGAACCGGCGGGTGCGCACCAGCACGGCCAGGTTCACCGCCGACAGGACCGTGTAGGTCGGCGGGATCGCGGCTGCGAGGGGGGCATCGAACAGCGCGTAGAGCAGGCCCCACAGGATCCCGGCGGGATACACCGCGATCGTCCAGCCGGTGAAGAGCGCCTTCTGGAAGCGCGTCTCGTCGCTGTCCTCGGGCTCGCAGCTGAGCCGTTCCAGGCGCGCCAGCACCCCTGCGAGCCGACGCTGGCGCGCCTCGGGCCCGGCCGCCGGGACGGCCATCAGATCCTCAGGTACTCGTGCACCAGCTGGACGGCGATCGCGCCCTCGCCGACGGCGGAGGCGACCCGCTTGACCGATCGCGATCTCACGTCACCGGCCGCGAACACCCCGGGAAGGTCGGTTTCCAGCAGCAGCGGGGCGCGCTCCTCGTGCCAAGCCTTGCCGTCGGCCACCTGTGGTCCGGTGAGCACGAAGCCGCGTTCGTCACGGCTGACCACGTCGGCGAGCCAGTCGGTGTGGGGTTCCGCGCCGATGTAGACGAACAGACCGGACACCTCGAGGAGCTCCGTGCGGCCGTCGCCGTGCACCAGCTCCACGCGCTCAAGGTGACCGTCGCCCTGCACCGAGGCCACGGAGCAGCACGTGCGCACGTCCACGTTCGCCAGCTCACGGATCTGCTTGACCAAGTAGGAGGACATGGTGGCTTCCACGTCGGAGCCGCGCACCAGCAGGGTCACCTTGCCGGCGAAGCGGGCGAAGTAGACCGCCGCCTGACCCGCGGAGTTGGCGCCGCCGACGATGGCCACGTCTTCGCCCTCGAAGCTGTGGGCTTCGGCCAGGGAGCCCCCGTAGTACACGCCGACACCGGTCAGCTCGTCGGCGCCGGGTACCTCCAACCGGCGGTAGGACACCCCGGTGACGACGATGACCGCGGCCGCGGCCAGCTCCGAGCCGTCGATCAGGCGCAGCACGCGGTAGGGATCGCGCACCGTGATGCTGCACACCTCGGTGGGGCTGATGACCTCCGCACCGAAGCGACGCGCCTGGGCCAGGCCGCGGCGCGCGAGGTCGGCGCCGGACAGCCCCGCGGGAAAGCCGAGGTAGTTCTCGATCCGTGCGCTGGCCCCCGCCTGCCCACCGGGGGCCACCCGCTCCAGCAGCACGGTCTGCAATCCCTCTGACGCGCCGTACACGGCCGCGGCCAGCCCCGCCGGGCCGCCGCCGATCACGGCGAGGTCATAGAACGGCGTGCTGGAACGCACGATCAGCCCGATCGCCTCTGCGACCGCCTCCGGGGTGGGTGTCGCGAGCACCCGTCCGTCCTCCAGCACCACCAGGGGGAGGGTGGGATCGCCGGCCGAGGCATTCAGGATCCGACCCGCCTCGTCGGCATCGAGCTCGACGTCGAGCCAGCGAAAGGGCACCTGGTTGCGGGCCAGGAACTCGCGCAGCCGGTGCGCATCCGCCGACCAGCGGTGCCCCACCAAGCGCAGCCCCTCGAAGGGCGGCGGTTTGTCGGCCACCCAGTCGTCCAGCAGCTCGTCCAGAACCGGGTAGAAGCGCTCCTCGGGAGGCTCCCAGGGTTTCTGGATGTAGTGATCCAGCCGGATCTCGTTGATGCCACGGATCGCGGCGTCCGTGTCGGCATAGCCGGTGAGCAGCACCGTACGCACGTTCGGGTGGAGCTGTTTGGCCTCCGCCAGCAGCTCGACACCGCTGACCTGCGGCATGCGCTGGTCGGCGACGATCAACGCGACTTCCTCTTCGCGCAGCACGAGCTGCCGCAGGGTCTGCAGCGCAGCCGGGCCATCGCCGGAGCGCAGGATTCGGAACCGTTCCCCATAACGGCGACGCAGGTCACCGTCCACCGCACGAAGAACCTGCGGCTCGTCGTCAACGGCCAGGATGGCGGCTCGCCGCGCCGGCGAGTCCGGGGTCTGCATCCTCAACCGCCTCCGCTCAGTGGTGCTCCATCCCGCCCTCAGGTCGCGGAACTCCTGCGAAGCCACCAACGGTTGCCGCACCCCGGAGGTACAACCTCAGGATTGCACAGTCCACGTGGATGCGTTGACGGCCGCGATGCGTGCGTCGTCCCAGACCCAGTCCTCCTGGTTCAGCTCAAGGGGAACGTAGGCGAATCTCTTCAGTGCGGCGACCATGGCATTGGTGGCGGCGTGGTCGAACACCATCTTTCTGGCGTACCAGTTCATTCGTCGTGCACGGTCGAGAACCGCCCGGGCGACCGGAGCATCCACCCGCAGAACGTCGGCAACCTTGGTGGCAATCTCCCCATCGCCGGTGATGCGCTCTATGGCTTCCATCACCGCCGCCAGGAACACCTCGATGTCGCCGCGACGCTCCACCGCGGTCGGTCGATGAACCTGTACCGCTGAGAACAGGAAGGGACCCAACGCTTCGTCAAGATCTGCGATCGACCGCACTCCGGCCGGAAGGTCGAAAGCGCCGGGCGCCGTCACGACCGTGGCCGCAACCGCGCCCGAGGCGACAGCGGCGAGCCGGTCGCGAGTGCCACCCAGCACCGTGAACGCCACCCGCCCGACGTCCACGCCTGCATCTGCCAGCCATGTGCGCAACGCAAGCGTGCTGCCCATGGTCGGGTCGATGACCGCAATACGCCGTCCCTCAAGCTCCGATGGCGCCGCGATGCCATCTTGCGCCACCACCTGTGCCGGCACGGCCTGCATCACGGTGGCGCAGCACGCGACCGGCGCGCCGCCGGCCGCTGCAACCACATCAACATCGGGCCCGCGACGACACAGATGGATCCGGCCCGAGGAGAGCCAAGCGCTCAACTCACCGTATGACCCCTCGACCACCCGCAACCTCACACCACCGTCGCGAAGGATTGATGACGTGGCCGCCAGGTCGAACGGCAGCGTGACGACGGAGGGCCCGCGATGCGGCACCCCGACGATGAGCTCAGCCATCACGCGCCCCGCTCTTGCCGAGTCGCCTATTCCGCCAGGATCTCTCCGCCGATCGCATTGACAACCTCTAGGTTCAGCCCTTCCCAATGCTCGCGATTGTCGATGTAGAGATCCAGCCGCACCGGGATCGGGTCGTATTCCGCCGGCAGGCCACCCGGTGCGCCTTCGAGTGCGGGGGTTCGACCGAACTCAGGCAGCATCTGTTGCATGTCGGTCAGCATGTACTCAGCCAGCAGCAGGGCGCCAGCCGGCTGGCCCGTCTCCTTGTGCATCCCGACACCCAGTGAGTTGACGATGAGCGGTTCGATCGCCGGCTCCCAGGCAAGTGGCGCCCCGTCCTCGATCATCTGCACCAACGTGTGGTGGTACAGCGACGAGGCCACGTCGTACTCCCCGGAGGCGAGCAGGTTGGCGCCGAGGGTGTGGCCGTCCACAATCCGCGCTCCCTCGCTGAGCCCGGCCTTGATCTCTTCGACCGCTTCACGCTCGGTCATCCCGAGCTCGTTCATGTACCACTCGGTCACCAGCGTCGCGAACCACAACGTGTCCTCGTACTGGTACGCCAACGGCCCTTCGTGGGCCAACGCATCCTCCATCGAGGAGGGCACGGATTCCGACGGGACCGTGTTGACGTTCCAGGCGGTCAGGTACACCAGCAGGTTGGCGGCTGCCCAGTCGTCTTCGACCACGCCGATGCCCTCGGTCGCCGGCGAGTCGAGGGGCGCGAGGAGTCCCTCGCGGCTGGCCAGCTCCATCTCCGGCGCGTTGTTGAGGATGACGTCCGCCCCATCGTCAAAGGCGGCCTTGTGCTCTTCGAGAACGCGCTTCAGGACGTCCTCGTTGGATGCGCGGTACACGAGCGCCTCCAGACCGGTGTCCTCCTTGAACGCATCCACCACCGGCTGGATCTCCTCGGTGTTCATGGAGGTGTAGACGCGCAGCGTGCCTTCCTCCTCGGAGGCGATCTCGACCAATCGCTCGCGTCGCTCTTCCCCAGCGAGGTCGCCCAGCTCCGCATAGACGTCGTCCACGGAGGCTGCGCCGGTCGCCGGCGCGCTTTCGGTGCCGGCGTCGGCGGTGCCGGCCTCGGCAGCCGACGTGTCCGCGGGATCGGTGGCGTCAACTGCGGTGGGCGTCTGGGCCCCGCACGCCACCGCCCCCAGCAGGCTCAGCCCCACCAGCAAAGGAAAGGATCTGGAAGAACTTAGGGCTCCTCGCTGAATGGAGTGGGTTGCGCTGATTCCGGCGCTGCTGTCCTTACGGTCCTGGCGTCGTGTTCAGGACTTGGGGAAGGGCGTAGGGGTGGACAAGCTGGGGGTGTTTCAGGCCGCGTTGGGGATCACGGAGCCGTGGAGGGTGACCGAGGCCATCTTCGATCCGGAGCGGGGCCGGCTGGACTTGCAGATCGACTTTGCGCGCGGCGCGCGGTTCGGCTGTCCTGAGTGCGACGAGGATGCCTGCCCGGTGCATGACACCGAGCAGAAGACGTGGCGGCATCTGGACTTCTTCCAGCACCAGGCCTATCTGCACGCCCGCGTGCCCCGGGTGCGCTGTCCCGGGCACGGGGTACGCCAGGTGGCGGTGCCGTGGGCGCGGCCGGGCAGCGGGTTCACGCTGCTGTTCGAGGCGTTGCTGCTGGAGTTCGCCGCGCACATGCCGGTCGCGCCGATCGCGCGGATGGTCGGCGAGCACGACACGCGTATCTGGCGGGTGTTGGAGCACTACGTCGAGGTGGCGCGGGCGACGCTGGACTTCTCGGCGGTGACTACGGTCGGGGTGGACGAGACCTCGGCGCGACGCGGGCAGGACTACGTGACGCTGGTCATGGATTTCGACGCCACCCCGCGGGTCCTGTTCGCCACCGAGGGCCGTGACGCGGCCACGGTCAAGCGTTTCAGCGAGGATCTGGTCGCCCACGGCGGCGACCCCGCGCAGGTCACCAGCGTGTGCTGCGACATGTCCCCGGCGTTCATCCGCGGGATCAGCGACCAGCTGGTCAACGCCGAGATCACCTTCGACCGTTACCACGTCATCGCCCAGCTCAACACCGCGGTGGATGACGTGCGCAAGGCCGAGCGCCGCAGCCACCCCGAGCTGGCGCGCAGCAAGTATGTGTGGCTGAAACGCCCCGAGCGGCTCAACGAACGCCAGACCGAGACGTTGGCGTGGCTGACCCGCCCGTCGTCGCGGCTGGCCACCGCTCGGGCGTATCGCTGGCGGTGGGACTTCGACGGTTTCTACGACCAGCCGCCCGAGCTCGCCGAGGCGTACCTGACCCGCTGGTGCCGCGGCGCGATCCGCTGCCGGCTGGAACCGGTCAAGAAGTTCGTGCGCATGGTCCGGGCCCACTGGGACGGCATCCTCAACTGGCACCGCACCCGTGCCAGCAACGGCATCCTTGAAGGCACCAACAGCCTGGTGCAAGCCGCCAAGCGCAAGGCCCGCGGCTACCGCAGCAAGCGCAAGATGATCACCGTCATCTACCTCATCGCCGGCCGGCTGCCCCTGCCCACTATCCACACGATCTAGCGAGAAGCC
>Ga0209587_1001613_pt1 | contig 10473 bp, 9 predicted proteins | sample NGEPerD_2_FD_184512 | JGI IMG/M metagenome (GOLD analysis project Ga0209587, IMG submission 184512) | Arctic peat soil microbial communities from the Barrow Environmental Observatory site, Barrow, Alaska, USA - NGEE PermafrostL1-D... | ecosystem: Environmental > Terrestrial > Soil > Wetlands >... | reverse complement strand
CAGCATGATCACACTCCCCTGGTATCCTGTGCGCCGCAGCATTTCGGCTGCTGCGAATCCGGCGGCGCCACCGCCGACGATAACGATATTCTGAGGCGTGCCGTTGCCCGTGTGATGCGATACCGGTTTCGGGCGGCTGCATTTGGTTGTTACCGCGATCACCCCGTCGCGTTGTTCCTCTCCAGGGTGCCCCGCTCATCATTTTGTCTGGCGTTTGGCTGCTTGGCCGGGTTGCCGTGGCGACGTCCGCCCTGATTGGCGGCCTCCCGGCCGCCCTCATCGATCTCTCGTTCCTGGCGATGCTGTTCTGCGTGGTGCTCCGTGAGATCGTTGCGGGCCGGAACTGGCGACACTTTCCACTGCCTGTTGCGGTTGCCGTTTTGATCGTCGCGAACGCGCTAACCCAGCTCGAAGCCAATGAGTTCGTGCAAAGCGGAAGGTTGGGAGAGCGGCTGGGCCTGGCCACATTCGTTTTATTGATCAGCCTTGTTGGGGGCCGGATCATTCCGAGTTTCACGCGGAATTGGTTGGCCAAGAGGGGCAGCGATGTCATGCCCATTCCACTCAACCGTTTCGACGTGGGTACTCTGATCCTAGTTCTGGCTGGGCTTGGATTGTGGGTTGCAAGTCCTGACGCCCAGCTTACTGGCGTGGCTTTGGTCGTCGCCGGCCTGTTCAGTTTCGCGCGGCTCGCCCGTTGGCGCGGATGGCGCACGCGCTCTGAGTCCATACTTTGGATCTTGCATCTCGGTTATGCATGGGTGGCCGCTGGGCTAATTCTGCTCGGGGGTGCCGTCTTGTTTCCAGTCGCGATACCCTATCCTGCCGGCATTCACGCCCTTGCAGCCGGAGCCATCGGAACCATGACCTTAGCGGTCATGACCAGAGCAATCCGCGGACACACGGGGCGAGCTTTGGCGGCGGGGCCCATCACAAGGGCGATCTACCTCCTGATAACGTTGGCAGCGATCTCGCGTGTGACCGCTCCCTTCCTACCTGAGTTTTATCTACCGGTGCTGATGGTCTCCGGTTTCATTTGGATAGCTGCGTTCTCGCTGTTTATCGTCAGTGATGGGCGTTCTTTGTTGACTGCGGGAGAGTAGGCGAAGCTTGCGCCCAATTCTCACAGTGAGGTGGCATGACGAATGAGAATGCTGCGTCAGACAATGCGACGAGCAAATGGCGCATCATTTCGCTGGCTGCTGCTCGGTCATGATTGCCCTCAACCCCTTCAGTGCGACCTGCAGGAGTTCGTCGTCGGTTTGTACCGAACAGACCGCGTAGACCGGATAGAAAAAGCTGGGGGCGCCGGAAACGAGATGGAGCCTTCCGGACTTGAGATGCGGTTCCACCAGCCGCTGACGGAAATAGCCGCAGCCGCCGCCTTCCAAGATGTAATTCAGGCCGAGTAGGCCGAGGCCGCCCACGACAATCCCAGGGTTGCCGATCTCGGGGAAGGCCATGGCATGATGGTTCGCAAATTCAGGGCCCCAATCGACATAGACATAATTCTCCGGCGTGCAGCCAATGGCGTCAGGATCTGTTGTGACGAGAACGAGCTTCTCTTCCAGCAGCGGCTCCACGTGAACACCCGGCCGTTGCTGTGGAGCATACATGATGGCGACATCGAGAACCCCGTTGGTGACCTGCTCCATGAGTGGCTCGGGAAGGTCGACCTGAACTCGCAGCGCGATCTCCGGTGCGGTTTTGCGCATCCAGTGCAGCCATTCCAGCATCCAAGGGTGCCATAAAATTAGCTCGCCGCCGATGGCGAGCACAGCACGGTATCCCGGCGGGACGGCGACCTGATGGCGTGCGCGTTCCCACAGTTGGACGAAGGTCGGTGCGTATCGGAGGAATTGCTCGCCGGCCGGTGTGAGCGACGCGCCGCTCTTGTTGCGGACGAACAACGTCCTGCCCAGCCTCTCTTCGAGCGAACGCACGCGGGCGCTGACGGTTGTCTGGCTGACGTTAAGCTGCTCAGCCGCGCGCACGAAGCTCTGCGTCCTGACGATGGTGAGAAACGTTCTTGCGAGCTCGATGTCCATTGTCGACCAGTTAGCAAAAATTATGCAGCTAAGTACCGATTATATTCGTTTGTCTCACGTGACGGTACGTCGACAATACCTCCCGGCAAAGGGAAGCCGGCAATAGTCGGCTCTTTGAAATTGCATCGCAGTCGACTTTCGTCGCCGCCGTGCTTCAAGGATGAGATGGAAAGCCACTGCGCCGAGCATCAACCGGATGACCTGCCACGCTGGCGAAGGACGCAGCGGGACCGGCTGATTGCCGACCGGCTGGGGCTCGGTCTGGCCATCCGAAGCCTTTATGCGCGGCAGATCGTCGAGCGACTGAACCGATTCTTGCCGAACCTCACAGATCGCACGGTCAGCGGCTATTGGCCCTGCAAGGGCGAGCCTGATCTTCGGCCCTGGCTGACCTCGCTGACGATACGATGTGCTCGTGGCGCTCTGCCGGTCATCGCAGAAAAGAACAAGGCGCTGCGCTTCCGTCTGTGGCGAGTGGGTGATGCCCTCGAAAGGGGTATCTGGAACATCCCCCATCCTACGAGTGGGGACGAAGTGAACCCCGACATTATTGTCGTGCCGCTCGTGGGTTTCGATCGCGCAGGCTATCGGCTCGGTTATGGCGGCGGATATTTCGACCGCACCCTTGCCGTAGTGCCGGGTAGGCCGCGCATCATCGGTGTGGGGTACGAACAGTCGAGATTGGAGACCATCCATCCCCAGCCTCATGACGTCCCCATGGATGTCATCGTTACGGAAAGTGAGATCCTCGAGTTCGAGCGGTAGTTCCTTTGAACAGAAGACGCGCGCGGACGTCTAAGCTCCGTCTTTATAGCAAAAATATTGCATTAAAGAACGAATAACATTCGTTTGTATGCGGTGATCTGAGGCGTCAAGGTACCGAAGAGGTTCTGCGGGGCAATGCAACCCGCCCCGCAGAAGCGTTTTTGTGCTCGCTAAACCCGCAGACATGACCGCTTTCGATTTTCATGGCCCTGGCCTCACCGAGGAGCAGTGGCAGCGCATCAAGGAACTGGCCAGCAGCCTAAATGCCGAGCAGGCGTTGTGGCTCAGCGGGTACTTCGCCGGCGTCGATCATCGGCTGCGAGAGGTTGCGTTTACGGGCGAAGCTGATCGGCCGAATGAACGAGATATCGAGACCGACGCGAGCGAGGCCAGGTCCCGCACGATCACGATTCTGTTCGGTAGCGAAACGGGCAACAGCGTCGAATTGGCTTCAGCGCTCGGTGACGCTCTTCGAAAAGAGGGACTAACCGGGGCTGTCATCGATATGGCGAACTACAAGACCCGCCAGCTCAAGAACGAGCGTGACGTGCTCATCATCACCAGCACGCACGGTGAAGGCGATCCCCCGGCGACAGCGCTCGATTTCTTCGAGTACGTCGAGGGCGACAAGGCTCCATCCCTGGACGGTGCTCGTTACGCCATCTTGGCGCTCGGCGACTCCACCTACGAGCAGTATTGCGAGGCCGGCAAGCGCCTCGATCAAAGGCTTACGGAGCTCGGAGCGCTGCGCCTTATCGACCGTGTTGATTGCGACGTGGATTTTGAAGATGCAGCCGCCGAATGGATCAAGACTGTCACGGAAAAACTCAAAAAAACGAGTGACGGTCAGCAGGTCGGCGGCCGCGCGGCGGACGTAGCCCCGCACAGAAAGACGTCCGCCGCAATCATCGATCAGCGCCATCCGTTTCAGGCCAGCATCATCGAGAATATTGTGCTGACCGGGCGTGGGTCGAGTAAGGAAACGCGCCACATCGAAATGTCGGTTGAGGGGTCAGGTCTCAGATTCGAGCCGGGCGACGCCCTTGGCATCATTCCTCGAAACGATCCGAAATTTGTCCATGCCCTTCTCGAAACGCTCCGCCTGTCTGCGGACGCCGAAATGTCCGTCCGCGACAAGACCATCGGCCTCGGCCAGGCGCTGGCTGAAGACTACGAGATCACGGTCGGTACCACGCGCTTCATCAACCAGTGGGCCGACCTGACGGGGGCGGAGGAATTGATCGCGCTGCGCGGCAAGGAACAGGCTGAAGCGCGAAGTGAGTTTCTCCTCCGGAATCACATCATCGATATAGTCAGGCGTTATCCCGTGGACGGCGTCGATCCGGAGACCTTCGTCGCCGGACTTCGTACCATGCGTCCGCGCCTCTATTCCGTTGCCTCGAGCCCATCCTTTGCGCCGGATGAAGTGCATCTTACCCTCGCGACCGTTCGTTTCGAGCTCAACGGAGAGGCGCGGTCCGGCGTCGCCACAGGGTATCTGGCAGACCAGTGTGCGCCGAACGCCATGGTGCCGGTCTACATCCAGCCCAACCCGCGGTTTCGTCTTCCGGCGGATGACGCGCCGATTCTGATGGTCGGGGCAGGGACGGGGGTCGCGCCCTACCGTGCGTTTTTACAGGAGCGGGAGGCCCGCGGTGCGTCCGGCCGGTCCTGGCTTGTCTTCGGCGACCGAAACTTCCACACGGACTTTCTCTATCAGACAGAATGGCAGCAATGGCTGAAGGACGGGATGCTGACACGCATGCAGGTCGCTTTTTCACGTGACGAGAAAACGAAGTCCTACGTCCAGCACCGATTGGCGGAGAATGCGCGAGACGTCTACGGCTGGCTCGAGGAGGGCGCCTCGCTCTATGTCTGCGGCGGGCGTGAGCTCGCGCCCGCTATTCATACGACCCTGATCGACATCCTCAAGCAGGAAGGCGGCTATAGCGATGTGTCGGCGACCGAGTATCTCGGCGAGATGCAGAGCCAGCGCCGGTATCAAGTCGATGTCTATTGAGAGCAATACATCTCGGCCGGACCGCAGCCGCGACCTCTCTCAGCCGCTGGACAAGCTCCATCCGGATGAGACTCTGAAGGCAAACAGCGACCATCTGCGCGGCGGAATTGTGGACGGTCTTGCAGACCCCGTTACGCGCGCTGTTCTCGGTGAGGAGCAGAAGCTCATGAAGTTTCATGGGCTCTATCTTCAGGATGACCGGGATATCAGAGACGAAAGGCGCAGGCAAAAATTGGAGCCGGCCTACGGTTTCATGGTGCGCGTGCGTCTACCCGGGGGCGTATGCAGTCCGTCTCAATGGCTAAAACTGGACAGGCTCGCCCGCGATTTCGCTGGGGAGAGCCTGCGCCTCACGACCCGCCAAACGTTCCAGCTTCACCGAGTTCTCAAGAACAACCTGAGGCCTGCCATTCAAGGGCTGCGTGACGTCCTGCTGGATACGAGGGCGGCGTGCGGAGACGACTGCCGGGGCGTCATGTGCTCGGTCAATCCGCGCCTGTCTGCGCTGCACGCCGAGCTCTATGTCATCGCCAAGCGTGCGAGCGATCATGCCTCGCCGAAGACAGGCGCCTACAGGGAGATTTGGTACGAAGAGGAGCGTGCGCCCACGACCAGTCCGGAAGAGCCGCTTTACGGACGCACCTACATGCCACGCAAGTTCAAGATCGGGTTCGTGATCCCCCCGATCAACGACGTCGACGTATACGCCCAGGACCTCGGCTTCATCGCCATCATTGAGCAGGGTAAGCTTGTCGGATTCAATGTCGCGATTGGCGGCGGCATGGGGCGCATCGATCGCAATCCGAACTCCTATCCGCGCCTGGCCGACGTCATTGGCTTCGTGGCCGTCGAGAGTGTCCTTCCTACCATCGACGCCGTGATGGAGGTTCAGCGTGACTATGGCGATCGTTCCGATCGCGCCCGCGCTCGCTTTAAGTACACGATCGACGACAAAGGGCTCGAATGGGTGAAGGCCGAGATCGAGACGCGGCTGGGCTTCGAACTCGGCGCGGCGCGCGTCTACGACTTCACCTCGAACGGTGACACGCTTGGTTGGCAGCGCGGCGAGGACGGTCTCCAGCACTTCACATTGTTCATCCAGAATGGCCGGATCACCAATGCGCCGGATTGCCGGCTGCTGGACGGCATGCGAGCGATCGCCCGCATGCACAAGGGCGAGTTTCGGGTCACGCCCAATCAGAACCTTATCATCTCAAATATCGCAAAAGCGGATCGAGATAAGATCGAAGGCACGCTCAGAGCGCATGGTCTGTTAGAGCTCAATAGGGGAAGCGGCCTGCGTCTCAATGCAATGGCCTGCGTGGCTTTCCCGACCTGCGGACTCGCCATGGCGGAGGCGGAGCGCTATCTGCCTGATCTCATCACCAAGATCGAGGAGATCCTGAGCCGGCACGATCTCTATGATGAGCCGATCACCATTCGCATGACAGGCTGCCCGAACGGATGTGCCCGGCCATACATCTCCGATATTGGCCTCACCGGCCGGGCCCCCGGCAAATACAACCTCTATCTCGGCGGCGGTTTTCACGGCCAGCGGCTCAATAAGCTGGTTCTGGAGAATGTCGGCGAGGAAGCCATCCTCGACAAGCTCGGCGGCGTCATCGCGCATTACGCACGCGAGCGAAACGTCTCCGAGCATCTCGGCGATTTCGCGCTACGCGCCGGATATTTGAACACCACGCAAGATAGCAGCCCGTAATGCCGCTCACGTAAAAAAGACCGCAAGGAGAAAGTCCATGTCCCTTCAACTCGGCCAAACCGCGCCAGACTTCGCCCAGCAGAGCACGGAAGGTCTTATTCGTTTCCACGAATGGCTGGGCGACTCTTGGGGACTTCTTTTTAGCCATCCCAAGAACTTCACCCCGGTCTGCACGACCGAACTCGCCGAGGTCGCGCGACTAAAGCCTGAATGGCAGAAGCGCAACGTCAAGGCGATCGGCCTTTCCGTCGACCCGCTGGAGAGTCACGGCGCGTGGGCGGAGGATATCGCCGAGACGCAAGGTCACGCGCTAAACTTTCCCTTGCTGGCGGATGCCGACAAGCACGTGGCGAACCTCTATGGAATGATCCACCCGGACTCCGATCCCACCGTGACCGTGAGAGCGGTCTTCCTCATCGATCCAGCAAAGCGAGTTCGTCTAATCCTGATCTATCCGCCGAGTGCGGGCCGCAACTTTGCGGAGATCGTCCGGGCTATCGATAGCGTGCAGCTTAGCGATAGGGCCAAAGTCTCGACCCCCGTCAATTGGGAGCCGGGCAAGCCGGTCATCATCTCGCCCGCGCTAACCGACGAACAGGCCAAAGAGCAGTTTCCACAAGGCTGGCAGGAACTGAGACCCTATCTGCGCATGGTCGAACTGCCCGACTAATAGCGCTCACGGTGAGACATGCCGAAGACCCCAAAGCCCGAAACCATCGCTGCCGGCAACGGAATAGCGTCCGACGAATCCTTTGGCGCGGTCACACCCCCCATATTTCTGTCGAGCACTTTCGCGTTTCAGGGCTTTAAGCGAAGTGGCCCCTACGACTACTCACGCACATCCAATCCAAGCCGTGCGCTCCTGGCCGACACGATCGCACGTCTCGAGGGCGGTGCCGGTGCCGTCGTAACGTCGTCGGGCATGGCGGCCATCGATTTGCTCCTGTCCAGGCTCGAACCCGACGAACTCGTGGTCGCCCCGCATGATTGCTATGGCGGGACCTATCGGCTCCTGGCGGCGCGGCGAGACCGAGGCCAGTTCTCCGTCGTCTTTGTGAACCAGGCAGACGACACGGCGCTGGAAGCGGCTTTTGAGCAGTACCCGGCGCTGGTTTTGATCGAGACGCCGAGCAATCCGCTCATGCGCGTCGTAGATATCGAATCTGTTTCCGCGCGTGCCAAACAAGTCGGTGCAAAGACTGCTGTCGACAACACGTTTCTGTCGCCCGCGCTTCAGCAGCCTCTCGCGCTCGGAGCAGACTTTGTGGTTCATTCCACGACCAAGTACCTCAACGGGCACTCGGACGTCGTAGGCGGCGCCATTGTCGCCGTCGACAGCGCGGATGTGGAGGCCTTTGCCTCTTGGGCGAATATTACGGGCGTAACGGGGGCGCCTTTCGATTCTTATCTCACGCTTCGCGGTCTACGGACGCTTTTCCCTCGGATGGAAAGGCAGCAGGCAAGCGCCATGCAGGTCGCGACCTATTTATCTAGCCATCCTCAGGTCGCCGCCGTGCACTATCCTGGGCTTCCCTCACATCCAGGTCATGCCGTCGCCAAACGCCAACAATCAGGATTTGGCGCCATGCTGAGTTTTGAACTCAAGGGAGGTGTGGGAGCAGTACGCCGTTTCGTGGAGTCGCTGAACGTCTTCACGTTGGCGGAGTCGTTGGGCGGCATAGAAAGCCTGATTGCTCATCCTGCGACGATGACACATATCGGGATGGGAGAAGAAGGTCTCAAAGCGGCCGGGATCGGCGATGGTCTTCTTCGTATCTCTATCGGCCTTGAGGCCATTAGCGATCTGATTGCTGATCTCGAACATGGATTCAAGGCAGCCTCGCAGGAGGCGGCGCTAGCGCCTGAACTCTAAAGGAGGGCCGAGAGCCGTGCACGCGGTGAGGTACATCAGAATTTTCGGGCTCTCCAAAGCCCAAAATCTGCTGCGGTCGATCCTTTACCTAAACGCCGCTCTGGCGATCGCGCTTTTAGTCAAATCTTGGAGCCTGCTGCCTGGGCAGTCGATCGGTTGGGTTCTGTCCATGCTGGTTTTGTCCGCCTGTGCGGTATTTTTCTTGGCGGGCCAGACTGCGGTGTTCCCGTTGCTGTGTCGTCTGCCTGGGTTATGGCGACTATCTCCCAACATCGACGGCGATTACCGGGTTGAGGTGTGCTCAAATTGGTTGGCGAAGTCGGGCGCCAACCGAGGAACAGACCATCACGAGGATGGTCCTGCCGTCTTCAATGAGATGGGGATAGCAAGGATCAGAACCCGCTTAATGAGTGTCGACATGAGTCTGATGAGGGATGGCCATCAGTGCTCTGAGACCGTCGTATGTTCGCTGCGCAGAGACCGTATGGAAGGTGCGCCTGTGCTTTTCTACATTTTCGATAGTGTGCCCGCAAATTCAAAGACTGCTGGCCAACGCCATTTGGGCTCCGCGCGTCTGCGCATTCCCATGGAACGACGTCCCAGGATCCTAGAGGGGAGCTACTGGACCGACCGCGATTGGCAGAAAGGATTGAACACCGCCGGCAGCATTAGACTTCGTCGAATTTCGTACTGACTCGCCAGGAGGCTCAAGCCAATTTACTCTGACAATGCCAAGCCGGGCGCAGGAGCGTGCTCGAATTAGGAGAGACAGCATGACCAAGGCCCGCGACGACGTCCTGGCGGCGAACGAAGCCTACGCGACAGACTTCGGCGACAAGGCGAACCTGCCGATGCCGCCGGCCCGACGCTTTGCCATCCTTACCTGCATGGACGCGCGGCTCGATCCGGCGAAGTTCGCAGGCCTGCAGGAAGGCGACGCGCACGTCATCCGCAACGCCGGCGGCCGCGCCAGCGACGACGCCATCCGCTCGCTCGTCATCTCCCACAAGCTGCTCGGGACCAACGTGTGGTTCGTCGTCCACCATACCGATTGCGGCATGGAGACCTTCACCAATGACGTGATGCGCGGGCTTCTGAGGCAAAGCCTGGACACCGCGGAAGTCGGGTCGGACGGCTGGAAGGATGTCGGGCAGGGGCCGGGCTCCACCGCAGGCGACACGATCGATTGGCTGACCATCAAGGACCAGGCCGAGAGTGTGACGTCGGACGTGGCCCGCATCCGGTCGCATCCCCTCGTGCCCGCGGACGTGCCAATCTACGGCTATATCTACGACGTGAAATCGGGCCGGCTGATCGAGGTGCCCGCGGCCACCGCAGCCGGCGAGGTGTGATTGGCAGAGAATCTAAAGGCCGAGCGCGCCGCAGGAGGCTGTCCTTTCCGAAATTTCCATCCGCTGGAGATTCAGCCAGCGATTTTCCCTGCTCTGCGGGAAACAATTCCCTGTTAGCTCGACAAAATTCCCTGTTCGGATGCGTAGGGAATTTGGGTGTAAGTAGCTGACTTATAATTGGAAAGCCGAGTTGTCTTCTCGCCTTCGTGGCTAATCCGGGAAATTTCCCTGTATTTTCCCGGTTATCAGGGAAATTGACTGCGAGACGGGTTCGCCGCAGCCTCCCAGCACAGCCACGCTAACTCATTGATATAGAAGTACGTTTAGGATCTGGCGAGAGTGCCGACTTCCCCGCTAAATTGCGCCAGATTTCGACCTGTGTGTACCGAAAACCTCATCCGCTCTGCTCGCCTCCCTACTAGGTTGGGGAGAGGGCTATCTAACGCCCTGAGATGCTGAGTCTTTCTGCAGGGATGCGGCGGCCCTTTCCCTGCAATTTGACGGAATCTCCCTCCATTTCGCAAATTTGCAGGGAGAGACAGGTTGGCCTCGGACTGCCAGCACAGCCACCCAGTCGCGGGTTTTCTGGCTCTCTCCTGACACTCAGCAAACAGCCCCAAGGAAGCGCGGAATTCCGCCACTAGTTGGCGGTGGTTCTGCCTAGAGTGCGCAGAGAGAGGCGAAATTGCGCGGAG
>Ga0209587_1001612_pt1 | contig 10476 bp, 9 predicted proteins | sample NGEPerD_2_FD_184512 | JGI IMG/M metagenome (GOLD analysis project Ga0209587, IMG submission 184512) | Arctic peat soil microbial communities from the Barrow Environmental Observatory site, Barrow, Alaska, USA - NGEE PermafrostL1-D... | ecosystem: Environmental > Terrestrial > Soil > Wetlands >... | reverse complement strand
CGACGTGCTCGGCAGCCAGGGTCTCGGGGGCGTCGTGAGCGACCAGGCAAGCAACCCGTCCATGTGTCACCGTGGTGCGCGCCGCCCGGCACCGAGGCCCCAGGATGCCGTCGAGCGCCCAGGAGAGATCCTGAAGGCCCTGCGGATCGGAGTCGTCCAGCGGCTCCAGGGCCAAGGCGGTGAGGGGGGCAACTCCCGGAAATCCGGCGAGCTCCAGCCGGCGCTCGAGATCCAAGCCTCGCAGACGCCCGGCGAACGCCTCCGATAGCAGATCTCCGGCGATACGGCGCTCGGCCTCGATGACCGCCCGCCGGGATGCCAGCAATAGGCCCAGCACGGTCACGGCGTGGTGCACCACTATGCGATCGGGTGCCTGCAGCTTGCGGGCGGCTCCGTATACGAGCACCGCCTCCTGGCGCCGGCCGGAGACAACCCTCACCGCCAGACGCGACCCCTCGGGCGACGCCTCCGCAGAGGCATCGAGCTCTTGTCCTTCCGCCAGGCCTTGGGGCAGAGCGGTCCACACCTCCTCGGGCGGCGGGGAGCCGGACCCCGAGCGAGCCACGACCCCCCCTCCCGAATCGAACAGGATGGCCCAGCCGTTACGGAGCTCGCAGACCTCATCGAGCACGTCGGCCGGGCCCGCGCCTTCGGAGATCAACGAGGCCAGACGCTCGTGCATCTCGACCGACAACTGCGCGTCTCTCAGGCGCTCTTCGGACAGCTCCAAGCTGATCGCCTTCGTGATGGCGATGAAGGGAACGGGAAGAGGTACCTCGAGCAGACACAGCCCGGCCTCCTCTGCCGCCGTGACCATGGCGTCGGGCACCCGTTCGAAGCCAAATCCCACGCCGAAGCCCAGTCCCGAGACACCTGCCGAGACGAGGCGTTCCACATACAAACACTGATCGTCCTCTTCCTGCCCCAGCGACATCCCGGTGGTCAACAACAGCTCGCCACCGGACAACCACGGGGTGGGATCCGCTAGCTCCGAGATGTGGGCCCAGGTGATCTCCCTCTCGAGTCCCCGGGCGCCGGCCACGACCGTCAGCCTCAAACCGGGCAGCTGCAGGAGTTCGGACACGGCAAAGCTCACGATGCTACAGAGTGTACAAACGCCGCCCTGCTGACACGCCTACTCGCACCTGCTCGATTGGCTACTACTCTTGTAGATTGAATCGCGAATGCTAGATGTTTTCTGCGCGCGGCCGCGCGCAGCGGGGAGATCATGGGGGAAAGAGCAGTGTTTCGCCTGGATGGTGTTGTAAAGCATGGCGATTAGCTTGAACGTCGTGCCCGGGCCCATCTCGCGCGAGCTGTCCGAGAGGCGCTCCGAGGCCGTCCCCCGCGCCGTCTTCAACACAGCACCCATTTTTGTTGCCTCGGGCGACGGCGCCCTCGTCACCGACGTCGACGGCAACCGCTTCATCGACTTTGCCGGCGGCCTCGGGGTGCTGAATGTGGGCCGGGCCAATGCCCGCGTCCTGCGGGCGGTGAAGGAACAGGTCGACAAGACGCTTCACGAGTGCTTCCACGTTGCAATGTACGAGGGCTACGTCGAGCTTGCCGAAACCCTGAACTCGATCACCCCCGGAGATCACGCCAAGAAGACCATGCTGTCGAATTCGGGGGCCGAGGCGGTCGAAAACGCTGTGAAGATCGCCCGCTACAACACTGGGCGAGACGCCGTGGTCGGCTTCACCAACGGCTTTCACGGGCGCACCCTGATGGGCATGACTCTGACCGCCAAGGAGATGCCCTACCGGCACGGCTTCGGGCCCTTCGCTCCAGAGGTCTATCGCGCTCCCTTCGCCTACTGCTATCGCTGCCCGCTGGGGCTAACTCATCCCTCCTGCGGGATCGCCTGCGCCGAGCAGCTCGCAGACCAGATCGACTCGCAGATCGGCGCCGATAGCGTCGCCGCCCTGGTGGTCGAGCCTGTCCAGGGGGAAGGCGGGTTTGTGGTCGCGCCCGACGACTGGATCCCGGCACTGCGCCAGATCGCCTCCGAGCGCGGCATCCTCCTGATAGACGACGAGGTCCAGTCCGGCATGGGCCGCACCGGCAAGATGTTCGCGATCGAGCACTACGGCGTGGTCCCGGACATCGTCACCACCGCCAAGTCATTGGGCGCGGGCCTGCCGATCTCGGGCATCACGGGGGCCGCCGAAGTGATGGAAGACCCCCACGTCGGGGGCCTGGGCGGCACTTTCGGCGGCAACCCCGTGGCCTGCGCCGCGGCCCTGGCGGTCATCGCCGAGCTGACGGAAACGGACCTTATGGAGCGCGGCCGGATCCAGGGCCAAGTGATCCGCTCCCGACTGGACCCGCTTGCAGACGAGCTCCCGCTGGTCGGAGAGGTGCGCGGGCTGGGGCCGATGGTGGGTGTGGAGCTGGTGACCGACAAGAAGACCAAGGCTCCGGCCAAGGCCGAGGCCGCCGCCGTCGTGGCTCGCTGCCTCCAGGGCGGAGTGCTGACGCTCAAGTCGGGGACCTACGACAACGTCGTCCGCCTGCTCGCCCCGCTCGTCATAGAAGAAGAGCACCTGCACGAAGGACTCGATGTCCTCATCGAGGCGCTTCGGTGGGCGGATGGGGGCATGACGTAGTGGCATTGGCGTCGCTCACACAAACTCCAATCAAGAGGACAATCTAGGTATGTCCGACGTGCGACTGGAAGACCTCACCAAGAGTTTCAAGGGCACCACTGCGGTCGACCACATCGACCTCGTCGTCGAGGAGGGTGAGTTCTTCTCCCTTCTCGGCCCCTCCGGGTGTGGGAAGACCACCACTCTGCGGATGATCGGCGGCTTCGAGGAACCCACCTCCGGCCACGTCTACCTGGGGGGAGACGAGGTCTCGGCCCTTCCTCCCTACAAGCGCAACGTGAATACGGTGTTCCAGTCCTACGCGCTGTTCCCCCATCTGAACGTAGCCGACAATGTCGCTTACGGGCTCAAGCGCAAGAAGGTTTCAGAGTCGGCGATCAAGGACCGGGTCCAGGAGATGCTCGCCCTCGTGGATCTGTCTGGCTTCGGGGCGAGACGCATCAACCAGCTCTCTGGTGGCCAGCAGCAGCGTGTGGCGCTGGCCCGAGCCCTGGTGAACTCGCCCTCGGTGCTCCTGCTCGACGAGCCGCTGGGGGCGCTCGACCTCAAGCTGAGAAAGCAGATGCAGCTAGAGCTCAAGCAGATCCAACAGGAGATCGGGATCACGTTCATCTACGTCACCCACGACCAGGAAGAGGCCATGACGATGTCCAACCGCCTGGCCGTGATGGACGCGGGCCACCTCGAGCAGGTGGGTGCCCCACAGGAGGTCTATGAACTGCCGGACACCGCGTTCGTCGCCGGATTCCTCGGCGCATCGAACTTGCTCGAGGGCGAGGTATCCAACACCAACGGCTCCGTTGCCAAGGTGGACCTGAACGCCGGCAGCACCGTGGCGCTCCCGGCCCGCAGGCTCCCGGCCGAGCACGGCTCCGTCCGCATCGGCGTCCGCCCCGAGAAGATTCACATCACGGATGCCACCGACAAGGAGGAGACGGAGCGCTCTTTGAACGCCATCGAGGCGACCGTGGTGGTGTCCACTTACACGGGCGTCAGCACGTCATACGAGTGCAGGTCCTCGGGAGGTTCCCGGATCGTGGTTTACGCGCAGAACCTCGGGGCGAGCAGCGCCGCCATTCCCGCCGGCGCCAAAGTGCGTCTGTCGTGGAACCCGGAGCACACCTTTGCAGTCAAGGCCGACCATTCAACCGATAAAGCCCACAAGGAGGCAACCGCATGACCGACTTGAGTGATCTGATGATGTCCGGTGGAGTTAGGCGCCTGAGCCGGAGGGACCTGTTGCGACGTGCCGGGGTCGGCGCTTCGGCGCTGTCCGCATCTGCGCTGTTGGCCGCGTGCGGGGTGCAGGGCGAAACCGAGCAAAACCAACCAGCGGGCGAAGACAAGCTCACCACGAACAAGAAGACGGGCGAGCTCAACTTCGCAAACTGGCCCGCCTACATCGACAAGGCCGGGGGCGGGAGCCCCACCCTGAAACAGTTCGAGAAGGCATCCGGCACCGACGTCAGCTACAAAGAGGTGATCAACGACAACCTCAGCTTCTACGCCACCATTCGCGAGCCGCTGTCCAACGACCAGCCGGTGCAGTGGGACATCATCGTGGTAACCGACTGGATGCTCAACAAGATGGCGAGCTTCGGCTATCTCGAGGAACTCGACCATTCACTGCTGCCAAACTTCGACCGGCACGCAAGCGATATCTACAAGGACCCGACCTACGACCCAGGCAACTTGCACAGTGTGCCGTGGCAGGCCGGGATCACCGGGATCGCTTGGAACCCCGAGCTCACCGGGCGCGAGATCACCAGTACCGAGGATCTCTTCGACCCCGCCTTCGCGGGTAAGGTCGGCATGTTCACCGAGATGCGCGACACCATGCACCTGACCATGCTGAGCATGGGGATCAAGCCGCAGGACGCCACGACCGACGACGCACGCGCCGCTCAGCAGAAGCTGCTCAAGCAGCAGGAGGACGGCATCGTGCGCCAGTACTACGGCAACAACTACGTCGGTCCCCTCGCTCAGGGCGACCTCGCCCTGTGCATCGCGTGGTCGGGCGACGTAGTTGGAAAGACGCTGGGCGAGAACTCAAAGATCCGCTTCACGGTGCCCGAAGAGGGCGGGATGCTGTGGACCGACTGCATGGCCATCCCCCAAGGTGCGGCCAACCCCATCGACGCCCACGCCATGATGGACTTCGTCTACCAGCCGAAGGTAGCGGCACAAATGACCGCCTGGATCAACTACATCACTCCGGTCCCCGAGGCGCAACCCATTCTCGAGAAGTCGAGCGATTCCTACACGCGTCAGGTGGCGGCGAGTCCTCTCGTATTCCCAACCGCCGAGATTGAGTCGCAGGTCTACAGCTACAAGAACCTCAGCCCGGCTGAAGAGCGGGAGTGGAACGAACTCTTCAGCACCGTACTGGAGGGATGAGTACGGCGGCGCGGCGGGGCGCGGCCCCCTATCTGTTGAGCCTGCCCGGCGTTACATGGTTGATCGTCTTCTTTGCCGTGCCGCTCTACTTCATGCTGTCGTTCACGCTTTACGAAGGAACGATCGAAACGGGCTTCGGCTACTCGGCGGAGTGGGTCCAGACCTATACGGACGCCCTGAGCGGGTATCGGACGCAGATCATCCGTTCCTTCCTCTACGGCGGGATCGTCACCGGCGTCACGCTGCTGATGAGCTATCCGATGACGTACTGGATAGCTACCAAGGGCGGCCGGCGCAAGAACCTGTTTCTACTGTTGTTGCTTTTGCCTTTCTTCACTCCCTTCCTCATCCGTACGATCTCATGGACCTTCGTGCTGGCGGACGGGGGTATCTTCCTGGGCACCCTAAAGGATGCCGGTCTGCTGTCTCAGGACTTTCGCCTGCTGGCGACGCCCACAGCCGTCATCTTCGGGCTCATCTATAACTACCTGCCGTTCATGGCTCTGCCTCTCTATGTAGCCCTCGAAAAGCTCGACCCAGCGTTGCGCGAGGCCGCGCAGGATCTCTACTCCAACCGGCGAGAAACGTTCATGAGAGTGACCCTGCCGCTGTCGCTGCCCGGCGTGTTCGCGGGCTCGTTGTTGACCTTCATCCCCGTTGTGGGCGACTTCATCAACGCCGAGTTCCTCGGCAATCCCCAGACCTCGATGATCGGCAACGTCGTGCAGCGGCTGCTGCTGGTCAACGGTGACTATCCCACCGGAGGCGCTCTGTCGTTCCTCCTTATTGTGGGCATCCTCATCGGCATCTTCCTCTATGCCCGCCTGCTGGGGACCGAGGAGCTAACGGGCTGATGTCGGCGACTACCGCCGAGAGTACCGCGCGTCCCGCCGCTGTGGGAGGAGAACCGAGGGCCACACCCAGGAAGAGGCGGGAGTGGTTTCTTCCTACCTATACCACCCTCGTGTTCGCCTACTTGCTCGTGCCGATCCTCATCATGGCCCTGTTCGGCTTCAACGACCATACGGGTCGCTTCAACCTGACCTGGGAGGGCTTCACGCTCGAGCACTACCGCAACATCTTTCAGATCCCCGAGCTCGTAAGCTCACTCAAGAACTCGTTGGTGATCGCCGCGCTCTCTACGGTTGTCGCTACCATTCTCGGCACCCTGATCGCATTGGCGCTGACGCGCTTTCGTTTCCGAGGTCGCTCGGGGCTGAACCTGTTCATCTTCATCCCGATGGCGACGCCTGAGATCATCCTCGGAGTCTCGCTGCTGGCGATGTTCGTCTCCTTGAACGTGACGACGGGCTTTACGACCATCCTCATCGCCCACATCATGTTCTCGATCTCCTATGTGGTCGTGACCGTGAAGGCGCGCACATCGGGGCTCGATGGCAGCCTCGAGGACGCGGCCTCAGACCTCGGTGCCACGCCTTGGGTGACGTTCTGGACGGTGACCTTTCCCTTGATCTTCCCCGGGATCATGGCCGCCGCGTTGCTCGCCTTCGTGCTGTCGATCGACGATTACGTCATCACCACGTTCAACTCCGGCGCCACGGTAACGTTCCCACTGTGGATCTACGGCGTGTCGCGCTTCGGCGTCCCCGCGCAGGTCAACGTCATGGGCACCATCATGTTCTCGATCGGAGTCGTTTACGTGATCGTCAGCCTCGTGCGCGAAAAGCGCACGGGCCGGACAACGGCGGCCCCCATCGCCTAATTTGTTGCCGAGTGGTGGTGAGTGGTTGCACAGCAACCTTTATCCACCACTCGGCAGGGGGGCGGGGGTTTAGCTCGTGACTTTGGCGCAGTAGGAGGCCAGGACCTCGATCGTGTGGTCGATGTCCTCCTCCGAATGCTGCACCGAGATCGTCCACTGCTCCTCCTTGCCGGGGGTCTGGTAGATGCCCCGGTTGACGACCCAGTACCAGTAGGCGCCGAAGAGATCGTCGTCGAGCTCGGTGAAATCGCGATACCGCTCGAGCGGACGGTCCCTGAAGGTTATGGAGCCCTTGCTGCCCAAGTCCGTCGTCACCGCCGGAATACCGTGGTCGTCGAGCACCTTCTGGCAGCCCTGCGCGAGCCTCGTGCCGAGTGATCGCAAGCGCGCATAGGCGTCTTCGTCCAACACCTCGGTCAGGGTCGCAAGCCCCGCGGCCACGCAGAGGGGGTTGCCGTTGAAGGTGCCCAGTGCGGCCACACCCTTCGTTATCTCGTCCATGAGCTCGGCTCGGCCCCCGAACACGCCGAGCGGCGTGCCGCCTCCTATCGCCTTGGCGAGACACACCATGTCGGGCTGAACGCCGAAGTACTCGGTCGCGCCCCCGGCGGCGATCGACACTCCGGTCTTGACCTCATCGAAAATCATGACGACGCCGTGCTGGGTGCACAGCTCGCGCACTCGCTCGAGATAGCCGGGCAGCGGCACGACGACGCCGATGTTCATCATCACCGGCTCCATGATCAAGGCCCCGATACGAGATCCGTGCTCCTCGAAGATCGCCTGCAATGCGTCGGGGTCGTTGAACGGCACCACCATCGTCGAGTGGGCGGTCTCGGGGGGGATGCCGCGCGAGAACGGCACCGTCCACGGCCGCTCGGTGGGCCCGCTCGAGTCCATAGTCGGCACCACCGAGTACATGACTGCGTCGTGGTGACCGTGGTAGGAGCCTTCGATCTTCAGCAGCACGTCCCTGCCGGTGGCGGCGCGCGCAACGCGGATCGCATCCATGGTCGCCTCGGTGCCCGAGTTCGTATAGCGGATCTTGTCGAGCCCGAAGCGGCGCTTGATCTCCTCCGCAAGAACAATGGCCGGCTCGGTAGTAGTCGCAAAATGGGTACCCAGAGCAGCCGCCTTGCGGATCGCCTCGGTCACCACGGGGTGGGCATGGCCCACCACCATCGAGCCGAACCCGTTGTGGTAGTCGATGTAAGTGTTGTCGTCGACGTCTGTGACGTTGCTCCCCTTGCCCGAAGTTAGATAGATCGGATAGGGGTCTCCGGCCTGGAACGAAGACGTCACGCCGAACGGCATCGAACGCTCGGCGCGCTCGTAAAGGCTCTTCGAGCGAGGCGTCCTCTCCTCGAAGCGAGCGACTTCCTGCTGCTGAATCTCCTGCGCTCTGTCGTCCATGACCTTCGACATGGCGGGGGGCTCCTTTGGTTGCTTGGTGGGTTTGCTTGGGCTGATTGAGGCCCCAGGTTAATCGGCTTCGGAGGGGCGCCGGTTGGCCCTATTGTCTAAGCATGCTGCTGGCGGTGTGCCACTCGGATACATCGGGCTGGAAGAGCGTGGATGATCTCGAGGAGATCTCGGAGCTGCGCTCGGAGAGCGGCAATGTCGTCTGGGCGGAGGCCGATCTCTCGACGGTGGACGACGGCGACGCCAAGGTTATGGAGGAGGAGTTCGGGCTTCATCCCCTGGCGGTCGAGGACTCGCTCAAGCCGCGCCAGCGCCCCAAGCTCGAGGACTACGAGGGCCATCTCTTTCTGGTGCTGCATCAGCTCGACGAGGTCGACGGCCAGCTCGAAGCGGCTCAAATCGCCTGCTTCGTGGGCGATCGCTTCCTGCTGACCCTTCATGAGGGGGCCGGGCGCACTTTGGAGGCCGCCAAGACCCGCTGGAGAAGGCAGGCATGTGAGCCGAAGCTCGGCTCCGCCTTTCTCATCCACACTCTCTTCGACGTGCTGGTCGACCACTACGAAGAGATCGTGACTGACTTGGAGGACCGCATCGAGAGTTTGGAAGAGAGCGTCCTGGATACGGAGCTCCGCGACGAATCCAGGCCCGGCATGCAGCGTGGGGTTCAGAGGGAGCTTTACCACCTCAAGCAGCAGCTCTCTCGGCTGCGCCGCTATGCCTTGCCGACGGAGCGAGTCCTCGACTGGATCATGAATGGCCCCGGCCTCGACCATTTCCCGACCGAGACGCGCTCACTGTTCGCCGACGTGCACGACCACATCCTCCGGATCGGGGACCAGGTCAGAAACGTCGACGATCTCACCGACGCGGTGTTGGACCTCATGCGCTCGGAACAGGCCACCCGGCTCAACGACACCACCAAGCGACTGACCGCGTGGGCGGCGATCATCGCGGTGCCGACCTTCATCGCCAGCGTCTACGGGATGAACTTCGCTCTGGTGCCGCCGGACGGGGGCCTCTTCGGCTTCTACTTCGCCGTCACGCTGATGACTCTCACGAGCGTCGGGCTCTACTTCTACTTCAAGGCCAAGAGCTGGGTCTAGCTGCGGGGTATCGGTCGAGTATTGTCGGCCGATGGCCGACGGCAGACAGAAGAAGATTACTCAGCAGATCACGCTCGACCTCTATCTCAGGGCTCCGGGAGCCGGCCTGCGAAAGGCCTACGCCGGGGAGCTCCGCAGGCTCCAGAGGCTGGGCTTTAGAGAGGTGGCTCGCAAGTCCACCTCCCGCGAGGACAAGTTCAGGGTGACACTCGAGCGGGAAATCGAACGCTACCCGGGCGTGCCCTTAGCCGCGGTACGTCCCTACCTCTAGGGGGCACTTGGGGGGAGCCGGCCAGCATTCATCCAGCAGCATCCCCCACGAACGGGTTCGAGCGGCGTTCCTCCTCGAGGCTCGTCGCCGGGCCATGGCCGGGATAAACGGATGTCTCAGGGGGTAGCTCGAAGAGCTTGCCTCGTACCGCCTGCACCAGCGCGGCGGAGTCTCCTCCGGGAAGATCGGTGCGCCCCACCGAGCCGGCGAACAACGTGTCTCCGGAAAACAGCGCCCCCTCGGACACCAGCGAGATCGAGCCCGGTGAGTGGCCTGGAGTGTGGATGATCTCCAGCTCGGCCGCACCGGCGACGAGCCGGTCGCCCTCTGTAGTCCAGGAGTCGACCTCGGGAGGAGGCGGAAGGTCCGCTCCCAGGAACAGCCGCCCGGACTCCTGCATCCACGACAGCAGGGCCTCGTCTGAGCGGTGCAGATAGAAGGGGGCTCCGGTCGCGGCGCGCAGTTCCTCCGCCGCCAGGAGATGATCGAAATGGGCATGAGTCGCAACGATCGCAGTGACCTCGAGGCTCTGGGCGGCCACGACGCCGAGGAGCTCTGAGGCATCGCCACCCGGATCGATGACGATCGCCCTGCGCGCCGTGGGGTCCCCGACCACATAGCAGTTGCAGGCAAGTGGTCCCACCACTCGGTGGTGAAGAATCGACAGGCTCATCATTCACTCGACTTTACTTCCGGGACCTTACTGCTCCGCACCGGAAATACGGTGCGCACCGAGAGCGCCACTGCGCCCCGGTTCGCCAGGCGCGAGGAGCGCTCACGTACCTGGAAAGGTACGTGAGCGACAGATTGAATCCCAATTCCGACCTCGGCGGAGCCGTGCAACGCCGCGAGCGGGGATGCAGAGGCGTTCGAATGCCACCGTATTTATGGGGAGGTGCACTTAGGTTGGCTGCGTCGGCGCTGTACCCCGCACGGGGTTGGGGGCAGAGA